>Ga0114959_10000220_pt1 | contig 55108 bp, 58 predicted proteins | sample C_130625_EF_Meta_FD_87317 | JGI IMG/M metagenome (GOLD analysis project Ga0114959, IMG submission 87317) | Freshwater microbial communities from Lake Croche, Canada to study carbon cycling - C_130625_EF_MetaG | ecosystem: Environmental > Aquatic > Freshwater > Lake | place: Lake Croche, Canada...
CACGAGTCCACTTGATACGCCATTGTTACCCGCAGCACCGACGGGTCCAGTCCAACCTGTCGGACCCGTCTCCGTGCTGGCGGCTCCTCTTGGACCTGTCGGTCCCGACGGCCCCGTTGATCCTGTGGAACCACTTGATCCTGTGGGACCTGTTCGTCCCGTCCACCCCGTCGGACCCGTACTGCCCGTCGGACCCGTAGTGCCCGTCGAACCCGTGGGGCCTGTTCGTCCCGTCCACCCCGTCGGCCCTGTTTCTACGCTGGAAGCTCCTCGCGGGCCAGTCGGCCCTGTCACTCCGACGATGGACAATGGCGTTGAAAGTTGCGAATAGTTACTATGTGATTGACTATAAATAGTTACTTCTTTTGTCGTTAGAATTTCTTCTGGATTTCTTGCAGATACAAGAATCAACAATGTATCGTAAGTAACTGAATTGACAACTAAGGGCTCTTCTTGGGCATACCAGTTGATGGTGTATGGAAATGGTGATGAACCACTCGTACGGGTGATCCCTGAAGAGCCCGACGGATAAGCAATCAAGGTATCCGCTTCCGCCTCTGCAGCCGCAGCCGCAGCTGCAGCAGCAATCGCCGCCGCATCCGCTCTTGATGCCGCCGCGGCCGCATCCGCAGCAGCTGCATTAGCCGCAATCGCTAAATCCGCCGCATTCGCCGAATCCGCCGCATTCGCATCCGCAGCAGCAACCGCCGCCGCATACGCTCTTGATGCCGCCGCGGCCGCATCCGCAGCAGCTGCATTAGCCACAATCGCTAAATGCGCCGCATTCGCCGAATTCGCCGCAGCCGCATCCACAGCAGCAACCGCCGCCGCATCCGCTCTTGATGCCGCCGCGGCCGCATCCTCAGCAGCTGCATTAGCCACAATCGCTAAATGCGCCGCATTCGCCGAATTCGCCGCAGCCGCAGCTGCATTTGCTGCTGCAGTCGCCGCTGCCGCCGCCGCAGTCGCTGCCGCCCCCAGAGCAATTGCTTTGGTGGAGCTATAATGGCACACGTGAAATTGCAGGTCTAGACTGACTGAAGCGGCGGTATACAAGGTCAATTCCCACGTGCCTGCAGGTACGTTTTCAAGAGGCAGCCCTTGGGATGCCGTAACCAGGTCTATTGAATAGATCGCCAGCGGGAAGACGGTGCCTGATGGACTTGCGGGCAGAGAAAATTTAAAAAAGGTTTCGCTTTCGCCAAGTACCGTGGGAATCATTGAAGTGCCATAACTCGAAACAGTTGGAAATGAAAGGGCAAATGTTGATGATATTAACGAGCCTAGACTCGCCGACAAAAACGTATAGGGCGATACCGTGGGCGTAGTCAATGAATTCAAAAACAACACGAGTCCACTAGATACGCCATCGTTACCCGCAGCACCGACGGGTCCAGTGCTACCTGTCGGACCCGTCGGACCTGTCGGTCCCGACGACCCCGTTGATCCTGTGGGACCAGTTGATCCTGTCTGCCCCGTGGGACCTGTTGATCCTGTCTTCCCCGTGGGGCCTGTTCGTCCCGTCCACCCCGTTGGCCCCGTCTCTACGCTAGGAGCTCCTTGCGGACCTGTTGGTCCTGTTTTACCGACGATAAATAAAGGCGTCGTAAATTGTGAGTAGCTACTGTGGGACTGGCTGTAGATTCGTATGGATGATGCGCCAGCGGCGTTCACGGCACTTGCCGTTACAAGAAATAACATGGTGTCGTAAGTGACTTCACCAACGGTCAATGGGTGTTCTGATGCGTACCAATTTATGGTGTAGGGTTCCACAATGGAATTCGATACACGAACACTGCCTGATGATCCCGACGGATAATACGCAATACTCCCATCACTTTTACGTAAAAGATAAATTTTAAACTGCAAATTGAGACTTGTTGCCGTGGTAGATGCGTACAAAGTTAATTCCCACGTACCCGCTGGCACATTTTCAATCAACTTACCCTGAGACGCTGTAGCCAAATCAATCGTGTGAACGAAAAGTGGTACATCAGATGAAGGCTGACTCGGAAGCGGAAGGGACAAGGATGATTCGCTAATAACGTTAGGCAGAAGTGTAGTAGCATAGCATGAAAGATTCGTAACTGCATGGAACGGGGTAGCGGAAAGCGCGCTCAGCGTAGATGAAGAAATGGTGTTCGGAGGTACGGTTGCTGTTGTAAGTGAATTCAGAAACAAAATAAGTCCACTAGAAACGCCGTCGTTTCCCGCGACTCCTGCAGATCCCATTGGCCCCGTACTCCCTGTGGGGCCTGTTGAACCCGTTGGACCCGTTCCTAGCGGCCCTGTGCTGCCCGTGCTCCCTGTTGGTCCCGTTGAGCCCGTCGGCCCCGTCCCACGAGGCCCCGTGCTCCCCGTGCTCCCTGTTGGTCCCGTTGATCCCGTTGAGCCCGTCGGCCCCGTCCCACGAGGCCCCGTGCTCCCCGTGCTCCCTGTTGGTCCCGTTGAGCCCGTCGGACCAGTGACTCCGACTACAAATAAAGGGGTAATAAATTGTGAATAATAAGCCTGGGATTGGCTGAACAGGGATATTGTACTCGGAGCTGCTAAAGTTGTTAAAATATTCGCATTGACAAGAATAAGCATTGTATCGTAAGTTACGCTGTTTACCGTCAACGGTTGTTCACGCGCGTACCAATTCACCACCACCGCATCAGGCACACTGCTTACAATAGGTTCAACGCCTGAATCGCCAAGTGGGTAGTACAAAATGGATCTATCGCGTGAATTGTACAAGTAGATAAAAAAATGCAGCCCCACTGAATTTAGGATTGTGCTGTTTGCACTGGCATACATTGCCATTTCCCACGTGCCTGCGGGTATGTTTAGTAACTCCATTCCTTGGGATGCCGTCGTTAAATCAATTGTGTAAGCTAACAGTGCAATACTATCGCCTTTGGTGCCTGAAACTGTAAAGTCTGCACTGCTATTTTGAATGGGCAGTAATCCGTGTGGCTTAATAGTAGTAGGGAAGCATGAAATTGCTGGGTTGGTCCTAAATGTTGTCGGTATGAGTGATCCAAGTTGATTCGACGAAAAGGTTAGTGACAGTGGCGTGTTTGCGGCAGAATCCAAAAATAATTCAAGTCCGCTGGATACTCCTGGAGGACCAATCGGCCCTGCCGTCCCCGCTGGTCCTGCTGGTCCTGTGGCTCCTGAAGGTCCAGTTCGACCCGTCGCACCACTTGCTCCCGTAACACCAGAAGCACCTATAGGCCCTGTGACTCCTGTAACACCCGTAGGTCCTGTGGATCCACTAGCTCCAGTCCTACCTGTCGCCCCCGTTCCGCCTGTCGCCCCTTGCGGTCCAGTTTGTCCCGTCGCCCCCGTGTTCGTTGAAGTTCCATCAACTCCTCGTGCACCTGCAGGACCCGTAGAACCCGTCGGCCCAGTTGCACCCGTGCTAGAAGCCGCTCCGTTCAAGCCAGCTGTGCCCGCAGGGCCCGTTGGACCGACAGGACTATTGTTTACAATTACGGTATCAATGTTTTGAGTCGTGCATCGGTTCCCAGACTGTCGCAGTCGACTTGTGTACTCCGATGCCGTAAATGGATACATAAAAGCATGAACATATTTTTTAAAATTTAAAGTCGACGTTTAAAGTGTGCGTATGAACTTGGTTGCCATCAAAGACAAAATTGAGAGCTTGCCTCGCAACTACCACATTGAAATCGCTCGACTCCTTTACGACAACAAGGCCACTGTGAACGAGAACCAAAACGGTATCTTCGTAAACCTGAGCCTTTTAGATGTCGCGATCGTAGAAAAAATCGTGCAGTACATCGCTTACATTGAACTTCAAGAATGCCAGCTAAGCGTCGATGAAATGTCCAAGGGCGGTCTCAAAGAAAACTTTTTCCTTTAGCTGTAAATGGTAGTGAATTCGAGTACAAACGAAAAATCCGCTCCTCCCAAATCCGCCACTTCCCCGAATCGTGTGAGCAGCCGAAAATGGAGCTTGTCCAATCTTACAGGACCGAAATAATCCCGTTTCTGCGAGATATCGCTCCGATACTGCCCGAGTCCTACGCGCGCCAGCAAAGTGTTGCCCAAGTAAGAGAGACCGTTTGTAGAAATAACCGAGTCGGGCTGAAAATTATTGTGGAAATCATCGACGTCCAAAAAGACGTACGACGGAGGCGCGTACGGCGTTTCGCTTACGGCAGGTGTAGTGTACGTCGCTCGTCGAAAACCCAACGTCCACCCCGCTGTCGCTGCTAGATTTTTTCCCTCGATCCCGAACTCGACGTCCACTTGCGTCAATGGCGCATAATTAGGAGACTCGGGATTGAATACAGAAATAGTTGAGTCTATGGCGCGCAGCCGTATCGTCGTGCGTTGCGCGGTCACGATCACGACTACGTACGGAACGCTCGATAGCGCTTCCTGCATGAGTTGCGACATTTCGCCGACGGCGTAATTGCCTTCGGCAAGTGTTATGGTGAACGTTTCATCTCCGTTCGGACCGTTCTTCACCTTGAGTCGAAAGATGTTGGAATTGTTACGGACCGAAAAGGCAAATACCTCAGGCATCTCGATGGCAGCCAGGCGCATGGAAACGGCATTTTTGATTGATTCGGGTAACGTATACATAAAATCGGTTGCCAGCTCTTGCGGTACCTCCACCCCACTTTCTTTGAAGAGCCCAACACGAAACACCGAATCGACGCACACGCACTTCGTTTGTGTGCGTCGCTCGTACGGGTTCACGCTGCCCGCCACGTATTCTTCCAATTTTGCAGGAATGTAAATGGGCGGAGTGGGAATCATACCGTTGCCCGAAATTTCCTTTTGAAGCAATCCTTTGGCGTCCAGTAAAAAACGGGTCAGGTTTCCCTTGAGAGAATCGTTCATTCCTTTCGTCACCAACTGCGACCGTATGAGGGTTTCTTTTTCGTCCAACTCGCTTGCCGTGTAGCATTCGCCAAGCTTGAACATGGCTTGCAAATCGCGCACGCTGTACTTGGACAAGTCCAAATTAAAGTCCATACTTTTAGACACCTCTTATTTTTAATCTTTCGTCGCTCTTAAAAACAAGTTTGGCCATAGGTGATGACGGCACACCGTCCTTTATCTCCTGGAGCGACTTCTTATATACCTTCAAAGGCGAGGTTTTATTGAGGGCGAGCCAGCCTACGTACACTGCAAATAATATTGCTCCTGCACCAATGTCCCTCGTTTTTATTTTATCGTTTCTCATCACCCAAAGCGGTATGAGCTTCATTTTTACGGTCATGCAAATAAAAAAAAGCACGAGCTTTGTCGGATAGCGATACACGTAATACGTAACCAGTGTTAAGCCTTCATAGGCAAGTGCGACCCCAATCCACCATTTCGGCGACGGGCCTCCTAGGATAAGATAGACAAGAAACCATACTAAAAGCCAATATGAAAACACAAAATCAAATCTCATGGTTTTTAAGGGCGTTAATTTTATTTAATTTCGGCAAAGCGGGCATCGCGAATCTCCTGCCACCTGAAAATTTTTAATCAAGCAATCTGCGTGCACCCGATGACCGCAACGCATTGCCGTTGCATCTTCCAGGCTATCGCAACAAATGGGGCATGCATCACTTGGAGGAGGCGGCAGTGGCGTTCTGCCTCGACCACCCAACGGGACACACACTGATTTATGAGCGCGTTTCCAATGCTGCTTTTGACACGCCTTGCCGCAGTACGCCACCAAGTTGCAACGCGCGCAAAGACGCAAATCGGTACGCTCGTCGGCGCAGTTGGCACACTCGGGCATTGCATCTTTTTTGGACTCGCCGTTCATATAAAGAATTTCGCGGGCCATGCTCGCAGTTTCCTCGGTGTACGCTACTTGGGTTGCCGTTGACACCAACATACCCACCACGTTGTGCTCCACAATACCAAGATCGCGCCAAAGAGGGTCTCGTTTGGTTTTTACAAGATGCACGCAAATAAGGCTGGACCCGTCTTGTTTCAGGACTAGCGCATAAATTCTAGAGCCCGCCACATTACCTTCGACAATCGTTCCCACGTTGATCAACACGGGGCGATACGTTGACGACTCGTGCACCCGTTTTTGAATCTGTTTCAGCCCCATGCTTCCCTGAACGGATACGGTGGCGTGCGGGTGCCTGCTTTTGCTGCGCGAGATGGCCTCTGCAATCTCGCAGGACGTCTTGGTTGTTGCCACAAACTGCATCGATGCTTTTTTCGCAGTGACTACAACAAAGTCGGTTGGTACACGCCAGCTGCCAACGCCAATGTCAACGCCTGGGCCCTCGACAAGTTTTGCCAAAAGCATAGAGTCGGCCTTCATGCGAAATACAAGGCCTCGCCCTACGACGGGAATTTGCATCACAGCACCCGCCGACGCCATGAAAGAAAAAGTTGTGTGGACGATTCGTATTTTCAAGGCGTCACAAAATTGTCGCTCCCTTTTTGAAAATGATGGACCACATTGGCGACGTTTTGGCGATTCCTTTCTTTGCGTGGCTCTGCCAGTACTTTTCGAGAATCCCGCAACGCACCCCTGAACAAACCATTTTGTTGGCGTTTTCCGCCGCAGGGCTCGTGGCAGACCTAACTTTTTCGTACTTCTTTTTGATGCGGTCCCCGCGCTCGTACTCCGTGGCCGCGCTCATCTACGTTGCCCTCGCTGGGATCGGCTTAAACATACAGTACTTGAAAAAATAAATGTTTGCAACCGTCTCGCGGCCTGCGGCTCTCGGAGAACCTACTGGCGACCCCATCCATCTCGTGACCCAATTTTTTCTTCCCGCAGATCCATTTCGTCTCGGAGAGTTGCAGCGGGTCCTTTTGGCAAACGCCAGCAACCCCTTTATCGCTACCATTACTCTGCTAAATGAGCGCATCTACACCGAAAGCGAACTCGGTATTGCCTGCCCCAAAATTACGCAAACGGTTGTGGGGCGTCGACTTCTCTTCAGTGATGCGTGGACGGACCGCAAACCAGGGTACACCGTGCTCGTCAACGCGGATATTTTTCTCGATTCGACCATTGCTCACGTTCAGCGCACCAACCTTCACGACCAACGCGCCATGATGGCCCTCTTGCGGTACGAGTACCCCTCGGGGAAACTCTTCGGGCCGCGCGCAGACAGTCAAGACACCTGGATTGTTCACTCGTCGCTACACTTTGAGGTTAACGAACTCAAGGCCTTTCGCTTTCCTCTAGGAAAACCTGGGTGCGACAACAAGGTATGCTACCTGTTTGCCGCCATGGGCGTCACGATCTACAACGACCCCCTCCTCATTCATACCCATCACTGCCATGCCGACGGTGCACGCGCATACCCAGGATTTCTTCCACCCCCCTACCTTTTTGTGTGCCCCGCCGATACGGATTGCATCCTCTACAATATTCCGCTTTCGACTATCCAGCCCGCAGTGCACACCTACGATTTTTTGGGCAGCCATGCTCGTCTGGCCGCCTACCTTCGCACGTGCCCACGCCCCTTTGTCGTGCCGCGGGTTGCAGGCATTGAGAACAATACGGCATGCTCGCAGACGCTTCCTGACCGCTTGCGCGAGGTGATGAAAAACAACGCAGGTATCCATTTCACCGATGCCGCATCCGTCAGCGCTTACAGAGAGGCCTACCTCAAACCCTTTCAGCAGTGCCACCTCTACGCCTCGTGGGAGCCCTGGAGCAATTATACGCGTCACATTGAAACCAGTCAGCGCTGGCTTCAGGAGCGATTTCCAAAGCCTCAAGTGGCAGCTTTCGCGTTTGACGTCTTTCACTACTTAAGCGCGCCGTGGACCCACGCCTTGCGTGGGTGCCGCCTGCTCATCGTGTCGCCGTTTGTCGACATGATACAAACACAGCCTCCCGCCTACTGCACTGACCTTTTCCCTGATTGCTCGTTTGTGTACCTTAAGCCTCCGCAAACCCACGGTACCGAGCCCAGTCGGGTCTGGACCCTTGAGTTCGCGGACTTATGCAGTGCCGTCGACGCCTTGGAGTTTGACGTGGCCCTCTGCTCTTGCGGTGGCTACGGCAACCCGCTCTGTGGCTACATCTACTCCAAAGGTCGGTCGGCCATTTACGTAGGCGGCGTCCTTCAAATGTACTTTGGACTTTACGGAGGGCGCTGGATTAAGGAGCGTAAGGAGATGCTGACCATGCACTTGACTTCTGATTGGAAGCGCCCTACAGTGAAGCCGCAAGGGCACGCGGCAATTGAATCAAGTTGTTATTGGTAATTATAATCTTGGGAGTATGCAATGACGCGTCGACTTCGCGGAGGGGCGTCCCCTAGTTTTTTTGGAAATTTATTTGGGTCGGAACCCGCCGTGACGGAAACGACCGAGACGCCGAACGGATCCGCCCTGAACGGTGTCATGACAACGTTTCAAACCCAATTGGGTACGATCAAACAAACCATCAAGGGTAAATTAGTGGAGCTGGACAGCATCAAGACCAAAGTGATTGACCTTCTCCAGCAGGGAAATGCCATTAAACGTGATCTCTTGGAGCTAAGAGACGCCAAAAAAACACTTGAAACCACTGCCGAAACCCTTAAATCGCATACGGAGTCCAGGGAAGACACGGATCAAGTCGTACAAAGCACGGAATCGAACGACGCCATGCCCCAATCTACTGAACCCGTTGCCGAATCCATGCCAGCTGAGTCCATGTCAGCTGAAGTCATGCCAGCTGAGTCCATGCAAAGCACGGAATCGAACGACGCCATGCCAGCCGAGTCCATGCCAGCTGAAGTCATGCCCTCAAGCGAACCGCCGTCTGTTCCAACCGAAAGTGCTTCGGAGTTTCGCCCGATGAGTCCTTCGCCTACAGACACAGAGTCTCCGTTTGCCGTGCACCCCATTGAATCCGACACGTCTCCGCCAACAACCAAAACCCCTCGCATCATGGGCGGAACTAGACGCCAGAGGCGTTATGCGTATCGTCGACGGAGCCTGAGACGTTAAAAAACGGGCCTGACGTGTCTCGCACTAAAGGAACTAAACTTTTTACGATACTTTCTTCCAGCGTTTCGGCAAACTGAGACGAAGGCGTAAACAACACGCCGTCCATGTTGACACTGGGCATCGTGGGCATTTCCATATGCTTAGTGGCAATGCGCTCTAAGCCACTGTCAAGCATCCCGCTCTTTTTCAGCAGGACGTACGAGGCGACAAACGACAAAATTCCCAACACAGGGCTCTGCGTGAACAAATAGTAGACAATCCCTAACAAAACAACCACCCCTGGCATACTTCCAATGAACGCCAACAAAAACGATGGAATGGGCAAGTCGACTACAATGAGCCCACATAGAATCCCTGCCACCACAAGCTCGGACGGACGCATAGTAGACTCACACAAAAAAAATTGATGCAGCAAAGCATCAACTTTTTCACGTAACAAAAATGTACATCGGTCAGAAAGGATACACCATTTCGAAAACGGGGCGGGACCTCAGTGATGTTCGGCGCGACTTGATGTTTACGCCCAAAGCCATGTACCAGCCTGGCCCGCCGTTTTTTGCCTACCGCGAAAATGCCAACAAGATCTACGTCCCCCGCTTCTACGGTGAACGGCGCTTTGGCGTCGCACCCTCGCGACTTCCGCCGCCTGAAACTATTGCGCTAGACTTTGTTGGCGCCATTCGTCCCGCCCAAGAACCCGCCATTGACGCCTTTTTGGCGGCAGGCAGCGGACTCCTTGAACTTCCCTGTGGGTTCGGCAAAACCGTGGTGGCCCTGCACCTCCTCGCGCGTCTGGGAGTGAAAACCCTCATCATCGTGCACAAAGAATTTTTACTGGAGCAATGGCTTGAGCGCATCCGCGAATTTCTGCCAGCGGCACGCGTGGGGCGCATCCAAGGCACTCAGTGCGACGTAGCCGACAAGGACGTTGTGCTCGGCATGCTTCAGTCGCTTTCTATGAAAGAGTACGCCCCCGACGTGTTTTCAGGCTTTGGGTTCACCATCATCGACGAAACCCATCACATTGCCGCAGAAGTATTCAGCAACGCCTTGTTCAAAATAGTCACCCCTCACATGCTCGGGCTCTCGGCCACCATGGAGCGCAACGATGGCCTTTCCAAAGTATTCAAGTTGTTCTTGGGCGAGATTGTCTACACCGCCACACGAGAGCGCACGGACAATGTCGTCGTCCAATGCGTGCGCTACGAGCACCCCGATCCAGAGTTCAACGACGCCATTCTCAACTTCAAGGGGCAAGCCAACTTTACCGCTATGATCGGTAAAGTGTGCGCCTTTGGACCGCGAACGGAATTTATTCTCACCATGCTTGCGAATTTGGTGAGCTCGGGAGCTGCTCAAATTATGGTCCTTGCGCAAAATCGATCGATCCTCGATTACCTGCACACCGCTCTGAAGCATCGAGGGTTTGACTGCGCCTTTTATGTCGGCGGCATGAAAGCCGCGGCACTTAAAGAGAGCGAAGCCGCACGTATCATTCTCGCAACCTATGCGATGGCCAAGGAAGGGCTTGATATAAAAACATTAACAACCCTTGTACTGGCAACGTCGCAAACCGACGTCACTCAAGCTGTCGGCCGCATCCTGCGCATCAAGCACGCTGCCCCGCTCATTGTGGACCTTGTAGATCCTCACTCCATGTTCAAGCGGCAATGGGGCAAGCGGAAGACGTTTTATAAATCCCAGGGGTACACCCTACATGAATCTACGGCGTCCACGTACCCTACAATGACTCCTCTTGGCGAAAAAGTACGTAAATGTCTCCTACTCTAAACCTAAAATTTTTTTCATGAATCTAAGCATCCTATTTGCACTCTTAGCCTCCTATTGCTAATAGCCTCTATTTGCGCTCTTAGTTTATTGCTCTCAGACGCGTTTTACTTTCTTGGCTGCGCGCTCATCCATCTCTTGCTCAAGCATGACTCCTATCTTCTTAAGAAACTTCAGCTTCCGCATCAGTAACTCCCATCCCGCGGCATCGTCTTGGGGAAGCATTTCCACTGGGATCAGTTGAGCCTCAGGGTCACCAAGCACCTTCTTTAAAATACCCTGGAGACACTCTTTTTTATCCGTTCGCGCTTGAAGAAGCTGTTCGACGCGGCGCGCATCCAACTCGCTCATCAATTGCGCATAGGGAGGATCGAAATAACCATCTACATTCTCCGTCTCGGGTGCAACATACGCCTCTTCCCCAAACTTGGCATCCCCGCGGAGCCCACTTTTTTCCATGCACATGCGCACCAGAGATGCCGTCATGTTGAAGAACTTGATTTTCTTTACCACCGCGAGCCACTCGCGAACATTGTTGTCCTGAATCCCTTCCTCGGGGATAAGTTGCGTCTGCGGATCACTAAGTCCAAGATTCAATAGATGCTTCAGCACCCGAGTCGCTTCCTCGTCCGAGTAAGGCACGGTCGCTTCGTACACTTCCACAAAACAGCCATCATGCAACATGTCGGCATAAGGGAATTCCGTCGGCTTAACAAAATCCATCGGATTGTAAGAAAAAAAGAAGTTGTGTAAAATTCAGTCCATTCAAATAAACAAACAATTCTAGGATTCTAGGAATTTTCCTAGAATTTTCCTAGAATCCTAGAATTTTCCTAGAATCCTAGAATTGTTTGTTTATTTGAATGGACTGAATTCTACACAACTTCTTTTTTCCCAAATCCAAAACCTTACCTTTTTTTCAAAATGGGGTTCAAACAAACGTTACAGGCAGCCATCCTTGCTGGCGAAAGCATGGATTTTATTTGGGAAGAAACCGTTGCGGATGCCCCCAACGCCATTGCCATCGCGGCGCAGCTTGGATGCATCGACGCCGTGGACCTTCTCATCATGTACGGCGGCAACGTCAACGCCACCCATGACCGCCACACCGCACTTGAGTACGCCGCTGCTAATGTGCACCAAGGCGAATACATGCAGATTGCACTCACACTGCTCGACCACCCCGACCTCGACGTAGAATGCATTGCTTTCGGGCAAGCCTTCTTACAAGTGTGCTCTAACACGAATGGAGGAAAAAATCAAGAAATTCTCGCGCGCGCCATGGTGGAAATGTCCAAGGGCGGCGACGACGACGTCCTTTCCTCGTTACTGTCTTTTAGCTCGTACGGGATCACCGCCCTGCACGGCGCGCTTTTTGCAAAGAACGTGGGCGTCATTCGATTCTTGCTTGAGGCGGGCGCCGATCCCAACGAACCCAAGCATGACGAGTTTGGGGACACGCCGCTTTGCATGACGTCCGACATCGCCGTGGCCGAATTACTGTTGGAGTACGGAGCGGATGTCAATCAATTCACGGGCTGGAATGAACTTCACGTGTCCGAACAGCGGCGTATTGAGACGCCTTTGCACGCTGCCGCGCGAGACGGATCTACCGATCTCGTTGCTGTATTCCTCAACAACGACGCGCTCATACTTCACGATAAGAAATTTGGTCTTACTGCGCTTGACGAAGCGTTTCATCGAGGCGACAGGCACGGCCAAGGCGACTCGCGCTTTGTCTGCGCTTCACTCATCTGCATGGCGCGCCCCCTCGTTCTTCAGGACGGCATGTCGGTTCCCCTCCTCGATTTTCTGAGGGCGTCCTGGGGAACAGAATCGATGTCGCTGTTAACGTGGTCGAACGATCGTCTCAAGCGCATGTTTGCCCTCCTTTGGCAAGTGATGCGCGAGGGCCAGCATATCTGGACCTACGTCAATGCTCGCATCGTCGATGAGCGCGCCGCGTTTGCTGCCATGTGCTACAACGAAACTGACGAGACGATGAATCTGGGTCCCAAGTATCCAGGGTATCCCATTCTTCTCCAAGGCATGTCTTGGGCAGACCCTGTCCGCGAGCTTATTTTGCAAGCGCTTGTAGCTCCTAATGCCGTTGAGCGCGCGCTGCTGCGAGATGTGCGCAACGCACTTGTTCCTTATTGCGATCCCGACATCGAGCCCGCCTGCAAGCGATTGGCTGAATGACCCGTTTAGTTTTTTAAGCCCTCTTTTGGACGCTCTTTTAGTTTTTTTAGGCCCTCTTTGGCATGCTTTAGTTTTTTTAGGCCCTCTTTGGCATGCTTTAGTTTTTTTAGGCCCTCTTTGGCATGCTTTAGTTTTTTTAGGCCCTCTTGAAAAAACTAAAAGATAGGAAAAACCCTATTGCACTTGTATGGACACCATCATCATAGGAGGCGGTATCGCAGGCCTTTACATTGCCCTTGACAACCCCCATGCACTAGTCCTAGAAGCCACAGATCGACTAGGAGGCCGTATTTATACGCGGCATACTCCCCAGTATGAAATCGGTGCAGGGCGCATTCATCTCCACCACAAACTACTCCGCGCCCTTCTGCGGCGGTTTCACCTCACTGAGGTACCCCTCGCCCAGGTAAGGTCCGATAAATCTTTGCTGGCGACATTACCCCTTACACGGACGGAAGAGATGCGAACCCTGACTTACGCCGACTACTGTCGCCGTACAATGAGCCCTTCGCAAGTCGAACAGCTACGCCAAGAATTCGGCTATTACTCGGAATTCGAAGTCATGAATGCATACGATGCCGTTGACATGCTTCAGCGCGCACTCAGCGGGAAATTCATAGTCGTCAAAGAAGGGCTCAGTGAACTGGTGCGCCGCATGTCCAAACATGTCAATTACAAACTCAACCACAAGGTTGACACCGTTCACCTCACCTCTGACGGTGTTGTAGTAGACGGTAGACCCGCAAAACGCGTTATTTTTGCGATCCCGCCGAAAGCTCTTCGCCACTTTCATATCCTTCCGCCCAAACTGCTTCATTCCGTCGCCCCGCTCGCCTTGCTGCGCGTGTACGCCGCGTACGACTCTCCCTGGGCGGAAGGGCTCCTCGCCCAAACAACAACGTCCTGGCTGCGCCACATCATTCCCATCAGCCCTACCGTTGTCATGGTTTCCTACGTCGAGGGAGCAGACACTGAACCATTTCGTACGCAGCGCGGTGAGCTCAGGTCTCAAACCCGCCTCAATCACGAGGTGCACGCAGAGTTACGTCGTATCTTTCCCGACCGCAACATTCCCGACCCCGTTCATTTCAAAGCCTACCTGTGGACGGAAGGCGGGCATGCCTGGCTCCCGCACATTAACTCCGATGCAGTCGCTCAACAAATTCTACATCCTCGCCCGCATGTTTACATCTGCGGTGAAGCGTTTTCGCACAAACAGGCCTGGGTAGAGGGCGCGTTAGAAACGGCAAGTCAAGTTCAAAAATTGATTTTATCGGAAACGTAGAGAGTACCCATTTCAAGTATTTAGTATGGGCTGCTGTTTCTCCAAAACCGATCTAAAAGCCGAGACGGAAGATCCTCCGCGGTATGAATCCGAGGCCGAAATTGTGAGGAACATGTCGAATCATTATACCGTGCATTACCCCTCCCACGAGCCTCGCAAGAACTCGGCGATTTACAATAAAACCCACGCGCAAATGAAGAGCCAGGCATGCTTCATTTGCGGTAAAAGTAACCAGCACGACGGCATTCACGTTGAAACGCACCACTATTATTGCCAAAAAGCGTTTCAAAACGCCTACGACTGGGACAAGTTTGCAGCGTTTGCACGAACGTGCTACACAGCTCAGGGAGTTTGCTTGGCAAACCAGTTCGACTGGCAAGAAGTTGCGAAAAACCCCGACCTCTTTGTAGATTCGCCGTACAATATGATCGTCCTTTGCAAGGAACATCATACGTCGGGCAGAAAGGGTATTCATCACGTACCGTTTCCTGAATGGATGTCTCAAAAGTTCGTCAAGGATGGATTTCAAGTGTTGAGCTAAGCATTTTTATTTTTTTTTACGCAACGTTAATCGTGATGGTGATTGTTTTGTCGCCCTTTTGAAGGGATGTTTCTTTCGTTGCCGTACTACGCTTGACTTCATTCGGCAAGGGCTCTACCTCGATGTTCGCGGGCAAAGGCTTAACCACAGTCGGTAAAGGCTCGATCACTGTCGGTAAAGGCTCGATCACTGTCGGTAAAGGCTCGATCACTGTCGGTAAAGGCTCGATCACTGTCGGTAAAGGCTCGACCCTAGGCAGTACCGTATTGGTGTACCTGCGCGCGATTCCGTACACCCCGTCGACACATGAAATGTCCAACTGAAGTTCCCCCTGACCGTACGTTGCAGATACGGGAAGTAACGGACCGACAATGGCCTTGCGAGCGTTGGGCCACTCGATGAGTTGGTTTCGGGTTTGTGGCATCAGTAGCGTAAATGACGATTTGTTGTCCATGTCGCTGAACCGCGCAGGATGCCCAAACGCATCCGTCACTTGCGTATAGTTAAGCGCGTTGCCACTTGGATCCATATACATGACATTGTTGCTGGCGTCCAAAAACAATGGCCACAGCACTTGATGCGTCAATTTGGCACTAAAGAGTGGTAGAGGTGCCGCCATGGGCGTCGCAACAGGCGCAAACGACAACTCCGAGTTCGCCGTTGTGTACCCTTTGTCCGTCAATACAAATTTGCTAGTGAACGGGTCCATTGCGACACCTATCCTCATGGATTTAAATCGATTTTCTAAGCAACCGAATGTAAACTCTTGGTGTACGGGTTTTCCTTAAACGCCGTCAAAATGTCAGGGTTCGTGCGGTCCAGGATCTCGTACGACTGCACGCCACGGGTTTCGTGGCGGTGCACTTGCGGAGTCACGGGAAACATCGCCGAAGCCCCGCCCGTGTAGGCCACATGCGTACGCTCGTTCGTTACCTGGTTAATGTGCGGCTGAAACGTGGCCATACTTCCGCCCGCCGTCCGCCCTGCCTGCCCCCGCGCCGAAGAAATCGTTGAGTTGTGTTCCGCCTGCGTCGACACTTGCTTCGGCAGCATGCTCGTCGAGACCCCCATGTAGGTAAACGCGGTGTCGCGCTTGGTCACTACCCCCTGCTGCGGCGATTGAAACATCCCGTCCGTCGGCAAAAACGGTCGCTGGCCACGATCAAACGGACTAAACTCCGTCGTTTCGCGCATGGTCGGTAACGGCTTGGTAGCGGGAAGCGCGGGGTTGTGGCTTACGGTGGCTCCCGCGCCACCCAGGCGTTGCGCTACGAGGGTGCTTTCCTTGCGTGCAGGGCGCAATATATCCGTAAACGGGGCCGTAATGGCGCTGATGAGACTCCCGACGCCTCCCAGAGGAAGGGGCTTCGACGTTCGGTTGTTGGTGTACGCTCCATACGTAGCCGCTTCGGTCGTCAGATGGTTGCCGCTTGGACCTGAGGCGGGAAGAAAACTGGGCCCAGGCAACTGCTGCCGACTGTCCATCCGCACCAGCGGCGCCTTGGCCTCGCGCTCCACGCCAGCGTTGCCCGCCACTCCCGCGTACGGCTTGGACGTCGTCGCGCGGTGTATGGTTGGGTCAGGCTGAAGCGCCCGCTGCGTCGGGCGTACTTCCGCTCCTACCGTCGTGAGGTAGCGGTCGGGCGAGTTGGCGAAATAGCGGTCAGGCAACTGCTTTTCGACAGGCGGCTGCACTCCTAAATTCTTCACCAGCGTTTGCGCAGGGCCTTCGTGGCTCGACAACTCAAACGACACCTTAGGCTTGCTCGCCACACGCAACTGGTCCACAGTCTTGTCCAGCCACGACGTTCGTGCTTCCATGCCCGAGTTGAATCCACCGCTGCCTGACGCCGTGAACCCTTGGTTTAGGCCAGGCGCAACCCTTTCTTCCTCAAACGGCTTCACGTTGGAATTCTTCAGGCCAGGATTCACTCGCGAGCGGAAAAAATCCGTTTGGTTCGGTGTTCCGTTCGCCCACTGCACGTTTTCTTCGGGCGAGAACAACGGCGCTACTTCGGTTTTGGACATTCGGAGGGACCCCGCACCCGTGTACGCGTCCATGGTTTGCTCCGTTTGCTGTCGAAGTTCCGTCCCTACACGTTTTTGCTTGCCAAAGTACGGCACGAGATTTCCCGTCACGTACTTGCGGTCGACGGGACGTCCCGCTAAATCAATGATGGCGTCTTTGGGCGCTGGCGGGAGCTGAAAGAACTGATCCGTGTTTTGTGTGCGGGGACGAAAGGCCTCGCGTTTCTTTTGGTTCGATACAAGGTACACGCATCCCATGGCAATGAGTGGGATAGCAAGCTCCATTGGTGTTCGCGTATATTTTTTTTAAACCAGATAGGACCCAGTGAAAAAAAAATATAACGATGGAGCTAAATGCGAGGCGGGGCCTTATCTACCACTGAAGCAAGCGAGTTGCTGGACGCGGGATACAAAGACATCAAGGATGCGCTACACGTTGGGCGCTGGACGCTCGACACTGAGATTTCTACGAAACGGAGCAAAGTCTACGTGAATGAGCCGACCAAAAAGGTTTATGTGGTGCACGCAGGCACGGACTCGGCGTCCGACTGGCTCAACAACACGGTCGTCTTCAATACTCGGTATTTAAACACGAAACGCTACCAGGCAGCCGCAATCGTGCAATCGGAAGCGCTCTTCAAGTACGGCCCCATTGGCACCGTGTTTCAAGGCAAAGTCAACACGCTCTCGCACTCGCAGGGCGGCGGAATCGTCGCCAACCTGATTAAAAATGGCCTAGCGCCGTTCAACAATCTAACGGTCAATCCCGCCGTCATTGGCCATCATAAAAACCTTCGTGTCATACGGTCGAACCGAGACGCTGTATCTTTATTGTCGCGCCCTGAAATCAGCATTGGCGCTCTTTCAAAAAACCCGCTGTTGGAGCACAGCACCGACATTTTAAAACGGATCCAAAAAAATTTGTCGGACACCGAGCGCGTTTCTGCGCGTAAAACAGGGCGTAGAACAGGGCGCGCGACCACGCGCAAATCCGCCCTCAAATCCGCCATGCGGAAATGGCTTTAGATCCAGGGACTTAATGCATGAGGGTTTGAGTCGGCTACAAACTGGCGCTCGGTATCCTCGAGCGCGAAATCAAGTCCCACTTTCGATGCCAAGCGGTAGGAGAAGCGATGGTGATTGATCGTAGGAAAAAACCAATCGTCCCTCAAATACGCAATCACAAGGTGGCGCACCGCACTTGCATTATAGAGAAAACAAAGGTATCGCGCCCATGTTTTTTCTCCTGCTTCCAAGGCCCATTGTCGCGCCACGTCGGCGCAATAAAACGGGGCGGTGTTCAACCCGTTCAAAAATTGGAGTTCGCGGTTACGGCGCAACGACGCCGCATCCGTTCGAGACGTGAGCAGCATAGGGGGCTTGACACACCGCCGATCCATTGCCTTGAACATTGTTTTCTTTGTCTTTTCTTTTTGTTGAAGCGTCAATTTTTCAACTGCAGCCAATCAAAAAACTCCATGGGCGGGTGCGGGCCCGTTTTCACACCCGCGGTGCGCACAGGGGGGCGCATACAATCACTCAAAGCAGGCCGCACCATGGGAACCATATTCTTTCCCTTGCTTACTTTTCTACAATTCGAAGCGTATAAAGCTCAAACGGTATGGCAGACGACGTCGATCGCCCCGAGGTGATTAACACGTTCAAGGCTTCCAGACGGCGCTGGAGCATTTGCCCTTTTGGTTGCTTTCGCGTAAGATACTTCCATTTCCATTCAAATTGCAGCGCGCACTTCCACGTTGGAAACCCCGTCACGTAGCACACGCGCGTCCAGTGCCCGCCCCTGTCCACTAGATTTCCCGTTACTTTGGCGCCTCCCTTGATTAGTTTGTTGTGCTGGCGCAACCGACGGTCCAGGTCGATGGTGGCACCCACGTACGTCGTGTTTCTTGTGGACTCGAGCAGATAAACGTAAAACATTGAAGTAAACGAGGCAAAAAGAAAACGCGAACTCGTACATGGACCGCAAGCAATTCCAACAACTCTTGGAAAGCAAGCGTGACTGGCTGGTAGTCTACCTTTCGGCGCCGTGGTGCGCGCCGTGCGCCGTAGCAGAGCCACTCATTGCAGCCCATGTGGCACGGCTTCCTAGTAGGATAGCCTACTTGCACCTTAACGTCGATACGTGTGGGGACGTGTTTGCCGCGTTGCGTGCCAAAAAACAGGTTCGAGGCATTCCCGCATTGCTCGCCTATCAGCCTGGCAACACTACACTCATCTCGGACGCGTCTTGCTCGGGCGCTGACGAAACCGACATTGCCGCGGTCTTTCGGAAACTCGGCTTAAATTTACCCACCTAAAGCAGTTCATGTACTACGAAATTCTTCAGGTACCCGCCACCGCAACCGCGGAGGCGATCAAAAAACAGTATCGCAAGCTCTCGCTGCACGTGCACCCCGATAAACCAGGTGGCAGTGCCGACGCCTTTCGGCGATTGACAGACGCCTATGAAACCTTGTCCGACGAGGCAGCGCGGCGTAACTATGACTTGTCGATGCGCTCTCCCGACGTCGCGCATGCCCCCGCGGTCCATAGTGCCGTCCCCATTGAAATTACCTTGGATCAGGCATTTGCGGGCTGCGCCGTACCGTTCCAGGTGGGCGGGGAAACGTGGTACGCCGACATTCCCGCAGGCGTTGACAGCAACGAAGTCATTGTGGTGCCACGACCCGAAGGCAACGTCAAAGTGAAAGTTACCGTCGTAAATACCACATTCTTAGTCCGTCATGGACTTGATTTACTGTACACCCATCCCATCTCCCTTAAAGAAGCCCTTTGTGGCGTAGCGTTTGAAATTCAGTACTTTCAAGGCCAAACGCTTCGGCTCTCGACCAAAGGAACCGTCCTGTCGCCAACCTACAAAAAGATTCTTCCTCAAAAGGGCATGCGGCGCGACAAAAATTGCGGGTCACTCACCATTGCGTTTAAAATCGAATTTCCTGCCCTAACTGCAGCGCAGATAGCCGCTCTAGAAAACATTCTTTAGAATAGGGTAATGATTCTTTCAAGCAACCATCCTAATTCTTGGCAAGTAAGGTCTCGTAGAGGCCCATCGAAACGCGTTACCCGCATCGTCAATGTTTACCAGCCGCAGCGCCTTAGCACGGGCGAAATTCCGCAGGGGTTTGGGGATTACATTCGGGGAAGTTTAAGTGTGCTGCAAACGGCTACCAAATTGGGGATAGAGTTCGACATGGCCATTCATCACCCCTTGGCTCAGTGGTTACGACCCGTGGCCGACTACAAAATTTCATTAGGCGAGATAAAATTTATCGCCACCCACCAGGGCTGCATCAAGGCGCTCAATCAGTGCCTTACCTCGACTCTTTTCGTCTACGTGCACGCGTTTCCTGACCCCGTTAGTGAGTCCGATCGCACATTTGTATGGACCCGTCTTCAGCCCAACGATTCCATGGCGCAATACCGAGCCGAAGTGTATGCGTCTCTCAAGATTGTACCCCGACAGTATGAAGTCATCCATGTACGGTGCGGAGACCATCACATTCAAGATTTGCATCGGCATTTTCAAACCAACGAGTATGAATCGTATACAGATGCTCCCTCCTTTCTTGTGCGCGAGGCGCTGGCTCGTATGAGACCAGGCACAACCTACGTAGTACTCAGCGACAATGCAGCGCTAAAGCGGGCCATCCGCGACCAATTTGACGGGGCCATCGTTCGTGAAAGCGAGATACTTCACCTAGGGACAAGCGAGACGTTTGCAGCAGCGGGGGTGCGCGACACGCTCCTTGATTTTTACTTGATCACGGATGCCGCACGCGTAACAGCTTTCAGCACGTACTCCCACGGTTCAGGATTTAGTCAATGGGCATGTGAATTGCGGAATGTTCCTTATACATGCACGTTTTGTTCAAATGCTCAACTTACAGTCGTGTACAAAACGTACGGCGCAGATCTACCATGGATCAAATACAGCCTCCAAAGTCTTCAGAAATTCGTAGTGTACTATACCTCCCTTGTCTTGTATTGCCACGACGAGGCGGTAGCCGAATTACATACGCTTCTTGACGAATTGTCGCTTGTAGCAACGGTTATCCCCGTTACGTACACTATGCACGGGTACATTCAACAAATGGTTGTGAAAGCCGAAAGCTACAAAGACATTGATACCCCCTATGTAGTGATTTTAGATTCGGACGTTGTGTTTACCGCCTCCTTTGATTTGCGGACGCTAGTTGATGGAAAAATTCACTGGACCTATTCCACCCAACACACTCTACCAGGCGCCTCTGAATGGAAGGTATGGAAATCGGCGTACGAAGCCATGACTCGCACGTCTCAGACCATGCATTTCATGAGCAACCATTTTCCCTTTGTATTGACTCGGGCGTCCATGGAAACGGCTGCCGTAGAGTTTCAACGAATGCATGGAATGAATTATTCTGAATTTTGTCGCGCGCGACTGCAGCAACTCAACATTGCCGTGGGTGCGTGTATCCGAGAAAATTTCGAAGCTCTCGCTACGGTATTTGAAGAGTTTGAATGGCTCGGGTTTTCCTGCATGCATCATTCCCCGCACGATTACACCTTTTCAACATCGAGCATTCGCAAAGTACCGTGCAAACAATTTTGGTCACATGGAGGTATTGACGCAGTTCAAGAAGAACTTAAAATCGCACTCAGTATGTAATGCTTTTTCTTTTCGTGCTGTTGGCGCTGGACTTTGTCTATTTGTATTCCACCCGTAAATTCACGGCGGGTATGATACGCCGCATTCAAGGGTCCGACGCCATTGTACGGTTCCCCAGTGCAATTTTCACCTACGCGTGTATCGCAGCGGTCTTGTACGTCTTTATTTTGCGTGAAAAGCGGACCCCTCTCGAAGCCTTTGTGCTCGGATTCACTACCTATGGCATCTATGAGGGCACGAATTACACGTTCTTCAAAGACTGGTCTCTCTCACTGGTTGTCATGGACACGCTATGGGGCGGTATTTTGTTTGCGCTTACGACATGGATTACCCAGAATTCCATGAAATTTCTAAAAGGTACACGGTAAATAATTTTCCTAGAAATTTCCTAGAAATTTCCTAGAAATTTCCTAGAAATTTCCTAGAATGAATTATTTGTTTTATTCATTCCTTGGGATGGTCACAACACATTATCTATAAGATCTTGAACCATGGATCTTTTGGCTGCTGTCTGTTCTAACGACCTCGACCAAGTGCGTGCCTGCATTCTGGTGGGAGACGACATGACCCGTACATACCTTAACGACGGGAAAGATACCTACTGGTGTGGCACAGGGCTTCTATACCATTCCAAGAGCGCTGCCATGACAGAGCTTCTTCTGAATGCAGGTACCCCATTTACAGGCGGCGAAATGAAAAAAGCCATCATGGACTCGGACATCGAGCGCGCACGCCTCCTTCTTCTCGCAGGCGCCGCCAAGGGTCCCGACCTGCTTGTGGCCACTGCTGTAAATTCCATCGACATGGTGGCTCTCATTCTCGAGGACTCCCGTATTGATCCCAATTACGAAGGGTTTAGCGTTGGCCGATCCGCGCTCCAAATCGCCGCGCGCCTTGACAATGCCGCCATGGTCGATTTACTCATTCGTAAAGGCGCCAATCCGACTTTGTGCTTAGGATACGGCTTGGGGCACGACTATGCGCTTCACGGCGCTGGAATCAATGCCGCCCGCGTTCTTATCCATCACGGCGCCAGTGTTGCCTCGCGGGATTACCGAGGGTACACGCCGCTTCATGTGGCTGCAAGCGTCGACGACGAACTATTTCAGTTTTTATTGGAAGAAACGCTATCAGCGCCCCGAAAATTTCCCCACCCCGTCCTGAATCGCACGATTACGGGGGTCAGTGTTCTCTCCATCGCTGTGACCCATGCCTGCGTCCACAATGTAGCGCTCCTGCTCCGCTTAGCTCCTGCCTCAATTGATATCAAGCTGCAGTACCCAATCGCGTCCTACATTCCTTCGTGCACTAGCAGTCCCGTTCTTCAAGCGCTTCTCACTCGCGCACTAGCAGGCGGGGATGCCGTGCAAGACGCCTGTGCTCAACAAGTTACCATGCGCACCTGCTTTGCTTTTCTTTGCCATGCGCACGATGGCCCATTTAAGAAATACTCGTACGTGGATCCTGTCCGAGAAGCCATCATGATGCATTTAGTGCCCGTATCCGCGGAGCAACGCGCTGTTATCCTGCAGCTGTCTGCACTCGCTGTCTAGGCTTTTTTCTGCTCATAGAAACTTAGATGCCAAAAAAATAGCGAATTTAGAGATACGCGCTCTTACCCTGCAGCTGTCTGCACTCGCTGTGTAGGCTTTTTTCTGCTCATAGAAAATTAGATGCCAAAAAAATAGCGAATTTAGAGATACGCGCGAAACACCAGTCGCTCCACCGCCTTGTTACGCACGACCTCCATCTTTGCCTCAAACTTTTCAGGCGTTAGCTTGACTCTCCATGCCTCCAACTCCGCGTCATACGCTCCCTGGTCGAATCCAGGCAGGTCCTCCAATACCAACGCAAATACTTGCTGCACGGGCTTCATGATCTGATTCGTTACGTAGTGGGCGTAATCGGGCTTCAACCCCGTTTCGCGAATGAACTCGGGCGTTTCGATCTTTTCTCCCTGCAATTGACCTTTTGCCTTGGGCGTCTGTACAAACACAAACGCGATGCGGTCCCCTGGCTGGGGCTTCTTGCCCGCATCGCGCTTTCCGATACGGTTGGCCAGCACGGCATGGCTGATCTGCGCGGGGTTCTTGTACCCCGACCGCAGCGACTTGGTAATTACGAGCTTGTCCATGCCCACTTCTCCGCGTACAAGCTGCGCCAGCGATTCATCCACAAACCGCAGCGCATGCTTCAAATCTCGCTCTTTCATCAAGATGTCAATGAGACCCCCGTACACGTCCTTGACAATGGGCGCGTTATCGCGGCGTTTCAACACAATCCCCATGCTCTTGCGCTTCGGCGTATCCGTCGCCTCCTCGTACAGCATCCCAACATACCGTTTTTTCGACAGCAGCACGAGTGGCCACAGCGTCTTTTCGTACGTCAGGCAGTGAGGCGGCTTCAAAAACGACGTTACCAGCTCGCACGCCTCTTTGGCCAGCTCAATACTTGGGGCCAACGCCTCGCGCCCTTTAAGCTGCACCCCGTCTTTCAGAAGAGTAAACTTCCAAAATACCGAGTCCGTGTCTCCGTAAATGGACTCCGCCGTCACTACCAGCTCCCCCACGCACTCGGTTTGGCACACGCGCGCTTGGTAGACTTCTTCAATCACCGTTTTGGCATAGATGAGTTGCTTGCGTCCCGCTGCCGTGCAACTCGCCGCCACGTCTTTTTCGTAAAACGTTGACGTCCGCGCCCCGCATTGGCCGTAGAGCGAATTCGCCGTCACTTTGTACGCTAGCTGTCTCTTGTCCAGGACGTTGCGCATAAACTCGTCGGGTTCCGTTTCCGCCCTCTTCCGCGTCGTCTTGCGCGCCTTCAAAAGCTCCTTGAGAATCGACGGCAAAATGGAATCGTCGACTTGCGCCCAACGGCACACGCGCGTACCCGATTTCACCTTTTCCGCTTTCGCTTTCGGCGACTTGCGCACGTATTTGAACGTGTCGTACTCAATGTCCACGTATTCCACCCCTGGCAAATTGTCGTACCGCGCTTGCGCCCTGTCCCGCGCCTTCACCAGCTTGCCGCTGAGGTCGTACTCTTCCGCCCACACTTTCGTGTCATGGCTCAAATTTTCACTGATCATTTCACTCGGGTACAAGCTACTGAAATCGCCCACTTCGATCGGGTCTTCGTAAATGCTGCACTTGGGGTCAATCACTTTTGCGCCTTCGTACCCTTCGTCCCACTCCTTCGACTCCAGTACGGGCATCAGCACTCCTCGCTCGCGGCACTTCTTGGCCATGTAGCTCGTTAGCTTAATCCCTTGGCCTCGAAACACCAAGTACTCGATGGGGACACTGCACAGCGCCGCCATCTCAATGAAGCCCGTAAGCACGTCCACCTTTTGCATCAGGTGGTGCACCAGGTTGCAATCCTGCAAACAGTAGGCTGCAATGATCGCGCGGTCCTCATCGCTTCCCTTGGCCAGTGCAAAGATGGCGTGGTGGTCGACGTCGTCTTTCGCCAAGCACCACCGCACTGTCTTTTTCATGTTCGGGCGTATCATCCCGTTGAGCACAAAGTGGTCGTCCTGCACCTCCAGCACCTTAAACTTGGCTCCATTCTGGTAGAGGTCGCTCGAGTGGGCGAGCTCTTCAAACACTACATAATTGGACACTTCCAGACCGTGCAAATTCTTGGCGTAGATCCGCGTGCACCCCGCGTCTCCGTCATGCTCCACCCGACTCACCTTGTCTCCAATGAGCGTTGCCGACACCGCGTCCAACTTGTACGAGTCGAACTGGTAGTCGCGCCGAAAGAGCGTGTACAAATCAATCTGCAGCCGTCCCTCCAGCGTAAAATACCTCAAATTGTATTCGCCGCTTGCCAAAAACACCGCCTTCTCTTCGATCTCCCACTCTCCCTCTTTCATCTTTCCCGCCAGCGATTCCTTGTTGCGCGTGAGGTCCAGAAACTCGCGCACGCACCCCGTCTCCACCGCGCGGTGAAACATAAACGATTCATCAAACCCAAAGATATTGTACCCCGTCAAAATGTCAGGGTTTTCGCGGTGCATGAGCGCCGTCCATGCCAGGAGCACTTCGCGTTCCGTCGCGTAACTTTCAATGACTGCGCCAGGTACAGGCGCGCACCCTCCCAGTACAATGCAATGGTTGAGGTAAGGCTTTTTCGTGCCGTAGCGCACAAACGTAGACCCGATAAACGTCACCATATCACCCTGCAAGGCGGGAAACACGCGATCCAAGCTCTGGGTTAGCGCGTGCGTCTTGCTTTCGCGGTCTACGCCTGCGTCCAGTACCAGCTCCATCACCGTTTCGTGGGGTACGGGCTTCGCGACGACAACGGGCTCGTCGTCGTCCTCCATATCGGGCTGGCATACGGTTTGCAGAGGCCCGTTCATTAGCGGTTTCGTCAACCATTTCGCAATACTTGCTGCCACGTCGCGGGGAGGCTCCTTGGGATACACCACATCGATACCTTGCACCGCTCCGTAGCCAAACGCTGCGTGCACACACTCTGCCAATTGCTCAGGCGTCGTCGGCGCAACGTCCACCAAATTCAGAGCCAGGCGGCGATAATTCTTTACAGGCACGGGAAAATCTCCATGACTGCTGTTGGCTTCGATATCAAAGCTGCAAATCTTGTACGGCACGGGCGACTCCTTGGCCAGTGGCTTCACGTCTTTGGCCGAGACTCGAAACTCAAAGTCGCACGTAGTAAATCCCGCCGTGGCGTCTCCGTGCACCTCGACCCACCCCGACGGACTAATCTCTCGCACGTGCAGGAACCGCAGTAGCGGCGGAATGTTGGACTCGTACAAGTAGAGAAACTCTCCTTGAAAATAAAGGCCTGTCGGGTTCACTACCCACTTCATGCCTGGAGTGCGTGCAAACCGCTGCGGCTGCGTCGTCGGCACCTCGTGGTACCACAAGTTTTTGATGCGATGAAACGCCATCATGTTGTCGAACTTGAAGAACACAAACTTATGGTCGCGCTGCCCGTCGTACCCGACCAGCTTCTTGCGTCGCACCACGCCCACATCCAAGAGCGCCGCCTCGTTATGGCCAAGGTATGCCCGCATGTAGCTTTCCAAGGCGACCTTGCCACTGAAGCCATCCGATACCTTGCAATAGAACACAGGCTTGTAGTCGTCTACTACCACCGAATACGTTCGCCCTGCATCGTCGTTACCAAACATTTGGATTTTGAACACGGACGCATCTTCCTCTTCTTCTTGAAAGACGCGAAAGTCCAGCAACCGAATCGCGGTCATTTTTTTTTGTTTATTCATCTTCGTCACTCTCATTTTACATCAATTTTTTTTAAAACGTATCTATCATGCGAGGAGGCCGCAATGAATCCGTGAAAAAACGCTCCAGTCGAACACGATCCAAAAGGCAAACGAAACGGAAATGGCGCAAATGGCGCAACCGCGCGCTTCTTGCAGCAGGCGTCGGTGTTGCCGCTTACGCGGCCCACCAAAACCAAGCCTATCTAAAAGAAAAGTATATCCATGCTAATGATTATTTGAATACGACAGGAGCGTACTCTCACTCCGAAGTCATCACTAATCAGAGGAGTGAAGGGACGTGTCATTACCACGCAGCCGCCAAGGTTATGCTCCAGAACTTCTTTCAGTTTCTTGTCCCCATGAACGTAGATCAAATCAGGTTCAAAGAAAACGATTGCTCTCGGTTTGCCGACCATCCGTCTCAACGGCTATTGAGTTTAGCCGACACGTCCGAAAGCGCATGTTCGGAGGGCGGCTACATAAAACTCGTTCTTTTTCAATACTTGTACTACCTGTTGTTTGACGTTGTCAACCCCACCAATACAACAGGGTACAATGGCGAAGGCACCTCCTTAGTTATTCACAAGTACTTTCCGCTGCTCCGAGACAAATCTATGCCGCGTTTCTTTTACGACAAAGAGCCCGCCCTACGGGAGCAACTCATTCCAAAGATCTATAGTGCCCTCGATGCGGCGGAGAAATCTCGAATCGAGTTGGGGGTAACCTATTACGTTATCTGGGTGGAATACAGTACATCCTACTCGGCCACGTTGATACGCCTCATTGAACGAGTCACTGGCTTGGGGTTTTACCTCATGCTCCATTTAGTAGATGCGCGCGGGGGGCAGCATGGGCGTCACGCCGTGCACATTGTAGACACTGAAAACGGGGAACTCGTCTTCAAAAATTCGTGGGGCGAATCCACCGTCTATAAATATCCCATAGATGGAATCGTTGATGTGGGAAGTTACCGTTTTAAGACCTATGCCGTTACGTTTGTTCTTCCGTTGACTACAAAACCGTCCTTTGTTAAGGATGACGAATCAACTTCGATAAGGTCGTTAAGCCCTAATTCTGCAAACGCAGTATTGCAAATGCTGGAGTTTATGAATGCGTATACCATGGGCGTTCCATCCACCTCTGCTGCCGTAAAAGTAGGGCACCTTGCACGGGATTTTGTAAAACCTGCTGCGGCCAAACTGAAACAATTTAGAGACTATTTTAGTGTTTAATTTTTATCGCCTAACCTACATGAACGGTGGCAATGAGCTCGTCCGCTCGCGACCTGATGCACGCCACTCCAAACGATCCACAACGACACGCGAGAGCCGCTTCAAACGACGCAGTTCCAGAAGGAGACGCGAGAGCCGCTCCAAACGACGCAGTTCCAGAAGGAGACGCGAGAGCCGCTCCAAACGACGCAGCTCTAAAAACAAAGATTGGAGGCGGAAATGGCGCAAGCGAGCGCTGGTGGGTTTAACCCTTGGATTAGGTGTTGGCGCAGCATACGTCGCGCATCAAAATAAAGACTATTTGCGAAATACGGGTAATTTTGTGGTTTCCGAAATGTACAATGACCAAGCAAGCGAAGGTGCGTGTCTCTTTACCGCCGCATCCAAAACTCTCATTCAAAATATGTTTCAATTCCTTTATAACTTTCATGTCGATCAACTTCTGTTCAAAAAAAACAATTGTTCTCAATACTCTTATCATGTAAGCACGCGTCTCCGCCCGATATCCGATACGTCAATTGCGCAATGCTCGTCGGGCGGCTATTTAAAGCTCTTAATCTTCCACTATCTCTACTACTTGTTTTTCGACATTATAAATCCACATAACACAACGGGATACAATACTAATGGGGGGTATGACATTGGTCAAAAATTTTTTACACTCATTCAAGAAAAATACAAACCCCGCTATTTTTATGATTCAGACCCTACGTTGCGCGACAACCTCTACCCGCAAGTGTTTCGGGTCATCGACTCCGTAGAAGATGCCAGAAAGAGTATGGGACTCACCTTTGCGACTGTCATGGTCAAGTATCGAGATGTTTTGAAAAATGCTCCCGCCATAGTGACAGATGACTCCATGTTTGCCCTTATTAAACGTGTCACGGATCTTGGATTTTATATCGTCATTGCCATGTACAGTCCCGCTAGCGTCGGAAAACAGCACGCGGGGCATGCCGTCACCATTGTCGCGACAGAAAATGACCATTTTATTATCAAGAACTCCTGGGGTTCGCAAGAAACCAATACAATGAAGGTCAATGGCGTTCTGCAATTGGGGACTTATAACTTTGAAATGGCGTTCGTGGAACTTATTCTCCCCTTCAAAACATTTCCGTTACCGACCAAGACATGGGATTTTCGCTCGACGATGGTATGCGAAACTCAATCTGATTTGGATACGCTGAATAGCTACATGCAGTCGTATGATTTATTTGTTCCCGACACCACCACCTTTGATAAAGTGAAGCACATTGCGAATGCGACCCTTGCACCCGTTCGGGATAAGGTGTGGAGCTACCTAAATTGGTAGTTTTTTTTCTATTTCTATGTTATGGGATGGTTCAGTACGACCGAAAGTGAAGATGGGGTCACCGAACAAGGAACCAAGTATCATCGCAGCAAACGTACCGTCCACAACCGCAAAAAGGGGCGTCGAAACAAATTACTCACTCGCGGTTTAGGTGCAGCGGCTTTATTAGGCGCTGCGTATGCCTACCGTGATCCAATTAAAACCCGTGCCCAGGGCACCTGGGATGCGTACAAAAACACTACTTTGGGCCAGCTGAAAGACGATGCCGCAACCGCCTACGCGGGGTTGAATGACCGCGCGAAGAACGCCTACAGCAGAGGTAAAAGTGCGCTGCGCAAAAAGCTCAGTGGACCTGTGTACGGCCCCGAAAATCATCCCGAGTTCGGACCTGAAAATCAGACGGGAGGTGGCTGGTGGCGCCCCACAGAAAGTGAATACCACACACGATCCTCAGGCACAAAAGTAAAACTCCATAGTCGCCAATCCGTTCGTGCTCGCCGAAGTCGGCGTAACAAATGGCTGAAACGCGGCCTCGGCGCTACCGCCGCGCTTACTGGCGCTTACTTTCTTCACAAGAACAAGGACGCGATTTCTCAAGGCGCTCACGATGCCGCCAACGCGATGCGGCGGGCCAAGTACGCCGTTCTCGACCGCAATGGTCCCTCGAATCTCATGCTGCGGCCCGACCAGGGAGTGGCATGGCATCCAGGCATGGAGTATCCCGACAAGCAAGGCTCGCCTTGGCGTGCTACCCATGGCCCCGAATTGCCGCCCGCAGGATGGATTGACCCCGATTACGGTCCTCAAAAGAAACAGTGGAAACTACCTCATTGGAAATAAAACCCTAATTAAGAAAATCTTTTTGTGCCAACCACGTTTGCGTCGCGTTCCTCCGCTCGTGGCTTGTCCAAAATAAATATTGACTTTTTAACTTCCTCCTAACCATTATATTTTAGGATGACTCTACTATGAGAGGCTTTTGGGGACCCACCGAAAGCGAATACGAAACTCGGGCGTCTGGGACCCGCGTTCGTAAACACAGCAAAGAGTCCGTTCGCAGGCGGCGCAGTCGTCGCAAGAAATGGCTCAAGCGCGGCCTCGGAACTGCCGCCGCGCTCACTGGCGCCTACTTTCTTCACAAGAACAAGGAGGCGATCACCCAGAAAGCCAACGATGTCTACTCGGGAATCGCACAAAAAGCCAAAGACAAGTACACTGGGGTTCGTGAACAATACTTGAATTATACTCACCCCGTGCAGGGCCCTCAGTTGCCGCCCGAGGGCTACATCGACGCTGACATGGGGCCCCAGTTGCCTCCCGAAGGCTACATCGATCAAGACTATGGCCCTCAGCTCCCGTGGCACAAGCGCGTAGAAAACAAGATTAACCTCGATTTCATGCCGTACGTCAACGATGCGTTGGACAAAACAGTCCCTTACCAAAAAATGGCTGCGGACGCCATTGACAGGGGGATTGATTGGACGAAGTCTACGGCTGTGCCTGCCGCGGGGAGAGCCTATGATTGGACGAAGTCTACGGCTGTGCCTGCCGCGGGGAGAGCCTATGATTGGACGAAGTCTACGGCTGCGCCTGCCGCGGGGAGAGCATTGGTCAACACTGCCAAATTCGGCTACAATACTGCTAAATTCGGCGTCAATACCGTTGCAGGAATTCCTGGAGTAGCATCAACGGCAAAGGCATTCGGTCGCCGCGTCGGCTCTGTCACCAGACGGGCCGCGAACTACGTTCTTCCGCGAGAACAAGACATTGATGTGACTCCCTACGCGCCACCCACTGCCGATCCCTACGACGATGACATTTAAGAAAACGCGTTGATCGCCAACTCTGCAATTGCCGTTTCACTCTTTAAAAACTCGCGCGGCGACAGCCTCAAAAACCATCCGTACGCGGGTCGCGTCAATATTTCGTCCGCGGGAATGTAGACCGCGTCCGCGTTGATCTTCAGGGGGGTTTTCCCCAACAAATCCTGAATCTCAACCCTTCCTCCTTCGCACGTCTTCACGCCGACGCGCGACCCGTCCACGACGTGTACGTTGCCCTCGAGCCACAAGTTAATGGCGCCCGTAAAGTCGGTCACGTTGTTGGCCGTCTCCTGCAGCTCTAGCAACCGTCGGAGCACCTCCGATTTCTTTCGTCCACCCATAAACCGCGGATCCGCTCTGAACCCCCCGCGGTTGGGCAGCTGCACCGCAAACTCTTTGCCTGATTTGTAGATCCCAATCAAGTCCTTGAAGCACAGTGTGGACGCGGGAACCACCATGCCCCCATAATGGTAGAGGAGGGACGTTAGCCCGATCGCGCGCACGCGGTCCTTTTCGGGGCTGCCCAGCGTTGAAATGTCATGCTTCCACTTGGGCACCAGCAACCGAAAGCTGTCGTCATTGATCAAGCACACGTTGAAGCTGGTGCACTTGTCCACGATACTCTTCATGGTCACGAATAAGTACGGCTGATTCAACTCGGTCGTGTTGTTGGACGCCAGCGTGCGCGCATTCACGTCGCTGGGAGTATGAACCCACATGAGAGGCTTTGCGCGGTCCAGCCTACCTCCAATCAAGTAGTCCCGCACCAAATCCTGATGCTCTTGCGAATCCAGCATGTCCTCTTCGCGCCTGTAGCGGCGGTACACAAGCGTCGAGACCAGTGCGATGACTAGCACCGCGATGGTCTGCGTCTTCATCTAGTAAATGTAAGATTTTTTTTAATTGTAAAAGTACGCCCACACTGTTTTGTGCGTAAACCCGTATATTAGCGCAAAAAGGACTCCATGAACAGCGGCCACTGTGCGCGGCGACCCTCCCGCAGGAATCTTCAGCAGGATTCCAGGCGACAGGGCGAAGAAAAGAATTGCCGTAAACACTATCATGAACAGAAGCATTTAAGTAGGGTAAAGATTTTATTTTCGGGGCTTGGTTTTATGAAGAAGTCTACCACCGAAGGTTGGAAAATGGTTGCGCTTGTTCTTATTATTGCCGTTGGCGCATTTATCACGCATTGGGGCGCGAAATCACTAGAAGCCTTTACGGCCGACGACGCCCTCTCTCGCAGCGAAAACCTTACTGGCATGCTCGTGTTTCTCATGGAAGGGTGCGGCTACTGCAAAGATTTAGAATTAAACGTTCTCAGCAAGTTCAAAGAAGAGATTAAAAATGGCGACATTCTTTTAGTCAAGCGCGGCGAGGGCAAAGCGACCGAACTCATCGAGAAATATAACGTCAGCGGATTTCCTACCATTTACTTTTTGACAAAAGGCCAAATCATGCGCGATACCTCAAGCGGGGCCAACGGCGAATACGACGGTCCTCGAGACTTTTTAACGATTAAAAATCATTTTTTAACCGCAACTCGGGGCTACACCGATTTTGCGGAAAAGAAAACCTAATCGCTTTCTGCCTCGGTCGGAGCGCTTTCGGTATCCGACAAGTAATTGCGCTGCGTCCACATGTAGTCCTTGATCAACTCTAGCAAGTCGTCCAGCCGAATTTCGGGCGCCCGCAACCACAGTCGCATGATGTCGCCCATGCTCTCGCACACCGACCCCACGTTAGAAACTGTGGTCAACGATTGAATGGCGCGCAAGACACTTTCCGCATCTCGGGTCACGGGACGCTTGATGCCCCGCAACACTTGCTCCAAGATCTTGGTGCACATGTCGTCGTTCGGCAGCGCAATTTTGTTCACCAGCATGCACGTGCGCGTCAAATTCTTGCGGTGGCAACTCATGCCGTAGACGTACGGTAGAATCTCCGCATCCACGTCTTTGTAGCGCAGCATGCGCGCCGCCAATCGACCCAAATGCTCATCCTCCAAATACATGGCCACTACCTGGATTGCCTCTTGCGGCGTGTCGAAGGTCTTGACCGCATGAAGCAGCGCGGAATGCATGTCGTAAGTCCCGTTTGACCGAGAGGCGCGCAGCAAATCCACCAACACGGGAAGTCGGTCGCGTCCATTCACTTGGGCCCGCGCGTCGGAGGACCCATGCTGCTCCATATGCACCAGGGCATTCGCGTAGCTTGCAACAAACGCGCAGTGCACTTCGTGGTCCACCCCTTCAGAGTCAAGCCATTTGGCCGTGTCGTTTATCGCCATCACGGCGATATGATTCAGCGCCTCGGACCATTCGTACGACGTTGCATACTTCAGAAATCGTGTCATCGCTTCGATCGAATGCATTTTGATGACCCGCTTGAGTACGGCCAGCGGCCGATCCTTGCTTAGGACATAGTGCACGATGGCGTCCAGCTCTTTCCAATCCTTCGTCGCATCGCTCATAGCCACCAACGTTTCGTCCTCCACGCGCACTTCTTTGCATTCAAAGATCTCGTGCATGTCTTGATCCGTAACTGCCATACATCGCACGCTCAGTACCGCCAATTGCCATTTCCACGCCGCCTCTTCCGTTTCCGCCACACCTCGCATCCCGAGTTGCAACGGCGTTCGGCAAATAGGGCACGGCGCAGCGAACGTTTGCCTCCCGAACTCCACAAACTTGTCTTCTTCCCACGGCGGTGTTAGCGGCAAGCGCCACGCAAGGACGCACTCACGGCAGTATTCCGAGTCCTTGCAAGGGCATTTTAACACGACGGGATCTTTGACATCGTACTGGCATAGCGCACAAGTCAATTCCATCGCGCGCTTCATTTCAAAAAAAAATTGATGATGAAGTTGTTCTCTAAAACCCCCAAAAATGGCTCGTGTGAAAGTGACGTTTCAGCCCATCCCCGTAGAAGTCATTGTTGCCGAGCAACTCTTAATGCTCGGGGAGGACATTCGGGCCGCGCAGTGCCTCCTTGCCCTTAAAACCGCCTCCATGCGACTCCGCAGAAAACCGAAGAAGTAACTATTTTCGCCTCGCTGTTTTTTTGCGCGCGCGACCGTTCAACCGTTCCGTTCGGCCACGTCGAGGTTCTTCTTTCGGCTTCCGCTCTTCTTTGACTTCCTCGTCGGGTTCCTCAGGCTTGCTGAAAATTTCGCCCATACACCTTTCTTTTTTAAAAATTACGAAAATACAAACTCAGCTACAACTTCTAATGAACCTTCCCCCCGAACTGCTTCGTATCGTCATGAGTTTTCTTCGCCGTCCCGTGCCGCTCTCTGCCCTTCGGCGGGCATCGCTGCATTGCCCGAGCGCGGCGCTTGCGTGCGTAAATCGCGCGATACACTCGGCTCTCGGGTTTCGGCGGGGCCCCTACAAAGTTACGGTCATTGTATGCGCGCCCACCATTCTCTTTGAAAACTGGAAGCAGCTGCGCAAAGAAACTATTTGTTCAGGCCATACCGAGTGCGTTGGCGTTCTCTTGCGCCGTCTTTTTCTCAAGACGTGGCGGCTACCGCCGAGCTTCTTCAAGTGCGCCCTAGACATGCGCGATGCAGCGACGGCCGTTGTCCAGGTTGAATTGCACTTGGCGCCTACAGAAGTTCTCGTGATAGTCGACGACTACCTTACTCAAAACCAATTCGTGATCGATTGGTTTTTTATTCTGGATACGTACGCGTACAACGGTCGCCAGAACAGTGCGGCCTTACGCCCCATGTTCACCCAATTCATATTTAAATTGTCCAATGACCCTTACGAAAGTGAGCTTCGCACGTTGATGCCGCCGAATGCCGTTTTGATGAAGCATGACCGCGAAGACCAAATCATCCTTGTAGATGCCGTTTGACTCTTTGCACAAATCTCTCTTTATAAACATGCGATCGCGAACTCGCGGAGGATTAGGCGTAGGTTCAGCGGCTAAATTAATTGTTCAATTAAAACGGTCTCGCAAACGAGCCCAACAGCGCATTTCGGATCGTAGTCAAGTTGAGTGCGTCATTTGCTTGAATCCTCTAGGGAGCTCAGGATTAAAAACCTTAGGGTGCAGCCATACGTTTCACAAAAAGTGCATTGACGAATGGATTCATTGGGGGAATCAAACCTGCCCCTTGTGCCGTCGCCGAATTCCAGGCGCGAGGACACGAACACGAACAGTGGGTCAGTTAGTCGAAGAAGCGGCTCAAATGGACGCGGGCGCGCTGCGGCGCGCTTATTTTCGCCAAACGGAAGGGTCTAGAAGTCTACGCATATTTCAAGATGAAATAGACCTCCGAGAAGAAGTAGGTGAATTGGTCACGGATGCGTTAGATGATGTTTTACGTCACCATCGTTTTGACAATGAGAGATTGAATAACGAGTCTACCGTTGGCGATTTTTTAGCAGGGCATCCACCCGCGCAAGTCATTCACGTAATTCGCCAAAACTATCCGAGGCTTGCTTCATTGACGGATGACCAGATTCTTGGCCTCCAGCTTTACCGTGACGTGATTCGCCTTACCTCCGATTTATATGAATGGAGAGAAATATGATGCTGAATTAGAGAATTTACTAATTTTAACACAAAATTTTGATAGAACACATGGACCTCTTGGGGTCAATGAGTCTTTTAGACATTTATTTTTGTCCTTTTTCAATTGGAATGATAAATTGGACATTTTTAAAAATGTCCAAAAAGGGATTTGGCGACTTTGGGTCGGAAACTGGGTCCAAAAACACCCCTTTACAGCATAATGCTCTCCTTTTTAAAAAAAAGTTCTAAAAAAACGTGACTGAACTTTTTGGACATTTTTTGGACATTTTGGCTGGCTCCTTTTTAGAGAGCCGACCTCTGACCATAATTGTTGAAAAAAGAAAATGTCTTGACGGGGTTCATGGTGCGCCAGGTGTGTTGTAAAAATTTTGTGCAGGATCCTGCACAAAATATATTCTCGGATCCACGAGACCATGAACCCCGTCAAGACATTTTCTTTTTTCAACAATTATGGTCAGAGGTCGGCTCTCTAAAAAGGAGCCAGATTGTATTAAAGAGAATGTCGTTACACCATTTATGGAGTGCCTACGGTGCGGTTTTAGGACTACAAAAGCGCATAATTGGAGACGCCATATTCGGACCCAGGCCCATTTGCTCACGGCCGAATACGTTTGTATCTGCGACAGCGCGTACAGCACCAAGGCAAATTTAAAGCGGCATGAAAAAACGTGCTCCATTCGATTGTTGGACGTTTTGACGAAGCAGCAAGAGGCCAACCGCCGTCAGCTCACAGACGAGCTGCACGAGCGCGACCTTGAGGCCGCCAACCGCATTCGTCAGCGCGATAGCCGCTTCTCCCACGAACAGGCCAAGCGCGACGCTAAAATGGCACAGGAGCAAGCTGACCGCGACGCCAAAATGGCGTCCGAGTTGGCGGATCGCGACGCGAAGCATCGCGCTGAAATGGATGAGCTGCGCGCCGAGCTTGCCGCCCGTCCCATGGTGTCGACGACCAACAACAACAACACGTTCAATATGAATTTCTTTTTGACGGAAACGTGCAAGAACGCCAAAACGCTGGACCAGTTTGTCAACGGACTTTCGTGCGACCTCACGATTGGTCAGCCCATTGACGACTACTTTGTCCAGTCTCTTGCCCGCGCCCCCATCGAAGATCGTCCCATTCATTGCGTAGACGAGAAGCGCGGGCGCCTCATTCTCAAGAACGACGACAAGTGGGAGCGGGACCAGGCCAAAATCGACCCGCTTTTGATGCACACCCTTAACCTACTGCGGGTGCGCTTCTCCAAGGAGTTGGAAAACTGGGCGCTCAGTCACCCCAACCACATGTTTGACGACAAACTTCAGGACGAATGGCTGCAGATGTTCACGCTCATTTCGGCAGACACCCATGCCAAATTTTTAAGCCGTGTAGCCAAAGTCACGACCATTCCGAAACGTTCGAGTTTAAAGATTTCTGGGGATGTATAACAGGAGTTTGTGATGCAGTGTACCCCGTGCAACTATACCACCGCCGATGCGCGGGAGTGGCGTGCCCACAAAAAGAGCGAGGGGCATTTGGCCCCTCTAGGCCACAAATGCGCGTGCAAAAAACTGTATGCCAGCAAGGCGGGTCTTAAAACGCACCAAAAAAAATGCGTCGTACCCGTTACGGAAACCAACCGCACCTACGACTTGAATTTTTACGTGCACAATGCCGAGGCCATGCCTGAGATTTTGCGCGACATTTATTCGCTTACGCAAGAGGGCGGCGATTTTCTTGAAAAAATAAAAAACTATGCGCTCACGACGCCCCATTTTCGACTTGACGTCGTGCAGCTCACCTAAGTAGCAGGACGTTGTTTTTGCGGGACACATGGCCTAATCGAATGGCAATCGCGCAGGCCGTTGTGAACGGTAGAGGGTCGCTATACTTCTGCTCGGCTTGAGCGACGCGCACCCAACGCCCCTTTTCTAGCGTTTCGGCTAACGCGTGCATGCTGCGCGAGCGCACAACGTCGTACAAACTGATGTCGCCGTCGTCTACAGCAATGACGAGGGTCTTGCCTGGAATACGGGCTACAAGGCGTTCAGGAAAGTTGACTGTCACCAGCACGACCAAGTCTACGGGATTTGACCCCATAACCTCCGTGGGGGCGTAGACTCGGTTGTGGATGACGCAGTAGTTTCGGAAGAGAGCTGCAATACGCGCCTGGGCAAGGGCAACGCTGCGACAATACAACGGAAGGAATGGAACGATCGCTTCAGATACGAAAATCCCGACGGTTGGTCGGGTGTAAACATGGGGAGGCCGATAAACGCTACGATGGTTAGCACCAGACATTCGGGTAGAGGTAGCGTGCCTACGATCTGCTTGTACTTTTTACGCAAGCCGACGTTGAGTTTCGTATGCACTAAGCGTTTGTCCTTGGGATCCATTTCATTGTACCTCACTTTGACCGTAGAGGACCATCATCAATTTTTTTAGTTGTCGACGCAGTACATATGGGTCGTACGTAGAAAGATCGCAAAGTCGGGGTGCGCAATCGTCCAGGGGTCTTCGCTAAAACTCTGAAAACGGTGTAGTTTGGCTCGCACCACCGCGACGGGATCGTTAAAGTACAAGGTGTGCGTGCGCGGCGCCTCGGGGTGGCGCACAACCAGTGGATGACGGTGGTGGTACATGCGATAGTCGTCACGCATATGGCTTCCATGGATATTAAAACCTTAAATCAAAAAAAAGTTCATTTCTCTTGATATTCACTCGCGAATGTTCCGCATTGATATTTATTCTTACGGCAATTTACGGCGTAGTCGTATATTTCTACCCCGTTAATAATGTCCACTTGCCCAAATTTACTGCATTTGCCATAAAGAGAAGAGTCGGGCGGCGGATCGAAGGGATAATTTGTGACATCTTGGATGAAGAAAACGCATTTGTTGCAAACGGGCAAATGTTTATTTCGGATAAATATTTTTGTGGTTGTCCACCCGTATTTGAACATGGAAACATAATATTGTTTTGGGTTTATGTAGTTTCGTCCTCTGGAAACAGTACAATCTTTTTGTGCAGTGTCCCCTTTTCGCCGCACATATAAGGAAATGTTCTTGCAGTGGATGCGTATTCGTAATCAATCGTTTTCAACTTGTCATCAATAAGTATGGGGAACATTTTGCATTTGCCGTAATTGCTCCCCGTGGAAAAATGTTTGCATGTGATGCATAGTTTCGGTTGAAATGCGGACACACACGCTAGTAAGGCAAGTAGTTTCATTCTGAAGTTTCCTTATGGCATTCGGTTTAAATGCTGACGGCGTATTTTCAGAAACAGAACGCGTTCACAACGCGTTCACAACATTTTAAACATCGTAGTTGTCGCGATGTTTAAAAAAATGATGACCGCAATTTCCATTGGGTTGGTGACTTGGAGCATACACGCCTTTGTATGCAACCAGCGCCCTGTACTACTGCCGTACTTGTTTATACTTTACTTCGCCATAGACTTGAAGGCATGCACGCCAGATTTCAGAGTGCACCACGTGTTGGGTGCAGCCGTGGCAACTTATGGAATCTTAGTTCCCGACACTTCGATGATGCGTCCAGTCTACGGAACAGAGCTATCAACACCTCTGTATTACGCGCTTACGGTATGCCCCAAGCATTTTCAGGCTCCTGTTCGTCTAGCGTTCTTCGCGACCTTTTACGTTGTTCGCATTCATCATTACGCGCATGCCTTGCTGGCCTGGACGCCCTTTTCTGCGCCCTACCCCTTCATTGGCGTAGTTGGCTTTTACGGGTTGTTTGGCCTCAACCTCTACTGGTTCTTTTTGATGTTGCGAAAGCTTGCGCGGACCCTCGTCCGTATTTAAACCTTTAAGTCCGAAGTTAAATGTTTAGATTTACTTCGTAATAATGGGTAAAACAATAATTACAGTATACAAATGAGTGTCTCACAGTCTCTTGGGGCATTCTTTCAGTGCCACCGCAATCCCATGGCAACCTTCAAATGTTTGGAAAGTTTTAGACGGCATTATCCAAATTCGACAATTGTTTGGTCTCTGACAACGGTTGCAATTACACAAAGATGGCCCAACATTTTCGGTGTATTTACATCCACGGCACGGAAAATTTTAGTTTGTGGCCGCAGCTAAGTAATGTATCCCGTCTTATAGAACGTATCAAAGACGGATTTCAACTCATACCCGAAGAATATGTCATGTGGCTAGAAGACGATGTGTCGATCAATTCCGTCGTTACAGATACGTTTCGTTACGACGTCAATGGGTTTTGTCCAAATGCATTCAATCCAGGCAACATCGAAGCGCTCACCCAAACCTATCCCCTAGAGCAATGTACGTATCGATGGTCGGGCCATGGAGGGTCGGTGTTTCACAAAAACAATGTTGTCTCCTATCTAGCAAACAAGCCCGTCTTAGACGATCTTTTATCAAATTGGTCCCAATACAAACTGATTTCAAAATACCCTCAAGATTATGTCATTTCACTCTTAGTTAACGTACAAGGCGGAACGATCGGTCCTTACGAAGGGCATGCCGATGATGACGTATTGAACCCATCTATTAAAATTCAACACCAATATAAGGTTTGGTAACAATATTTCATTACCTGCCGACCTCGTTTATTTGATAGAAGATTAATTCACTCTACTAACTTAGCTACAATCTTGGCCGCTACGTGAAGTGGGCTCGGAAACGACGTACCGAAGACATCCAGCCATTCCAGTAGCGTTTCAATGCGCGCTAGTGGCACTGCATGCATCTTGACGCGCGCAACCTCCCCGCTTTCTTTCATGATGATGCGATCCGCGCAAATCGTAAGCACTACATGCCTGGGCTCGCCGTCCGTAGAACAATCTAACAGTTTGATGGTGTGCATTTTTTGTACAACAGGGAGTTGCATTTAGACATTTTTTTTGTGATGAAAAACAAAATGGTCAAGCAGCAGCTCTCGGTACATAGCGAGGACCGTGACATTACCAAATGGCCAAATAGCAATCATTTTGAAATAGAGCTTCCTGTAGACTATAAAAATGTAGCTTCTATGCGTCTCAACGATGCCGAATTGCCTGCTAACTTTCACGTGTTTACTCATGCCAACCAAAATACACGCATTGCATTTGTGGTGCGCGGCCACGCGCTTGTAGCCCAAATAACTGAGGGGACGTATAAACCAACTCAAATGGCCATGGAACTTGCAGGATGCTTGAATGCATCTACCAGTGATGCCCTCGGCACGTTATACATGGGGTTTTCGGTCGTGTACAACGAGATAGCTCAAAAATTTCTTTTTCTTAATTCGCTCGACGTGTTTGAGCTTCATTTTTTGAACTCCCTATTTGAAGGCGCGTACTATGATAATTATGCTGCTTGGGGTCTAGGATATAATTTGGGGTTTCAAAAGAATTGCTACACCGCGATCAATACTACGACTTCTTGGCACTGGAAAGGAACGCGATACACTGGTTGGACAATTGAGACCGAAAATACCGCGGACTTATTTGGCGACACCCAGGTCTACATGGAGGTGCACCTTTTCAATTCAATGGATGAAATTATGCCTTACACAGAGCGCAGCAACTCGCTCTACAATTCTAAGCAGGGCGGTAAACACAACTCGGCATTTGCCAAAATCCCTATTGAGGGGCGTCATTGCCACAACGGTGATTCAATGGGGCATTCGTTTAACAATCGCTACGCATTGATTACTAACGTATTTTGGAGCGAACCGCCCCTTGAGCGCATTCAAAAACTCAAATTTAAGTTTCGGTTTCATGATGGTAGACTTGTTGACTTTGGAACCGCTGAATTTTCGTTTACGATTGAATTAACGCTTGTTCGCACGGACGTTCCGAATTTTACGAATGATCAGTCTGGACTGCGTGCATACGATCAGTGCCACAAGAAGTGAACCTCCAATAATGGCAATGCGGCGACCTTCTCGATTCATGTTTAATTCATAAGAAATTCCTAGAAAATTCCTAGGAATTTTCTAGAAAATTCCTAGGATGAATTATTTGATTATGGACGTATCCTAATTTTTTAACACAACCTCAAACTTTCACTTCACAACCTTCGACCATGTTCGGCCTCGTCAATGCTAAAGCTTCTGCCACGGCAAACCTCACGCTGTTCAAGGACGAAAGTAGTCTTCATTCAAACGACCCTACCGCGGTGCTTGCTCACAAGGAATACTGTCCGCTCTGTCACCGCAAAAAACGATTTCAATCGGCCTTCAGTGCATTTGTCAACCTTCACGAAGTCTGCAAGGGAGGGGATGCGTGCGAGCAGCTTGCCCGCCAAATCGCCCGAACACAAGTTGCCGTCAACGCCATTCATGCCGCTGGCACCGTCGAGGACACCGTTGCCGAAGCAGTTGAGGCGACGGTTGAGGCGACGGTTGAGGCGACGGTTGAGGCGATTGTCGACGCCGTTGAGGCAGTTCCATTGAAGAGTCGCCGTGCACGCAGCGACGTTTTCGAGCCTCAGCTGGAAGACGCTCACTCGATTTTGGCGCATCTGCAGCTCAAGAAGGCGGCGGAGGAAGCCGAGAAGAAGCGCTCGGAAACGGCATCCTCATTCACGGTCCATCTCGTTTCGCTGACTTCGCGCCAGAATGCTCGGTTCAAAAACGCCTTCGATTGTTGGAAGCTTGAGACTCGGCTCATGGACGATCTTCTTGTCGTACCCTTTGAGAAAGGCTTTCTCGCGCGCGTAAACCCCATTCTCAAGGCAAACCGATCTACCTCCGTGTTCGCACTGGTTGACAACACGGGCTCCATGAGTTGGGGCAACCGCATCGGGGATCGCGTGTGCCCCCACATTAACCAGTATGGCCGAGTTCTCGACAACGAGTTGCCTTTCGTCGTGTACCGAAAAATGATTCAATGCATTGACCCAAAAAGCGTGTTTCTCTTTGGTCCAGCGGTTTACCCCATTCCCGCAGAGATTACGAGGTTCTCCGATTTCCCGCGGAAGTATGACGGCACCAGTTTTATCGCCGCAAGCGAAGCGCTTTGGCAGAAGGCCGAAAAATGCGACGACCATCAAGACCTGAACTGTGTTTTCTTCACAGACGGGACAGACACGTCGTCCCCAAGCTTTGACAGCGTCATGAAGAAGGCCTCCAGCAGAGCGATGTGGATTCAGCGGCGCGATACTCTGAAAGCGCGCGACATCCATGTAAACCTCATTTGTTTGGTCTTTGAAGAAGTCGGTGCGCACACTAGGCAAGAAGTGTTCCCCGCGACGCTCAGCATGCTCGCCGACATCTTTGGGGCAGCCATCGATCATTTGGTGATTCCCAATGAACGCACGCATACGGGGTTCTTCGACGCGCTCAAGGCCGACGCCGCATTAGGTGATTTGGAGTGTCGATTGAAGAACGCTGTCGACGTTGAACTTCCTGGTACAATTGGATTGGGAGAATGGCGCTTGGTGACGGGACCTCTTAAGGCCAAAACACTTCCCATCGCTCCTACCCAGGCCATGTTCAACAAGTGCGCAGCTGGCATCATGAATTACAAGTTGGGGAAGAACGACTCAACGTTCAGGTTTGACATTTTCGAAGGGCTTGTGGACGACGCCACGGCGTCGGGTATCAGGGCGTACGAGAACAAGTTTACGGGCGTTGGAGGTGCCGCCCTCCGCGTGGCAGACATTGCCGCGATGAAAACTCTTATCAACTCGAACGCGGCGGTAGACCTTACGCACAAGTCCTGGGGCGACTCTCTCCCCTACGACGGCCCATTCCCCGCCTTGCCGTTGCGAAAGGTGACTACCGCATCGTTCCCGTGCGACGCAACAATTCACACGCCTTTCGCGGCGGAAGTCTTCAAACGCGACGTCCTGGTGCCCATGCCGCTCGTATTCAACAAGGCAGGGGTTGCCGAGTACAAGGAGGCCATTGCCCTCATGCGCAAGGCTCGAACGGGTCCAGCGCGCGAGGCGGGCAAGCGCATTGCCGCGCTGAACCTTCCCGACAACTCCCTTGACATGCCAAAAATCTTTCCGAACCAAACGTCTCTCTGCTTGTTGGCGGCTCTTTTGTTCATGGAATCGGGATGCATCGACGTACTGGGCCTCTTTGACGCGTTCAAGCTAAAAGGCGAAATGAAGCTCGTTGGGAAGGTCATGATGGAGCGGGATCGAGCAACCGCACTGGAATTGGTGGCTAAGCATCCGCGGTCCGACTTCATGGCAACTTTTTTCGTCAAACTCGGCGCTCTGTCCCCTCTCGACGTCCAGTATGCCAAGGACTACGCGTTGATTTTGCCCAAAGGAGTCGTACGTGGCGCGGCTGCCATTACCTTCAACCCGACGGCTGCTGTTGTCGACATTCTGGTTCAGCCCGACACTGCCGTGTTGCAGCCCAATGGCACCGTGCGCCTGAGCTGGGGCTGCCTGACGTGCGACATTCCCGTACCCGCAGGCGCGAAGGATGCAATGATGCGTCTCAAATTTGAGCTTGCGGTGCCTTTGGCAAGCGAGAGTTTCGTGCGACGGTTACTTGGGAAAGTCTCGCCTGTAGAAGCGTCTGTCTTGTCAGGAGGCGCTTGCGTTGCGCCTAAGCCGATCGTCGTGTCGCCTCGTCCCGCCAAGACTGGAGCTCTGCTCTCGGCAGAAGAGGTGGCGACGCGCTCCGCGTTGGTGCAATCCCTTCCCGCAGGGATGGACAATCCGTTCCGCGTTAAGAGTCGGTTTGCTGCCAGCGTTCAGGAAGCCCTTCTCAGCCTGGACGACGCCTGTTTCGCGCAAGGTCGCGCGTTAAAGCACCTGCTGGACATCGACATGAAGACAGTGGTTGCTCCCGTGGATTGCGCCATTCTGCGTCACGTCAACCCCTACATGAACGATTTGGCGTCCTTTCTAGACGAGCCCTTGCTCTCGCGCGTCAAGTTGCTTTCCCTCGAACAGCGTGTTGCGATCGTGCGTCCGAACCCCGACGCCACGGCGGGACAGGACGCGGACCTTTCCGACCGATTTTGCAAGGGATTGCGCGCAGCAGCGATGAACCCCGACTCGTTTAAACTTCCGAAAAGTGGGCGTATCGAGGTGATTACGCAGCACATTACGCGCTACGTAAACACGGGTGTCAGCCAGGCTCTTCGCAGTGTGAGCGCGGCATCCCGCTACGTTTAAAGAAACAGGCACTCTTCGGGTTTCATGCGCGGGGCGTAGTAATTGTAGGCATACACGTAGCTCATGGTGGTTTTGGTGGGGGTCTTTCGATGCACTGCAGCATAATCGCTTAGGCCGTGTATGCGCACCCAGCCATAAATCGCTCGCGCTTCATAGATAAGCGTGGCAAATGCCGCATAGGCCTTGGTTGAATTTCCTATGACACCGACTAGGTCTAGCACCGAGCGATTAAGCTCTACGCTCATAGTATTTTTGAACACAAGAGTCGTTCCCTCTGTGCAATAGACGGACATGACTTTGCGCTCTATGAGGTCTAAGAGTCGTTCGATCGAGGGTACTATCCGACACGCGTAGGAGGATTGAATGAGCCGAGTGCGCAACTTATGAATGGACGCTGCATTAATTTTAAGAGCATGAGTTTTGTGGGAGCGGTATTTGGACGTATCAATCCAATAAATGGGATATTTAACTAGTGGCACAAGCAAGGGCAAAGGGGTGTCGCGCGTGAAAAGAGCAGGAGTTGCGGGGCGACGGTATTCATGCGTGCACATGAGCGCTTCAAGATGGGTTCCTACCCAGTATTCATACACTTCGGCGGGCTGTTCTAGGTCTCCCAGCGTCCAGTGCACGGGACGACTCACCAGCACTCCCTGAATGACTTCGTCGACGTGCACTGAAAGGTGGGCTCCTTGAAGGTACGCGCGCACATGCTCGGCATTTAAAAAGCCAGGGGCTCGCTCCTGTACAAAGAGGATTAAGGCATCCACATCTTCCTCGTCATACTTCAGTGTCGTGATGTTGGGGTCGCAATAGCGGGTCCACTGCTTCGGGCGCACTAGACCTACGCGCGCGCAATCATAGACGTGACGAATGGGTTGCCGCATCCAAAACTGGCTGCGAAGGTACAGTGTCCCCACGACTAGCAAGACGATCGGAAACAGCAGGAATTCCCTCATTTGCTACTTGCGATTCAAAATCGATTCCGTGAAGAAACTCGCGCATTTCAAGGATTTCTGCCCGTACTTGGCGTAACATGGCCTTGTTGGAGTCATAACCAAGGGCAATGGCCTTCGTGCGATACTCCGTAATAAGGTGAGCAACTTTCTGCTTTAATTCCATTACAGGTGTTGCAAAGACGGCTGGTTGTCCACAATCCATGAGTTGCGTCAAGAGTCCGCGGCGAAACACTTCTTCGGGAGTCAAATAAAGCTCTTTTAAAAACGGATTCATGCGCGAATAAATATTCATCAAATAATACAGTCGCTTCGTGTATTTTTGATTTACAAACGCGTCTTCAGGCCAATGCTGTAAATTCATTCCTGAAATTTGCTGCCACAATTCACGATTCATTGGACGAGACGAAACGAGTTGTAGTGGAATGAAAAAATTTAGTAGAATCATGAAAATGATTTTTGTAACGGCTCTCATTAACATTCAAGAATCCCGCGTGGATCGCGGACTTGAAATGCGCCTGGCCATGTTTCAAAAACTGGTCGCTACAGGAATACGCCTCCACGTGTTTGTTGACCCTGAGTATGCCGATCGGGTACACGTCCCAAACGGTGTTGTAGAAGTGATCGACTTTTCAAGCTTGGAAACGTGCAAACTGGCTCCCCAGGGACTTCCTGCCCGCCGCCTTGAGTGCAAGGACACCCGAGGCTTTATGCTTTTAATGAATGCTAAACTGGAATTTATTCGCAGGTGCATGGACACGACTACCGCCAGCCACTACGCGTGGATAGACTTTAGCGTCTTTCACGTCCTTACCGACCCGACTGCGTCGATTCAATTAAAATCGCTTGCGCATCGGTGGTACCCGTCCAAATGCCTTTATTTTCCAGGATGCACGGGTCCCGCTGTCGTTTGGGATAAAATCAATTGGCGTTTTTGCGGCGGGTTCTTTCTGGGCGACCGCTCGTCCCTCGAGTCCTTGTACGAGACTTACATACGCGTGTTTCCAACCATTCCTACGCTTTGCTGGGAAGTCAATGTGTGGGCCTATCTCGAACAGCAGGGATGCCATTTTGATTGGTTTCCAGGCAACCATAACAATACGCTTTTGAATGTACCCGAAAAGGCGCTACGGGTACCCTTGAACCTTCAAGTCATGTGGTCGTCGCCCGACCTCATGTTTCGCGTCGGGGGTGCTATTTACAATTTTATTGTAGCGTGCACAGCGTCGCACGCCCTTATGCCTATTTTTTACAAGTCCGACGGGGTCTATGCCGACGACGAGTACGACACAATGATTGAGTCGCTGGGGAGACCTGACAACGCGACCATGCCCGCGCGGGAGTACCTTGCCCTCGAAGCCCTCGCGCCTTCTGAAACGCGTCCCCTTTTGTGTACCCACATTACCCGCTGGTTTGATGCGCCAAGCGTCCTCCTTGTCCCCTGGGACGACGATACGTTTGTAGCAGGACTGAACCGCTACTCGTTCATCCCGCGAGAATGGGGTACCCGAGAACCAAAAGCCGTTTGGCGGGGCGGGTCGAGTGGGTTGTATCGCCCTTCCTTGCGAATGCGTGCGGTGGCCGCGCTTGAGCACAACCCTCGCGCCAATGTCAAATTTGTTCGCGGAGGCTGGCCCGTCAACGACGCCGTCATTCCTGACGCGCATTTTGGCGACGCCATGTCAAAGTATGATCAGGCGGCGTTCAAATACATTTTTGTCGTGGATGGCAACGGTCCTGCCAGCAATGCCCAATGGGTATTTGCAAGCGGAGCCGTACCCATTTTCATAACGCATCCTGGTAACAAGTGGTGGTTTCAGCATGAGATGATCCCCATGGTGAACTACGTGCCCGTGCAGTGGGACTTGTCGGATTTGGAGTTCAAACTCGAGTGGCTTAGCGCGAACGATGAATCGGCGCGTCAAATTGCGCACGCGGCTACCGTTCTCGGAAAACGCGTCTTTTCTCCTGAAAACCAGCAGTCGTACTTGCGTCAACGCATTTTCAATCATCACGCCTTGGGCTAAACTACCTACGACGTCTTCCGCCTACATCGGGATACATGCTAGCGTGGTCGAGATTTTGGTTCAATTCGCGAAACTTCCTTGTACCGTAGCCCCACGCTCCCTTAGCCGCATTGGCAGCTCGACCTGTAAAACTATTGTTATAGGCTTTTTGAGCGCGCGTCTCAAGTCCTAGGTAGGGCGCCGCTCGATCATGTAATTGTCCATACTTTTCTCCAATGGCGTTTTCAATCCGAGGTCGGTTGTGCATGGCGTACGCGCCAAGACCGAAGGCAGTCGCTCCCAACGCAGCGGCTTTGTAGAGCCTACGACGTTTGCTTGCGCGGCGTCGGCGCACCGCAGATTGCGTAAGGTGATTGCGCCGACCAGATTTGGTGACTTCCGTTTCACTTTGGGTTTCTCCAAACCATCCCATAATACTTGCTTTTGAAAAAAAAATACTTGATTTAGAAAAACGCGAGCAGGATTCATTTAACATGGAGCAAATAGCAAACTTTTTACGCGAATTCGAACTTCACAAGCGCGACGAAACCGTTTTGCGGTGCATTTACGTGGTTGGACCCGCGGGCTGCGGAAAAACAACGTTTGTTCACGAAACACTCAAGGCGTTGCGGTACGACATTATTCAATATGCAGCGAGTGATGTGCGCAACAAGCCCAACATGGACACCATTAATTTAAGTCATACATCAGGAACCAACATCATAAGTTTGTTTCGCCGCTGCGAGACCAAACTCGCGCTGGTTATGGACGATATCGAATGCATGAACAATGGCGATAAGGGAGGCATCAATTCGTTAATTAAACTTGTGCGCCCGAAAAAAAGCAAGAAACAAAAAGGGGAGCCTACAACGCTCATTCCTGTGGTTTGCATTGGCTCGCCACGCACGGACAAAAAGATGAAGGAACTCATGAAGTGCTGCCTCATCATTGAACTTCCCGCGCCGTCGCGATCAGACATGCTCTCCGTGTGTGAGGCCCGACTTCCCGACAAAGCGCATTTGCACGACGCTCTAGTAATGTATGCGGGGGGCGATTACAAAAAACTCATTGCCCTGTGCGATCTCTTGCAGCATGCCGACATTCCCGTCCACGTGTTCGAGGCCCGACCGTTTATCGAAGACGTGAAACTTGCGACCCAACGCATTATGAACAGCGTCCCCAAAATGAGTCAGCACTCGGCGATTAGCGAAGCCGATCGCACGATTGTCTCGCTTCTCTGGCACGAAAACGTTGCGGACGTGCTGGACTCTTTGCCTAACCGCAACGAGGTTTACGCCGACTTGCTGGATACGCTGTGCTACGTGGACTTTTTGGACCGCGTCACGTTTCAGAAACAAATTTGGGTTCTGAACGAACTGACTTCCCTTCTGAAAACGTTTTCCGCCACGGAAGAGCTGCGGGCGCAAACTTCCGTGCCCGTAAAAGACGTGCGCTTCACCAAAGTCTTGACCAAATACTCTACCGAATACAACAACATGATTTTTATGCAGCGCATTTGCCAGGAGCAGGGACTGGATCGAGGAGAGCTGTTTCAAAAACTAATGGAGTTGAACCATCTCCACATGACCGAAGTGGCTCTTCATACAGGACTTACGCTGGTGGATGTGAGTCGCGCGTATCGCTACATGGAGGCCATTGGGTATTTTTAGACCATAATAGAAAATGCCCCTCATTGTCTTTGACGTAGATGAAACCCTCGGCGCTTTTGGCGCCTTTTCTGACTTTTGCAATCGTGTCTCCCCGCACCGCCTTTCATTTACGCTCTTTTCGCATTTGCTAGACCAAAACCCCGAATACTTGCGTCCAGGTATTCTCGACATCTTGTCGGTTGTCAAACACAACAAGATGCTGCGAAAATGTGGAGTTGTCTTGTACACGAACAACCAGGGTCCTAACGAGTGGGTTGACATGATCCGTGCCTACTTGGAGCATAAGCTCCAGTACCCGCTCTTTGACCAAGTGATTCGCGCTTATAAAATTAATGGGAAACAAGTCGAAAAAAAACGCACGCAGCACGACAAAAGCCTTAAAGATTTATTGGCGTGCACGAAATCTCCTGCGAAAACAAACGTGTTTTTCGTAGACGATCAGTTGCATCCCGATATGGTCAAGCAGAACGTGCATTATTTTCATATTCGACCCTATGAGCAGCCTTGTGGCGACATTGATCCTAGTCGCTATTTACTTGAGCATTTAGTCGACTTTTTGCAGAAATAAACGCTCATGGACTAAAGGCAAGAAACGCCGTATCGGCCCACGTCGATCGTCGAAAATTAGTGCGCCCGCTTGAGGACGTTAGCATTAACGCCATCGGCGGTAGTACGAGTGGAGTCTCTCGAATATCGTCAAATGAATCCCGCGGCGAATCCTCATCGGCTTCATGGAATGTGCGTGGCGGCGTTGCAATGGCTAGGGGCGGAGGCGCTATGGGCAGGGATGTTTTATTGTTGGGATGTATTTTGCTGAGAAGTGTGCGCGCGACGCCCACTTTTAATCCCGCCGTTACTAAATCCTCAAACAGGAGAAAGGACAGGTTCTCGACGGTGTCGCATAACGAATGCACTGCTGCGTAGACGGCACTTCCGTTAGGATAGTCGTGCTTGTTAAGCCATGCAGTGAGCTCCATGTTTTAAGTTGTGTCTCGTCTGGGGGGTTTGAAAAAACGTCACAAACATGCCGTAGCCAACTGATCGGCGTTATGATTGCCGACGGAATGAACGTCGGTGGCGCCCGTATGCGCAGGAACGTGTACAATGGTGATATCGCCTTGTCGGCACAGCGTGTGCACGGTGCGGACTAACTCCATGTTGGGTATATCTGCGGGCCACCCTTTCTTCGCGCACTTGTCGCCATACGTGGTGCAGCACAGAATGGCATAGGTAGAGTCGGTAAAAATGCCGACTTTTTTGTCGGCAGGCACGAGTTGAAGCGCGCGTATGACAGCGGTAATTTCCGCTATGTTATTCGTAGCGCGTCCAGGCAGGCGCTCACTTACGTTGCGCGGATCGTCGGGGCCAAAATAAATGCCGATGCCGCCGATGGCGCCCGCGCGTCCGTTGCCGCGACATGCGCCGTCCGTATAGACAATGAAGTCATATTCCGACGCAGGTGTAGCAAAGGGGCCATTCGCATGAAACGCTTCGGCTTCGGCGCGTGTCCCGAATTTTTTGTACTTGGGTTTTTTGTGGATCTCGCGCTTGCATGCTTCCCAATCCGTAAACACGCCGTCGTTGATGTGGCCCGTGTAAGTGGCGTAAAATGGCATTTACTAATGTTGGTAGGAGATATGTTTAAGAGTAAAGTCTTGTCGCTTCGATTTCTTGCTTTCGTTGTTCCGCCAATTCAGCGCATTCAATCAACATTTTCTGTTCAGAGGCACTTATGGTTGAAGGATCTTTCATGTGAATTTTCCGACACGCGCTAATTTTTTTACTTCGTTCAAATTGTTCTTGTTGGATCTCTTGGTCGATCAGGGCTTTCTGGTTGGCGTAGTATGCACCCTGCGCTCCTTGAACTTGCTCGAAGCCAGTATTCATCTTTTGACCGACTTCCATCATTTTATTCAGATCGGGGTTATCCAAATCCAACTCGTTTGCCGCGTCGTAGATGGTTTTGGCACCTTGGGCTGACTGAAACCCAACCTTGCCGAGCTTTATTGCTTCGTTGCCGTACCCAGCCGCGGTTTTCGTCCACTCCCACGCAGAAGAGGCGCCGTTTTTCAAGGTTGCCAACGCAGTACTTACGGGTAGTGTCGGGGCTTCTTGATTCACCTTTTCCTTGATTTCTTCGGCGTTTTCCACGAATGTCTCGGCGGCCTTTTTTCCAAAGTATCGCTGCAGGAGTCCGCTAATGTGGGAAGTTTGTTCGGCGGCCTTGGCGGCAGCACCTGCGGTGAGCGCGCCCTCGGCGGTTACAAGACCGCCCGTTCCCGTAGCCGCCGCAGTTGAACTTAATCCGACTGCAGACAGACCACCTGTCACGTACAGACTGGCTACCATGGCCGTGACTGCTGCAACACTGGCAAGTTTCCCACTGTGATCCCAAAAGAATTGCTTCCAAGTTCGTGGTTTGGCTTTTCGAGAGGAACGGTCGGAGCGGCGCGAACGGCGTTCGCCTGACTTATGCCCAGAGCGACGTTCGCCTGACTTATGCCCAGAGCGACGTTCGCCTGACTTATGCCCAGAGCGACGACTGCGTCGCGAGCGATGACTCGATCGATGGCTACGACGAGTTTCGCGGGGCGGCTGTGTCTGAACTTGCTCAAGTGGGGGATCTACCTGCTGGGCTTGCGGAATCTGTTGTAAATGAGATATAAACATTTGCTGGTCTTGTGGGGGCCAGGTTTCAAACCCGTCGGGCAAGTCCATTTAAATACAAGAAGAAAATATGCAACAATGATCAGTTTTGTGACGTGCATAAAACTGATGCCTGGGTATGAGGATTTTGTTCAGCGACTACAATTGTACATAGAAAGTATTGTATGCTCGTTCCCCTATGAAATTATTGTAGTGGAAGATCGATGCGCGCGAAACATCGCACTCGTTACCGATACCTTGGATGAGGCATATTTTGCAAACCATAACGCGCGTCTTTTGCCTTATGCTGCTTGCTACCCTAACCCCCACGGATACAACATGATTGAAGCGTTTGCAAAAAACGCAGGCATTCGGGAAGCCAAATATCCGTTTATTTGTGTTACCAATTGCGACATTGTTTTTGATTCGTCCTTTTTTGAATTCGCTACTGATCTATCCCCTCGCGTGTTTTATCGTTTCTTGCAGTATGAAACCGAACGAATTGAAACAACGCTTGCGGACATGCTTGCCGCTCCTTGCACCTGTGTTAACCCCGACCTTCAATATCCGTACAAGTGGACGCTAAACGCAGTAGCGTACAAATCGGGCGACATCATGCTCATGGATGCCGATTCTTGGCACCAGATTCGCGGGTTTCCTGAAAATGAAGTCTGGGTGCACAGCGACTTGATTGTGTGTAAGGTGGCGCACAACAACGGGTTTTCCGTAAGAGTGCCTAAGAATGTGCGCATTCTAACTGCGCCTCAAACGCGCAATCTGCCGTCTATTGGTATCGAACTCGAAACGTCCTACGCTTATTTCTACCGCGTCGCGTGTAATTAGATCCGCCTTGGGCTTTTTTATACTTACGTCCATAAATGGACTCTCCGATTTGATCTTTCTTTCTGGTTGCCCATCGGCTTAATCTTGAACCCCAGTCCTGTGGCTTAAACTTGACCGCGTTTGCTGTAACAACTGCTCCTGTCGCAGCTGCTTTTCCCAAGCTAGGTAGAGGTTTTCCAGTTGCATCGTCGACTCCGAGAAACTTTCCAACTCCAGTTACCGCACCTACACCAATCCCTGCAGCCGTACCAACTCCGACAGCCGTTCCTTTTGCCACTTCTTTGCCTACGTTGTATCCCACCTTGGCAAGTTCTTTGAGCGTTCCTTTCACAGGCATTACCGCTTTTCGCGTCCATGATTTGGCGGTCGATACATAATCATTGGACTGCAATTTGGTAACTGCTGCCGCAAGGACCGATAATCCCGTATACATCATGTTGGCATGACTCACGCTGTCTGTTTCTGTCGACGCTTTCGCTAAAATGTTTTCAATCGTTTGATTTACGGGTATTTTGGCGAGGTCGTAGAGAGCGGCATCCTGCGCCTTTTTCTCGGCATCCGTAGTTTCAGCCCCGTGTTGATTATCCTTGAGCTCTTTTAGAAGCTCCTCGATATCCTTGGAGTAGTCCCTATTAGCGAAGCTCTGCAGCATTCGTGGCGCGTTTGGCATCCATGAAGCCATTTTCGATTTTTCTTTCTTGAATTCGGTCTCAAATGTTTCTTTTAGTTCTTCAAGAGGGTACCGTAAGTCATCGCTACTCGGTAGGTCAGTTATTGTTTTTTGAATATTTTCAGGGGTTAAACCTGTCGGTACTGTTAACGTTCTATATTTGCCAAAGACATTACGTAAAACGCGCTCGAACACCGTTTTTTTAAGTTCTTCTATTTTAGCGGCGATAGCTTCATTCGCAGCGGGATCTTGGTTTCTCTTAAAAACAGTCGGCATTGAAAACCATGATGTTGATTTGGGAGAAGGATGGTCTGAAATAGAGGATTGATTTGAATATTCAATATCTCCGTTTGCGTTCTTAAATTCATTGCGTGTATTTCTTATACTACCTGGAATCGGACTATTCCAATCATGATTTTCATTAAGCCGATCTGGATCGTTGGATGAAACGTCTGCAGTGGGATTCTTGTCCCATTTGTATGTTGGATCTTGCCACGCTATTTCTTCATTGAAGGCCATGATATAATAAAGCTATATATTTTTTGCTAATTCTTGAGATGCTTGAACTAACCCTTTTACTAAATCGTGGAACGTATGTCCTCCTGTTAGGAAGTTGATAGAGCAGTGTTTTAAACGCTTGCATACGTGATACGCCATGATTGGGGGCGTTACTATATCGTAACGCCCTTGAACAATGTAGACGGGACAATCAATTTTGTGCAAGTTGCGATAGATCCACTCTTTGGTAATAAAAAAATGATTGTCCTCGTAATGATTTCCAATGATGTTCAGGTTTTTCTGCGTCTTTTCATCGTCGGGGTGTGGCGTGGACGTGACATACATGGGCGCTGGGTCGTTTGTTAATGCTAAAAACTTTTTACGGGATTTTGAGCGCATCATCTGCGCCGACGATCTTCCACGCGTTAGTTTTCTTATCTTGTCTTCTAAATCGGGAAACATGTTTTCAAAGACCCGATCGGGTCCTTTGGACAAATCAAAGACGCCTCTCAAAATTAATCCTAACGCAGGATGCTTGATTGCATAAGCCAACGCTAGTGTTGTCCCCCACGATCCTCCCGACACTACTAGTTTGGTCGCGCCTACGTACTTACGAATCGCCTCAATATCTTTGATCAAAAGCTGCGTTGTATTTTTACGCACATGATTCGCTGGACGCGATTGACCGCACCCTCGCTGATCAAACTGAATGATGTGATATACTTTGGGGTCAAAGAGCTGTCGTATCTCGGGATCCGCGTGGTCCCCTGGTCCGCCGTGTAAATACACCACGGGTATGCCCGAGGGATTTCCCGACAATTGAACATAAATTTCTACGCGCTCCTTACCTATGTTGTCGACGGGCAAATGAAACCTTTTGTACGGCTCTATGGGCGGAAAGATTGATTGAGAAGGATTTGAGGGTTGACAGTTCTGATGAACGCGGCAAAAAGTGGTCCCGTCTGCAGATTTATTTTTACATTGACTACTTGACTTTGTGATGCATTGGCATTTTGTTACATCGAACTCGTGACCAAGATTTTGCGATATTGACGAGGGCATATTATTTTAACTAGACATTTGTACTCCCACCCCCCCCCCCCCTCTC
>Ga0114959_10000221_pt1 | contig 55052 bp, 88 predicted proteins | sample C_130625_EF_Meta_FD_87317 | JGI IMG/M metagenome (GOLD analysis project Ga0114959, IMG submission 87317) | Freshwater microbial communities from Lake Croche, Canada to study carbon cycling - C_130625_EF_MetaG | ecosystem: Environmental > Aquatic > Freshwater > Lake | place: Lake Croche, Canada...
GATCGTTTCGTTAACCGGATCCATCGTTGTCGACCAAACGCATCCTGCCACAACAGGGTGCCCTTAAATTCGACCACCAGTTTCAACGTGGCCCAATCACTGGCCGTCGTACTAATCAACTGCAAAGTTCCACCCGTACCATACAAGCCGCCAGAGATCGCCAACGAATATCCACGACCGCGTGGCTTAAACATGGCAACTTCTTCATCCAGCGCGAACGTCGGCTTATCAGCCATCGACACAGATCGCGACAGGGTAGGCGAATCGATCACCTTCAACCAGTTTTTACCATCTGAGGTTGACGTGATGGAGATCGCCGGATTGAACGTATCAGTTGTTGACCATGCCGTGGCTAAGGCACCCGTACCAGAGACGACGAGCATCTGCGAACGATACGACACGGTAGTACCACGAGCCGCTTCATAATCGTAATACGTTTCCTTCGTATGACCCAACGTGAAGTATTGCAACGTCGACGTGGTAGCCGTCAGTGAACGATACGCACGTACCGCCTGAGTCGTGACGATGCTATCGGTACGTTGCACCGTAATGCTCGGCAACGTGTAGCCGCCCGACAACCAACCGAAATATGTTTGTGACGCCGACGCATTCGCAGCACCGAGGAAACCACCATAATACGGCGAGGTCACATTACCGTCGAAATAATCATTGACCGTTGCCGACTGTTCAATCAGGACCGCATCAATCCATGTCGAGGTTGACGTGCCAGTGATCGACTTATTCCTGATCCCAATCTGATGTGAGGTTGCCGTGGCCGTGAATGTGTAGGAGACGCGCACCCACGCATCCTTAGTGGTTGATGTGGTGCCATTACCGATGGTGGCACAGTAGGCAGCGATATCGGGTCCACCCGTCGGGGTGTAAGCGTAGAAACTGATCGTATACTGCTGACCGATGCTTAAACCAGTCAACGTGTTATACACCGTGGCTCCATCAACGGCGACACCATTTGACCATCCGATCAGACCAGATGCCGTACCCGTGAGGTAACGAGTCGTATCTTGAGTGATGGTCGCGGACGCTGGTGTCCAGTTACCGTTATTGGTTTCAAATGAAGGATTGGTACATAAGTTGGTTCGCACCGTGATCGATGAATCAATCGGGGTCACCATGTAACGGTCGAAGAAATGAATCTCCCCCGACGTAATACCTGCTTGCTCAACCATGATGTACGGTTGCGCTGTCACAGCCCATGATGGTGCAGTGAAAATGCCACTCGTGATCGGAGTCCATGCGCTCGTGCTCGTCGTTGTGGCAGTACCGAAACTGTTACCCACCTGAGCCACACCAGTCTGAGCAGTTGCCGCAGCACCCGTCGCATTTGTCACATCGAACGTAGTCGACGTGACAGCCGTAATCGTAAAAACTCCAGTATTGCCGACAGCACTCATCGCCGTGATCAACACATTCTGTCCAACGGTAAACGTGTGAGCAGCACTGGTCGTATACCGCCATGTCGAACCCGACACTAATGCGGCAGTGGTGACCGTGGCCGACACTTGCCTACTAGATCCTGAACCGTCATACCATGCCATGCACAGACGAGCCGTACGAGTATTGACCGTCGAGCGCGTAAATGCGGTGCAATAGTAAGCGGCACTGCCCGTCACCGAAAACGTAGGATAACTGACGGCTTGCAAATGTCCGGCAGCGTAGGCTCGAATCGCTAACGATTGCGTATCTTGATACGCCTGCGGAACAGGAATACCAGCGGAAGCGGTCGGGTTCGATACGTACTGCGGATAACCGATCTTCGTGACTGTACCCGGACCAGCGACTTGTGCAGCCCCACTAGCATTGGTGATGGTGAATTGTGTCGTACTTGGCACCGTCAACACGTAGAAGGTTCCCTGATTACCACCAGCCGTCGTACCGGCGATGGTGATCTTATTGCCGATGGTTAACCCATGAGCCGTTGACGTGTTCACTGTGACAGTGGGTGTGATGAAACTGATGCTGCTGATATTGGTGACAGGAGCCGTCACATCATTGTTAACCGAATCACCCCACGCACCCGCAGGGCTCGTACCCTCCATGTTCGCCGCAGCATTAGACAACAAATTGTTGAATGCGGGCGGAATTGTCAACGCGACCCGTTGATTGGTACTATCCCACGTCGCCGTGACCGGAACATTCACCGGAGACGAAGATGCCAACGTCGTCAACGTGAACTGAGCATAAGTAAACGCCAGCGTCGTATTATCGGTGGAATAGGCCGTCGCACCCAGATTTGGTTTACCCACACGGACATAGGCACGATACGTCTGATTGCTCAACGCCGTCGACGGGATCGTCGAATTGATTGAACTCGATGTTCCCGTTGTACGGTAGGAGGCTTGCGCCGTATACGTACTGGTGAATGGAGAAAAACCTATAGTATTATAGATTGAGGCAGGATACACGCACACCTCATAATAGGTTTGCAGTTCCCCATCAGTATCAGCATACGTCCAGTTAACGGTGGGCTGTTTGCTCAAAGTCAAGGTTGCAGGCGAACCGATACTTGCTGTCGACGAACCATCAGAGACAGTAACTGCCGAGACGGTAGGTAAGGATCGTGTTTGCACAATCGCATACGCTTCATAGAAACGTACCGCCGAAGCGAATGTGGTCGAATTATCGTATAACCAGATTTGCATCGGCCAACCCGCCGCATAAGCCGTTGCATCAACGAGACCTCGCGTCCAATTCTGTGTCCCGATGCTATAGGTCACACCATCACTGCCCGTGAATGTCAGCAACCCAACGCCAGCAAATAATGATGTGGTCAGAGGAGTGAAATAGTCAGAGATCGCGGCAGGAGATCCAGCCCACGAATACGCCACCGACGATGATCGACCAACCGGAGATACCGTCATCTGGAAACGTGATCCGTTAACCGTCACACCACTATTGGCTCGGAGACGCACACCACCATAAACACCACACACCACTTCCGATGGTGCAATGCCCACGACCGCTGTACCTGTCGCACCTGATTGGGCGACACCTGACGCATTCGTCACATCGAATGTGGTTGACGCGACAGCCGTCACCGTAAACGTGCCATTATTACCAGCCGACAAGCCCGTGATCGTCACACCACAACCAACAGTGAAACCATGCGCGGCAGCAGTCGTATACCGCCATGTTGAACTCGACACCAATGCGGCAGTCGTCACCGTCGACGTTGAAACACCCGCATATGAAGTACGCAACCCCGGCTCACACTTAAACACCGACGATGAGATAGCAGCACTCGATGCTGTCCGAGCAATCCAACTAGCATCACTATTATCTGACACGTTACCGGCAAATGTTACCGCACCACCCGTAGCCGTGACAGCACCATTATTGTTGATCAACGATTCGATACGTTTCCAGTAATAACCAGCCATTACCGTCTCGCCTTCTCCTGCGCCAACGCCTTCAACGCCTTCGTCACTTCAGCCACAATATCCTTATTGATCGCCGTACGATCAGCGGCAGACACATTCGGTGCGATGTTCACCGTGACAGCACCATTGGCAATGTTCACCGTCGAATTCATGACACCATTGGCTTGCGCCTGATTCATCCCGAACACACCCGCACCCGCAGAACCCGCCGTCGCCTCAGCAGCCTTCTGAATCGCAGTATAAGTATCGTTAATACCATTAGGACCAGTAATCAGATTAGGTTGAGCGAGCAACGCTTCCGCATATTGCGTACCAGCCACCGGCCCCATCCCAATGATGTCCTGCAACACTGCAGGCAGAAGACCGGCCTTCTGCAACGCAGAAATATCAGCACCAAACTTCTTGATCTGCGCCAACCGTTGCTGCATGTTCGCCAACATGTCAGTAGCATTAGCACCCCGAGGCCCGGACGGCGCATAGGTACTGATCGACCCAAACTTCGCCATATCCCCCTGCACACTCGCCATATAGTCGAGCGCATCCTTCGCCTTCTTCTTCCACACATCCAACGCCGCCTGCGACGCATTCAACGTCGCCGTCAACGGATCATTCTTCGCAGCCTTCTCCTGATTCAACTTCGCCAACGCCAACAACGCATCAGCCTTCTGCTGGAACGCTTGAGCAGTTTCCAACGCCTTCTTCGCCCGCTCCACCGCAGTCTTACCATGCGCCGTATATACTGCAGCCTGCGCTCGAATCACCGCCTCACCAGCAGCAGTCGCTACTACTTGCGCCTTATTCATCGCGGCGAGAGCCTTCCCCGCTACTACTGCCGCAGCAGTCTCCACCATCTTCGAGTGACGGTTAATACCGATGGCTAAACCGGCGACAAGAAACTTACCCATCTCAATCGTGTAAGACGATGGAGACTTAACACCCAACGCATCCTTAGCGCCCTGAATGATGCTGGCACCAAATCCAGCGATATTGTTGATGATCCAATCCTTGAGATTAGAGATACCATTCCATAAACCAGTGACGAGGTTGGAACCAATCGACTGCGCCTGACCAATAACAGTTCCAGCAGTTGTCGAAATCCAACTCCCAATCGACGATGCCAAACCAGCCAATTTACCCGGCAACTGGTTCACCGCCGTACCAACCCACAACGTAATGTTCGTCGCCAACGCTAACGCTTTCCCCGGCAACTGCGAAGCCGTCGACGACACCCATCCCCAGAGAGCACTTGCAACAGCCGCCGCCTTACCCGGCAACTGCGACGCCGCCATATAAGCCCACGTCAACAAGCCCGTGACCCAACCCATCATCCGGCTCGGCAACGTCGCCGCCGTCATCACAATCCAACCCAGCAAATAGCCGAGGAAGTAACCCAACTTCGATGGTAGACCAGCGATAGCCGTACCAATCCAACTGAGCATCGCCGTGCCCCAGTTCAACAGATTCGTACCCAACCAGACAGCCGCGCCACTAACCCAACCAAGCAACGTAGAACCGAATGAGGCAAGCATCCCCGGTAGTGCAGCAATCGCTGGCCCAATCCAACTAATGAATGTCTGTCCGAGCGTCAGGAGGTAACCACCAATCGCTCCCCCGACACCCATGATCAGACTCAGGAAACCATTCCAGATTGTCGATACTGCTTCACCGAAACTAATGTTGCCGTCGATCAGATCCATGATCGTATTACCCAACATGCCGATAAACGACAACACTTGACCAACGACATTCCATATCGTTGACAGCGCACTGATCAACAATCCGAATGCTGGACCAGCCAACTGCAAGACAACGGGAATGATTTTACCCAACACGAACGAGTAGAACTCAAAGATCTTTCCGATAAGCCTAGTCAAGAAAGTCACAACAGAAAGAATGCCCGGCAGGAGGCTTGTTTGAAATGTTTGAGCCAACGAAACAATCCCCGGTAACACGCTCCCGGAAATGAAACCAGCAATAGCGGTAAACGCTGGCATCAAATTACTGGTCACCACCGAAGCAACGCGCATGATGATCGGCATCAATGTGCCACTAAACCATGCCGCTAACTGCGCCAACACACCCGACACAATTCCAGCCATTACCGAAGCGAAATTGTCGACGGCATCGTGGAACGATTGAATGTGAGTGTATGCCAGATAGAAGCCTGCAGCGAGTAGTGCGATTGCAGCCGCAACGAGAATGATCGGCCCACCGGCTGCAGCCAACCCAGCACCGAGAGCACCCATTACTCCTGCACCAGCCGTGAGCGCATCCGCAATCGCAGAAACGACTGCCAAGCCTCGGAATGCTGTAACTAAACCTTCAATCGCCGAGGTGACTTCAGTGATCGCTTTATAGGCAAGGATCGCTGTCAGTACGGCACCCAATGCGGTAACGATGGCATCCTTGTTGTCGATGAACCATTTGAATGCCGTAGCGAACATCGCACCAATTTTGAAAGCGATGGGTGACTGTGCAGCATACACACCACCGAGATCAAAGCCTACCTTGAATTGACCCCATGCGACGAGAACAGAATCGAATACAGAACGAATCCTCTGACCAAATTGATTGAACGGATTTGCTGCATCACCAATACCTTGAAAACCATCCTTGATTTGCGAAGCAAATTTGCCCACCCAAGTAATAGCCCCAGTAATAGCAGCCACAAGTTTAGGAATGGCAATGGCAGCGATATCAATCAACTTCTGTGTCATTGTCGACAGTAAATCAATCAAAGGCCCAGACGCTGAAACAAACTGACCGTAAATCGTATCCTTCAAAGTTGAGATCAAACCAGACAACGAACGTGACTGTTGATCCATCATGCCGCCAAAACCCTTGAATGTGCCACTACCATGCTCGATTGCTCCAGTGATAGCATCGATGGCAGTTTTGGCTGGGATAAGTCCCTTCTCACTCATCTTATGTACTTCAAGAGTTGACTTACCGAGTGTGGTTGCGAGAATATCCCATACCGGGATATTCATCTCAGCCAAACTCTGTAACTCTTCACCACCCGTCCGGCCCTTACTCTTCATGCGACCTAACGCACGAACGATAGTGTCAATACCTTCAGCACCACGACCCGATGCCGCCGCAGCATCACCAGCCGCAACTGCGATACCCTGAAATGTAACTTTACCGTTTGCGCCCTTGACTTTACGCAAAACATCAGCCGCGCTAAATCCCATCGACATCATCATCTTGGCTGAGTTAGCCAACTGAGGAAATTCAAATGGAGTGACAGCGGCAAAATCGTTCAACAGTTTCAGTTCATCTTTTGCACGTTTTGCAGAACCCATCAGATTGGTGAACGCAATTTCTGTCTGCTGCATATCCATCGCACGATGAATGATCTCAGAGCCAAACCGGGTGACTTGTCCAGTTGCCATAGAGAAACCATTGGCAAGTAGACCACCAACAGCGGTGGCTCCAGCCATAGTCGAAAACAATCCACGACTACGACCCTCAGCAGAAACCGTCGCACCCTCAAAATGACGAGCCGCACTAGCCGCACTATCCATGCCACTAATGAAACGTGACGGATCAGCAGAGATGCGTGCAAGTACCTCAGTTACGACAGCCACTCACACGCCTCCTCCGCTAACGATTCTGCCTAGCCTGCTCTTCCGATTCCTGACCCTTCAAATGCCACAACGCTTCCCACTCACTCAACTCAGCAGAGGAGATCGGACGGTAGGCGTAACTGCCATACAGTAGTTCCTCAACCGTCCGACCTAACTTCTCCGCTAACTCAAACAGGAAGCGACGATGCGGGTGCGTCAGGAAATCGTTTACCCGCCTCATCCGCAGCCTCATCAGTGAAACCCGAGAGCCGCATCCCCACCTGCGCTAGACGATCAATCGCCTGCGCTGACTTCGACAAGATCGCATCCTTATCACCGGACTCGAATACACGCTCACCCGTATCCGGGTCATAGCATGTACCGATCACGATCTCCGGGTAGACGACAGCGAGATCCACTTTCCCTGACGCGCTGACAGCAGTGTCAAGGATGCGTGTGCGATCCGCTCCGGTCATGCCCCGAACTTCAATCGCAACATTCCATTCAGGAATCGTGACCAGTTCAGATGGGATATCTTTTGCATCGAAAATTGCGGTGCGTAACAAACTCATTCAGGTCTCCTAGAGAGAGGGCGCACAGTGGCGCACGATGTTATGAAGTTGTGGGTACAGATTAGAACGTGGTACGAGTCAGTGCGCCTGAGCACTGCAAATCCAGCGAGTAGGAGACGACATCGCCAACAGCGGCGGACACCTCATACTTGGTGACGATGGCTTCACCCGTGTACTTGATACGACCCGTGGCTGAACCTTCAGGACCATACTCGAAGGTCGCCGAATTGGTGGGTGCCGTACCTGACTTGGTGTCGGCCATGAGTGCAGCGATGAGGGCTTGGAACTGTGCATCGAAGGTGGCATCGAACTTGCCTGAGATGGACACGGATGCATCCTGCAGGCCGGTGATGTATGCCTTCGAGTTGTTGCCGAACTGGGTCACTTCACCCGTGTCGACAGAGTAGGAGACCTTAGCGTCTTCGACGACGGTTGAAATGTCGACGAGCGTACCGGAGGCGTTGTCCAACTTGAACACGCCGCCCTTACCGTGACGGAACGTAGGCATTACTGTTTCCTTTCAGTGGGGTTTAGCGGCGAGCGAAAGCCATCGAGTAGACGATGGCTCCCGTGTTGGCGGTGGTTGATTGTGCGCGAAGGTAACGGTTGACAGTTGTACCGGCAGTGACGACGGCGTACTGTGCTCCGATCACCGTGGTCGCAACCGTGGTGAAGGTGACCAGATCAACCCATGTGCTGTTATCGGTGGAATGTTGAACCTTGAATGTGGTGGTGCCGGTGTTTGCGTTTGCTGTGACATGTAACGTGGCGACTCCACCATTAGCGGAGGAGGCCGCATTATCTTGGCCGGTTTCATTGGTGGTGGTTGCGGTGGCTACCGACCGGGCTGCGGCCAGATTGATACCAGCATCAATACCACCATCGTTCTGGAAGTCAGCGGAGATCGAGACGACATCACCAACGGCAGCGGACACCTCATATTTGGTGATCAGCCCTTGTGAGAGTTGAGCCCGTCGACCGAGGATGTTTCCTTCGGGGAAGATGGTGAGCACATCATCGGTAGAGTCAGCGACCTGACCGGACAAGACTGGATCTGAACCAGCCGATGTGCTCGCCTCGAACAATCCCGACAGCGAGATCGTGCCGTCAGCGAGCCCAGTGATGTACGTCTTGGATGAGGCACCGAAGGTCGTGGTTTCTCCGGTATCCACTGAGCGTGATGCTTTCGCATCATTCATGTAGGCGCTCATGTCGTATCCGTTGAGCAGGATGTTAGTGGTCTTACCGTGACGGAACGTAGGCATCAGGCACCAACCTCAGGAGTCGGATCGACAGGAGCGGGATCTGCCGGAATGGGAGCGGGATCGACGGGAGCATCGGTTACCACATCAGGCACCGGAATGTCGTCGGGTTGCTTCATGGAAGCATTTGTCAGGATCGTGAAAGCAGGAGGCAGGATCTCTGCGGGAGTCGCATTAGCCTTCACTACTTCGACGTAACCATCAGCGAGTAACCATTTCACTGCATCACCGGGAAGATCGGTTACAGTGTCACCGGCTTCGACCCGCTTATTCGGCGGATAGTCGATGCCGACCAGTGCGCGATGAGTTGCCACGCTCACTCCTTATCCGGGGCGTGCGCGACCTACACCGTCGCAAGGCCACAGGGGGCACGTCCACGAGAGACGGTAAAGGCCACTGAGGGCACGTCACCTACAGCATTGATAATACTGACAGGCCGCGACACTATGGTATGACTCGCCGGATAAAGTTCGACCCTCTTACGTCAGGAGCCACCAAACGTAAGAGGGTCGAAAGCGCGGACATCCGGTACGGGGGTGAACCGTGTCGCGCAGCCTTGTGGGCTGTGTTTATCGTAGCAGTCTTACACCATTTCGTCGAACAGGATCCGCGCCTCGGGACGAGGGAACTGTGACATGTTCCAAGCCGCCGGGGAGATCCCACCGGCCAAGGGCGATGAGGTCAACTCCATCGCATTGTTGGGCTCGATCCAGCCGATCTTCGTGGCGATCTCAATCTGATCAGCCGGGACGAAGAACTTGCCCTGACTATCCTCGATGCCGACCCGGAAGTAGGTTGCGGATTTGCTTGACCGGAACTTGTCGACACCGAACCAGAAGATTTCGCCCTGCCGATTCTTGTACTTCTTTCCTCCGACGACTCGGGCTGCCTTCCCGACTGCAGCCATATTGTCGTTGAAGGCTTCGATATCGACCTTCGTTTGAGCGGCCTTAGCGTCGTACCATGCTGAGTAAGCCGCCTTCACTTCTGGAGTGGCATTCGGGGTGGCGATCCAACCGCCTTGAAAACGGGTTGTCCCGGTAGCGATCCAGCCGAACTCGCCATTGTCTTTCTGAACCAGCGCGTAGAAGTCGCTGTCGTCGTAGCCGTTGTCTTCGCGGAAGGCGATTACCCGGCCCTCGTATTTCTGCCTGTCGGTCATTTGTGGCTCCTCTCTCTCCGACAGTTAAAGTGTATCATACCCCCGGTGAGTTATCAAGGTTGCGGTCGCGCACCGCACGCTCCTCACGCACCATCGCCAACGTCAAAAAATAGCCAATCCCATCCACCACCGTATCGGCCTTACTCTTATGAACCTCCCGAGCAATCTTCACCCCCACCATACATAACGCAACCTGCTCCGCCGTCACTTCACAACCAAGGATCGCCTGCCAGATCAGAGCAGCCCGCGAAAAATCATCCAACGGATGACCATACTCATCATTACGATCACCAGCCACCAACGAGGCAGCATGAGCGGCAATATCACACGGGTCAGATAGATGATGCGACATCGCCACTCCTCGAACTATGACGATCCGCTTGCATCCCAGACAACGACCGACCGTTCATTTTTGTGCGCGAGCCCGGATGATTGTTTGCCACAATGCCAACCGCTTCCGGCCCGTAGATTGCCAGCAGATCACTTGCCGCCTGATCAGTGAACCCGGCAGTCATCAGCGCCTCCTCGTCAGGGAACACATCACAACGACGATCCCCTTCGACAATCAACTTATCCTGCCTGCCCCCATACGAGAAAACATATCTAAAATTCTTGGGAGGATCTGGCTCCACTACCTCACGAAACAACGCGACCTCTTTCGTGTAGGCGTAGAAGGTCGTTTGAGGGTTTGCTCGAATCACTCGCAACCACCCCTCCAAATAAGTACGCGAGAAGAAATCACCCGTGTCGTGAATACGGACGTGTGCGCCATCAAACCGCTTATGCTTCAATTCTTCAATTAGCAGACTCTCCCACTCTTCTTGCGCTTCAAGCACCATCAGCAAGTTACGAGTATGAGCCGCTCGAACATTCTTAAATATGTAGGTGCCACGTAGTGCGTAACATAACTCTACGCATGCGCCTGCGCTAGGGCACACGTTCATCTTGCTGCCATCGGGTAACTCGACAACCCACGCTGGTAACGACCAAGTGAAAATGCCGTCGCGTCTGAGATCAGCATTGTTCGAGGTGAGTAGCCTCTTCACAGGATCATTAGATCTGCGAGACGCACCTGCGGGTAGGAAGCGAACGTCAACACTCCCGGCATCGACGATTCGCCCCGCGTCTGCTTCCACCATTCAGAACCTCCATCTAAGGCTGGGCATTGAACCCAGATGCAGCCACCCCAATCAGCGACACGCATATGATGATAATGACCCGTCACCAAAATGTCAGCATCACCCACCGGCTGCTTCCCACCCGCAGCCCGCTCATACCAGCGACGCAACTTCGCTTCCGCCGTCCCCGACTCACGAGCCACATGCCCATGCGTCACCCCAACAATCCAACCCGCCGCCATCGCCGTCACCGTCAAATGATCCGGCGGAATCACGATCTTCACATGACCAAACGTGTCCGGGTTCACCGCAAGGATCTCCGCGACCTGCTCGACAACAGCCAAATCATCATTATCACCAAACGACGTATACGCCTTACCTGATCGGCCACGATTCTCACCATGATTACCACCGACCGCTAACACGATCACCTCATCAAACAGGCGCGACCATCGCATCAACGCATCACGCAACAATCGTCGCGTCACCTTCATCTGTTCACGACGATCCAATTCGACACCGAAAGTTTGCATCGCATAAAACCCGACACACCCTTCAACCGAATCGCCGGTCCACTCCACCATCAACGTCCCCAACGGGCGACCCAGTTTACGCAGATCACGCACCCGACGTTCCACATCAATGATCGCCTGCTGAATCCGTAACACCGTCCCCCGCAACCCATCACCATCAGGTTTACCGATCTGCCAATCACCTAAGACCACATGGAACACGCCCTCACCCATCGGCGCGGGCTTCGCGGGTTTTGCTTTCAACACATCCGCGAGCAACTTCTCCACATCAATATCAGGACCGACATCACCCTTACGTCGAACGACTCGTGCTTTCCATTGACGCATCCGAAGGATCGCACCCTCAGGACCGGGAGCATCCCACGCATTAAACAATACCGGCTCAACGACAGCGAACTTGTCAGGATCAAGATCCCACACCGCTAACACATGCGACCAGTCAGGATGAGCATCACCAGCCGCAGCCGATGTCGTCAGTGTCCCCTCATCACCCTTCCACTCCACACCCGGTCGCCACATCGCATCACGATCACGACGCGGCGTAACATTAGCCGACTCTCCCTCGACAGGGGCAAGCAAATCATCTAACGCATCATCAATGCTCATGGACATTTACATCCCGCCGATGGTCGAGCCAGACGACGACGATGACGTTGCACCGACTGTTGAGACACCGGATAGCCAACCTCAGTCAACTTGTCAGCGATCAACGATCCCGGTTTACGAGTCTCATCAATCAGAGCCCGCAACCGTTCGGCTGTCTCGTCAGGAACGGTTTGCATGATCTTAAAGATGGGACACAAGTTACCGTTATGCTGAAGATAATCTGGTGAGGATGCGATCTCTTCTAACGCATCGTCAAGAGTTTTTGCAGACATAAGAGTGTGAAACCTTTCATGGAGATTGGTTCATCGCTTTACATCGGGAACAACGAATCTGCCACGGTCGCGTCACGAGCAGCGCAATCACACGAGCACACCGCCAACACCGTGGAGTTTCGTCAGACAAAACTGTCCGACCATACGGGTCACGATCATCGGTCATGGATCAACCTCATCACCACATGTCTTACAAAATGATTGCTCCGCTCCCATCGTCGCTACCACAAGCCGATCCATGTGGACACATTCCATCGGTGGTTCCCATTCAGGATCCTCCGCGTCACGAGAAGAATCCAACGCTTTCTTCAATAATCCATGCGTAGCGATCAATGAACGGATCGCACCATCCATCGCCTGATACGCAAGCAACGCCACCTCACGATCATTCATAACGCAACCTGCACATTAAAATTAGTCGACACTAAGGGACGATGCTCCACATCAGCACCCATCGGCGACACGCTCCCGTTAGGTTCGACCCGTAACACACGAACCCCGGACAGGGTTTGATCAGTCACCGCCGCGAGTAGTAGCCGAATATTGTTCACAGCATCACGAGCCGTCGGATAATCATCACGACTGGCCCGCGCAATGATCATGATGCTCGGTTGATCAATCTGGATCCCCCCCGCACCCATCCCGAACCGGGGAGCCAACCCGGAATCTTCCATGATCGTCACGCACACGTCAGGCTTATCGGGCAAGATGCCGAGGAACAGGTCAACACCGAGGGTCCATGATGTTTGAGCATCAACATAATCACCCAAGGATTCCAATACCGTCGCCATCACATACCCCCTAGTTCGCTACGGAACATGTGTTCCACTCGGGCTGCAAGACGATCACCCATGCCCTGCGCTTGCCTGTCGACAGGTTTCTTCAAATAGCCTGACGTGGTGGGGGGAGCATGGCGCATCGGAATATCGTGAACGTATTGCGCGTAAGGTGCTGCAGATCCGCCGTAATAGATTTCAACCATGATCCCACTACCCGTACGTCGTGGGGCTTTCACCGACCCTGAGCCTTTCAAATAGCCATCACGCACGGGTGTCAATTCCTGCGATACGAGGAACGCTTCATTCGCTTCCTCCCATAAGGCCGCTTCCATGTAACGATTCACATCACGACCCGACCCCTGAATCAGATTCATCAGTTGATTCCAACCCTGCAAATCCATCACTGACCACCGAACCCGATCACCGAATGATGTGGCCCATCCTCATCATTAACCGTCGTAAACGATGTGATCGTCACATCCTGCCCATCGGGTAAAGTCATCCGATAATCATCAGTTACCTCATCGGCAACCCCATACACGATGGCTCGACCCGCTTCAATCACCTCGCGACCCTTCGAGTCTCGAACCACCCGAGACCCCCACACCAGACGAGCCCGATACTGTGTCCCCGTGGAGGAGAACGTACGTTTGCCATACTTGTCCACGGATGCTTGCGGATACACCGTCACGGTGTCCTGCATCAACTCTTCAAAATCTGCATCGACAGCCATGATCACTGCCCCGGATTATCATGCAGCCCGATAAAGAATTCGCCGTTCGGGTAGAGCACGCCACGGTTCGCCAAACTTGCGAGGGCTTGCGGATTGGCTTTGGGGAATGGTGGTTCACGTCGACTCGCGAGTTCAAGGAATCGTTCGGCGAGCCCCAAGTATTGTTGTGACTTATTGGAGTAGGACCGTGAGATGCTCATGTCGCCCACCGATTTAGATGTGCTATCAGCGAGGCGAGCGAATTGTCCAGCCAATGCGTAACATGCATCATGAGCAGCCTGATACACCGACCCGTTCGTTTCGGACAGGTGGAAAGCGATCTCGGCATCGGACAGGTAATAGTCGGTACTGTCAGTGTCATGGATCAGATAACGCACCGTGTCGAGGGGACGCAGGGAGGGATCACCGGAGTAGGAGAATGTTCCTTTGCCTGATCCGCTAACGGTCAGGGTCATGTACCCATCGTTCGGGGCGGTAAGGTTCCGCGAGCCGAGAGTGACAACGAATTGAGCGAAATAGTTACCAGCGGTCAGGAGTGCCGCGTCACCAGCCGACCATGTGTAGGTGACGATTCCTGCTGTTGCTGGTGAGGAGATTGTTGCCGAGGTTGAGATGAGCGTGGTCATGGTCGCGGGAGCATACACGCGGAAACTAGCGGTGCCGCCAGTCAAGTCGACAGCAGCACCATCAACGGTGATGGTTCGGGTGATGATAGGTAGACGGTCGCCTACCCCAATCGTAATGTCGCTCACTTATGAACCTCCACTTTATTAGCACTACCTTTAGGGTAGACGCTTCCAGCGCCTTGCGACACTTCGGCGCGTCCTGTATTTCCTGATGCTTGACTGCTCCCTTTCGCCCCGGCAACGCTCATCCCGGCTCCTATCCCTGCCGCATGCACAGGCGGTGGAGTTGCGAGGATCACATCCACGAATAGGGATTCGCTGAGGGTGAGTGTTGCGCTGAATGTGCGCGTGCGAGTCGTTGCCCGATTCAGAGCCTCAGTCAAGGTGACTGTATCGGCGAGCGAACGTAGCCGCGCCGTGTTCCGTGTCAATCCGTCAGTCAGGGTGAGCGTATCCGCCGTGGAGCGGAGTCGTACCTGAGTGGCTGTGATCGTTTCGGCGAGTGTCAGCGTCTCTACCGGAGCGAGAGTGACAGTCAGGGATCGCGCTAGTGAATCGGCAGTCGTGATTGTGTCCACGACTGTCCGAGGTCGCGTAGCGTTGCGCGTTACAGTGTCAGACAGGGCGAGCGTGTCACTGATCGCCCGAGCATCTCCAAGTGGAGAACTGATCGTGTCAGATAGTGCAAGCGTATCCGTAACAGTTCGAGTGCAGGCGCTAGAGCGCGTCAACGAGTCAGTCGCCGTTACCGTATCGCTTAAGGATTGAGTCGTAACGAGAACCCGAGCCACGGTGTCAGTCAATGTCAGCGAGTCACTTACCGTCTTTACGCCTTGCGCGTAAACACCAGCCACCGTATCGCTTAACGTGAGCGCATCAGCAATGCTGCGCGATAATGCTCCCCCCGCAATCGTAGTGTCGGATGTAGTCAGCGAATCAGAGACGGAACGAGCGAGCGTCACCCCTGCCGCTGTTTTAGAGGGCAGGATGCTGGCCGAAAACGCTGAGTAGTTACTCCACGATGCGCCTACGCTGTCACCGGAGAACCATGATCCCAGAGTGCTTGACTGTTCCAGCAATGTACCGTCGGCCCACATCGCCATTCCGACTGGATACACGCTAGAGGGATCAACAAGATCATGGGTACATCCGACGTAATACGTTCCGGCTGGAGCAGTCGCGGTGAAAGAGACTCGCGTCCAGACCGTATTGGAAATATCGAAATCAGCACTCTGAGACGTGGAGTAGTTTATGTTAAAAATGCTGCGCCAGAAGATACGCAGATGCGCCTTCATTCCCGTTCGATCCGCTTTCAAATACACGCTGTACGTGTACGGTAAACCTTCCGAGGCAGGCCCGTAAGTAGGACTAGCCGTTGAGTTGACAGCCTGTTTTGGCCCTCCCGAAACCCCGAAACCGGCCCCGGTCGTTGAATGCTTGATCGAACTTGTGCCCGACCATGACACGCTCGTGTCTAACGTCAATGTGCCGTTCGTTGGATTGTTGAAGTAGTTACTTGCCGATGTCGCGTCGGGATCAGCGATGAGGTTGACGCGAGTCGTGGCCGCCGCCGCTGACGTGGAAATGGTTTGACCCGCACCAACATTGGCGATGGGGCCAGCGCCGGGTAACGCATACGCTCCGCCTGAGCCTTGCCACAAACCAACCCCGTCAACATATACCGCGTCGCTAGTATTTCCTGTTCCCCACAGAATGAACGGTTGGACGGCAGTTGCCTCCGCAGGAGGAATCGCGCTTGCGCTGATGCGCCGCCATTCAGTTGTTGACATAGGCAATCCCGACACCGGCTGTGTGACGGATGATCCGATAGATGTGCCGTTAGCGCGATACCAATAGAACCCGACACTTGCGTATCGTGTTCCAACACTGCTGCGAACATGCGCCACCATCGTGTAAGGAATTCCAGCGGTGATGGGGGTCGTCGCTGGAGAAGTACCGCCGTTGGTTCTGATCTGCGCTGAGCCAGCGCCCGTGAAAGTGACGAGGAGACTATTGGTGCCGTACAGTGCTTGCGCGGAAGATAAGGCAACGGTCGTGTTGGAGTTATTAGTCCAAGCACTAGCGTCGGTTTCCATGCTCGCTTGATTAGCGGTCAAAATGTTGCCTGTTGCATCGCCGCCACCCGCTCCAGCCCATGCGCCACCGGCGGAGTCCCCATCAAAATATGCACCACCGCCGTAGGTGGATCGTTCAATCAGTACCCCGTCAATGTAGCCAGCATCGGTCGCGGCCCCGGTAGTTATCATAGCGATATACGTTGTGCAGTACGCGGTATTTTGAGGCGCAAAATATGTACCGCCAATGCGAGTCCAACTTGACGAACTAACTGTTGTGATCGGCGTGTTGTAGTTTACGAGGTTTTTGCCTTGAGCATCGTAAAAGTAAACGATGATGTACCACTGTCGAGTTCCGACATCGTTGCGGATGTAACAACTGGCTGTGTAGTACTGGTTACCGCCTTGCGGTAGGTTCCAGTTTCCTACGATCCCCAGACCGGTAGTGGTGTTTCCAGCCACCACATAACATGACGCTGAGCCAGTAACTGCTTGAGTCGTGGATCGGCTCGGCGACGCATTGTTATAGGTTGACCAACCTGACAGGTCATACTCAAACGACGGATTCCAGCAATAGTTGATTCGCGCATCCTGCGCCACCAACGAGTCATACGCAGTCAAGCCACGCGACTGAGCAGCGAACGTGGACGGTTGAGGAACAGCACCAAATGGAGGAACGAGTGCTACTGGCACCGTTCCTAACGAGGCAGGCATCGGCTATGCCAGCGTAGACATGTTCTCCACCAATAGATGGTGGCAGGTGATCGTGTTCGATGCGGAGGCCGTACCCCACTGCGCTCCGATCACCAGAGACTTCGCCGTGGTCGTATCCACCGTTACGGCAGCGTTCGTAGTCTGCGGTAGGGGTAGATGCGTTACTGCCGCAACTGTCGTACCAATATCAAGCCATCCATGACCGAACACGGAGCCGGATGTACCCGTAGCGCGTACCGTGAACACGTACTCTAAATGCCACGGCATATTCGTGACCGACGAGGCGGTAGTAATCGCTGACGATACGACGATGGCCGTACCACCGACGCCGCCATAGTAGACGCCAAACAGTAGGGTTGGAGTCGTAGTGGTAGAGAACACGCCATGTGCGGTGATACGAAACGATGAACCAACCGTCAACAGGCCAGCCGGGATCGTGTAATCAGGAACAGGGGAGATCGCCGTCAACGTCGTAGAGTTCGCCAACGCCGTACCCGGCCCATACACCGGGAAGTTCACAAGCGAGTCGTAACCGGGCATCGTGAATCTCCTTACGAAAGAGTGATCGTGTGCGTGATCGTGAGCGTGTCACCCGACGCCGACAGGGTAGCGGTTGGGGACAATGCTGTCTCATACACCATCGTTCCAGCACTAGAGGCGGTGAACAAACCGATCTTCGCCACCGTCACCGGCAACGAATCTGAACCGTTCGCCGTGAACGTTTTAGTCAACGTCAATACTGATGTGCCCGCCGTGTGCGCATACGTTGCCAGAGCGCGAACCAAACCACCGCTCGCGGTCGCAATCTCACCCGTCAACGTCGTATCAGCAGGAGCAGGTGTGGTCGTGTTCGCAGTCAACGCCAGATACTGCGCCGTTGCAGTGCCACCAGCACCAGCGATCTGAGCGGCCACAAAATCTTTCCCAGCATTCGTAATCATTAGTTGTCCTAAGCATTCAGGCCGGGAACCGGCATCGACGGTGCGCCATAATGGGAACAGAGACGCGCTTGGAGATCAGCATCAGAACAGGCAACCCATGTTGGGCTTGTCGATGATTGAGCAGCCCAAACCCCGTTAGGGTCAGTCACCGTGATGAACGCTTCATCCGAACTGATCCCGTCAGGGAATGTGACGTACGTGATCTGCTCATCAGTGGAGCCAGCCACGTCATCATGGGTGGGAGCAACATTGCCGAACTGCGCTTTCACGTTACCTCCGAAGAATGGTGAAGGGGCAGGCACCCCCGAAAGGATGCCCGCCCCTCCGGTTACGGAATCGTTATTAGGCGACGCAACTAGCGAAGTACACGCCCAGATCGGCAGCGACAACCTTATTGTCGAAGGCCACTTCACCTTCAACACGGGTCGACTTCAAGTGCTCCATACGGAACGATGACGTTCCGATGGTGGCACCCAAACCACCCGACACGCCAGTCCATCCGAAGATGTAACCAGCCGACGGAGTAAGCAGGCCGGGGCTCGACGCAACATGTCCGAGCCATGCACCCTTACCGAAGGTCAGGGCGTAAGCACCCGTGGCACCTTCATTGTTGGTGGCCTTCACTGACTTGGAGACCAGCACACGATCAATCTCGAACATGCGAGCGATCATGTCGGTCGTGATGGTCTGCGCCGACGTGTACTTGATCCGGTCAACCAGATCAGGGTGGTGACGCAACTGACGGAACGTCTCGTAGCCGAGCACGAGAGTGTTGGCTTCCATGCCGGTGGTCGTGAGGATCTGCGCCTTGCCAGCCTCAACGTCGATGATCGGATCCGAGTTAGCGTAATCCGACCACTGAATGAACGACGTGCCAGCGGTTGCACTCGACGCCACGCCGGTGTAATCCTTAGCCCACACCGAGGTGGTCAGGTAGTCGCTGACGAACTGCAATTCACGACGCAACATTAGGCGACGAGTGATGAACTCGCTGGCCTCACGCAACGGTGACAGCGGAGCATCCGAGTTCGCCATCGTCTGATCGTCGACATCCTTATGGAAGGCGAACACGTCGGCTGAGTAGGTGTCGCTGGACAGGTTGAATCCGCCACCGGCTGACTCAGTACCCGGAGCGCGGCGCTGAGCCTCGTCACGGAACCAGTCATTCTTGGTGTAGACGAAATACTTGTTGCTCTTCTTGTCTACGGGAACGACAGGGAAAACCTTGTCGGCGATGAAATTATCCTGCTGTTGCATCCAAGCAACAGAGATGTTAGTCAGGATCGCATCAATGTGAACCTGATTGATGGACGGCTGAGGCATCGGGCTATCTCCTTATTCTAGGTGGTTATGCAGCCCGGTGCGGGGCAGCGCAGTTGATGAGGGCGGTTCCGATTTCACCATCGGCACCGGGGGCTGAGAGGATCGTGCCCACGATGTACTTGGTGGTGTCGGTGCCGGGGGTGAGGGCAGCAGCCTTACCAGCGGTCGTGGTGCCAACCTGAGCACCAACAGAGATGGAGGCAGATCCGATGATCTTGCTACCACCGATGACCGTGATCTCGGCTTCCTGACCAGACAGGGGAGCGTTCTGGAGAACACCCACCGGAATGTCGGTCGCGGCTGAACAGACGACAGCCTGTCCGCTGCTGAGTTTCACGAACTTGTACTGTGCAGCCGACAGGTCAGCCCCCGCGACGAGGGTGATCTTGACGGCGTAAGGATTAATCTCGTATGCCATGATCAGGCACCCTTCTCATCAAGGTATTGGGCGTATAGGGCGGGGTTTTCGATTGCGGCTTGAGCGAATGCCTGCTCCACGGTGGCAGCAGTTCCGTTCTCGACAGCAGACTTCGCCATGGCAGACATCTGAGTGACTGCCGTTCCTCCGGTGTAAGCCGAAGACTTGCCGATCTCGGCGAAGATGTTAGCGGACTCGGCTTGCGCGTTCACCGAAGCGAGCGCATCAGTGAGAGCCTTAGCAAGGTCAGGGTTGGTATCGTTGAGCAGTCGCAGTGACTTGCCCACCGTCTCCGCATCGAGGGACAGGTTGTCCCATGCAGCGACCTGTTCGATAGCGACCTGATCGGCAGCATCATCACGAGCCTTGGTGAGAGCGGCTTCGGCTTCCACCTTCGCCGCGATTGCTTCATCAGCGGCCTTGCGTAGGTCGGTTACCATCTTGACGACAGCCTCATCAGCCGACTTCAGAATATCTTCATCAGTGGCTTCGGGTTCGGTAGCAACCTCAACGGTCTGTGTAGTTTCCAGTTCGGCGATCTTAGCCTCGGCCTTCGCCAGTGCGTCTAGCGCCTCTTCGAGGTGCTCCTCGGTTGTCTGCACCGATTCCTCCTGATTAGTCATGGTGGATTCGAGAACCTGCTGCACATCGTTAGCGTCAGCGGCTTTCATCACGAGCCACCCATCATGAAGATGAGCGGGGTAATCCACTCCGCTGGTCTCCTCAATATCGAGGTTGACCATCTTGCGGGTGCGCGATTGAGCCATGTCGCCTCCTTAACAGAAACGAGTCGTCATCCCGCTCCCATCCGGGGAGTAGGTGACGACCCGCAGGTCTCGAACAATTAGGAGCGTAGCATTCTTGACAGACACTAAGCCGGGGGTTGACCCCCGACACGCCGTTACGGATTCACCATCTCCTGCGGCCCGCCATTGAATACGATCTCGGGAAGGCGACGCACTCGACCCCGCGAAGCAGTCAACCGGACATCAACCTGCTCGGCAGGCCACGTCCGCATCATGGCGAGGAACGTAGGATCAGTGAGTTGAAGAATCCATGCCTGCACAATCGGTGGCACTTCGGGTAGATCCACGTTGACCGTCATCAGGAACTTGATGCTCCCGTATTGTCGGTGCCCAAATTTTTCGGATCGGTGGACATGATCCCCGGTGGTAGTTTCGGTTTCTTCTTCTTCGGGTTCATGATCGTATCGACATGGACCGCTTCAACTCCGGGATCAGATTTAGTGATCTTCTCCTCGGTGACTGGTCCGCCAGCGATCCACGCATCACAGGTCCGCTTCGATGCACATTTGAAATCGAATGCTTCACAGTAACCTAATGTTCCCGCATTGACGGTGCCCCACGCATCCGTAGCCGTATCACCCTCGGCTAATCCTGTTTCGATGCAGTCGATCATGGCTGGGGTGCGGATGAAAGCGGCGCATGATCCGCAGCGTGGTTTACGAGCCTCGACGATACTCATATCCCACATGTCTGCTTTGGCTTGCCAAAATTTTGCGTTGGGTGCTGCAGGATCTAACGGTCCATAGTGTGCGGTGTCGATGGCTTTCTGTCGATGCGCGAGGTTCACCCCGATATCGTGGGTGGCGATGGGGCATTTGTTGGCGGCTTTGGCGACATCTGCCGGATCGGGGTTGGGTAGGTCGACGTACACTCGTTGGGCTTTCCCGCCGATGCTGTAGCCGCGTAGTTCCCGATTCTTCACCATCTCCCATGCCCACGGTTCCCAGACGACTCCGAGGAATACGGTGTTTTGGGGGAAGGTGGTGTCGACGCTGCTGCCGTCTGATTTTTGCATGGGGACGGTGACGGGGTAGGGCCATGCCATCACTTCAACGAATTCGCCTGCGACTACTTCACGATCATGTTGTAGGCGGATCCGTCGGTCGCCTTTGCGGACGTACTCCCAGACCGCTTTCTGTAGTTCGTTGGCGTCGGTCCATTCGGCGTGTGCGTCGAGGCTGTCCGGGACGTACATTGGGCCGAGGGTGTAGCGTCGTTCGGTGTCGGCCTTCGAGACAAGTGTCATTTCTTGGCTCTCAGGCCGAGGGTGATCCGAGTCTGATTTTGCGATGGTGTTCTGGTTCCCGTATTTCTTCCTGTTTTCTTTCAGTTTAGCGAGAATTTCGGCTCCCCATTCACCGGCAAGATTGGGTGCAAACACTGCCTCCCAACTGGTTGCTCCGCCTTCAAACGGGATCACGTTGTTACCGTCGCTGACTAGATCGTCACGATTGTCTCGTGCCCATTGCTCGAAATCTATTTCCGTCATCTCGTTTCACCTCCTCTCTCTCCCACTTATAGTATACCAGTTGCATAACTAGGGCTGTTAGGTGGTCGGCTCGTCCGCTTTCGCTAGGAACGCTGACCAGCCCGTCGAATTATCGACACTCCATGCACTTCCGCGAGTAGCGCGAGCGATCAGTACCGGCTTACCCCCACCCGAAGTGTCATACACCTCAACGTCATCGAAAATCTTCGGCAATTTAGGAGCAACCCGTGACACTCCGACATGGCCTTCTCGCACGGCCCTCTCTTGCACATTGAAGCCGGTCTTCTTTCCCCGTTCGCCAGCACGCCGAACTGCCTCATTTGTTGGAACAGTTGCGTAACGTCCGATAACTCGATAACCGTCTTGACGCAAATTCTCAACTTTACGAGTCAACTTCTCTTCACTTGAATTGCCTAGCCCATCAATGACCATGCTCTGACGACGAGACGCTGCCAATCCTTGAGCCTGTTTAGCGATGTATGATGATTCTTCATGGGTGAAACCAGCCGCCACATCTGATCTTCCTTCATGAACCATCTGGATGTATTCAGGGGTAGCAAACTTCGCATGATCAGCGGCGATAGTGACCCGCTCATCACGAGGCTGAATACCAGAATTCGGATCTTTCTCCATCGTTGTCTTACCGGCGGCAGGGCCACCACCGAGGAACGTAGCAGTCGGATGTTCAACCGATGGAGGATTACCACGACCAGCAGGCGGAGGGCCACCAATCATCTGTTCGGAGATCTCACGATGTAGGGCTTGACGTTCAGCAGAAACCTGCCATCCACCCTTACCATCAGGCTCCATGTGATGCCACAACGACTGGGTGTTATTAATTTCTACGTTCTCGAAACCATCATGGATAATGATTGTTTCAGGTTTATCTGGGTATCGAGGATCAGGTTGCCCCGGACGTGGACTGTACACACCCGGTTCGGGTTGAGCGATACTCGCAGTGCGAGTCTTAAACTCTTCCAGAGTTTTCGGCGCACCTTCCTCACCACGACCAAACTCGATACCGGCAGCAACACCCTCACGTTGTTGATCTGATATGCCATTGGCACCAGCGCGACGGCCATGTACCTTCTGGCTCGGATGTCCGGGATGCTTAACTACCGGCTCCTGCTCACTGGCCTTTGTCGCTGTCGCGTAATCCATCACGTTAGTGCCGAACAGGGGCCGACGGATCGAACGCTTACGACCGGCGACTGCATCTAAATATCCAGCCGAATGCACCGCATGTTCAGCATGAGTCTGACGCTCCATATGACTTTGAGCGTTCGCATGACCCGCACGAGCCCGCGCCAGATGCCCCATATGTTCACGCACCTGCGGCTTGCCGCCTGCACTCATGTGCTGCTTGGCCCGGTCGTATCCTTCGTTGTAATGCAGTGCGGCTGATCGTTTGCCTAACGATCCACCGATACGTCGGGTCTCACCACGAGACATCGATCCGATGGCATGTCCACCGTGCGTGTACTGGTTGATGCCGGTCGGGTTAAACTTTTCGACGCGCTCGGTGGACTTGTAAGTGGCATCGGTGAGAGTAGCGAGAATCGACTCCCCATTTGCATCATCCAACGCTTGCCATGCCGAATCAGATAGCGAGGCACGTAACTGCCATGCCCATTTCTGGTGCGCGTCGATTCGTTCGGCAATGAAGTTAGCGATGCCCTGCTGATTCTCGGCGATGGCCGCGTCGAATGCTTCATTCAATTCTTCGATCAGGACCACGGTCGAGGCGAGCAGTTCGGGAACCAACTCTTCGGCTTCACCTTCGAGCACATCAGATTCTTCGATCTCAGACATGCCGAAGAAATCGCGCAGACGCCAGTTCGGGAAGCCGCCGAGTTTACGAATGTTTTCGGCTAACGGATCAATCGAGGAGTAGGTGTCGGTATAGATTTCCTCGAACAGGATGTGATACTGCGTAAAGTTGGGGCCGGTCACATTCCAGTGGTAGCCGTGCGCTTGAAAGTAGAGGGTGACAACCCCGGATAGTAATTCGTTGAGAGTGTCGGCGAGATCTTCTGGTGGTTCGGTTTCAGATTCAACCTGATCATATTCATCTAAGGCTTCTTGCACGACCGGCGGATCGTCGACCTGCGCCTTATCGAAACGCATCGCGTAACCTTCAACCGAGAGCAGTGTCGTAACATCGGCATACTCTCCGACCTCGGCGGTGACCTCTTGGGCGACGGGCTCGGGCATGTCGCTGGTGATCTCGGCCACGGGAACAGCGAAAGTTTTCTCTACTTCGATGACCAGTTTCGACCAGCCATCATCGGTATGTCCATGAGTCATGCCACGTCGCAGCATCTCGGCGGTGACCAGATGATGCGCCATTACCGTCGCCGATGAGTAGTCGGTTGACTTATCTAGACGGTGGTGCGTTTCGACTAGATCCACATCGTCGAGATCGACGAGGGTTGCCGACACGGCTTCACTCATGGGGGACTCCTCGCAGTCTTAGAACCTGCTCAGAATACAGGATTGCTACACACACCCCGGTTAGGCTCGCTACAGATCATCTGGTTCTGGTTCATCATAGGTGGCATCGGGGATGCTCGTGAACGGGATGTCGATTAGTTCGACGGTGTTGAAGAAATCGTCGAGTGCAGCATCGCCTACGGCTATATTGAAATCTACAGGTTCAGACATTACTCCCACCCCGGTTGCATCCAGTCAGCAAAAACTATCGGATTGATGTATGTTCCCAATGCTACCGCAGGTGTGTTTCCTAATTGTTTCGCGACTTTCTCCCCGATTGCTTTCCTTTTCTCCCGGAACTCTTTACGGGTCTTCGGTTTGCGAGTTCCCTTCGACGCTAAGGCGACAGAGTTTGCCATGTGAGTACGCAAATCATGATTCTTCGCGTGAGGCAAACCTGTAGCGTCTCGCAAATATTTCATCGTCGAATTGTTGTTAACCGAATCAGGGAAAATCCTGTCATTACCCTTCTTATCCCCCTTTTGTTTTGTGATTGCAGCGGCCAACACGGGATCTTTGATCAACAGTTTCTGTCTGACACCATCTTTGCCGACGAAATCTAAGGTCACAGAACCCGATGGATTGACCGTTACATGCTTGGCCCGAAGCGTTGTTGCGCCGTAAGTAGCATCTCGAACTAACCGGCCACGAACAGCCGATTCATCTCCAACTCGACATCCGGTATGTCGCATGATGCCCACGGCAATCGCATCAGGATTCATGCGATCCGGGTGCAAATCACGAGCAAGCGCAGAATCCAATTTTGGCATTGCTTCATTCATCTCTTTGACTCGTGCAAACTTGATCGCCGATTGAGAATCCACATGCGACGCTGAATACACATAATGCGTTTTACCTTTAGCGTCGACACCTTTGACGACGAGCCCCGACGTTGAATCGGTAGGGACATGGGCTTCGACCCAATGCGTTGGCACCTTATAGCCGTGCTCGCTTTGAATGCGTGCAATATCATCTGCGCTGGCTGGTCGTGTTGATCCCGCTCCGCCGGGAACATTGGCAATGCTACGTCCTCGGCCATGTGTTTTTTGATCGTGACGTTCATGCTTGATTACGATCACTGATTTGGTGGTGGGGGTGACGGACTCCCAGTAGCCTCGGGCTGCAATAGCGGCAACGTATTGGGAGGGGAAGGCGCGACCCTTGGGGTCGACGACATGTCCGGTGTCGAGCCCGTCGGCTACTCCGTCGTAAATGAGTAGCCAGCCCCCTTGTCGGGTGGCGATGATATCTCCCGGATTCATAGTCTTATCCTACCCTAGTTTATTCGTGGAAGATGACAGGGATACCATGTCGAGCAGCCCCGTCCCGCAAGTTCCTCACCGTCGACGACGAGAAATCACTTTCTCCACCATCAACATGAATCTCAGCCACATCAGCCATCGACACCCCATGATGAATCTGAGCCTCGAAGTATTCTCGGGAATGAAACGATGTGATCGTCGGGAAAGACTGCACAACCTCAGCATTATGCATTGTCCCATAACGAATCGCGCACGCATCGTGTGCTTGACGAGCCGTGATCGTCCCATTCATCGGTACGGGTGTTGCTCGGGTACTCAACGAATCACCAACAGTCATCGTGGTACGTTCCCGAGCATGAGGTTTCAACACGAACCGTACTTCACCATATTGCCCAACACCAGCAGTTGTATGGTCAGCGTTCAATGAGACGAATCCGTAGATAGGCCGCCGATCAACCGCCATGCTCGGATGCGTATCGAACATGGCAGTCTCTTGCACCGAACGAACCTGCTCATCGAGATAGCCACGCGATGAACCAGTCTCAAATTGAGATTTGAAACGACCATCCTCTAATGCTCCAATCGATGCATCCATCGGAGCCGCGACACATACAGTACCGTTCTGTCTCACGAAATTGACACCGGAGAGAGTGTCTGCTTTCTGTTGATCAGTCTGCGTATCCCAATGCTTATTCTGATCAATAGCGTTGTACGCTCGACCTTGCACCGCCATCGACCAGTAGTCGGAATCATTACCACGCAACCCTGCAGTGTAAGCATTCGCTGAGGCCGCAAGTTGCAATCCCATTTCTGTACGTTGATCAGGGTTCGCCACATAGGCATCAAACTTTTCTTGCATATTCGGTGAATAATCCAATCCCATCGGATCGCCAGAATCTTGCGCTGCAGCGACCCGCTCCTTCACCGAACCAGCCGCAGCCCCACCACCCGTACCGCCCGTACCGAACCGGCCCTTACTATCATGATGCGGATTAAACTTCACCACCACCGACTTGTTTGCAGCACGAGAATTTTGCGTCTCTCCCATGCCCAAACTTTCAACATTATGCTCATTAGCCCATTGATGCAGAATCTTCAAACCCTGATCACGGGTCGCATCTAAACGGAACACAGGAATGTCGGCGGCACGAGAATCACCCGCCAAATGCAACGCGACTACAGCAGCCCACCGATGATGACCATCCAACACGTAACCATCGGAGGAGATGATGATCCGGGCCTTATCCGTTTGAGGTGGGCCAGTGCGATCAGATGCTTCCATAATTTGACCAGATAGTTTGCCACTGATCTCGGCCTGCACAATGTTCAACGACAATGGGTCAACGGATTCCCTTGTCACCCGATAACCATCACGAGCCATCGAATCAACGAATTCAGGTTTCATTTTCGATGGCACTTGCGGCATCCCACTGCGAGGAACACCAATGTTCGGGGCATCAAAAATTTTGCCTTCATGCCCGATCACTGTCACATTCGTCAGGTCAGGTTGTCCGTCACGAGCCGATAGATGAGTGAGTAAAGTTTTCACGTCGGCTGGTTCGATGGTGACGGGCTTACCGGCCATCACATCATCGGCGATACCGGCCATCCGAGTTCCGGCTCGACGACCGTGTGTCTTCTGATCATGATGACCATGCTTACCTACGGGGAAGAAGACGACTGCTGATCCGCTGCGAGCACCGTCCATTGTTCGGTGGCCCACTGCAGGATCTCGTCGTATGACATTTGAGTCAACGGTTTCGGCGTCACTGAAACCTTCAATGGTTCGTTTACTGACTTCTCCACCCGTTCCTCCAGTCGCGATCTCATCAAAATTGGCTACATCCCATACGCTGATCTGGTTGCGTCGTCTACCTAGTCTAACAGCCTGTTCCCTGTCCACGATCATGTCGGTCACATCGAGATGCACCTTCTGTTCGGCGAAGGGTAGATCTCGCATTTTCCCATCTGGGCCTTGCTCCTGTTTCTGATGCCAGACACCAAGATAGGCACGACCTGAACCGAGTTCGGAACGATTATTGTTGAGATGATCGGCGAGGATACGTGGTCCCTGTACTGGATCATAGAAATCTTGGGCACTTACGACTGTACCGAATTTTGTTGAATTGCGGGCGACCATGTAACCCGATGGTGGTTCAGAGCCGTCGGTCATTTTGATTGATAGGCCACCGTTTTCGCGGACCATCTCCATTGTTTTTGATGCCACGGCGGGGTTGACTGTTGTGGCATGTCGGCGTCCATGTACCTTCTGATCAGGATGACCGGGATGCTTGAGCATCGGGGTGCGGACCACCACGGATTTGGTGACGGTCTGTCCGAGCACGATGTCGTGCGGATCTTTCAACACTTGAACCCAACCATCAGCAGTTTTCACTTCGATCCCTGTCACCCGCATATGTGTACCGGGTGGGATGGTGTGTTCATCTTCATCATGAATCGTTGACCGACCTGCAGCGAAACGTGGACCGGAATAGGTGGCATGAACGATGACGGGCACATGAGTTCCACCCGCACGAGCCCCGGCACCGATTTCTGCAATCCCACGAGATGAACCTGTCCAGTGTTGTCCACCGCCACGGTTCACAAATTCGTCGAGGAGGATTTTTCCCGCTGCGAAGTGTTGATCGATCTCGCTCTCTGATTGTGGTGGTTGCAGTAGGCGATGTACCTCGTCGGCTTTGCCCGCCGGTAGGTTCATCGCCACGCCACGCATCACGGCATGAGTTTCCCCGCTGCCACCCGTACCGCCAGATCCGAACCTGCCACGAGCATCATGATTGGGGTTGAACTTGACAACGACGCTCATGATGCTACGTCCGCTGATGTCGACCCTAACTCGGCCACAACCGCATCCAGATTCTGTGACGGTAACCCTGTCAATCCCCGCGATGGTGGGACGAGGGCTGCCGTGCAACGACAATGCGGATGAGCCGGTGGCATCATCAAACCGTTACTAAACGGTTGATCTATCCGCACCATCTCATTACGCATCGGACGACAGCGATCACACACGCCACGTTTAGCATCTTTCAACCCGGCCAAGGTTGCTGAGGTTGACCAGCGTTTCATCGAGGTTGGATCGACGTACCCCTGATTGGCTCCCTGTGACCATGACATTTGTCGTCCCATGTTGGAGGCGGTCATGATTTCGGTGCGAGCGATCATCGTGGCTCGGGCCCGGATCAGTTTGAGTCGGTAGCGTTCGGTGGCGGCTTGTGATTGAGCCAACGCTTGAGCATGAGGGATCCCGGCGTTGCGGAGTCGATTGTATTCGGTGGTCGCGAAACGGTTCACCGCTAAGGCCCAGCGTGGATGCAGACCGATGATGTTGCGGAGCCGGGTCGCGGTGTCGACTCCGGTGATCTGTTCCTTGAACGATTCAAATATGATTCGTTTGATTGATTCCTCGGTGGACTGGTCGATGCTGGTGACCAGTTGTGCGGCTCGCATCTGTGCCCACCGCATCGCATTCGGTTCGGTCTGATCGAAACGAAACGGTACGCTCGGTTGTCCGGTGATCGTATTATCTGTGCCCCATGAGAATGTTGAGGCGATCACGTTACGGATGGCTGACGCTTCCGCTGCACCAGATTGTGACAGTACATCATGTAGCAGGTTTTCTAGATCACTCCACACCCCGGTAGCGGCGAACTTCAACCCGGTTACCATCCGGTTGATCGCATCGGAATCCCGATTCGTGATCGCTACAGCAATCGCATCCCAGTCAACTGCTTTGCCCGTGTTCCGCATCAAGCGGGCTAGGACATTGGCGAGTTCCTGTTCAACGGCGTCGAGTGCTTTGATCCGAGGGATTTTCCCTTTGATGACAAGACCCATAGGTCACTTCGCGGGCTTCGCTGGAGGCTGTCCCTTATCCGGTGGTGGTGGTGTCGAGTCCGGGCTCGTGTCCTGCGGGTTCGCATCTTGTGCGCTGCCCTGCGTATCGGGGGTCGGGGGTTGGAGGGCTTGAGCCGGATCCACTGCCCCGGTCGTGTCGGCATTATGTTCTGCCGGGGGGAGACCGGCAATGTTTCGCATGTAATCTTCGAGGTTCGGATCTGAGGCGATCACCCCGGCGCTGCTCATCTTCGATACGAAGTCACTGATCTCACCCAGATCCACATGAGACACTTCACCATAGGTGAGCCGTGGTGGGCGGGATGAGTCCATCCCGTTCAATCGGAGCAGGCGTGGGATCGCATGCTGATTGATGACTTCGGCAATGGATTTAGCAATCGCATCTACGGCCATCGACCAGAGATCCATTTTCGCGGTGCCGAGCGCGAAGGATCCGACTCGTTCATGTCCGAGGAGAATGAAATCGGAGAGCACTGACATGGCGATGCGTTGATCGTATCGGGACACGATCTTGTCGGTGTCGAATTGTCGAGCCCCACCAGCAGACAGCAGCACGAGGTCGAACAGTTTATGTCCGTTGTCATCGTATTGGGTGGGGAAGACTAGACCTTCCTGCTCGTTGCGTTTGACGTTTTGCACGATCTGTTCGATGGCGGCGAGGACGGCACGTTGCTCATCGGTGGCGGTGCTGGACAAGTATTCCGGTGGCACGTAGGCGATGGGTAGGCCCGCGAGATCGCGTTCGATACCGATGGCTTCGATCTCTTCGATGCGACGTTTGAACCACCACGGGCGGTAAGCGTTGCGGAGCAGGGAACGACCCTCGGGATTGTTTTTCTGTGAATGGGTACGGAACAGGAGGGCTTTCTCGATGGGGATGGTGTGGCGTCCCCCGGTGGCTGGATCCTGCTGTTCGAGGGCTCGGATGCCACCGTCGTCGCTGAACACCCACCAGACGAGGGTGTCCTGTGATCGGGTGGGCCATTTACGCCACCCAATCTTGCCGTCGGTGTATTTGCTGCGTTTAGTGGGATCGTCCTGTTCGGGGCCGACTCGTTTCTTGTAAACGATCTCGTGATATGCCCATCCGTAGGTGAGCATCGACAGGATGCTGGAGAGGGTCACATCCCATGAGTCGGACATGTCGTTTAGGCAGGATTCGACGAAATCGGCGGTCTCGGCATCGGGATCTTTCGGGTCGCCTTCTTCGCCGGGATCAACGAACGGGTCGACGCGCCATTCGAGGCGGGTGATGACTTTCTCCATCGCGAACAGGATCGAGCCGACGACCGGATCATTGTCGGCCATGTCCCGGTAGACGCGGACACCACGAATTCCGCGCAGGTTGTTGAGGAACTCTTCAAATACAGTTCCGCCTGCGCGACGTAAACCTGTCGAACCAATTTCAGTTAGATCCGGGCGTGGTGCCATGCGCTGCCCCTCAGTTGATGGTGTTCACCGATTCTAGTGCTACATGTGCGACTAACCGGGGTCAGACTCGCTTAGAATGGTGGGGCATCTAGTGTTGATTCAGTGGTCCACGGGTCTTGGGTGGGCGCAACCGTACCGTTACTGGGACGGTTTTGGCGGGTGACGGTGACGGGGGCTTTCTTCAGGTCGTAGCCGATATGCCATGCGTTGATCTCCATCTTGCCTCCCTTGGATCCGTCCTTATTTTCCCATGCTCGCCATTCGGCGATACCGAAGGCGATCATGGGGTCGCCCTTGCGGAGGGATTCGGCGATGTTTTCGCCGAGGCTGTCCCATGCTTTGACGGTCCAGTAGGTGGGGGTGCCGTTGTCCCATGTGCCGTCATCGTTGCGTTTTGATTTGGAGGTGGCGATGACGATTTCGCAGACGGCTTTGCCTTGGGCGGTGAAGCGTAGTTCGGGGTCGGCGGCGAGGTTACCAATCACGGTCATGCTCTGGCTCATTCTGGTTCTCTTTCTCTTGGGCTCGTTTGGCTCGTAAGCGTAATGCTCCGGGTGTGGGCGTGGTCAACGTCAACCAGATTGGTATCACGTTGATACCGCGCTGTTTTCTGATTCTCCTCCGATCATTCTCGGTGGTGCCTCCCCAAATCCCGAGCACGTTAACCGATAACGCATAGTCGAGGCAGGGTTCCTTATAGTGGCATTGATTGCAGATCAGGATTGCTTGACGGTTTTCTGCGCTCCATGATTCGGGGAACCATGCCTCAGGATCTGAGGAGGCGCATAATTGTGAGCCGTCCATGACCGGCGGTCGACTCATTGATCAACCGGCCCGGAGTGTCCGCTCATAGGATAACGCTATGCCATCCGGTTCAACTGGGGGTTTATTTTGTTCGGCGTGTCACAGGTAATCATCCACCGTGTCGAGGAGATCGTCGAGGATCGGCGCGGCCACCACGGGTTGCGCTTCCCGGATCGCTGCACACAACAGGGTCAACTCCTCATGAGTGAGGACGAGGGTGATGACCTGATCAGCGAGCCATCGATAGGCGTGGGCGATGTCAAGTTCCATGCCGCTGCTCACTGGGCGATGTGATGCGTTCATGTCTGATCTGGTCGATGGTGCCGTACCGTTCGACCACGAGTTGATGGATCTGTTCGCTTGACTTTTCTAGATCACGAATATGTAACGGGTAGCGTTCACCGCGTGCGGGTTCACTCATCGTCATGATCGAGATCGTAATCGTGGTTTGGTCGTAGCACGTCACTATCCAACACCCATGACAGGAGCCCGGAGTGACGCCACGGCGGATTGGTCTGGTCGACACTGACGTAGGTCCAGTATTCACCATTGACATCGAGCCATTCCGATACTGAGATCCAGCCGGTGCAGATCGCACCCTCGGGGAATGAGCCTTTGCTCATGGCGTGCAGGGTTTCTTCCATGCGTGCGCCGAGGGGGATCTCCTCCTCGGTGGGAGTACCGTCTTGCTCGGACATACGTTTAGGGTAGGAGCATTTGGGGACGCTCATGGTTGGGCTGTTGATCAGGTCGCGTGTTGGCAGGCTTGGCTTGCTTGGGCGCACAGTTTGGTCATGATCAGGTTACCGATGGTGGCAGCGATTTCGGCGTCGATGTAGAACCCGTCGGCTTCGGGTCCGTCTTCGGTTTGGGTGATGTCGAGGATGAGGAACTCTCCGGTGATCAGGTCAGCGATGAGTGCGTCGAGGGTTTTCATGGGCGGCTCCTGTTCGAGTTGGCGATGAGGATGGCTTGGCAGATGGGGCTGCAGGCGGCGGTGGGTTGGGGGACGAGCATCCAGATGGGGGTGGTGGTGAAGTGATGACAGCATCGACAGCGAATCATGTTGCCTCAGTCTCATGCACGGTCATCACGTCATCCAGCGGATGCTTCTCGCATGACCACATAAGCGTGCGTTGCGCTCCGCCGGGGCTGTAAACCATGACGCTCTTCGTCTGGTGAAACGACTGGGATTCACATGCCTTGCACCAGCGCACGTCCCATTTGACTACTTGATCGCTCATGTCGTTACCTCGGGGAATAGGGTGTCGATGATGGTTTCGGCATCATCCCAGATCGGGTTACGGACCTTGACCCCTTCGTCATCCCAGACGATTTCTTCCACCGATGAGGTGTCGCTCATGTCCCCGTATGAACCGAACTTGAATCGCACCTTGCGTTCGATGTCGATGCGGGTTGGGGTTTTCGTTTTGCTTCGCTCTTGCTCGAACTCAAACCATTCGGCGGCGGCTTCGACCAGATCCTGACGGTTGACGAAGAAGGCGATCTGAATTTTGGCTAGACGTTCACCGTTCGATTTGGATCGCCATTGAAATTTGAGGCTCATCGTGACCATGCTCCCTTCGCTGTTTGTGCCGGGTCGAGACCGAATTCGATTGCGGCATCGGCCAGTAGCCATGCGAGTTCTTCGGTGCAGGAGAAACAGTTTTTGCCTTCGGTGGCGGGGGCTTCATTGCATGTGGCGCAAGTCATGGTTGGCTCCTAATCCCATTTCTTGATCGGTGGTGGGGTTGATCCTTCCGGGGCTGCTACCCCGTCTTGGGCTAAGGCTTGGGCGAGGCAGGATGCACAGGCGAGGGGGCCGGGTGAATCTTGGCAGGGTGGGGTGGCGAGGATGATGGCCTTGAGGGCTCGGTAGTTTTGTTCGGGGGTCATGGTTGGCTCCTATTTGGTGGCGATGAGGATTTCGGGGATCAGTGCCGTTTCGATGATCGTGTTGGCTTTGGCGAGGTTGCTTTGGATGGTGCTGGCTTGAGCGATTAGTGAGCCGCTGCTTCCGAAGTTTCCGTAGCGTCCGAGGGCGGTCCAGATCCTTTTGATGTCGGGGCTGTCCAGATCTCGTTGCAGTTTGGTGGCTTCGTCGATCAGGATTTGCAGTTCGCGTTGGGCTCGGGTGATCGATTGGTTGGCGCGGACAGCGATTTGTGCGGCGAAGTCTTCGTTGGTGGTTTGTTCCTGCAGGGCGGTGAACAGGATTCTGGCATCCATTCCGGGCTCCTTCCGTCGGGGGTGGCTCCCCCTCCTACAATCAGTGTATCAGACTACGGTTGTATTGTCACATTCGGTCCATGACACCGGCCCACACCCATCACACTCAATCCGACGCTCCAACCGTCGACTCGACCAGCAGATCGCCGTCCACAATGCTCGCCCATCACACTCAGGACACCGGGACAACCATTGCACGACCTCGGGAGGATGCACCGTTGTCTGCTGCCACCCCCGAATCAAATCCCGATAGGCACCCGTCCACGACATCAACGTCGACGACCAGCCATCCGCAACCATCCGGCCATCTCATGGGCGGCAGAATTCCCGATCACGCATGCGCGTTGCGCGTGCCCATATTCGTCGACCCACGTCACCAGATACAGGCAGGTTGCCCGTGAACTACGTCGGCTCCAGCGTTTGACTCGGACTCGTGTAGCGATCATGGTGTGATCATTTCTCGGTGGTGAGCGACGGCGGCGGTCAGGGTGGGGAAGGTGGCGATCAGTTCCCATTGGCGACCTTGGGTGGTGTCGGGTCGGCGTAGCAGTTTCCATTGACGACCGCTGCGGGCGATCCAATATCCGTCGCGGCTGTAGTAGGCCGGGTTGCGTCGGGAGGTGGCGATGAAGTTTCCGGTATCACGACTCATGGTGTCACCTCACGAAAGTAGAGGGCCTTCAGGGCCGCAGGTAGACCCTTCATAAACTGTCGCGCACATTCGTTACCCAATGCAATAATCTGGTAGCCGTTGTGCCCAGCATTTGCGAGCGGACAGAACGTACCGTCAGCGGCCCACGCCGCCTCCCATCCAGCCCCGGTGTTCAGCGGGCGGGCACAGTGCTGGCACTGACGTTCTGCGCCGATACGCTTCGCGTGTTTAGTGTTCATATCCCACTGAGTGTGTGCGCCTAGCCCGCCAGATGGCACAATGTCGCTCTCGTGTATGTACGGTAAACCCGTGGTCGCATCTATCACCTCGCAGGCGGTCATGGTGTCACCGCCTGCTCGCGGGCCAGACGACGTAGAAGTCTAGCGTAGCCGTGGGCTTTGCCGTATCCGCGCAGGCTCACCTTATTGAACTGGCCTGCGCTGTCTATCCACGACACTTGATACATCGCACCGTATCGCCCTAATGCGGGGCCAACTTTGACTACCGATACCTTGCTCATTGGGTCACCTGCTTCCACCAGTCATTGAACTCGTTGACACGCTCCGGGGTCGGATTGCACCAGCAGCCCCGGCAGACCGCACCGATCAGGTGCTCAGGCCAGTGGCCCGTCTGATTCTTGACTTCTACGGCCCTGCAGTAGTCGCACTTGGTCATGCTGCCATCTCCTTGGGGAATTCGTAGGAGCGGAAGCAGGAGGCTTCGTAGGCTCGCTCCCCGATCTCGTCGCAGTAGACGCCGGTCAGTTCACCCTTGACCCACTGCTTGATGCCGCGCTTGAAGACTCGTCGCACGGTGTAGGTGTCGTTGGCGGCGAGGTCGATCTCGACGCTGTAGCCGGATCCGACGGGCAGGATCATGGTTCCGTCGACCAGTTGGGTTCGGCCTCCGCTGATGGCGAAGACGTTCATTCGGCCTATCTGGGCGAGTAGTGTTGAGGCCATCTCGCTGGTCATGTCGCGCTTGCTCATGTGGCTCCTTCCTCTCTCTATAATCAGTGTACCGTACCGGGGTTTGGTTATCCACCCCACATCTTGACCAGTTCCTCGGCGGTCACCATCCGTTGCCCCTCGGCGGTTTCGCTCCAGCAGGTCACACACAGTTTGCCGGGAAAGGCTTCGAGGGGCTCGATAGTGGTTTGACAGGTTTTGCACTTCATTTGATCACCTCCTCTCTCTACAATCAGTGTACTATACCCCGGTTGAGTAGTCTATTCGGCTGCCGCATTCAACGCCTCAACCGCCTCCTCCAGTTTGCTCAAGGCTTCCTCCAACGCATCCTTGGCCTCCTCCAACTGGTTGATCGCTTCCTGCGCCTGCTCGCCCCGCTCGCTGCTCTGCAGCCCCTCGGGCATATTGTCGAAGGCGTCCTGCTCCTCGTCGAGCACCGTCTCGATGTCCATCAGACAGTTGTCGAAGGTTTCGCGCTTCTCAAGGTCGGCGATGATTTCGGTGATCATCTTGCGTCGCTGCTTATTCATTTCGTCTCCTCATTCTGAACCTCGTCGGGTCGGTTGTCGACGCAGAAGGGACAGGCCCAGCCGGTCGGTAGTGGTTTACCCAGCACCTCGAAATCGGACTCCCCGCAGATGGTGCAGCGCAGGTAGCCGGTCAGGTCAGCGCAGGGTGGGCAGAGGGTGCGCCGGTCGGCGAGGGTGGGCCAGTTGCCATCCTTGGTCCAGCCGCAGTCTTCGCACCAGCGTTCGCCGTCGGCGGCTTTGCTGGCGGTGATCTTGTCCCACTGTTCATCGGTCATGTTGGCTCCTTCTCTCTCCACCTCAAGTGTACCCTACCGGGGTTGGTTAAGCAATCTTGCAGCAGTCAACACACCGCTCCAACCCCGGATTCGGAACCAGACAATCAGCCAACGAGGACCATGCCTGCGACCGGGTATCGCCATAGCCCCGCTGATAATGGGATTCATCTGCCGCGAACCACCAGCCGTCCGGGGCTTCGGCCTCAACCTCATACCCATTCCACCGATCACCGCCGTAGTCCACGACCTTAATCCCGAACGTCGTCGCGGCCTTGAGCACCGCAGCCTTCCCCGGTCGACGGGGCACCGGAGGTTTCTTCACCGGAGGCTTACGCGCTGCCTTCACCGCGTCGAGCCCCAACTGGTGGGGTTGGGGGACCACGGCTCGCACGGCGGGGATCCTGATGTTGGAGATCCGCACCCGATGTTCCTTGAAGGAGGCTCGCAATGCTGCAGCGGCCTGCGCTCCGAGTACGGTCTTGACGACGAACAGGTAGATCCCGGCATACTCGGGTCCATGTCCTGCCACGTTGGACGGGGTGAGGCAGTGAGCGACCTCGTGACAGATGACCCACGGGTTGCGGCCTCCTGCGGGCAGGCTGATCCGGCTCGACCCGTGGGCGAGGGCTTTGCCGCCGCGTTTGAGGGTGACCCGGATGTGTCGGGCTCCCCATCGGGATCGGATTGCTCGCTTGGCGAGGATCTTCGACACGTAGGCTTCGAGTTCGTGGTTGGGGATGGTTTGCTGCCAGAACTGGCCGTGGAGGGTGTTCCACGTTTCATTCTCGGCTCGGTATACCCGTTGCTTCTGGGTGTCTCTGACGGTGGTCATGCGTTCACCTTCTTCCGTTTGTCGGCGTAGTAACCCCGGCCTGCGGCGTCGATGGTTTTGGTGCGGCAGGGTTCGCACCATTTGGTGCGGGTGAATTGTTTGCGCCATGCATAGTGGCGGGGGCAGTCCCATTCTTGGTGCTGGGGGGAGGTGCAGGTTGATGTGGTCATCGTGGCTCCTTTCCTGACCAGAACTGAGTGTACCACACTGGGGGTGGATAACCTAATCGGGGGTGTCGAGTTGCATTACTAACCCCGGTGTGGTACTTTCTTAGTGGAGGGGAAATCCCCCCAGAGAGGAGGTGATCAAATGACCACAGTGCTCAAGCAAGCAGCCCCCTCAGTGATTTATGCCGAGGCAGCCGCTGCCGCCGAAGCCGCCTTCAAGGCAGCGCAACCCCAACCGATGATCGTCGGCTCATCCAAGTCGATCATCGGCCCCGGAGCCAACGAGATCGACTACGACAAGCCGGTCTGGGTTGTCAACGAGGGAGTGTGCGGATTCGCATGGGTGACCATTCGTCCCGCACGCGGCAAACTCGTGACGTGGCTCAAGTCCAAGAATAAGGGCCGCAAGGGCTACTACGGTGGATGGGAGTTGTCCTCGTGGGAGTTCGGTAACGTGGGTCGCTCCAGCCAATCCTACGAGCGGGCCATGAAGGCCGCGACCGCCGCCGCTGCAGTGCTGCAATCCTACGGGATCAGCGCCTACGCCAACGGACGCCTCGACTAGCGTCCACCCCTCCGGGGTCACCCGGCCCCGGAGGTAGCATCAACCAGACAGGAGCCACCATGTTCAAGATCACCGCCACCCTCGCCGGGGTCACCGTCGCTAAGACCTTCACCGCCGACGATGCTATCGATGCCACGTTCGCCGGGATCGCCATCGTGCTCGACAATGCTGCCGCGAACCCGACCGGGGCATGGGCGAAGGGGGCTATCGAGTTGACCGATCTCGCGACCGGCGAGGTGTTGCAGACGATGGACGCCAAGTAGACAAACCAACCGGGGTTGTAGTACGCTGGATATCGGAGGGGGAAACACCCCCGGACAGGAGCCGCACATGACACAGTTCGGAAGCCTCATCAACACCCTCAGCGCAGGCCCATCGAGCATCGAACCCGAGATCGGGATGGGCGTCACCTTCCTCCAGTGGTCAGACCGATCACCGGGCACCATCCTCGACATCGAACGGTTTAAGACCGGAGCCAAGGCCGGTCAGGTCAAGGCTCTCGTGATCCAAACCGACACCGCCACCCGGATCGACACCAACGGTCAATCCGATGCCCAATCCTATGACATCACCCCCAATCCCAACGGCAACATCATTCGGGCCAAATGGACCACCAAGGGGTTCAGGACCGCGAGCGGGACAGCGGTCAGGATCGGCAGCCGGGACATGTACTACGACTACTCGTTCTAACCCCCGGGGGGGGAGAGCCGATCTCCCCCCTCACCGAGAGGAGCCACATGAAGGTTAAAGACATCAGGGTCGGCGAACGCTATTTCGTCAACCGTTCACCCTCGATCACCGTCACCACGTTCACCTTGTCGTATTGCATCGCCACCATCCTGTCCGCCCCCGTCAAGCGCGGCAACAGGTGGGAAGTTGCGGTGCGCTTCGAGCGGGACGGTCAGCCGTGGGACACCGTGTTCCCGATCATCGCGGTGCGCTACCCCGAAGCCGAAGCGATCCGAATGGCGGCGGCTGCAGATCGGCTGGAGGTCGCGATGGCGGCGGCGCGGGAGAAGGCGAAGGCTGAAGCGAAAGAGGATTTCGAGATTATCGCGCCCTTCCTGTTTGAGGGGTGGACCGATGAGGCCATCGCATGGCGGAGGAACTCCTCGGATCTGCGTGATATGCGGTTGAACTTGAAGCAGGTCGCTCGGATCGTGGAGCAGGTGAAGGCTGCGTATGCGCCACCGTTCTAACCCGATTAGGTAAATCAACCCCCGTGTGGTATTCTTTAGATGTCAGAGAGCGGAGGATCGGGAAGCCGTTCACGGGACAGGGAAGGCAACGAGTAGGGCTGATCCCCCCATCATCTCGTAAAGGGTGCTAACTCACTCTCGGCCACGCACCGAGACTACAGGAACCCCCGAGTAGGCCCACAACGTGAACGGTCCCCCGATTCTCCGCCCACCACCCACCGAAGGAGCCCACCATGCCCGCATTCCCCGACGCACCCCCACCCGCTAAAACCCCCGAACGGTGGGCACAAAAAGCAGCCTTCGTCCGAGCCCAACTCGAAGCATCCCGCCAATTCCGCATCGACAACCCCGACCTCGCCGACACCGACGGTTGGGCCGACGCGACCAGCGACACGTTCGACGGATCCGACTAACCACACCCCCCCACATGTCACACTAGAAACACCTCACCCTAGGAGCCATCATGCCCAAAGCCCTCACCGACGATCAACGCACCCTCCGACCCGTCGACCCAGCGCAAAGGATCCTTTTCACCAAATGGGATCAGAATCGTGACGTGATCACCTTCGTCGGTTTCAATCCCAAACCGCTCTCCGATGATTGGTCACAATGTTTGGCCGTCTCCAAGAGCGGCATGCCCCTCACCGTCCGCGTGCGACGAGCAGACTGCGGATCAGGATGCCGGTGCGCTGGAGAATATGAAGTCCTGCAACTCGGATACGCTGTCACCTCCGAACAATTAGGGCAGGTGGTCTGACATGGATTTCACACTACGCCTCATCCAAATCCTCTGGATCGGCTGTTCGGTCCTGTTCATCGGCTACGTCGTCGCCTGCATCCTGCTCGGAGCCATCGCCGAATTCGTTGGACGAGGATCAGTCAGCCCCGACGATGAGATCGACGAGATCCACCCCGACGATCATTACATCGCATGGCTAGAGGCAACATGGCGACACCCGAGCAGTAAGATGTCACCATGAAAACGCTACTCGTCACCCCCGACAGCATCATCACTTCGCTACCAGCGGCTAACCGTGATGATGTTGAAACAGCCATAGGATTTTACGCGCAAGGTCACCGCCTGCCCGACACGGGGATCATCATCTGGTATGCCGAAGCAGAAGATTCTCTCGGATTGCAGGTGAACCCGATTGGGACGCGCCTACTCGACGGGTTTGAGGTTCACGGGAATGTGGTACTGGTGAAGGTGCCCGATGATTGGCAGCCACCTACTGAGTGAGCGTCTTCACCCATGCTCGACCAGCGTCGCCACCCCACGCATCCCACGCCACACGACCCGGTGACGGGTAACCCGGATCGCCAGCGTTGAAACCGTCGGCCTGCCCATCGACTGCATGGCGAGCGAAATAGGAACTCATGCGCTGAACCGTGTCGGCACTGATCGTCTCACCAGCGGCGAGTTGTTGAGCCCGGATCTTACCGACACTGGTGAATCCGTCTCCCGCTTTCCCATCGGCGATCCATTGCAGGGCGCGGGCTGCAGCATCTTGCACCCCTTGCGGCGGGGTCATCGCGGCCTTGGTCACCGTCTTCGGTTTCTTCGGTTTCTTCGCTTGCGCGGCCTTATGTTCCTTCGATCCTTCACCATGCTTCATCGCCATATGGCGAACGTGCGCCTCGTGAGCCAGATGCGCCATATGTGCTTCATGCTTAGAGTGTGCCGCTGCAGCGCCTGCTGCCACATTCGCTTGGTGTGTGGTGTGAGCGACGTGAGCGGTATGCGCGGTGTATTGGTTGATCCCGGTCGGGTTCGCCTTGACAACCCCGCTATAGGCTGACTCGAACGGGTTCGGTTCCCCACCATCATGGACCAGAATACTCATCGTCCACCCCGCACCCATCCGGCACTACTGCCTTTACCAGTCTGCTTCGTCACCGACGTAACATCAGCACCATTACCCTTAGATCCGCCCCGCAACGTCACCGTCGATCCGACAACCGATAAGACCCGAGCAGACGTGATCCGACCCGACCCATTACGATACCGGACCCGAGAACCCACCCTCGGAGTCGCTGCCATCACAAGCCTCCCTGTAGCCAGTAATTCGATTGACCGACCTGCAATGGGATGACCGGGATCGACTCCCGACCCTTCGCAGGCTCATATACGGCCAATAATACTGCTTCGGCACGGTCAGGTGACCCGACGCCACGACGTTTCATTTCCATCTTCCCCTCAATCTGAATCCGACCAGCCGAATCAGATTTGAACGTCGGACCCGCCAACTGTGCCATCACCTTACGATCCACATTCAGGCGCACGGTTTGTGGTTGATCGGTTCCGGGCTGCAGTAGCAGGCGACCGTTCCACCACATCTCGGCTCGCTGATTCTTAAACTTTTCAGGATCGTTGGCACGTTCGGACACGTTGATGGGCAGGATCTTGGCTCGATGTTTGCCTTCCTTACCCCATGTTTCCAGAATGGAGACGACCCCCCAACCCACACCAATCGTGTCGATCTTGACCACGACCGGATCTTTCACGCCACGATCCTCATGAATTTTTACGGCATCATCGATGTGACGCAGCACGACCCCGGCCACGTCGACTGCGTTCTGGTTGGCTGGCCCGGAGGATCGGTGTTCGATGCTGACGGTGAACCCGTCGGCCTTAGCGATCACGAATTCGTCACCACCATCGGAGGCCACGTCCACGCCGAGCCGGATCCGTTCCCCGAGTGCGGGATGCTCATTGTCTGCTGCGGCTTCAGACCATGCGAAGGGGATGACTTTGTTGGCGGTGGCGCGGGGGAAGCGGGCGAAGACACGAGCCTCAACGAATGGAGAGTCTTCTCCGAATTCGGAGATGACATCATCCACCCACCGAGAATCGACCAGATGCGTACTGATCGGATGCGGATCCACAAATGGGGGACACGACCGGCAGATCCCCACCTCTTCGCCCGTAAAATTCGGCGTATCATACGCGCCGATGGGGATCACATTGTAGAGCGGAGAATTGCAGCAGCGTTCAAACCATGAGTCTTCATGATCAGTGGGCGGATTACCGAGCAGCAGCAGACGAGTATGTCCACCCGTCATCAACGCCTCAATGGATTGCCCTACCACTTCCCCAATACCACCGGCCTCATCCACGACGATCAGCAGATGAGGCGCATGGATACCTTGAGCCGCCGACTCATCATAGGCAGAGGGGCTGAACCCGTACGATACGATATCGCCGTTGATCTTCCACGTCTGCGTCAACACTTCACCGGGGAGGTTGGCTTGGATCGCACACTTACGGATGTGCGGCCAAATAATGTTGCGAACCTGCCGATGGGTGGGCGCAATCGTGACTGCCATCGCCGTACCCGGTGGATGCACCGCCACCCACCATGCCACGATCCGAGCCGACAGATGCGACTTGCCGGGGGCGTGACAGGCCGGGACGGCGGTACGTTGATTATCGATCACCGATTGGGCGATATCGCGTTGCCGTGACCAGAGCGTTTCGCCGAGCCCGTCGGTGATGAACCCAATCGGATCGCCATCATAACGGATCCACGGATTCGACACTTCCGCGTCGAGGATCCGTCCGACGACTAACTTCTCATCGGGGGTCAGGCTTGTATAGATCGCTAACCGTTCATCGGGTTCAGCCTGCAGGAGTCGATCAACGATGCTCACGTCGACTCCTCCTCATCGGTGAATAGGAGCGTGGACAGGATGCAGACACAATCCTGCCTGAGATCATTGCACACCAAACAGACTCTATTGGGCTGCGCTGGCCGCATCCATCACCAGTTGTGTCAGGTGCGGGATCAGTGAAGCGACTTCCCCGTCGAGGATGATCGTGATCTTTCCAGCGGTTTCCACATTGTAGGCCGTGACTGTGAACGTGTGCGCGGCGGTCAACTGGATCGGCTGTGTCGGTTCGGGCATGCTCATGAGGATCCTCCGATTTCTAGTTTACGTTGCTCAGTGATCTTAGCGATTTTGCGTTCCAAATCTTCGGTGGACACATCGAGACGGACGGGGCCACCTTCACTGCCGGTGACTTCATGTTTGGTTTGTCTCGCCCAATTCTTGGGGGCGGAGCGTTCCAGATACCATGCGGCGGCTTGCCATGTTCCTTCGGCGGCGGCGCGTTGGATGACGCCGATGGCGCGTAACCGGGCGGAGGCGCGAGCCTTTTCTACTTCCTGCATGAATTGAACATAAATCTCTTCTTCTGGGTTGGGGTCGCTGTCGGGGAAAGCGGTTTGTCGATCAACTTCTTCTCGCCCTCGGGTGAGCCACTTGTAAACGACTCGTTCACTGATCCCGGTGTAGGCGGCAGCATCTTCGATGACGGTGCCGGTTTTGAGGGCTTCGACGAATGCTTCCTTGATGGTTTCGTCGAGGATCGTTTTGCGTCCGCTGCGTTTGTTCCCTGCCATGTGTGATGTCCTTATTCGGTGATGCTTGCGGGGGGGAGGCCGAGGTGTTCGGTGATCTCGGTGAGGGTGGTGTGGTTGGCCCATCGTTCGATGTCGTGGCGTGGGTGGCGGAAGGCGTAGTCGCCGATGCGGCAGGTTGTTTTCCCGGAGAGGTCGGGGCCGGGACGGCTTGGGCCTCCTCCGAGGAGGTCAGCGAGGTCGTCGGTGCCGTAGCCGGTGCCGAGGGGGTCGGGCAGGCTGGTCAGTAACTGTTTGAGTGCATCGGTGTCGTAGGTGGCTTTGTCGGCGGTGCGATTGTCGACGAGGACGATCTTGGCGGCTTCGGTTTCGTCTACGTCGATGTAGGTGACGGCGATCTCGGTCCAGCCGAGCATTTTGGCGGCTTGGTAGGTGTGGTTTCCGGCGAGGATTTGCCCGTTCTGGTTGACGATGATGGGTCGGTATTGGCCGAGGGTGTGGAGGGATTCGCTGATCGCTCCGATGTCTCCGGTGCGAGCGTTGCCGGGGTAGGGGGTGAGGTGGGTGAGGGGGACGGTTTCGGTGTTGATGGTGGCTGGTGGGGTGGGGGTGGTTTCTGCAGGTTTGGGGGTTACGGGGGTGGGGGTCAGGATGTGGAGGCGGTTGCGGAGTTCAGCGATGATGCGGGGTTTCTTTCCTTCGTATTGGTCTTCGAGTTGGCTGGACCATGTGTCGTAGGCGTCGGGGTCGATGCGGCCTCGGTGGTGTCCGAGGATGAGGGATTGTTCATCATTGTCGGGGGGGAAGGAGGAGGGGGCGGGGGCGAGGGGTCCGTCGAGGAGGGTGTCGAGGTCGTTGAGTTCGTCGGGGGTGAAGCCGGTGCCGTCGAGGTCGGGGAGGGTGGCGAGGAGGTCGATGAGGGCTTGCTCATCGTAGTGGGCGAGATCGTTGGTGCGATTGTCGGCGATGAGGATTTTGCGGGCGGTGGGTTCGTCTACGTCGACCCAGACGACAGCGATTTTGCCCCATCGTAATCGTTTGGCTGCTTTATAGGTGTGGTTGCCTGCGAGGATCTGGTTGGTGCGTTTGTTGACGACGATGGGTTTGTATTGGCCGTGATGGTTGAGGCTGTCGGCGATGGCGTCGATGTCGCCGCGTCGTGCGTTGGCGGGGTGGGGTTCGATGCTGGTGATGGGGATGGTTTCGGCGGTGGTGAGGCTGATGTGGGCTTTCATGGGGTTTCTTTGTGTTCGGTGGTTTGGTAGGCGAGGGCGGTGAGGATTTCCGCACTATAATCTTCACCTAACCCGAGTTCGATTGTGGCGCGGGCTTTGATCCAGCGTTCGGTGATGGTGGAGTAGAGGGCTGCTTCATCGTCGGTGAGCCCGTGGTCTTTCAGATACTGTTCGAGGGTGGTCACGGTCATTCTCCCGGTTTTGTGAAAGCGATCAGGATGGTCATGGCTTGACTCTCGTCGAATCCTGCTTCGATGAGGGCGACATACATTTGGCGTAGATAGTTGGCGGCGCTGCGAGCATCGCTGGTGGGTTCGACGGGGCCACCGAGCCAGAGCGGAATTTCCATTAGGAGGCCCGTGGCCTTCCTCGTTTCGGTAGTGGTTCACCGTCGGGGCCGAGGCGTGGATTGGTGGGGATTTCGTCGCGGATGATCTTGTACACGTTCTGTTCGGAGGTTTCCATCGCTTCGGCGATCTGCCGGTAGGTGATCAGGTTGGCGCGTAGGCGCATGATGGTGCGTTTACGTTTGGAGCCGAGGTTCTCAATTTCGCGTTGATGTTCTCGGATCATCCGGGTCTGGAGTCGTACCTCGTCGAGGTTGATGTCGGTGTCGGGTTCGGTCATGGTGTCCTCTTGTCGGCTGGGCTGATGGTGAGGGTGAGGGCGTTGCGGGTGGATCGTTGGGGGCTGGTGAAATGGATCGCTGGTAACCATTGTGAATTATCGTCGGGAATGATTTTCGCGTCGACGAGTCCGTCGATGGCGGCTTTGACGGCGGGATTGCAGGCGGCGACATCTTGCAGGACGCCACCTTTTTGTTCGACGGTGGCGGTGATGATGATCGGCTGCGTTTGGGTGGGGATGCGTTGAGCACGAGCGAGGAGGTGGAAGGCGGTGCGCCATTCCTTGACCAGTTCAGCGCGTTTCCATCGGTTGAGTCGACGTTCGGCGTTGGTTGTCCACGGTCGGGCTTCGTAGGTGACCGTGTATTGATCCATAAACCCCAGTTTACCCTACGGGGGGACGGTTCCGCATCTTGGTGCCATCCTCGGCGAGCCACCACCAGCCATCATGCAAATTGACCGGATGCTCCAACGGATTATCACGAGCGTATAACAGGTAACCGTCGGCTAGGGCTGCATGCCGATTCGATTCGATCTCACCATGACACCCGGTCGTCCCTGTCCCGCAGATGACGACAAGATTCTGCGCCATATTCGTATCCGGTGCCTTCGATCCACCCATCCGGCGTGGCCTGCGATGATGGACACTGGCCTGCTGTAATCGTTGCCCACACCGTTCGCATGCATAGTTCGCCCGGTTCAATAACAGCAGGCGCATCTCACTGGTGGGTCCGGTGTTTACTCGGCCCATGCGTGACGTTGCATCAGCGTGATGGTCTGCAGGCAATGCTCACAGGGCAGTGAGGCTTTCGGTGCAGCGACGGGATCTCCGCAGAGCCACCGGCCAAACACTTTCAGGTGGTTCCGTCCGAGATGTGATTCCCAACGCCACTCCATGTCATCCTCCACTGGTCACCTGTTGACAGGTTCCCATTGTGGCCTATCCGGTGGACGCTCTCCCGAGGATCTGATCGAGTTGCCGACGAATTTCTGCGGGCATCGGAATCCCCTCCGGTGCATCGATGATCCGCGCCGTCGCTCGACGTTCGGCATCAGCGCGACGATGAGTGCGCCAAATCCGGTTCAGGTGTGCGGGCATGATCGATTGTGTCTCATTGGCGTAGTGCGTGATGATCGCATCGATAGCGAATTCGACGGGCATCGGAGCATCTAACGCCTTGGACCATGCCACCGCACGGGCTTGAGCATCAGCCTTCGATGGTGGGGTGAGGCGCGTGTCATAGGTTCCGGCGATTGCCAGAAGTCGAGCGGACTGTTCTGGGGTCATCATCCCTCCAAGGCTAATGGTTCATCGGGAGCGTCCCAGATCGGTGTCGCTACGTCAAGATACATCGCGGTCGCTGACTGTTTCCGTGGGGGCAGCGGATCATCCTCCCAACGACCCGCATTGAGCCATGTCGCGGCATGAGCGGTGTAGGCATCATCACGGTTGGGATCTTCGCGATATCGATGAGCGGCGTCGATGATGATCTTGGGGTCGGTTCCTCGGATCGCTTTATCCCATGCCCGACGTGCTGCCGCCTTCGCGGCCTTACGCGGATAGGCCGTCCAAAAATCATCCCACTCGTCTTCAATTTCGGTGACATGAAGCAACGAATCGGTGGGGACTATAGGGGTTTCTTCTCGGTCTTTCTTCTCAGTCTTTTCTATAGCGCCCAAGAAACCGGCGTCGGGAAACCGGGCGACGGGTTTCTGGGCCTCGGTGGTGGGCGTGTCGTAGACGGTGGTGATGGTGACGAATTGCCCTTTCTCGTCCCGTACCTTGTCCACGATCATGTATCCCGCGTCGACCAGTTCACGTAGGGCAGTGCGGACGGCTTCCCGGCCTTCCTTGCCCTCGCGAGCCAGCGCATCGGAGTTGGTGCGCCAATTATCGGGACGGCTCAGGATGGAGGCGAGGAGGCCACGAGCCCGGTAGGACAGGTTCTCGTCGCGGAGAGTCTCATTAGAGATGCTCGTCCAACCACGCTCAGGACGCGCAGAACGGATGATGGTCACAGATGGCCCCCGCAGTGCGGGCATGTGGTTTTACGGCTTCTGGGTTGCTCTACGGCCCTCCCAGAGGCATGTTCGGGTAGCACGTAGACCTTGCAGCGGGCTCGTTTCTCGGTGAGGCGCTTAATATCCCCCGCCGCATGCAGGACCGACAGGGTGCCCGAGGCGGTGCCGTGATGCCATCCAGTGACCGAGGCGACCTCGGCCCACGTCATCCCGGTGAACCCGGCACTATCGAGCAGTTCGAGCACCGTCACCTGACGACGGGCGGTGGTTCCGGTCATGTCGGCGTCGCGGGCTCGGCTTTCGGAGGTGTCGCTGCCCGACCATCCTGAGGTTCCGGCGTAGGGGAGCCGAGGCAGAGCGGTGAGCAGGGCGCAGACCCGGCAGCCGTCACCCGAACAGGCGTGTGTTTGGGTGGGGGGTTGTTCTGGTGGATCGAATAGGGTAGCGTCAGTCACGCCTACCATCTCCTGTCTTCTCTATGGTGGGTCTGCCCCCGACCGTTTGCGCGGTGCGGGGGCCGCTTATGTGGTGAATGCTACCGAGGTCAGATTCCCCCGTCTAGCCGAATCGCCGAAACAATCCAAAAAACTTCAGTTGACATTTCAACCCGTGGTAAGTAACCTTGGTTGTAACAGTCAACCGAAGGAGCCGACTATGACCCTCGAACCACTCGACTACGTATCACGCCACGACCCAGTAACCGATGAACGATTCCGCATCACCGACGACTCACAAGCCTCATGGGCCATGAGGAAACTCAAAGCGATCCGCGACAGGATGGCAGAGATTGATCAAGTCGCAGAAGTCGAATTCGCACGCATCACCGAATGGCGAAATGAACAGATCGAACAGGCCAGCCGCGACGAGCCCTACTTCACCGCGATCCTCAACGAGTACGCAAAAATCGAACGCGAAGTCAAGGATCGAAAAACCATCAGCCTACCCTACGGCGAAATCAAATCACGAGCAGGGTCAACTCGCGTCGACATCACCGACACCGAACAATTCATCGCATGGGCACAAGCCAATCAGCCCGCACTCCTCCGAACCAAAATCGAACCACACAAAGCAAACATCGCCGAAGAATTCGACGGCAACCTACTACGAGACGATGGAAGCGTGATCGACCTCAAGACGGGAGAAATCATCCCCGGCCTGCACATGACCACAGGTGAAACCACATTCAGCATCAAGATCGCTTAATGTCAGACCGCAACCGTAAGATCGAAACACACTCAGAAGGAGCCAACATGACCACCATCCAACAAGCCCTCGCCAACGTCATGGCCGATGTCCGCGAAGTCCGCAAAACAGAACGCAACACCGGACAAAACTTCAACTTCCGAGGCATCGACGCCGTACTCAACGCCGTCGGACCTGCCCTCCGCACCCACAACGTCGTCGTCCTGCCCAACGTCATCAAATACACCGCCACCCCCACCACGACCAGCAACGGCAAATCTGTCATGCACGTTATCGTCACCGTCGAATACCTATTCGTCGGACCCGACGGGGATAGCCTGCCCGCCGTTGTCCTCGGCGAATCAATGGACTACGGCGACAAGGCCGTACCCAAAGCGATGAGCGTCGCCTTCCGCACCGCCCTACTCCAAGCCCTCGCCCTGCCCACCGACGATCCCGACCCCGACGCGGCAACCTTCGAGCGAGCCACCCACCACAATGCCCTCTGGGAATCATTAATGGGACAAGTCGAAGACGCCACCACCGCCGACCAGTTACGCACCATCTGGACCAAAACACACGACGCCCACCAGAAGGGCAACCTGTCCGACGCTGAAACTCAACAGGTCAACGATGCCATCATCACCAAGAAGGAGATCCTATGACCTTCGCCGCCATCATCGACCCCGACGGCACCATCGTCTACCGCCACCTCACCGGACTCGACGACATGCAACGCACCGTCGAAGGCTACATCGAAGCAACCCCCGTGCTCAACGCCCAACCCATCACCGTCTATGCCTGCGATGAAGGGAAAGTCCGAGGCTTGCCCGTCAACCCCCTCGCCAGCGCCGTCGGCGGTCTCTACCCCCACGATTGGATCGTCGGCAACGCCATCATCGTGGGAGCACCCGACGCCGACGGGAACGACACCGACCTCACCGCCGAGATCGCATTCTGGCTCAACGACATGTCACAACTATGGTGTACGGCGCGACGTGACTACCTGTAACTGACGACCCAGCACCGCTCCGGTCACCGCCAACGCAACAAACAAGACACCAACCCCAACAGCGCGGATCACGCCACCACCTTAAACCCATACTTATCACCGAGGCGACGCAACGACAATAGCCCCGGCACACCATCAGCGGAGCCACCCTTAAACCCTAACGAGCCCTGCCAAACCGCATACGCCTGACGAGTACGTGGACCAAACACACCCGGACCCGACGAGTAATCCAACCCCACCGCTTTCGCCAACGCCTTCTGCACCAGCAACACTTGCGATCCAGACTTCCCCGGCTGCACTCGACTCAACACCACCGTCGGCATCAACATCGGCTTCGACGCTACAGGCTTAGGCACCGGCTTCACCACCGGCTTAGGCACCGGAACATGGGGAGCCACATTACCGGCACCAAACACCTTCGTCACCAGCGCCGGATAGGCATCCCACCATTCAGTGAACCCCGCCTCAGCCGACACCGCACCGGACTCACCCGGAGTGTAGGGACTCGGCCACCCGGACCAGTTAAACGAATATGATTTAGCCTGATTCGTCGCATCCAAGACGATCTCCAACCCCCAATCCGACCAATGCAGATGTTTCAACGCAAACTTAAGACTCGTCTCCGGGTTCAAGAAGATCGACATGTTCGCCGTCGGCCCATATTCAGCCTTCACCACATCAAGCCAACGATCATTGATCTGGAGAACACCTGTATCAAAATGACGACCCTTACCATGCTCCCAATCACCCCACGGCGCACCCGACGGATACAGGCAGTTACTCGACGGACCAGATTCACGACAGCCGATAGCAAACCATGCACGCTCAGCATGCACATTATGGGCACGCAAGAAACGTAACCACCATGCAGCCCCACTACTCATGCGACTACTGCGAATCCATGCTTGGCACCCAACTTCGTCAGGCTCGTCTGCCCCGGCTTACCATCAGCGGCAGCACCCGCATAACCCAACCGCTGCTGCCATACCGAATATGCTTTCAACGTGGCAGGACCAAACGCACCATCAGCACCCGACGCACCGACACTGATCTTCTCAGCGATCAACGCCTTCTGCACCAAAGCGATCTGCGAATTCTTCTTACCCGGCTGCACATTAGCCACCGAAACCGTCGGCCTCGTCCCCGGCTTCGGAGGCACCACCGGAGCAACCGTCGGTGTTCCAGTCCGAGTACCATCGGAACGGATCCCCAACTTGGCGATCATCCGATTCACATCAGCCTGCGTCGTACCGGGCTTGAGCGCCCAGTGCATGGCATCGTAATACCGTGGATTCCCGTAATCTCCCCCGAGGTCACGCGGCCCACCCCAGATCACAATCTCATACCGAGCCTTGATCACTCGGGCCGCAGCACTCTTCGCTCCAACCCACCAGTTGTAGGTGCTCGTCCCTTGAGCACCCTCAGCCGAGGCACGCAAATCCGTGGCCGTTCCAGAACTATGGTCACTCCACGACGAACTCGCTCGCGCAATTCTGTAATCATAAGAATCGACATCGGTCTTATTGACCAGCGGATGAATCGTCTTGTGATAATCCAACGCCAACGATACGAACAAGGGTGCCACCGAGGCGCGACCATAGAAGACGCACGGTGTACCCGGTACACGTAAACGAGTGAGCCGCTTATCATCCCACGGCGGTGATCCAAGAACTTCCCACCCATTAATGGAAGTCGCCATGTCAGCCAACCGATTCCGACGCCGGATCAACAGGAGCATCAACCACGGCAGGATCAACCACCTCAACCGGAGCATGATCAACCAACGACGGAACAACTGCCTCATTCGCCAACGACGGACCCGTGTTCCCAATACCACTAGACACGATGCTGGACAGGATTGACAACATTGTCGCCGTCGCCGCCACCGCCGCAGCCTGCGTCCAATCAACGCTGAGGATCGTGGTCTGATTCACCGCGAGCAATGCAATCAATGTCTGCGCGAGAGTCTTCACAGCACGTTCGGCTGCAGCCTTCCAAAAAGATACTGACCAGATAGTCACAGACCTTCTCCTATTTCTTGTAGAGTGCTGCCCACGTAGCAGCATCAATCGTCCCGGTAGGTTTCAAACCATTGACGCCCTGCAGTCGACGCACGGCACGCACCGTCTCATAACCAAACACGCCACTGATCTTCCCCCCATACATGTCGATCACGGTCAACTGTCGTTGCACATCGGCAATGACAGGACCACGATCACCTGACTCCAACGGTCGACGAAAACCAGCAGGAGGATTCACTCCCGTAAGTTTGCCCGGTCGAATCACCGCCGGTTCAGGCTCAACACTTTTACGAGCCCGTCGCGGTTTCGCTGTTTCCTCAACACTATGTTCAGTCATCATCGCCTCCATCAGTAAGGGTAAAGCCCACCGTGGACGAGACTAAGTTAAGACACGCTACTGGTATTGATATGACTATCTAAGGTTTGCGAATGAACTTCCAACTGATTTTGAATGTTGCGTTGTCGTGTCTCCACCACCCCGACCTGTTCAATTAACCAGTCTACGGCTCGCCGCGTATCACACACCTGATCCTTCAACGATGCGCCCCCGTTACGTTTCAATTCACCATCAATCGCATTCAACCGTTCCATCACCCCCGGCACCCGGTCACGACCCGGAGCCTCCTCCTCACCCTCCCAGTCGCGTTGAAACTTCTCCGACCAGTCAAGGAAAGTCGACAATCGACTGATTGCCTTACCGAAGATCAGCCGTAACACTCCCAGCAGCGTGGCTATCCCGGCAGCCAACCAGAACACGTCATCGATACCGATCCCATCAGCGATACCAACATCGGCGAGGATCATGGTTTTGGTCCAAGATAGGTGAGCGAGGCAAAAGCAAGACCAGCCGAAATAGTAGAGGCTGAACCTCCAAGCCACACTTGACTGAGAACGTAATCACCAGCGAGCATCGGATAAACACCTGTGACGTTGACGTTCAAGTTATAGCCAGTTGCGCCAGTGAACGAGTAATCAACGTATTGTGAAGTTCCCGCACGAGTATGAACCAAGGCTGCATACACAACTTCTGCGGTGCCCGGTGCAGTAATTTGAGTATTAGCCGTCGCCATATAGATCCCGTCAATCGGCGCGTTCATTCGCTCAGGATTCGTACCATTCCACATTCCCCACGTATCAATACCTTGCACCGTATTGAAAACTACGTTGGTATACGTCGCCAAGGCAATGCTCTGACTCGTCGAACGAGCAACGCGCACATGAGGAACAGGAACACTAGATAAAGTGCCGATGATCATCATGTCCCGACCATCAACGGCAACCCACACCGCCGACCCCGGCAACGGATACACATGCGACATCCGCGCAATACCCGTCAACTGAGTACTACCACCAGCCAACGTGATCGTCGACGTAATACCCGAATTCGAGACCACCGTCGCCTGACGTAACCGAACCCCAGCCGGTGCCTCCAACGCCGACATCAGGGAGGTCACATCATAATCACTCACGATAATCCCAACGCTCGAATCGTAACCGTCGATGACCCCGAAGGAGTCAAAGGTATCTTAACGCAATCAACGATACCCGCGAGGTCGACACCAGAATCCTGATCATAAACAGCGACCACATCCATCGCATCAAGATACGGATTCGGCACGATCTCCAAATCCATCTGCACACCGGCAACAGAATTCAACAGGTAAGGAGCGACACCATTCATCTGATCCGCCGACACAAAAATAGGATTAGAAATTTTTGTCGCATTAGCACCAAACGGGCCGTTATATCGCAACGCACACGACGGATCAATAATCCAATACCCATCGATACTGGCACCATAATTCGACGGGATCGGTAACGGAGTAAGCAACCCCGTCCCCTCCGCTGTCACAATCACACCATTAACGGCTTGCCGTTTGAAGGATCGTTTCAACGACAACAACACACCCGTCGAACCAGAATCCAACGTGTAATCAGGAACATCATCAAAGGATGGATACAGGCTCGTCGTCACTCGACCCGCATAATCCATATACAACGCCATCCCCGATGCTTGCGCTATCAGACACGCATCCTGCCACGGCGAAGAATTGCTATCAGTGCCGAACGTCAACTGCGGAGTCGTATACGTGGTGGACGCCAAATTGAACGTCAACGGGATATTCCACTGATTCAACACGTTAGTAATCGCATCACTAACATTCGTTCCCGCAGCCACCTGATACTGCGTATTCCACGGTTGCGCGAGCATCCCCGACAAATCTTCACCCGACACCGCCAACGTCGTCCCCGTATGATCATTCGTGATCGACAGATCCGTCGAACGAAACACTCCCAACGGCACGTCAACCTGACCGAACCCGGCGATGATCGAACGATAAATGGTGATCGTATATTGCGAGAACGGACCTAACGGATAGTCAGTATCGAAATTGGTTGTCGGCATCAACGAACCCGAATAATCCGGCAACGTCATCTCCATACTGCGACGCACCGACCGACGCCCATCGATGGTGACACTACCCGCCGTGGGTTGCAGATTAGCGATCAAGTTACCGTAAACATCAGCGAGCATGCAATACACGTTCATCTCATGAGATGAACGCCACGCCGTATCAACCGCAGAAGAGTAAGAACGACTCGGAAAATCGGGTGCAGCCTGCACATAATTTGAGGACGTGCTCGGGATCGTACTATTACTGTCACCAACCGCGACAGCAGAAATCCCCTGATTAGAGTTGGACACCACCATCAGTTCGGGCCAACCTCAACATAATCACACTTGACGAATCGGATCTCACGACCAACCGGACCCTGCTGATCATAGGATCGTTTCGTTAACCGGATCCATCGTTGTCGACCAAACGCATCCTGCCACAACAGGGTGCCCTTAAATTCGACCACCAGTTTCAACGTGGCCCAATCACTGGCCGTCGTACTAATCAACTGC
>Ga0114959_10000222_pt1 | contig 55043 bp, 51 predicted proteins | sample C_130625_EF_Meta_FD_87317 | JGI IMG/M metagenome (GOLD analysis project Ga0114959, IMG submission 87317) | Freshwater microbial communities from Lake Croche, Canada to study carbon cycling - C_130625_EF_MetaG | ecosystem: Environmental > Aquatic > Freshwater > Lake | place: Lake Croche, Canada...
TATTAAAAAATAAACGAATAGAATAAAAAAAGAAGGAATCGAGAAAAAGAAAAATGATTGTTAAATCAATTATTGACTCAATAATAAATAAAATTTAAATTATTTTTATTTTTTATTATAATAAATTTATAATAAAAATTGATAATATTTTTACATATTTAGTTTTGCAAAACTTTTTGTAAAATGCCAAAAGAAGTGATTCCTATTCACATCGTCAATGCGACAATTGAAAGAATGAAAAATTACGACGATTATGACAAGGCACAATATAGACTAGTTATTTTCAAAACGAGCGATGTTGACAAAAAATGGAGACCGACCAAGGATTACATTGGTTCATACAAAAACATTAAATACGCTAGTTCAAGACTGAAACTAATGAATTCACAAGTCGACATAATCAACCACGAGGTGAATGTTCCACCTTATATTTATATAAATAATCAAGGGTTTATTGAATTCTTCAATGGCAGAAACAGATTCGCCAATTTGAGAGAAAACGGGGCACACGAAATTCCATTTATTATCGAAAAAAAATTCTTCAAAAAATACAAAAAAATATTTGCATAATTGGTAATCTATCGTTTCCAAACCTCAAAAAAATTTGATCGACAAGGCCCCCAACCACCTTCTTCCACATAGTCTAAATAAAAGTTATTTACGGTTAAAATAAGATCCACTTGCTCTTTTTGTGATATATCATTATAATCGTTCTCCATAATAATTAGATTAATATTATTCAGCATTTCTGGCATATCCATTAAAATATAGTAAAACGCACCTTCGCAGTCTAATACTAATGTATCAAAAACAATGTTATACTTTTTTTGTAATTCGTTAAATGAAATAATATTGATTTCGGCATACCCATCTAGTAAGACGTCGGATGCGATAGTATTCCACCCTTGCTGAATTAGTTTTCTTTTAGATAATGCGGAACTTTCAATATTGAAAGAAAAATTATTTATATTTCTATTTTCCAATAATTGTTGTGCAATATTGACATCAGACTCGAGAACAACAAAATTATTATTATTATTAGCTTTTAAAATAGATGAAATAACGAGAGAATTTCTGCCTATATTGCCGCCTATTTCCAAAATCTTTTCATTTCCTTTTAAATATCGCACGGCCATAGTTTGCTCGGGAAACTCATCATTTAAACTACCGTGATTTATCTGTAGAGTAGAATGTATATTCAATATTTTATTAACTAATTCATTCATATTTATTGCCTCAACTGTGTTTGTGAGTGTGTTAATTTTTATAGTTAAACTGTCATCATATTCAGTTAATATTCCATTATTTAAGATAAATACTTTTTTAAGAATCCCGGAATTATTGTCTGTAAAAAAATGAGCTCTATTAATATCACCTGAAGGTATCGTTATAATATTTCTATTTCTTAATGTAGTAAAACATATATCAGTAACATCAATAGTGTTCTCTATTATACCGTATGCGATTTTCATTTTATATAATATATAATATATTATATAATATTATTTATTACTTTAACATAAATATTAATACTATTTTCTATGGAAAAAGGTTCAATCCAAATATATTTCTAAATTAAGAATTCTAAAGAAAGGATACAAATATAAATTAATTTTATTAATTATATATATAATGGCTGGACAAAGCGTCTTTTTATATGGTTCTGTTGGAAATACACCGATTCTTTCTATGGGATTACCTGGCTACTCGCCTTTAGGTAGAGGTTTAAAAGGTTTTATTCCTCAGCAAGTTCAAGATAATGATAATACGTATGAAGATTTTGAACAAAACAGGTACCAGGTTGTTCAATCTTGGAACAATGTTTATAAATCTCAAATAGTGGCTACAAATGCAGTTTCTAAATATCCTGTTGGAAGAGTTATAACGCCTTTTCGTGCTGTTAATAATGCGGGTGATATATTAAGTAGAAAAGACTATTCGTGCAACACAGGATGTCAAACTTTTCAAAGTAGACCAAATGTGCACGGATTAAAGCAAAGGTTTGGCTCTCAACAAGTGCAATGTGATGGCACACTTGTTCCCGCTGGAACGTGTAATGGTAGGTACGTTTATGATAGTTCAAATTATTCCACTTTTTTAAAGCAAAAAGCTATAGCCAAAACGTATAACAATTTGTCCTATGGTGGAAATGAGTACAATGGAAGTCAAGTGGCGTGGAGAGCGATCAGACGTTATTAAATTAGTATGATTGTTATTATTATAATGAAGACAATAAAAACAATGAAAACAATGAATATAATTAAAATATATATATTAAGAAAAATGTTGGTATAGTTTATAGGAATGAAGTTTTTCAAGAAAAACTGGTTATCTATACTTTTGTTTGTATTTGTACTATTTTTAGTGCATCATTATTTGTGTAAACACAGAGATGGGTTTAAATTATCCGATTCTAAGGGAAAACACGGATCTGGATCTGGGTTAAAGCACGGATCAGGACATAAAAAATAAAAATAATATGAGTAATTTAGGAGTATAAACAACATTATATTTTCATCTTTGTATAATATAAATGTCTAATAATTATGCATCATATTATATACCACCATCTGCAGTTCAATACGATAACTATGTTTCAGCACAAACAACAGGGCCATTGAGTTCATCGCAAACTCCAAACCAACTTGGTTATCATAGTTACGGTGTTTTAAATGGTGTTCATCCTAACCCTCCACAATATTATCCGGCTGACGGTGCGAGCGAGTTTGCACAATCGCGTTTTCAATATGCAAATGTAGATACTTCAAAAGCACAACAAATGATTGCTCGTGCTAAGGTATTAGCCGAATCAAATCCATATAGTTTTTTCTCTGCATCTACACAAAGACAATTACCAGTTGGAAGCTCACATATGAATTATATCCCTCCAACACCTTCATCTATGTATACTTCAGTACGTAAACGACAAGCTGTAGGAAAAAGCTCATACAAACAGGGATTGCCTGCGGCTGCCCCATTATCTTACAAGAGTTACGATAACAATGATGTTAGGCATTCATTGCGTATATTAAGAGGTGCCGGGTGTGTTGCACCTAAAAAATGTGGGGCGGTTTACAATACAACGTGCAGATCAGGTGGAGGTGTATGTAATATAGGGGCTATAGCTGGCCAGGGGTACTAAAGGAAAGAGTCCAAAATCAGCGTATAAACATTATTTAAAAAAAAATATTTAGAAATAATATAAATGAATAAATATTTTGTAGAATTTTTAGGTACATTGATACTTGTTTTCGTGGTATTATCAACAGGAAATTGGTTGGCCATCGGTGCTGCTTTAGCAGTTATTGCTCTTGTTCTCGGACCTATTTCTGGAGGTGCGTTTAATCCAGCCGTAGCAATAGTTTATTTAGCTAATGGTACAATTCCAAGCAGTGATTTAATACCATATATTATTGCAGAAATTGCCGGAGGATTAGCTGCTTATGAAATTGTCAAATTGACCATTAAAAAATAAATTTTATTATACTATATTATATGCCAAAAAAGAGTTATCGTAGAAAACATAGAGGAGGTTTAAATGGTAGCGAAATAATTAATAATGCAACTACTAAAATATCTGATTTAACTGGAAAGGTAGGCGATTTATTTAATAAAGGTATTAGCACTGCAAGTACTAGTCTGACTGACGCAACTCAAAAAGTAGAAAATAGTTCAACTGGACAGTGGTTTGGCAATTTTTTTAATAGCTTAAGTAGCACAAAACAAAAACCTGTCGGAATGATGGGTGGTAAAACAAAGCGAAAAAGAGGACGCAGAGGAGGAATTGGTGGCCCTCAATTAAGCTGGAACAGCACTGCTGCCAATTTCCCTTCTGCTGCTGGTCCAGACGGAAATAATATTTACGATTTATCTAAATTTAACCCATATGCACCAATGACAGGTGGTTGTATGCAAAAACATCACGGTAACTTTAGCCCAGCGGATTTCGATGCAAATGGAAATTCGTACTTAATAGGTGGAAAATCACGACGCCACCGAAAAAGACGTAATCACAAAAAGTCAAAGAGACGCGGATAATAAAACGTATTTATAAATAAAAATATGTTTTATTTATTTCTTATTCATTAAACGATATAAAATATATGCACCAAGAATACCAATTATAGCATAATAAATTTTTATTATATTGTCATCTGGTAAATTAAACGATGGAGTATATTTTGTTATATTTGAAAAAGTTTCTTTGCATCTTTGTCCAGTGACTGGATTCAGATTATCTGGAAAATTGCAAGGATCCGATGTTGGTGCATTTTGCAAATCGACAATACTAACAAAATGTGTTTCAGAACCAGGCGTATTATTCCCATCTATCGTTTGAAAAGTGACTGCTTGACACTTTGGTGTTGAACCAGAAGTAAAAGCCTGCATAATAGCAAATGGATTTATTGCATTCAAATTGCTTATTGTTCCGGGTATTAATCCTTCAACTTCTGAAAAATTAACACCCATAGCAGACGAAATAAACGGGATATTTCCATTAGGTACGTTATTTATATATATATATCTATCTTCTTGCTTTAATTCACAACCACTGCCCTGTCCATCGCAACTGTTTACATCTAAGCATTTACCTCCGGTAGGTAAAAAAAATTTATTACCTAAAGGCTTTCCCGTTTTTGAAGCCTCGCCTCCACCACTAGTTAGCAATTCGGTATAACTTATTAAACCACTAAAATCTTTAACAAAAGCATTCAATGTTCCATCAGAAGACATTCCTAATTCACTCGGTGAATTAATATATTTCCAATATTCATATGGTTGTCCCATAAATTTTGTCTCAACACCATTTAAATCGGTTAATACGGATTGAAATATATTGGACGATTCCGAACCAGACATCACTTATATAATATTTATATAATAATTTTATTTATGTACCTGATATATCAACAGGCTCACCATTCGTTGTGATTTGTGATACTGCTTCAGCTTGCTGTTCGACTAAGCCATTTACTTGCGTCTGCAATTGTACAATATTACCAGAAATATCTAAAACTGTTTTATTTAGTTCATTTATAGTCTTATTTAAACTAGTTACCTGATCGTTCAAATAAGAAATATTACCCGAATTTTGTTGTGTTAGGATCATTACATTGTTTGGATCGGATGTATTATAAGGCTGAAATGAACTCCCATTATTTGTATCCATCCCTTCTACAATATCTCCAAATATAGCTAAAAAAACTTGATAGATGATTAATAAAATAAAAAATAATATTAATATTTTTACTAAGATCATTCTATAATTATTATATAATTATTATATATTTTATTTTCTTCTGATAAATTATACTAATGTCAACAGCTGTTTTTTCACAAGGTATGGAATCATATAATAATACGGGATTTGCACCATTTACAGCACCTTATGCAACTTGGAAAGGAACTGGTCCATATAGTTATCCTGCAGCAATAACTAGCGGAAATATTCGTCCGCTAACAAATCGTGACCCGACAAATAATGCTCCACAAAAATTCGGGTTACCTCGCCCCTTAAAATGGCAGTATAGAAAGGGCACTACTAGTCAACGTCGCATTACTATTATCAACCCAGATCAACCGGATCAATATATTGAAGTAAATCGCGAATCACGTTCTTCAAAGACGTCATCCCTAATAGGTCAAACAATTGATCAACCTGGTCGTTTTATGGTTAAACAGAATCCAATTGATGAAACCAATGAGACTGAACAATTAGATAAAGATTGCAAAACATGTCACGGTATTGGACTTGTAACAAGTTATTCACCAGAACCGTATCTAACAAATAATCCGCAACCTGTCGTTTGCACTCCACAATTATGTTGCAATGAGGAAAATAAGGCGTTAAACCGCGTAATATATGCGAGTACAAATTTGAAAAAAAATTACTTCAACTCGAGTCAACAATACTTGGCAAATCGTTGTCAAACATACACACAAAAAGCATTCAACTTTTATTCTAGGGCAAATTTACCAGAAGATTATGCTGAAATTGTTTCTAATAATCCCGGACTTGCGGCTAAAATTAAAAACTCTAAACCAGGTGACCCTTTCAGTTATAATAATACGTATGTAGCGAATTGTTATCCTAATACTGACACTTCACAAATTGCAGTAATCGGACAAATATTTGATACTATAAATAAAGCAGGTGCTTTTACTTTTAACGATGTACACAAGTATTATTCAACCGCATTTAATATTATTGCCGATTTATACAAGTTTATCCAAACAATCGAAGGCGATATTGCACTTGCAAATAACATATTTTACGGCTTCATAAATAATCCTAATTTTGTTGGCATTTTTACAGGCCCAAATAATCCGCGTGGGTGTAAATTAGTTGTGTATAAACCCAGTAATCCACAATTTGCGTGTGAAGGTGGAGTTAGTAGCAGCACGAGAACCTTGAAATTAACTGTAGATACTATCAGCACAAGCATTGCCTCTATGCGTAGATTGAAAGGATCCGGACAAGTGTTGAATGTGGGTGGACAACCATTTGTACCATTTATCTATAAATCAAAAGTTCCTCCGTGCAACCCAGGTGTTTACACACAAAATGGTAATCCTAAAACGTGTTTCAAAAACTCCGACGATTATATGTATAAAGCATATTCAAAATTGGGTAATATTGGTGGAAGTATAAATGGAACACAAGTCTCTGAAGTAGGTATGAGTGGGGCAAACCTATAAGGAGCAGGGCAAACCTATAAGGAGCGTGCCAAATCATAACCACCGTCATCTTCAATAATAATAAATATATCTTCGTTATTAACACCATCATTTTCAATCACCAACCCGCTATTTTCATTTTCTTTTGGTTGTAAAAATATATTGATAGACCCTTCCAAACATTTTTCATTGTTTAAAAATATATTAATTTTATCAGTAAACTTGTTATACGGTATTCTTAATTTATCGCACCATTGTATACATTTTTGAATATTCTTTCTTTTTAAAATATCCATTTTTTCCTCTTTATTTTTATTATTATATAGGTTAATTAATTGATCTATGTATTCAATTTGTTGATATCCAATTATTATGTTAGATTCCTCGATTTTATTTACAAAATAATAAGAAACTTCTTCTTTTAATAGTGATACAATATTTTCACCTTCTTTTGTAAGTACCTTATTAAAAATACACAAAAATATGTTATATAAATAATTATCCTCATTATTCAATAAAAAATTCTTACAAATAATATAACGTTCACTTGACAATACATTTGAAATAATTGGTTTTATTATATAAACCTTGTCATAAAAACTACTCAATATATGAAGTATTTCTATGAGCGGTCTGTAAAATATATTATGAATCTTAATTATTGAAATACCATTTACATTCTGATTGAAAATAATATTGCATAATATGTATATCATACCAAGAATATATTTATTTGTCTCATCTTTATAGTCCTCGTCATCTAATTCATAATACAAAAAGTCATATGTAAAATTTCTAAAATTATCTACATTCTCAAAACCTCTTTTAATATTTTTCATAATTACCCCATCATTTTCTTCTACATTTTTATCTTCACGATCTTCTCTCATTATATTCAAAAACTCGATTACCGACTTTGAATTTTTCCCGTAAATTAATACATTAATGTTTTCATCTGAAAAAGAATCAAATAGCTTAAATATGCTCTTTATTTCCATTAAAACATAGAAGAGATTTGAAAACGGTTTTAACTTACCCACAGATAAATTACAATTCGGAACCGTTGTAAAAATAAACTCATATGAATTTATCGCTTTATTTAACAATAAAAAATCCGCGGTTTCTATTATTTTTAACTGGTCATTCAATTTGTTTAAATAATAGTGTAAACTGTGTGATACAAATGGATTTTGTTTGTTGTCAGATTCTTCTGTCAACGGTTCTATAACTATATTTATATTATTTTTGGGTAATATATAATAACTCATCTATTGAGGCTATTATTATATATTATTAATTATTTAAGTATATTTGTTCAAATTAATCTTCAATCTTTAATTTGGGTTTTTTAACCTTCTTTGGTTTTTCTCCCTCCACCACCAATTTCACTTTTTTTGATTTAGGTTTATTTTCCTTTACTTTAACCTCTTCTACTACATCCAAATCTAAATCAACATCTGCCTCAGCTTCCGTTGCAGCAATCAATATTAACTTATTTGATAACTTACGGACCCGTGGTCTAGACAATTTAATTTCTTCCTTTGCCACCTGGACTGCTTCTTTGGTTTGCTTTTTCTCTTCCCTTAACTCATCCAATGTTTCGTCCAATAATTCCAACGAAATTTTTTCAGCATTTACATTTCTAACTTTTTTATAGACAAAATATCTGTTTAAAAAGGATACTTTTTTTTCAATTGCGTTCATTAATGCTGCACTACCATAAGGACTCTTTCTAAAACGACTTTTTTTTGTTTCTTCAAGCATTAAATTGAACAAATCACCAAATAGTCCGGACCCTTCTGGTAATCCCAATCCTTTCGCCTCTTCGCGACTTATTAAATTAAAACCATAATTCTCCATCACTCTACCCAAATAATCAAAATTCACCAAAAACTCAGGGAACATCTTATTTATAGACTCTTGATACACTGATATTTTGTATCCAATACTTGTGGCATCATCCTCAAAACTTTCATCACCGTATTCTTTTCTTATTTCCCATATTTTTGTAGCATCGTCATATAGTTCAATTGAATCCCCTTCTTTAGTCTTTTTTAGCATTTCGAATATCAATTTACCGTCATAACACGCACCAATAAAATAACCTCCCACTTTTGTACATTCAGATACATTTCTAATAAAATTTTGAAATGTACTCTGCGTCTCAAAGAAATAATGTAATGCAAATTGACAAGACGAAACATTGAATCCTTCTTCGGCTTTTCCAAATTGTCTCAATACACCCTTACCTAATCGATCTTCTACACCCTCCTTTTTTCCCTCCCCAAAAACAGCCTTGGTTATTTGCACAGCCTTGTCATTTAACATAGCAGAACCAGATTTTATATTTGCACTACTATTACCATTTACAAATAATGCATATGGTATAGATTTGAAATCTTTACGAAACTCTAAGAATCTGGCACACGCACCGTCCAATCTATTTTCCAGATTATCCTTTGATATATCAATACCGAATACAAATGATAAATTTGCGGCTATCCATTTTGGAAAGTCACCACCTTTCCCACAAGCATAGTCTATTAAAATATCACCCCGCCTTGATACACTTGTTATCAAGAGTTTTTTAACAAACTGATTATGAAAATCACGCAATGCTCTTGTTTTGTTTGATGAGGTTCCGTTTCTGTTGTAATATATGTCATCATCTACAACCTCCTCTGGGATATTATTACCGGTTGCGATCATTTCTACCGTTATTGGATTATGTATAGAGTGCCAATTGCTATTTGCTACGTGATACGCATTTCCAAATTCATTCATACCTTGTTTATATTTTGCCGTCTTATCGTATCTATAACGCAACGGGATCCACCTCCATTGTCCTTGCTTATCCAGATCATATCTAAACTCTACAATAGAACCGTCTTCAAACACTTCGCCTTCTTCAGTAAATAATTGATTTACGCCAGTATCATCCTTTCGAAGCATAATGTTGCAAATACCGGCATTAGGTTCTGCTGGATTAGTTGGCACAAATTCAGCTGGTCTATAATCCCTCTCATTATCTACATCTTTGAATTCAGGCAATCGATCCTCAAGCACATCTTGACACGGATTTATATAACCGTGTTTGGCAGAATTAAATCCAACACACAATGTAACTGTTTTATATTCATCCAATTGAGAAACCGAACTCGTATTCATACCATCTTGAAATATAGGTGTTATCAAATCAGCACCATTTGCATTCTTTATTGTCCTTACCAGAAAATCAATCGTATTGAATTTTGCAGGTTTCCATTTGAACGAATATTCCCAAGTGATAGTCTTATTAAGTTGCACAACCCTGCCAGCTTTATTCGCACCTACGCCCATACTGGCCGGTGTAAAGATGAGACCATCTGTATTGTATTCAAATAAACCATCTTCATCCATTTTCAAAATATGTCCACACGCCGAAAAGATACTATCACTTGGATTAGTTGGATAAAATTTTTTACAGTCAAATCTCTGTGGACTAGGTTCCCCATCCACTATTGATTCCGGATGCAATGACCTAATCAAATTCTTTAATATGATCAACCGAAATTGAGAAGGTGTGTCATCCGGCTTTCGAGGTACAAAATTGAGACTTCGTACATCACGTTTATTTATAAAATAAATATCAAACGCCGCATATAAATTAATAAACTTACCATTTTTATCGTGAAGAATATTTTCACCGTCAACCAGGGAATTGAACGTGTCTTTATTTCTCGTAATCGCACCTGTAAAAACGACCTGCATACTATTGTTTATCAAGTATATTTTTCCTTTTCCCGATATATACATCAGAAACCGTTGACCGTCGGCTTTATCTGTAACAGTGTAATCATTTCTAATATTAGGAATGTTTGTTCTTTCATTAATAGGCGTTATGTTTTCTATTTGAAGCGTATAAGAAGATGGACCAATAAATCTATCTGGATAAACTCGAGCGTGTTTTGCAGAATCATATTCATCACCCATTATTATTTTCATATAATCATCAAGTACCGACTTTTGTTCCGGATAAGAAATCGGATAATTTGTTCCTTGAAGACCCATTAAAACAAACTTGATGGATTTTCTTAAAGACAATAGCAAACTATCAAAATTGTAAAAATACGTACCTGGTCCAATTTTCTTATTATTTACTTCTAATTCAATCTCATAGACTTCCTGATTTGTAAAAACACCAGATTCTTCCGTTGTATAGGCTAATATTGGTTTTTTCGTTTCAGGGTCATACGATGAACTTTTAACAATGCTTAAATCAACATTAATCGGCAAGTCGCGGTGCGTAAAAGTAACTCTATTTATGTAACGAAAATACTTTTTTGATTTGTCCCACGTCTGCAACATATTTTTTATCTGTCCAACTCCAGGACTCAATTTCTCTTCAATTTGATATGAAAGGCGAAAGTTAAAATCATCCATATCTACTGGAAATGACTTTTTATCGCCCTGAAAATACGGCATTTTTTTTAAAAACTCAACTGTGCTAGAAATATCATAGCGGTTCATCAAATTATTAACATTATTATGATTACAATATTCTTGTATTCCTGCAAAACCAGTAATCTCTGTCCTTATTTGCGATGTTTTAAAACGCCCAGTTGATGAATCTAAAAACTCGTTATTAATACGCAACATATATGTACCCTTTTCATTATCACTTGCGAACCCAAGTGATTTTAATTTCCTAATAACGTTGTCATAGTCAATCTTGGTAAGAGGTTTTATACCTCTACTCCCAAACCGAACTTCCAATTCGCTATTTTTTTTTGTATCAGATACATACGGGTTGTTTCCCCAAAATAAGTTAACCAAGTTATTAAATTGCTCGTTTGGCGGCTCTCTCGCTGATGGTGGTTCTCTTGATTTCTTTTTAGTATTTGTGTCTAAATCTCGTTTCGTTGACATTTGGCTTGATATATATAGATTAGACATATTTTTATATTCATCCTTCAATTTTATATAATATTAGTGTTATTATATAAATCATTTTAATATAAATAATAACTTATAAATTACATATTAATAATTCATACAAATCCTTTTTTGTCTTCTTATTTAGGTTATCCACCTTTTCATCTAATCCCAATCTTTTGCATAATTCTAGCAATTCATCCGTCTTATAACTACTCATCGCCTTGATTGGTTTATCCATACTCTCCCAATTAAAGAAAGTTGTCCTATATTTTTTCAAATCATCCGGTGAACAATTCATCTCATAACAATATTTCTCTGGATTATCGTACTTGTGCACTACGTGAAATGCAGCATCTTCGTCAAAAACAAGTTCAAAACACTTTCGCTTATTGATAAATAATACATTTATATTTTCAGCTATGCACAAAGCAATAAATGTTTTCATACCTATCTTACTTTTATTTGCTAACTCGTCTTCAACATCCTCTTTCACATTTTTAATTTTTTTGCATTTTAATGCCTGTTTTGTTGTTCTTAATTTTTCGATCAACTTAAACTTTTCCGCTTTTTCGTTGGCAAAAGATGTTGCACCAGGATATTCGTATGCCGCAAATCCTCGACTGATTACATAAAAACACCAAAATAATCCGTCTACCTCTTTTGGAATAAAAAAGGATGTCTCCGTCTTTTTTGTATCTAAAAGAGCTTGATGCGGTCTTTCTTTTCGCTGTGTTGAAGCGGGTTGTAAATTGCAGTTTAATGTTGTTTTTATCATTTCGCTGGTGAACATATATTTTTCATAATTAATTGTTCTATTATGCATTAACAGTGTACTTGTTATTTTTTCCGTCTTTATCTTTATTATCTTTTGCAAAATATATATTCTTAAAATTCTCCTTTTGCAATTCAATCGAATTCAAATTAATTTCTTGAGTGTTAACATAATTTATGTAGACCTTCAAGTCATTGATTATATCATCCGTTAATTCGGATAAATTAATATGAATACCATATTTATTTTCGTTTAATGTAACAAACTTATATTTACTTAACAATCTCAAAATCTCCACCTGATTAAACTTTGTCATCATTTCTATCTTGTCTCGAATAGAAATAAGTTCGTTTACATCAAATGTATTTCTAACATCTATTTCTTCTGATTTAATAATATCCATAAATAAAAACACATATTATGTTTAATATATTTTTCATCTAATCTTTATTCATTTTACGGTTGTATAAATAAGATTTGAATCAGTCCTCAATAACCAGTCTCGGTTTTGATGCAGGTTTTTCTTTGTACTCTTTCTGTTCTTTCGGAACTACCAAATCAGCAATAATCGAAACATACTTATCATTCAACTCAAACCGCTGACCTATTACTCTGGCATTAAATCGATCATTTTCTTTTATAGCAGAGAATTCGGGTATTTTGTAATTATGGTCCCTCGTTATAAAAACCACAACAGGCGACGGGTTCTCTTCTGCACTTTCCGCTCGTATACCGGCCTTTGTGATATTTTTTGCTATACAGTTTATTAACATTCCTTCTACCGGAGAGCAAATATAACACTCAAACACTACTTCAAATACAATATTTGTCGACTTGACAACTCCGCTTGAATATGTAACAATTTTTGTAGATCCAGGTTTCACAAACCCTTCCACAATACATTTTGCTTCAAATTTGGCAGCCACATTTTTTTCTATAGTATCGTGAATGTTTTTTCCAATGTTTGTAATAGGAATAGTAATGCTTCGTGTTATCAACGACCTTGAATAGATTGTCGCTAATTTCACTTCACGTTTTTTCGACTTTGTATGCTTCATTGTATCTTCCATATTAATAATATATACTATTTTCTTTAATCAATTTCAATTTTTAATATTATCTATCTATTAAAATTTATACAATTTAGCCAATTCATAATTTAAAAACCATAGTTTATTATTTTTTTGTGTTTTATTGTAATATCTTAGTAAAAATTCCTGCAACGAGCATATTTCTGATTGCACCATTCCCTTTGTATTTTCTTTAGTGTATTTTTCTTGACCAACAATCACATTCAATATTTGCAGTTTTTTCCCTTTTACTGCCTCATCGCATCTTGCACCTGTATTTCTCTTTGCATCCATTTGTTTCGTCTTGAATACTAAATAACGATTGCTTTTCTCACCGTCAATAAAACCTACTAAATTATTAAATTGAACACCAGCGGGTATTAAAAACTTTTTTGCCGCTTCATTCGCTATATCTATTTCATCCAATGGTTCAGCCTCTACCCATTTTTTACTTCTGTCAAACACCAAAATTTTTCGTTTTTCTCCTGAAAATAAAATTATACCAATAAGCCTTCTTGAGGTCGCCGTTGTTACTATCATTGAATCTAAATAATCCTTCATCATTTTCTCTAAAGAATTGGACTGCATCACTTCTAAAGAATATAAATAATTCAATAGTTCAACCTTTTCTTTATACATTATCATATCAACTATATGTTCCACTAAAAATGACAACACCATATTTTGATCTACACCATCTTTAATCATCTTTTTCATTGTTATACCACAATGTTTGTACCAATTCTCATCGCCCCTCGGTATTTTTTCGCCCGATCTAGCAAAATGCACAGCGGTTTCAAAATTGTCTCTCAACTCTTTAAAAAATCCTCCATCGGTTTCTGTTATTGGTAAAGCAACTTCTTCTTGTATATTACGTCTGTCGATCACTTGTTTACTTGGTTCAATGTTTTTCTTCAAATCAAAATGAATCATATTATGTTTAAAATCTATCGGCACACTTCTGTCAAAAATGGATAGCGACGTAGAACCACGAAATTCACTCGGCTGAAACAAATAATAATCACCAATATTTATCAAATAGCCTGTCCTACCATATTTGTCCGTAATATATTCATCTCCATCAATTAATTGAGTAAGTGCGGAATATATTTGAACTAATGGATATGCTTTTGGCGTATTTATAAAATAAATCAAATCGCGTTTTTTATAGAAGAACCGTTCCTTCATAAGTCCTCGAATTTTCTGCATTATTTTTTCAGAGTTCATTACAATGAAATCTTCTGTATATGAATCTTCCTTTGCGACCGTTATATCTTTGTTTGGATAGCATTTATAATCACAAGTAGCCATATAATCACACGCGGCTGAAAAAGGGGCATCTCCTACTTTAAAATCGCGGATTTCCTCCCCATTGGATAAAATTTGTAAAACCGACCCGTTCGAATGTTGAGCCATAATATCTTGCGTAAAATTTGTTTGATCGTGGTTAATAATACAATCCACCGCGGTTTCCTTCAACAAACGCGTAACTTTACCGACTTTAACAGCCTTGTATTCAGCAACACGATAAATATATAAATCTGCTGCTTCCTCTTTATTATCATCCAAAATTGTGCCATACATAAAAATCTCTACGTTCCTTTTTTCAAATTCCAATGTTTTATGACTAAAATTACGAACTGCTCTGCCTATAATTTGCTCAATTCGACTCATATTATACCACGGTTGCAGTATATGTACTTGCCTTAAAAACTTGAAATCAACGCCTTCAGCACCAGCCTGCGATATAATAACGACCTTAATTTTGTTCCCGTCTTTATTATCTTCACTTGTAGCAGCCTTAACCTCATATGCATTATTTGGCGAAAGACGAATATCACCAGTTATTAATGAGTATTTTGCAGGTAAAAAATCCGATTTTTTCGTTATACGTGGCTTCATTGTTCTTGCATCTACTGGTTCACACGGGGGTGTTTTAAATAATGATTTCGCCCCATCACCGTACCGTGTGAATCCCATCTCTTCTAATGCTAGAGCAACAGGTAACACGCCTCCATCAATATATTGTGCATATATCATTATAACACCTTCATTAACTACACCATCCTCAGAAACTATATTATCACATATATTTTTAATCTTCGAACTGTATTTGCCAATTTCAGATTGAGAAAAAATTCGACCATATTGCTCAAGTGTACCTGATTTGTATTCAAAAGATCCCTTTTCCGGAGGAGCCTTACTGTCTATAAAATCCATCATCCTCTCTAATCCTCGTTTACCAGTTAATTCGTGTGCACTAATGTTTCTTCCTTGAGATGAAGATGTTGTACCTTCCCCACCTTTAGTAGATTCTTTTATTTCTGGAACATATTCAACGCTCGAAACAGATGGTTCGCTTGACGGTTTTTTTGTTAGTTCTATAACCTCGCCTGTTGGAGGTTCGCTGACACTCGTAATAGATTCTAATCCTAAAACTGGTTTATCAAAAACCGTTAATTCTGGTTTAGACGTGAGTACCGGTTTAGACGTGAGTACCGGTTTAGACGCTAGTACCGGTTTAGACGCTAGTACCGGTTTAGACGCTAGTACCGTTATAGCATCTGGCTTACTTGCAGAAGATGAAGTATCACTTTCTTCCTCTTCTTCAGAAAAGTCCTCTACTGGTATAATATCATCGAGAGAATCTTCCAACCCTTCTATTGGATACACAATATTCAATGCTTCTATAGGTATTTGCAGCAACGTATAACCAAAAGATTCCATATTTTCAAAACTAGGCATTTCTCTCATTTGTCCCTTTTTTGTAGTGACTGTTATCTTTCTCCGCCTTAAACTGTCAATAATATATTGATATCCTTTTGACTGATAATCCCCTATCTTCGTCAAATATAGTTTTAAAATTTTTATTCCTTCATCCTCTACAATTGGCTTGCCATTCATTTGAAACTCTGGATATCGAATCGCCGCGTTAGTAAACGAATGTTCCGGAGAAAATACATCTGGATATACACGAAAAGGAAAAGTATATGGATTCTCCCCACGAACAAAAGAAATATATCCAGTCGCCTTCTGAATTAATAGCTGCTTACCAATTTCTTCCCCCCGTGAATTCTTCTTAAAATCCCCATTTTTATCAAATACATCCTTAATCTCAATTGTACCCCTCCTATCATTTATATTCATCAAGTTCAACAGCCAAATTATCTCTTGATAAGTATTATACATCGGTGTAGCGGATAGCAATAATAACCTCAAATTATTTGCCGATTCAACCAATTCCAATAGTTTTTCAGCCACCTTTTTATTGTCGTTATCCTCGGCAATTCGTATATTATGAACCTCGTCAACAACAATGAGTCTATTATCAAATTCATTCTGCAAATTACGCACCATCCTACTCTTTCTCTCTTTCTCCGATTTGTACTCCCCCTTTAATTGTTGTGTCTTATCAATATAATTTGCAAATTCAATATATCCTAGAAACAAATAAGAATTGTTAATTAAACTCCTTATCTGACTTATTATTTTTTCCCGCTTTACACCCTTCATATTTGTCGGATTTATCTCCTTTAATAAACGATTCCCTATCGCATCTCTCATAGTCCATATTCCATCTACCAGTTTTAATTTTCTATCATCAAAAAGTTGCAATCTAAAATTGTCCTGCACATTTGGAGATGCAACTATAATTATCCGTTTAACTATACCCATTTGTCTCAAATATACACGCATTTCTTCACAAACACCTATGGCACTTAATGTTTTACCTGAACCTAAAGCGTGAAACAAAAGTAAACTATTGTATGGAGTTTGGAAAGACATAAAATTTCTAACAAACGCCTGATGCGGGGCTAATTCAAAATCAGCCTTACTTAAAATCTCTGCTTGTTCTTTAATATCATAAATTGTACCATCGTATTTTGTATCGTTGAATTCCTTCTTTTCAGCTATTTTTATATTAAAATTAGGATCATTCAAAGAAGGGTATAAATAATCGTTTTCATCTGGATGTTCAATAAATTCTTGCCTTTCCATTATTTCCTTTTTCAACAAAAATTTATTACATTCCACATCATACATATTTGACGGAATCATACACATATTGTTATCATAATCGCTCTTTAATAATTTACTGGCATCCTTTTCTTTTTCGACCAATACTGGTCTCTTTTTAGACTTTGTTTTTTTTACTGGTAATTTATCTACAGATGCTGACATATTATATACTACGAATATATTCTATATTCTTGTAATACTTTATTTATTTTTTCAATCAACTTCTTTTTTTCTAAATTGTATGGTCTTATAGATTTCAAACACTCGTCAATATTTTTCCACTCTATTTTGCTTACCTCGGTTCTTTGATAATTTTGCAATAAATCCTCGTTATTATTCATAAAAGCCAAAAAATACTTGTGCTTGTAAGATTTGTAGTTTGAGCCTATAAAGACCTCTTCAAACGGTAATAAATTGTCAATCAAAATAATATTTTTATTTGAAATCCCAGTTTCTTCTTCAAATTCCCGAACTGCACAATCTAAATCACGCTCTTGATAGTTTCGTCTACCTTTTGGAAATTCCCATTCCGTCTCACTCCATTGCGTATTACTCTTTTCTACTATATCTTTCAAAGTTACAATATTATCTTCAATAATAATGCCTTCTCTGATCGCATCGAATTTTTTGCTAGAATTATGTTCTTCATTTCTATATTGCAAACACGTATGTTCCCCCCATAATTGTTTCCATAATTTATCAAATGGTTCAATCGTTATTTTAACCTTTTCGTCAATCGACATTTGATCTACGCTTTTTTGAATTTGTTCAATATTATACGGAGAATATTTACCCCTTATGAAATCAATATAACCGAAACTATCCTTTCTACGTATCATCAAAAACTGAAGTCCCTCAGTACTATGTCGAAAAAGAATGATACCATAACTCGTAATCGGCAATTTACATTGATGAAATAGATGCCCACTTTTTCCGCAATTATTACATATATTATTCTGTTTATTCATATGTCTTAAAGGATAATATATAGTATAAAATAATGTTTAAATGTTAAAAATAGATTATATTTATGCCATTATAATAATATAATGAATAATAGCATAATTAAATTAGATCCAAAGGTCTGGGGTCCTCATTATTGGTTTTTTCTTCATACTATCACTATTTGCTATCCACTCAGACCAAATACTATTACAAAGAAAAAATACTACGAGCTTATTCAAAACATACCTCTTTTTATTCCTATTGAATCCATATCTACTTATTTTAGTAAATTATTAATCGAATATCCTGTTACACCATATTTAGACACACGCGACTCATTCATTCGCTGGATGCATTTTATACATAATAAAATAAATCAACACTTGGAAAAACCGACGGTTTCTTTAAACCAATTTTATATTAATTATTATGAAGAATATAAACCGAGGGACATAAAAATGAGGGAGAAGTATAAAATATGGAGCAGAGTTATTTATTTTACAATAATCGCATTATGCGTTTCTTTCATAATTTACTTTTTCAACAAATAATATTTATATATATTAACAAATGACCAAACACCATAAAAATAGAAATATAATTACTAGAAAATTAAAAGGCGGTAAAGTAATTGGCTCTGGGGGATTTGGTTGCATTTTCAATCCTGCTATTAAGTGCAAAAAAACAGCTTCAACTAGCGGTAAAATCACCAAATTAATGAAAAAAAAATACGCAAATGCAGAGTACAAAGAGGTTTCCACCTTTTATCAATTATTAAAAAATATTCCGCATTTTTCCGATTATTTTCTATTAGACGGATTTTCAGTATGTAAACCCGAAAAATTATCAAAAGAAGATCTCGTGGATTTCGACGAAAAATGCAATGCTTTGCAAAAAATAAAAATAAATTCTGATAATATAAATAATAAAAGCAAATTGAATAAACTTCTCGCACTAAATATGCCATATGGTGGTGTGGATGTAAACAAGTATATTGATGATCAATGGGATAATCCCAAAAAAATGTTAGAACTTAATCATTCACTTGTAAAGCTTTTAGAATTCGGTATTATCCCTATGAACGATAGTCATGTATTCCATTGTGATCTCAAAGCATCTAACATTTTGGCAAGAGAAGAAGAAGGGACTTTGCGGACTCGCATCATCGACTGGGGTCTATCAACAAATTATAATTCGGGTAACACGTTGCCTCGTGTTTTAACAGACCGCCCATTTCAATTCAATGTGCCATTCTCAAATGTACTATTCACTAGTTTTTTCAATAAAATGTATACGTCATTTTTAGTTAAACACCCAGAACCGGATAATTACAAACTTAGAACATTTGTCATTAATTTTGTTCTTGCCTGGGTTGAACGACGAGGCCCGGGTCACCTGAAAACAATAAATAATATATTTAAGAATTTTTTCGAGAACGAATTAAAAACCGTTGAACCGTCGTTTAGAGAAGAATTAATCGAATATGAATACACATTTTACTTTATTTTTCAATACATCACTAATATTCTCAAAAAATTTACAAAAAACGGAAAATTTGATCAGATGGCTTATTTAAACAATGTTTACTTAAAAAATATTGATTTGTGGGGGTTTGTCGTATCATACATACCTATTGTTGAAGATATTTTAAATTCGCATAAAAAAATATCACAAACACAATTTGATATATTAGAAAAAATTAAAAACCTATATCTCATATTAATAAATTCAGATGATTGTCCGATAAATACAAAGGAGCTTGTTGCTAACTTGAATTCTTTAAATTCATTATTTAAACATTTAAAACCTGCAAAAATAGGTGAAAATACTACACCATCGTCATCATCGACTAGTAGTGATACTTTTTCAAAAAGAGAGATGATAAATGAATTGGAAACAACCGAGAGAAAGGATCTGGCTTCAGGACCATTAACACCCGGTACACGAAAAATGATTAAAAAACGTAGGCTCCACAAAACAGTTATGAAAACGTTGAAAAATATCAAATCAATGCATAGTAAAAAAGCTTGGATATAAGATTTTTAATTGACTTTTTTAACTAACTATAATATATGAAACTTGAATTATTTATTCTAGGCGTAACAGCATTTTTAATATATAATGCATATAATGATGGTAAATACACAAAATTATTTTTTTCTTATAAAAAATATTTTCAAATGGGTTTTTTTGCCTTGCTCGGAATATCTCTATATTTACTTATTAAGAGAGATCCTTTGCAATGTAAAAAAATATTACTACACGCAAATAATGTAATTAAATATATGCCTATTGACAAGTCATCAATGGATTTATTATCACCTATTGTCGACTTTACAAAAGGCGAGGGGTTTGTTAATCATTTAAACAATTCTCTCGATTCACAACCAAATGACAATCGAATGTATCTTCCAAGTGGAACAAAACCCACCAAAAGATCGGTCAGCGAAACCAAGAAAAAATTTGTAGCATCCAAACAAAGCTGGAAATGTGGAAAATGCAACTCACAATTGAACCATACATTTGAAATAGATCATATAACACGTCTAGAATATGGAGGAACAAATGATGTAGATAATCTTATTGCTTTATGTAGAAATTGTCACGGAGAGAAAACCGCAATGGAAAATATGTAATATAGATAAATATTTTATAAATATTTTATAATAAGATAATATATATTTGTAATGAATAATCCATCATTAAACAATAACAAAATCAATACACCTATAAATATAGCTCAAGTGAGCAACACCTTTCTAGGGAGGGCTTCTCTTCACAAAACAAGCATATTTAAGTTATTTCTTTTAATTGTCTATACAGCAATTATCGCATATTCGCTAGTCAATGATCCGTATAAAATTGTTACGAATTACTCGTCTGTCTTTATTTTCTTTATGTTATTGACTGCTTTATGGATGTTTTACTTAAATTTAAGATTTAAATCAAATTATATTGACTTTAACTTCGACATTTTTAAATACTTTATAATATTGGGGTGTTTTATTTTCATCGCTTTTTTTTTCTATTTTTATAATCCTGGAGGATTGTTAATGCAATATGTTTATTTTCCTATTTACTTTTTTATAGTCACACTAGGCATTTTTATTTTTATTTCCCTAATACTTTATATTTTTTCTTCAAAAATTGCCAAAAGTTCATTAGTTGATGATAAATCCCCCGATTTTATAAATTTAAATAAGAATGAAACTGCCATTTCGACTATTTTTAAATATTTTGTGTTAGTCGCCTTATTTATTTGCGTGATTTCAATCATTGTCATTTATTGTATAAGCACCATTGCTAGTTTTAAATCATCTAATTACACGAATTTTGTTATCAATATTATTATTATCATCGTTATAGCTGCTATTATTTTTAGAGCATTAACAAATACATTATTTTATCAAGAAAGTCCGCTTTTACAATTAATTATCAATTCTATTTTTTACATACCTTGTTTGTTAATAGCTCTAATTGATAATATTGTAAAACTCTTTTCTGGGGATGCTGGGAAAACGGTTGTTAATGGGAAAACGGTTGCTAAATCTGCACCCATACCAAAGCCAAGCACAACTGATTATATTCTATTAATAATTGCAATTATATTAAATGTTGTTTATTTTGCCTATCCATACGCCATCTCTCAATTTTCTAAGCAGGGTGGAGTTTTATTAATAAACAAACCTATTTATATTAATAAACAAACTGTTTTGTCTTCATACAAAGGACTAAACCAAACAGTTAGTCCTTATTATCAGAGTTTAAATGGTAATTTACAATATGTCTACAATTACGCCATTTCTTTTTGGGTATTTCTTGATGCATCTAGTCCTAGTACTAGCAAAGCTTATAATACATATACGTCGATTCTCAATTATGGAGGAAAGCCAAATATAATGTATAGAGGTGTAGACAATACTTTAATGATAACTATGGACAACACTGGTAAACCTAATGGCGAGAGCAAACCAACGATTCCATATGAAATAGACGACAATGGAAATAGAATAATATATATTAAAAAAAATGTTTTACTCCAGAAATGGAATAATATTATTATTAATTACAACGGAGGAACTTTAGATGTCTTTTTGAACGGAGACTTGGTTAAATCGACCATCGAAGTTGTTTCATATATGACATATGATGAACTTGCGGTTGGTTCAGATAATGGAATAAATGGTGGTATATGTAATTTAAATTATTTTGGTAAAAGTTTAGATATAAATCAAATTTATTATTTATACAATTTTGTAAAAAATAACTCACCGCCTGTTTATACAAATACAGAGGATACTATAATGTCAAAATTGCAATCTTGATTCCTATTTTACACCCTCAAAGTTTTCAAATGGGTGTCCCACTAAATATTTAAGAACAACGTTACCGATAAATAAATTAAAGAAATTCGGTCGATAGAAACAATATCTAACAAATATATAAATTTATTAATTTTAGGCTTGATAAATAAATTTATTAAAATTTCTCGCATTATATTATATTATGAATCTAAGTACCATATTTTTAATAGTCGCAATTATCATTTTATTATATATAATAATTAATTATATATTTGCAGATGTAAATACTTTGTCTAATTTGATATCTGGTACATCAATGGTAACTATAAATGCAAATACTTTAGCACAATCTCCTAGTGGCACAAGTAGTAGCAATTTTGCATATTCTATTTGGTTTTATGTGAATGATTGGAATTATCGTTACGGAGAACCCAAGGTTATATATGCTCGTATGGGCTCACCAAGTATTTCTGGCTCTGGCTCCGGGTCAAATGCGGTTACCGCAATAATTGATATGCAACCTTGTCCAGCCGTTTTCTTGGATCCTATTTCAAATAATTTAAATGTCGCATTAAGTGTATGGCCCGGGATCGCAACTGATACTTCAACTGAAGGTACAACAGCTACTACTCACCTCTGTACCGTTCCAAATGTTCCTATTCAAAAATGGGTTAACTTGTTAATCAGTGTTTATGGTAGATCACTTGATATCTACCTAGACGGTAAATTGGTAAAAACCTGTGTGTTACCTGGTGTTGCCAATATTAATTACAACTCCAACGTGTATGTAACGCCAAATGGGGGATTTTCTGGATGGACCTCAAAATTTCAATATTATCCAAATTCGATCGACCCACAGACAGCTTGGAACATTTATCAACAAGGTTATGGTGCGAATTGGTTAAGCAACATTTTTGGCAAATACCAGATAAAATTTTCGTTTGTGAATGGTGGTACTGAGCAAAGTAGTATAACAATTTAGGATTACCAAGAATAAATGTTAAAACGATATCTAAAACAATTGCTGCCAAATAATCCTTTTTCTTTTGTAAATATATATATGAATTCTAATTATAATTCTAATGCAGGATATGGGACTACTACGAATTATGGATCTACAACATCTTCAAGGGAAAGTGGTATTAAAGATTTTTTAAATTCTAATAATTTAGTAGCACGCCTATCTTTTCTTCTATTAGTGATATTCTTATTTGTTGTTATTCTTCAATTATTAATATCTTTAATTGGTTGGTTTCTAAATCCATCTGATTCTCCTAAATTAATAAATGGTATGGTAAATGCTTCTCAGATGCTAATAATTCCACAAGATCCATCTCAAACAAACGCAAAAACTATTAGTCGATCTGTCAACTCGCCTAATGGCATTGAATTTACGTGGTCAGTTTGGATTTTTATCAATGACATTGGATATAATAGCACGTACCAGCATATTTTTCACAAAGGAAATTATACATTAGCATCAAATGGATTAAATGAACCCAATAACGCACCTGGATTATATATTTCACCATATACTAACGAATTAACTGTCATAATGAATACATATAATGTAATAGACGAGCAAATTACTATCCCAGATATTCCCTTAAACAAATGGGTGAATGTTATTATTCGTTGTAGAAATACATCACTCGATGTGTATATAAATGGTACTATTGCAAAGAGTATGGAATTATTTGGTGTACCGAAGCAGAATTATGGAAATATATATGTCGGATTAAACGGAGGCTTCAACGGTAATGTATCAAACTTGTGGTACTATAATTATGCATTGGGAACTATTGAAATCCAAAATTTGGTTAAACGAGGTCCTAACACAAAGATGGTTGGATCTTCCGCAATGAGTATGAAGAATCCAAATTATTTATCACTGAGATGGTACTTTTACGGAAATGATGATATGTACAATCCGTAAAATATTTATACCTTTTCTCATTTAAAACACCTATTGTTCATATAATAATAATTTTTTATGTAAACTTACATTATATAAACTTATATTATATATGTGTTGGAACCAAAAAGTATCTTTGAATACATTTTTATTCAGTTTATTTGGAATATCATTTGCTTATTTTAATAATGTAGTTAATTTCTATGAATATTTATATTTTATTTCATTTATTTCAATGCAATTATTAGAATATTTTGCTTGGGCTAATTTGAATAATAAAAAAATGAATAATTTTTTATCAAAAATAGGGTTGTTCTTAATATTTGTACAACCAATTTTTTTTACTTTATCTTGTGATATGGATAATAAAATAAAAACTTGGATTATTGCGTTATATCTTGTCTTTAGTATCTTCTGTTTAATTTATTTCCCAATTGATTTTTCAATGAATAAAGAAAAAAATGGTCATTTAGCTTGGAATTGGTTAAATTTTCCCACAATTATTATTTTTATATGGTTATCTTTTATCTTTGGCTTAATTTTATATCAAAAACAATATTTTAATTTTGGTGTGTATTTAATAGTAGTTCTTGCAATTTATTATACATATTATAAAACTAACACTTGGGGGTCTTTATGGTGTTGGATTGCAAATATATTAACAGTACAATTGATATTAAAAGTGTTTTTTGATCTGAAATTGTCTAATTGTTTTAGTAAAAAGTAAACAATTTTATTTTACACGTTTTTCTCATATAAAATAAGAAAATGTGAAAAATTGTAAACCTTAAATTGTAAACCTTAAATTGTAAACCTTAAATTGTAAACTATTTATAATATAATATAAATTATATTGACTTTTATAATCAATATAATATAAGAATGTCGTGTTTAGGGCCAACTTATAATCCTCAACCTCCAAGAGAATGGTACAGATTCTCAAATAATTGTCCTACTAATTTACCAGAGATTAGTTTATATGAACTCATTAATCCTGATAATATAATTTCTGACTACTATAAATATCGTAGTCCTTTTTACAAAAAGGGTAATATACTTCAATACAAGGCAAATAGTGCTAACATAACTCAAAGTCAAAGATATGCACAAATTGCACAAGGAATGTGGACAAATCGCACAAAAACGTGGAGTTCTCAAACTGTAAACGTTACCAATCCAAATACAGATATTTTAAAAAGAGTTAATTACTATACTTTTATTTCTCCAAATTATAGTGTAAATGGGACTGAAATAATTCAACCAGTATTGTCAACTTCTAATATTACTAATTGTGCAGATAATGTTACAAAAAATAACGTGGTTCTTCCTGAGAAGCAGCAATCTGATACTTCGCCTAACAATCCTTTGCCACCAATTGTTCAAACAACATCTGGCCCTTCTATGCCACCTTATATTTACCGTCCTATTATATTAAAACCCAAAATAATTCAAACCGGTGGTTCTCTACTATGTAATATTGTCGAAAATCCTTGCACAGGTGAAATATTAGATAGAACATATACCAAAGATTGTTATCCTACCACTGATTCAGATGTCCCTGGTACCCCTACTTTTCTATGCTGGAATTCAGGATTGCAAACATATTATCCTAAAACCAAACTTACATATGGTACTAGTGGAAATAAATGGCCGATTAACTCGAAAGCAATCTTTTCTGCACAATAATCTCTACATCGATATGTTTTGGGTCATAATTTGATTTAATTAAAATCTCTTTTATTTGCTCTTCCGTAATCCCTAATTCTAGATTTTCCTTTATCCAGTCTCTCCATGGTTTATCAAATATATTGTATTTATTGTCAAAATCTAGAAAATTTACCCTTGAAAAATCAATATAATCTTGTATTGTACGCTTTGTACCAATTCCATATTCGCCTGTATTAGTAAAAATAGTTAAGTAGTGTTCCTTTGACTTCTTGTCTATTTTCCACCATTCTTTATGATCATCCCAATGTTTCGATCTCTTTTTTCTAGTATATTCGTGCCACGCGACAACTATGTGTGGATGAAAAAGATCGTAACCATACGTATAAGCCCTAACCGTAATACTCATTTCTTCGCCAGTAAAGTATAGTTCAGGATCATACTTTATCTCTTTTACAAACAACCCAGTTGTAAAGGCAAAATGAGCCGAAAAAAACTTTGCCGTTATAGGTTTTGTTAATGATTTAAAATTGTTCATATAACCAGGGATAAATAGAACCTGTTTATCATCAGTTTTCTCTTTAAATTCGATTCGCCACGGTTGCATCGCACGATCAGCAGGGTCATTATCTGGGTCATAACTCGGTAAATATGTCGTCAATAAAGGTTTCTCTATTCCAGTTTCTTCAAGTTGTCTATACATCTTTATTAATAATGTGTCCCAATGTTCTACAAATCGATGATGCGAATCTAACATTAATGTATACTCTTCGTCATTGTACAATTCCTGGATTTTATTTCTTGCCCAGCAACATCCTTTAGATTCGGTATACAAAATTGGAATTATTTTGAATCGTGAATCATTTATAAATTCATCTAATGTATCGCCTTCTGCGTATTGCCAACATATACCGAACGTTAAATTCTCTGGACAATCTGCGTTATCCAAACAATTCTTGATTGTAGGTACTAATTCCGGATCTCTATATGAAGCAATTTGTATAAAAATTTTACTAGTTTCTTTAATAGTCTTTATTTCTTCAACAAGAGAATTTTGGTTATCAGATACTTCGTTCACTTGTGATACCGCTTCGACTTGTGATACCGCTTCGACTTGTGATACCGCTTCGACTTGTGATACCGCTTCGACTTCTCCTAATTCTGGCACATTTTTTGGAGTTGCCGTTGCACGTTTGGTATTTTTTTCTGCTTTTGTATTCTTTGCTGAACTTCTAGGTTTTTTGGGTGGCATTTATAATTATATTAAATATTAATAATTATAAATTATAACATATTATTTTCTCAAATTAGGATTAATACATATTTCTTTTGTAGGAAAAATATCTCCAGAAATACATTTGTCATTATCACCCACTTCTATGCAACTTCTAAAACCTCTATCTTCACCAATAAAACACCACCCTGATTTACCTGAAGATTTACTCGCTTGTATGATGCTATATGAATCATCTGCTTCATATGTAGGTATATCATCTTTATTTACTACTTTACTATCCGCTTTTTGTTTCACAGCGTTATTTAAGACATTATTCAAATCATTATTGTAAGCTTGTTGAATTTGCGATGAAGTTGTATTTGATACTAACTCACTATTTGACAAATTATCAGATCCATGACCCTTTATACTGCTTGCAGTTTGTTGAACAACATCTAAACCTGTAGTAATAGTACCAGCAGCTACATTTATACCAGCATTTGCACCTTGTGCACTTACGTTGACTATTTGTTTGCTTGTATCTATAGCATTATTTCCTAAATAATTTGTTAAAGGAGAAACTAATTTTGAAATATATTGTGTTATTTCTGCTAGATAAACAAAAATATTTACTCCCAGAACGGCAAGTATAATTATTATAAACACCCATATTTTCCAGTCAATATTACTAAATAAATTCAATGGTGATGATGTAGTTGTCTCGATTGCAGGTTTAAATGACGATATTGAAGGAGCACTTGACAATATTTGTTCTGTCGGATTTTGCACATTATTCATTTATAATAAAGTTTAATATTTTATTTGCTATTTTGATAGCGAATTGTTTAACATTTTTATCTTAGTTGGCGTTGTTATAATGATTCATTTTTTCTTCGGGTATTATAATGAATAAAATTATATTTACTACTGCATATAAAGATATTAATCGAATAAAATGGGATAATTTTAAAAGATCAAATGATCATTATTTGTGTGGATTTAAAAATTTGTGTTCAAATATACCTTATACCTTAATTGTCTACGTAGAAGAAGATATAAAAAAATTAATAACTGATACTATTCAAATTGCAAGCAATATTATATTTATGGACATTACAAAAGTAGATACATTTTATAATAAATATTTAGATATTGATAAAGAAATTATTCAAAGTGAAGCCTATCTTAAAAAAATACCATTGAATAGAAAAGATTGTCCCGAACACAAATATTCTGAATATAATTTGATCAATCACAGTAAAATAAATTTTGTTAATTATACAAAGAAAAAATTTCCAAAATATAAGTATTATGCCTGGATAGATTTCGGAACAATGAATGAAAATATAGATAATATTCCTAAAAATATTGATTTTACTCTAATTCCGCCAAAAATTACATTTAAATGCATTGTCAATCCTCCTCAAAAAAGGCCTAGTGAAAATGAAATGCTTGCTTCTAATTGTATTTATTTCTTAGGCAGTTCCTTTATTATTTTTACTGATTTAGTTGAACACTATGAAAAAATATACGAATCAAAATTAATTGAATGGCAAAAAAAAGGAATCACTGATGATGACCAAAGTTTAATTTTACAATTATATTATGACAACCCGAAGTTATTTCACATTATTAATCATTCGAAATGGTTTGGATTTTACTCGGCATTAAAACGAAACAACCTGCAAAATAATCCAAATTACCCATTAAATGTTGTTAAATAAAGGAATTGATCCAAATCACCCAATAATTCATCGCGAATGTTGTACAAATCTGAATTATTCATTGTTTTCATTATTCGATTTACATTTAAGCCTACTAAATATTCCTTGAAACCGACAACACATTTCCTCATTTGTTCTAGTGACGAAAAATCGTGGATAGGCAACGATTTTATTTTTGACATATCTACTCGATTTCCCATTTTTCCAAGCAATACTTCTACAAATTTATCCATATTATCATTCAATTTGGAATATAATTCGTCTGTCGCCTTGTGTGTAGCATAACTATGTGTTTTCCAATGATAAATCTTTACCGTATTTAGAAAACACAAGAATTTTGTTACAATCTCCTGTTCAAATTTTTGAATCGATACTTTGTTTTTACGCGTTCCTGTTGTTGATTTTATTCCTCTTTTAGTTCTCATTATATTATTATAAAATATTATTTATAGACGTGGTATATAATTTTCTCCAAAGTTATTCATTTTCTCTAATTTTTCAATTGTTTTGTCTAAATTTGTCTTCTCAACTTGGTTGAACAAATAGTCTGTATTAGGCGATTTCTCGTTTTTCTTTATTTGCTTATAAATAATATCAATTTTAGACACAACTATATTCACTTGTTCTTTGTTTTTAATAATATCCTCATTTGCGTCAACTGGTTCAATTAACAAAGAAATTGCATAATAAATAATATACCGTCGCTTTTTTGCACAACCACTTGAATATTTTAAACAAAATAGATTCAATAAACTCTTTACTATTTTTTGAACTAGAGAATTATGATTTGTCTCCGATTCTTTTATAATAACATCCCACAATATCCATACAAGGTCTAGCTGTTGGGAAGATTCAACCGGCATTTTACTTCTTCTCTCGCATCTACATTTTTCCTTCTTTGTTTTGCAAATATGTTCAAACTCAATGATCCACTCCATCCAAAAACACGCATTAATCGTATTTTTACCGTCCTTTGAAACATTGTATGCAAATTCATTTATTGCTATAAATAATTCTTTAGGATCATCTTTCATAATAACGGCATTTCCATAAGAAACATTAGGAGCTTTTAAACGATCGGTTAATTGTGTCATATCAAAATATTCCTTTTTTACTTTGATCTCGTCAAAACTATGCTTTCTTTTCGCATTACACAAAATACATATTATTTCTGAAAAAAGTTTCCGTATTTTATGATTATTACGCAGTTTGATTTCATTGTTTATATAACCACCTCTTATTATATCTTTAAAATTGTCTATACGTAGATTCAAGTAAATTGCCATTTTAGGATTACCTAAATGAATATATTTACTATAAAAAAACAATATTATTTCCCATAGATCGCTAAAATGACCAGAGCATATAAATTCTGCACTCCAATAGCACGCTTGTTCTATTTTAGAATTTATTAAATTATTTAGTAGTTCTTTCTTAACATCGGTCTTTTTAAATTCTGAAAATGTGATTCCTTTAAATTCTTTCTGTTCTCTGACGTCATTTATTTCTGAATCAGACATATAAACTTTTGTTTATAGTTTATAGTATAAAATAAAACACAAAATAAAACAAAATAAAACAAAATAAAACAAAATAAAACAAAAAATATAACATTAATACATATAGGAAAGGATGAAGCTATTTTTATCTATAACGAAAACATATAATAAATTATCTATTTGGGGTAAAATATTATTATTTATTGTACTATTGCTTATTGTAATAGTGTCTTTAAAATCGTTTAAACGAAAAACCCTGGAAGGTTTTGAGCAAACAGATAAATTTATTTTTAAAACTGGTAATGACATATATGACGGGTTTTACAGTGAAATATACGACTATTTAGTTTATAATAGCCTCAAAGACAGTTATGAAGTTGGCGAAATAATGAATAAGACATTCCCGTCTGAAGAAAGCCTTATTTTAGATATTGGATGTGGTACTGGTCATCACGTTGCAGAATTAGCATCTAAAAATTTTAATGTGGTCGGAATAGACACTTCTACCGCTATGATTAATAAAGCTAAAGAATATTACCCAAATTATAATTACCAAGTTAGAGATGCATTAGATAGCAACGCTTTTTATCCAAATTCATATACTCATATATTATGTCTCTACTTTACTATTTACCATATCAAGGACAAAATGCTTTTCTTCAAAAATTGTATGAAATGGTTGAAACCTGGTGGCTATCTCGTTGTTCATTTAGTAGACAGAGATATGTTTGACCCAATATTACCACCAGGAAATCCATTAATTATGGTATCTCCGCAGAGATATGCCGAAAAGAGGATTACAAATACAAGCATTACCTTTGACGATTTCAAGTATGATGCGAATTTTGATTTAGACGGTAAAAATGATATTGCCGTTTTAAATGAAAAATTTAAATTTAATGATAACGGGAAAGTTAGAAAGCACGAACATAAAATATATATGCCTACTCACGAATCGATAATACAAATGGCACAAGAAACCGGATTTATTCTACAAGGCACTGTGGATCTAGTAAATGTTGCATACGAATATCAGTATCTTTACATATTAGTAAAACCAAATTGATTTTTTTATAGGCAAGTTTTAGAGAAATGATCTTTTATAAATACATAAAATATATAAAATACATATTTTTCATCATAATATGTATTATATTGGTTATTTTAGCTTTTTTTCGGTTTAAATACCGATTTTGGTGTATGCAGCCTGTATTTCACGTTTATGATTTACATTACTATTTATTCCCTCCTGGAATAATTGATTATTCGCAACCAGAACGCAATAAATATTGCAATTTCACAAATATTGAAACAATCGATTTCAAAAAACTAGATGATTATAAGTTAAATAAATTTACCAATTTTGTTCAATCTCATTATTTAAAAAACGGGGAAAATGTTTTTTTACCAAAAAAAGAAAATATTATTCCTTATTTCTTGAATCACACTCATCCTTGTTTTTTTTCTTTTTACACTGAAAATGAATTTTTATTTGATACTAAAACAAATACAACTATTGAAGATAAAAAAATAATTTCAGTGATGGCGTGTCGACCTCTTCATATTTATATAAATAATTACAAAGAACCCATATTGTTTGACGCTTATTATGGCGATTATTTATGTGTTGATAAAAATTATCGTAAAAAGAGCATTGCACCACAGATGATTCATACACACCATTATAATCAACGACTGCTAAATAAAAATATATGCGTTGGATTATTTAAACGAGAAGACGAATTAACCGGAATTGTCCCTATTTGTGTGTATAAGACTTATGGGTTTGAAACGCAGACCTGGAAAAGACCACCAAGACTACCACCTTACTTAGGTATCGTTGAAATCGGAGAAAAAAACGCATATCATTTATTCGATTTAATCAAGACATCTCATAATAATTTTGATATTGTAATTATTCCAGAAATTTCTAACCTTATTGAACTCATTAAAACAAAAAATATATATTGTTACATAATTGTTCGAGATTATAAGATTTTATCTGCGTATTTTTTCCGTCGCACGTGTGCATATATTCGTAAAAATGCCGAAATTATTTCGTGTTTTTCCTCAATAAATAATTCAGACATTCTAGATGTTTTTGTGGAAGGATTCAAAATTGCTATATGGAAACTTTGCAATAAACACTCGTTCAACTATGCAGTTATTGAAGATATTGGCAATAATGCTGACATTATTAAAAATATAAAGATGCGTACACCCGCTACATTAGAGAGCCCTACTGCTTATTTCTTTGGCAATTTCGCTTATCCTACATTTAAATCATCAAAATGTTTAATAATTCAATAGTGTTTAACGTTTATATTTACCAACTCGTGTAAACGAATCTACTAGAAAAATAATAAATACTCCTAAAAACGAATACAGAACAACCTCTTCAGTAACATTATTTGTACGTTCATCTTGCTGTTCTTCCAATAAATTAATCATATAGTTCAATTTATCAATTAATACATCATTGTTTGAACCTCTCACAACCGGTGTTGAAGTAGAATTGGAGAATTGATAATTTGGTATATTATCTGGTGAAGCATTGTACATTCCTTCGTAATTTGGAATAAAACGTTTATAATATTCCTGTGGCATATTATGATTGTTATCTTCTGAATAGACACCATATGTTGTTGCAGAATTTATGTCTCCAGAAATATTGGATTGAACATTTTGGTTTGGATTTTTTGCAGCTTCTTTTGCAGCTTCTTTTGCAATCTTAGATTCAACTCCTACTGATGTAGGCGGTGGCAAAGGACTAAAATCCGCCAAGTCACTCTCTTGATAAGGCAAATTATGGATTGTTTGAAGAACTGATAATACTTTTTCCGTATTCACGTTATTCTTTTGCATACTTGGATACCGTTTTTGAGTCCTATTCATTGCTATCTTTTTTTTTCCTATATGATTATTCGTATCATTACTTACTACTTGATCTATATTATTATCAAATGGTGCTGCATACATTGCTAAAGACATTCTTATTAAAAAATAAGATAATAAATTTATAAAACACACTGAATTTTTGTTTTATATTTTAAATATTCTTTATTTATATATGTCAAAAATGATACATAACAATCCTTTTTTCAAATATTTTAATCCACTTATAACTTGTGTTTTTGTGCTTGTTATTTTTTACATAGTACTATTTCCATATTACTTACAATTCTATTTTGAAAACACTTTAGGTAGATTCGCCATAATATCTTTTATTATTGCAGTCACATTTGTAAATCCTATTATTGGTGCTTTTGCAACAATCCTATTTATATCATTATATCATTGGCGTACGATTGAAGGATTTACAACAAACAATGCAACCAAAAACGAAAAACAATCAAAAAATGACTCAATGTATGCAGATGTGCCGAAGGAACACAAAACGGGTGATTCTAAAAAAAATAAAAAAAGGCCAAACAGAAAAGAACTTGTTGCAAATGAAAGAAATATTCAAAAATAAACTTCTAAATAAGTAAAATATTATCATCTATTAATTTATGAAGGCTAATAGTAATATGCGTTTTTTATCTTTATTCATTGTTATAGCTATAATAGCTATTGTAGCATTATTTTATCACAATTATTCAAGTAAAAAAGAGTCATTCTTATCAGGATTTAGAAAAAGGATTCGACCGCATATAAGACATACACGGAGGGTCGCTGGTAAGAAATTTTACACTTTTTTTAATAAAGTAAAGGTATTTCTAAAGAGAAATGGTATTTTATAATGATATTTTTTGATTTTTTTTATTTTATTGTTTTATTATATGCCGCCAAAAAATTCAAAAAAAAAAATTTCTATAAATACGAATCAGCCACCGTTAAACCCTGTTATTATGCCAAATGCTTATAATAACCACACAGTATCACAAGTCAGTTTTTTAAAAAATCCATTTTTATTTATTCACGATCATATATTATATTTAAACAGTAGCAAATTTTTTGCAGGAGTTGTTATGATTATGTTAAATGTTGGTTCTAAATTCATATCTATTCAATTTAGCAAATCCACTGAAGAGTATCTCAAATTTTCTCTTAGTAAGCAGTTATTGGTTTTTGCAATGGCTTGGATGGGTACTCGTGATATATACACTGCACTTTGTCTAACAGCTGTCTTTGTCATTTTATCTGATCATTTATTTAACGAAGAAAGCAATTACTGCATTGTACCACACGGCAGTAGGATATTAAATAAACAGATAGATACAAATAATGACGGCAAAGTTTCAGATGCCGAATTAAACAGTGCTATTGCAACACTTGAGAAGACAAAACGAGAGAGACAACTAAATCTAAGTAAGAAAAATAATCAAAATAATTAGTAATGCTGTTTTAAACCTTTTCAATTCTCAAAGGTGTAAAACAGCTACATTTTTAGTATTCCATCAATGACTTATTTTAATTTATATTTCCATATCGTTTCTTGTAGGGAAATATAAATTATTCGCAAGCTGTATTTAGCTCAAAAACTTAAGGTAAAAATTAAAATATAATATTCTTGCTGTATTATAAGTATGTTACCTATTTATCAAATGAATCAATTACCCATTAATAATTCAAATAAGAATCCTCGCAACAATTATCCAAAATCTCTTACTATATTAATTAACACTCGTATACGTGGTTTTTCTAAGTTAAAATATCAGCCATCAATGACTGTTCCAGGTGTAAGAAGCGAAACTGTTTATTTTGATCCATTAATAAAATTAAATAATTACAGTGCTAGAAACATACCAAAAGGTTATCCAAAATCCGAGTTATACACACAATTCTTTGATAAAGGCGAGTTTGAGAGTCTAATTAGTAGAACTATATCATCATCCTTAATTGGACAAGGTCAGCGAACATTAGAAGAAGCAACACAGAATGGTTATGTCGATAATAATATAAAAGTTACATTAAATCAGTTATTTAAAAATGGGAGTTTGTTCTACATTAAAGGTCAACCTTATACTGTTAATGGTTACGACTGGAATTACGGCGACTGGCAAATAGGTACAAAAACGATTGAACGTATTTTTGATCAAAATACAGACACTTATGGACAGGGTATTAATTCAATGTATAAATATCAATTATCGAATACAGAAGACATCATTGCAAATCAAGAATTATCATTATTTGAATCGTTACATCCCAAAAATGTGATGAGAGGCAAATTAAATCCAAAGTTTTCAAAATTTGCCGATGATAATATTCCTATAACAGATGTCGCTGCTGGTGTTACTGCACCAGTGTCTTCTTCAGATAAACCCGCAATCACTGAGAAACAGAATGTTACTACAAACGTTGAAAAACAGGCCGAGTTACCATCCGCGATTAAACAACTAATCTCAACCGAGATAGTTTTTGATGATTTTATAAATGATGACCCCAATATAGCCAATTTGTCGAGTGATCCTGTTTCAAAGTCGCTAATAAACGCATTAAATACAATTTATTTAGCGGAAAAAGACAAACACCCTGAATTAAAACCACTGTTTGAGAGAATGAATGTTCAATTAAAAGTATACAAAGATGCTAATAATAAATTTAAAAGTATGCTAGGCACGGTTGATACAGAATCACAAGATAAGGTTGAATTGCAGAATCTTAAAAAAGAGTTGCTTCAAAATAGAGATGAAATCATTAATCTATTGGAGAAATTTTCTCTTCAAGAAACGAGCAACAAGCTGAATGAAATAGAAGAATTATTAACTAAGGAATACAAGAAGCCGGGACCGGGCCCTGTTGTTGGTGGATATAAAAAAAAATCTAAAAGATCAACACGCAAATTAAGAGGCAGAGTTGTTCCTGTTCCTGTTCCTGCCCCTGTTCCTGCCCCTGACCCTGTTCCTGACCCTGTTACTGTCGCCGGAACCGATTATTCGGTGACTTTAACAGATATCAACAATAATTTAATTGAGATAAAAAATTTATCAAATCAATTAATTTTCAATTTGGAAAATAAAATAAAGAAATTTTCATCTACACGATCTAAAGATCCAACTACTTCTCTAAAAGATCAAACCGATGTGTTCCCTTTATTTGAAGATATCGAAAAAAATCACACTAAAATAGATGAATTTATTGATTATCTAAAAAAGTCTACCTTTATTGACATTAATTCTACAAAAAAAACAGAAATAAGAATCAAGGTCCAAGAAATAAAGCAATTATATCAAAAAATTGGTATGTTGGATTCTCAACTAACCGAATTATTTAAAAAGGAGACATACAATTATATCATCTCTGATAAAATAGAAGGAAGCGACTCACTTTTTAAACAAAAAAAAATATATGACACTTTTTCAGAGAAATTCTTGAATTTAATTGAAAAATATAGATCAGAAGGAATATCTTACAACTCAATAATCACTGATTTAAATAAAAAAAAAATATTTTTTGATTCAATGAATAAAATTATTACGATTAAAAGTGATTATCTTAAACTATATAAAAATACATTGATTGCTCTTTTGGAGAAAATCTCTAACCAGCAAATATATGTATTTGCTATGCGTAATTTAATGCAATCATTAGTTAAAATACAGAAACAAAATATATTAAATTATCAGGATACAAATAATAAGACAAAAAATAAACCGTCATCCATCTATGGCATAGTAGTAGACGAATATGATTCTCTCGAACTTTTAAAAACGGTCATCTCTTTTGAATTGTTGAAATTCGATTTTTCTGTTTATGATTCTTTGCGGCAATATTACATAGAAGATAGTCCATTTACCCTCTATAAAAGAGAAATAACCGATATGATTATCAAGGTTGAAGACGAAATAAACTTATTGCGTGACTACAATATAAGAGAAGAATTTGAAAAGTATTACAAATTTAAAACTTTATTAAAAATAGACAAGCATAAGTTTGACTATTATAATATAAGGATGATGATATTTGACTTTGAAAATGAAAAAATGTTGTGGAATTTATTATCAGAAGAAACAGTCAAACTTCTTAATAAAACAAAAAAGGTGACTTTTAATTCTATTACCAAGTCCTATCTGCTATATAAAAAATACACTCAAAATTATACAGAGGATGAGCGAACACAATTTTTAACGCGTTTTAATCTTGGTCAAAAACCCATTCAAAGTTCAAACTCTCTATTTATGCGTACGCTTGTTGGAACCGTTGATAGTGACAAAAAACAACGCACAGAATATTTAAATATGAGAAATTCGCAAATTATATCATATACTTATATTACTCTATACATTAGATTATCCGTTATTACATTATCCAGAAAAATTACATACAACACCCAAATTAAAAATATTGTTTCCAGCACCATTGAATTAAAAAGATCATTAAAAAAATATTATGCTTCACTCAAAGAAATAAGCGATTTCAGTGAATTTGATGAAATTGTAACAGATTCTTTATATTGGGATCTGAGTGATATCAGTTTGGATAAAAATATGATTGATGTCAAAATAAAAGATATAGACGACGATTCATCCTTATTGATTACTTATAGAAGCAAGGTTGATGATGATATTATGAAATTAGATACAGATTTTAAAAACGAGGTTGATTTAATGTTGCCATACATAAGCAAGATAGGTATTCTTAAAACGTGTCAAAATATTACTCAAAATGCAAATATGAATGAAAAAATAATAAGTACGAATGAACAGCTTTTAATCGATTTTTTTAAAAAATTTATTATTGATAAAGATAACAGCGATATTGCACACTACCAATTTCTACAACTACAAGTTGATTATTTTGATATTAATGAAAAAGATGTATCGATGTCAGTATTGACAAAAATAAATGATTATGTGCGTAAATGGTCCATTTATGGTTATGATTATCCTAGAAAGATTGGAGCTGATCCAGATTTGGCTGATAATCGTATAGGGTCCATTTTAGAGACATTTGTCACTGCATTAAATGGTGAATTGATTTCTTTGAAAAAGACGACATTGAATAAATATGCAAGAAATCCGGAAGATCAACCGGATCCATTTAACTATAATAATTTAGACGGTTCCAATTATACTGAATTTAAATTTTCAGTCAATGGTATTAAAAGGGCGATTGCTGATTTTATTGTAAAAGATGAATATAAATTATATATAAACCATTATGGAAAAAAGGCTATAGATTTTATAAAAATGGTAATAAAAAATTATCATCAATTAAATTATAAAAATAATTATTTAAAGAAAATTAAAAGCAAAATTTTAGACTACTTAAAACTTGAACTTGAAAAAATTAAATTTATGTTCAAAGAAAAGGATGTAGACAAGATTATTGATGATATAGGTAAAATACCAAAAGGGTATAAATTGAAAGACTTTGAAAGCATTATTTTCACTAAACCAGGTGAAATATCGGCTGCAATTATGAGCGAATATTACAATGGCGATTCATTTATTGCTACATTGTTAGAAGAAATTTTTAAGATAAAAATCTTTATAATTGATAGTTTCCAAAATGGAATTGATGTGGGATCTTTTATAAAATTTAAAGACGAAAAAAATGATATACACGAGGGTACAATTAAGAAAATAGACAAAAGTATGACATATTTGGCCGAAGAAAAGAAATATGAAAATAATCTTTATTCAAAGGAATATACAGTTTACTATTGCAAATTAATATTCGAAGAATTAAAAAATATATGTATGAACCGATACGAAGAGATTATTTCTATGGTAAGTCGACGACCTGCTAATTTCGAAACAACTTTGCAACAATATAAAAAAATAATTATAAGCATTGATTATTTATTAAATATGTTAGATGTTGTTAATTTTCCACCTATTATTGATAAGCCAATAATGGATATTATTTTAACTATTTTAAATGAAAAAAATATATATGTTTATCTAGAGAAAATAGACCCTAAATTGGGTAAAACTAAATTAACCTATTTTGTCAATTTATTAAATGGCGATTCTACAGCGAAAGACCCTGGTATACTGGTAAATACAATTGAATATTATCCTAAATTGTTTATTTTAACAAAATCACTTAAACTTTATCAGATAATGTGTGACAAAATTTTGCAATATGAATATATCAATGAACCGTATTATATTATTAATTCTAATTCATTATATGCGAATGCCACAAAAGCAACAGTAAAAAAAAATGATTACTTGTTTATTTTATACGATAATTTTAGTCAAATGTATAAAAATATTTACAATTCTATTGAAAACACATTTATTTATAAATACGATAAAATACCAAATTTTTTAAATATGCTAGTTTTAAATTTTAGAGAAAAAATAGGTAATGCAAATAAAGGTACACTATATTTTTCGGTTCAAACAGAATATGCAAGGTTGATTGAAGAATATTATAATAAATATATTGCCTTTTTAAATAAAAACGTCTCTAAAACTGCAATTGCTCTTCCGAAAACAAAGTTTGAATCTGGTGTAAGGCGTAGTTCACGAACATCTAAAAAGATCGATATTACAAAAAATAACTGGCGAGGAGGTGCACCTCCTCCAGAATTTAATAGATTCAGCAATATAAATCGTGGAAATAGCACAATCGAGAGTAATCGAGATTCTAGATTAAGTTATTATATTATCATTGATTTGGATTTATATCCAGGAAAAGACGGTATCCCGTTTAAAGAAAAACTTGTATTAGGTTGCCAGAATCACTACGAAAAAATTCGCCGAGCCTGGGCGAAATTATTCGGTTTAGTATATAGACCAAATGAATTATATATTTCAGGAAATGTGCCACAAACGTCTTCTCAATACAATAATAAAGACACACGTAGAAATAGAGTTTCAAATAATAGAACAAGAAGAGAAGATAGACCAAAAAGAGATGATAGATCTAGAGAATACGATAGACCAAGGGAATACGATAGACCAAGAAGAGATGACAGATCTAGAGAATACGATAGACTAAGAAGAGATGATAGGCCTAGAAGAGATGATAGACCAGGGGAATATGATAGATCAAGGGAATATGATAGACCAAGGGAATATGATAGATCAAGAAGAGAAGAAAGATAAAGATAAAGATAATAAAATTATATTAAATGTATTTATTTAATATAATTATTAATGCCTGATCCATATACAATAAAGATACGGTTTTTTTCGAGTTTTTGCGACAGTTTCACGTGTAAAACAAATTACGAAAATGTTTTTGAAACAAAATCAATTGAGGATTATGGAACGGATAAAAAAATATATATTACTTGTGATGATGACTATACCCACGCTGTTATTATAAATACCGCAATGCCAGTATTAAAAGAGGGTATACCAAAAGAAAATGTCATAGGCATTGCATTTGAACCTATTTATATATTAGGGTTAACAGCCGAATTTGTAGAATATGCAAAGAATACAATTCATCATTATTATATTGGCGACAAGAAAGATCTGCCTGACCTATTTCAAGAACATTATGCATATATGTGGCATATTTTTCCTTTGACCTATTTACCGATTAAAAATAAATTAATGTCAATAATGATTAGCGAAAAAGCATTTGCACCTGGGCACAAATATAGGCACGATTTGGTCATAAATATATTGAATAACAATTTACCTATAGACATATACGGTAGAGGATGCGAATATTATCTCAAACCAGATTCCCCGTTTATAAATAACGAAAGATTGAAGGGCGAGTTTGATGAGCTAGAACCTTATGAAAACTACCACTTTCATATTTGCATTGAGAATTTTCAGTGTAATCAATATTTTTCTGAAAAAATAGTAAATTCTTTATTATGTTCAACCACACCCATTTACTTAGGCTGCAAAAACATAAATCAATATTTTTCCGATAATGTAATATGTTTAACGGGAGATTTATTAACGGATCTAAATATACTTGTTAGTATTATAAATAACCCAGATCAATACAAGAAATCCATCGACGTAAATAAAATAAAAAAAATAACTAATTTTTTTGATAATTTTGACACATTATTCAAGTGAAATAATATTGCATAATTGAATATTTCAATTTGTCAATGAATCTATGAATTGCAAAGCCAAGTCATCTGGGATGAAGTTGAAATCGATCATTTTCTGATTTACTGCGAATTTTTCAGACGCATTCTCTTTTTTCATTCGTTCATTGAAATACTCTGGATCCTGATAACATTTAAGTGCGGTTTTAGGCCCGCATTTTTTCAATACAGATGGAATATTATCACTGACATCGCCCATTACAATTTTACAGAATAGATCAGATTTTGCGTCGCCATTGCTGCTTTTTTGCAGTCCAATATTTTTGAACCCGAGGTCAAATATTTGTACACGTGGTTCGATTAACTGAAGATAATCTTTATCGCTAGTGATTATATAGATGCGTATATTTTCATATTTACCTAGCAAATATTTAACCGAAAGTGCTATACAATCGTCTGCCTCTAATTGTGGATGACTAAGTACCGCTTTTACTCCACCTTGCTGAAATAATTCATCATTCCACGCCATTTTGAAGAATGGTCCACCCATAAAGCCATCTTCAGGACCATTTTTGCGGTTTCCCTTGTAATTTTCTTGAAGTGAGTTTCGCCATATTTTTTCTCTCGGACAATCTTTACCAACAAGCATAATAGGTGGGATTTTATCTTTATGAAGACCCAAACTCTTGGGTAAAGATTTTATATTATCGACAAATGTCTTTCTATATTTTTCGACAAACTCTGGATTCTGCAAAGGATCATCATTTGATTCTTCTGGATGTGCACTTTTACGCCATCTGATAATAGAATAGTACCTATGGAAACAATAATAACTACCATCCACAAAGATGAAAGTAGGGGTTTCGCTGTTTACAAGTGAGTCAAGCAAAGTGGACATATTTGAGCTGGGTTACCTATTAATCGCAGGTTTTCAATGCATCAATTTTTATTTTCATCTTTTCATCAATTAAATGGTCTTCTTTTGGTGTAGCTAATCATTATAGTATTTATACGCCTATTTAAATTAGAATAGTCAAATAATAATATATTTTGTAAACAACTTAAAGACCCATCCACCCACAGCCGGTGCACATTTTTTCTTATGGTCTTTGGGATGCGTTATTTTTTCTGTGTCCACACCACTCTCCGTAACGTAAATGAACATATCCCGTACTTTTCTAGTTCCAAGCGCCCAGGGATGTAATGTAACATATTTTGCTGAAAAGTATTTCCACTTTTCGATTTTGGACATTTTTTTTGTCCATTTTTGAAAACCTAAAATACTTTTCAGCAAAAAAGTATGCAAAAAGTGCACTCAGAGCATAATGCAGCGATTTTCAATAATTAAAATTTTGGCGGCTTATTGCAACTTTTTTATTTTTTTCGAGGAAAAGAATATAGCAACTTTTTCTGTTCATGAATTATGGGACATTTCGTGACAAAAAGTTGCTCAAAAGTTGCTCCTAAATTTTTCTGTGAAAAATGTGACTATGTTACAAGCAAGACAAGTAGTTTCGACAAACACCTCTTGACATCTAAACATACTCTCGTGACGCAAACCGTTAAAAAAGTTGCTCATCAGTTGGCAGAGCATTATGCGTGCGAAAATTGTGGCAAAAAATATAAATCAAGAAATGGCCTGTGGTATCATAAAAAGACGTGTATAAAACAGGAAAAGGCTCAATTGAATGACCAGGATTTAATCCACGTTTTATTGAAGGAGAATCAGGAGTTCAAGCAATTATTGATGGATCAGAGCAGTAAGATGATGGAATTAGCTACTAAACCTCTCACTGTAAATAACATAAATAACAATAATAACAATAATCAGTTCAATTTGAATGTGTTTTTAAATGAAAAATGCAAAAATGCTATGAGCATCAACGATTTCGTCAATTCAATCGAAATACAATCCGAGGATTTGGAAGTTTTCGGTAATCAGGGATATGTACAGGGCATTTCTAATATATTTCTCAAAGGGCTTAAAGACCTCGATGAAACGATTCGACCGATGCATTGCAGTGATATAAAACGCGAGATTCTCTATATAAAAAATGTGGATGGGTGGGATAAAGATGATAAAAAGGACAGGATGAAACAAGTAATACAAAACATTGCACATAAGAATTTCAAGTATATTCCGATATGGAAACAAGAGAATGAGCCAAATGTTTCAGATGTAACAACAAAGAAGAATGAGCAATATATGCGAATTGCGAATCAGGTAATGACTGCAATTACTCCAGATGACGATAATGGTATAAATAAAATAATTCGAAATGTGGCCAGTAAGGTCTGTATTAATAAGAATACATAGTGCTATTATAAAATAGAACCAATACTATTTTATAATAATTAATCATCCCTCAGTAAATCAGTGTGAAACATTTCATTCAACGTTTGATTTAACACAGGCATAATATCATTTTTGCAGAGAACCATATTTACTGCATTGCACATAACAGCCGCCAATTGCGTTTTTACAAATGATTCATTTTGACTTATTCCGTATTTATATAGATCATTATTGTACATATATGAGTTTAATTCTACTACGATATTAAATAAATTTGAAATATTTGCTCCACCTTCAACACAAAAAGAGGAATGCAATATTTTTTCTATTGTGCTTAATATTGTATTAATGTGTATTTCTGGTAATGTGTTTAATAATTCTGCAGGTTCTGTATATAAAAATAAAAGATCTTTTGCAATTTCTTTTATCGATTTTGTACTTAATAGTGCATCTGATGCTAAATTTAACATATAAGTTCGAATGTGTTCATCAATTCTTAATACAATACCAAAATCAATAAAAGCAATCTGGTATTCTGGCAAATCAATTGAACCCTTTTCGTTTTTTATAAATAAAATGTTACCTGGATGTAAATCCCCGTGGGCTAATCCATTTAACATTATAGAAACCAATGCAGATTTCATTAAAAGCGACGAATATATTTTATGATCTCCTTCATCTATTTCATTAATAGATTTCCCATTTATAAATTCCATCATTATTGCATCACCGTATTTATCGGTTACTTCCTTGTAAATTTGCGGTATTTTGAGGTATTTTATATTTCTGCATTTGTCCGCGTACTCAATCGTATTATTTACTTCTTCGTGGAAATTAAGTTGTTCCTTTAAAATGGAAATGTTCTTGTTCAATAGTGTGCGAATATCTAATACATTTAAATAAGGAATATAAGATAATACGTTTATAAAAAATTGAAAATTTTCTATAGCAATTCTTAATTTTTCATCTATATTGACACGCTTCATTTTTAAAATAATATCTTTACCAGCATTTTCATCGTGCAACTGAAAAACGAGAGATATCATACCCGCCTTGATTGGTTCATCAGAATACAAAATTAAATTATATTCCTTTTTAATTTTATTTATTAGATCAATATTTACATCGCTATTAGTGTAAGGTACTGTATCTGTAAATTTCAACAATTCATTATTAATTTCTTCACTTATAAAACTCTTATTCATCGCGATCGCCTGAAACAATTTAACATATAATATATTTTTCTTGGTTAATTTTCCGGCAAGTCTTTTAATAAGTAGTTTTTTTTGAAGATGGAATAAGTAAAATACAAATTCATATGAAAACAAATATAAGATGGATCCAATAAACAAACATTTATCAAATAAATTATCGAACCACATTTTACGTATATTTAACTATGCATAATTTTCTATAAATTGTTTTATTCTTAAAGTTATTTTTGATGCTATTTTTATAATATACTTTTCAATAAAATCAAAGATTTCCAGTTTGCCGTTCATAGTTAGTGTACTAGAAAGCTCAACATTATGATCATTATTAATCTTAAATTCTACTAATATTTCGTCAAAAACGAGTAAATCCGTATTATTTGGTAAATTTTCAGGAATCCTGTCTTGAATTGTTTTGAAATTAAAGTAAATAGAATCATTATCTTTATCCTTATCGATTTTTACATAAAAATGAGAATATTTTTGTGAAACACCTAAATCGACAAAAAAATGCTTAAATAGAAAATGCACAATTGCTTCATTTTCATTAACAACAGTTAACTTATAACCATCAAATATATCTTTATTCAATACATATACCATATCCAACAAAGAAAATTGGATTAATTTTTTCATATAAACGGCCGGATTATTTAATGAGACTGAAAAATAAAAACTATTTTTATCAAGTTTTTTAATCATCATATTGTTTTTATTTAATAAAACAACAGGAAATTCCATTTTATTTTAAATGATGATAATTAAATATATAAATTAACTTAATGAGCGAAAATCGCAGAGAACATAGCAATCGCCATTTTTTTCTGTTTGTCGTATTCAACGATCGGTTGTGGATAATTTCCTACACTTAGCTCTTTAAGCTCCTTTTTTGAATATTTATATAATTGATGAATAGTTTTGGGGTCGACATCTTTCAATTCAGGTATCCATTGTTTAATGTAGGTTGCTTGAGGGTCGTATTCGGACGCCTGTAACCACGGATTGAAAATGCGAAAATAAGGCTGAGAATCGGCACCGGTGCTTGCGTTCCATTGCCAATTTCCGTTGTTTGAAGCTGGGTCGTAATCGGTCAACTTTTGGGCAAAATATTTCTCGCCTTCTCTCCAATCGATCAAGAGAATTTTTGTTAAGAAGGATGAAACAATAAGTCTTGCTCTGTTGTGCATATATCCTGTAAGATTTAACTGACGCATACCCGCATCAACCACCGGGAATCCGGTTGTACCTGTTTTCCAGGCATTGAGCCAAGCCGTATTTTTGTGCCATCTAAGCTTATTATATGATTGTTTCATCGGCTTACCTAAAACATAGGGGAATGAGAAAAGGATATTTGCGTAGAAATCACGCCATATAAGTTGACGAACGAGATCGTGGTTTGTCCTGAATGCTTTCCACACTTCGCGTATCGATATACAACCAAACTTGATATAGGCAGATAACTGTGTTGTCGGTTTTTCTAATGTATTATGTGTTTTACTGTAATGCTTTTGAGTACGCAACGCGGTTTTCAAACATTCGATAGCATTCGGTCTTCCACCTTCGACAAGTATATTTTTATTCTCCTTTGTAAACTTCGAAAAGGCTGCATCGAGAGAAATAGTATTGGGAATCCGTCCACTGCGTTTACCTGAAAAATGAATGCGTCTCTTAGGGGCAGGTTGTTCAAAATGCTTCTTAATTGCTGTATTATAATAAGGCGTGAATTTTTTGTAGGGTTCACCTTGGCCATTCATAATGGATCCTGGTGGGTGCAGATAATAGTCGTGAAAGGAGTCACATACGATACCGTGTTTTTTACATAATTGATGTATTTGGGTGTCTCTCTCGATCGCATATGGACTGTAATCCAAATTGAATGATACATAATCGATGTCAAACGCTTTTATGCATTGTTCTACAATCCGGTTGTTTTCTCCAAAAAACGTGTATAACTGACCTCCCTCTGCTTTTATATTTTGCGAAAGATTTTCGAGGCTTTCAATCATAAATTGAACAGCGTTGTCGGATTTGTAGTGATTTGATCGAGTTACTTGTTCTGGTGTGAAAATGAAAATGGCGAATATACGTTTACATTTTGAATTTGCTATATTTAAAGTAGTATTATCGATAATTCTGAAATCACGTCTAAATATGAATAATCCGTTTTCAAAAGACATTATTATATTATTGGTGCATAATATTATGTCCTAAATGTAAATGGCTTGTCCTATAAAGCAATGTTCTAAATCTATATAAAAGATACTCAACATATATACACAAGTATGCTCTTGCTATTTATTGCACTTTTACTATTAAATACAATGAATTGTTTTGCATTTAAACCCAAATTCCATTTAAACAGTGAACAAATAAAAACAGTCAACCATTTAATTCAAAATCCTGGTTTAACAGATTATCAAAGAAATAAAATAAATTACATTTTATATTGCTCTTATGAAAAATGGGCGGTTAAGATAGCGAAGAAGTTTATGTATTTGCATAGGAATAAATGTTTGAATATAAATAAGGATGATATCATACTGTCTAGTAAGATAGGGCTTTTTAAATCGATACAAAAATACAACGGAAAGCATTCATTGACGAATTATTCTTATTTTTATGTAAAATCCGAACTAATGAAAATAATAACAGAAAAGTATGCAATGTCTTCTGTTTCCAAAAAAGTGAGAATGCAAAACAAACAATATTTCTCAAAAGAGGAAATTGAAAAATATAATAAGGAACTTTCCACACCTATAATTGAATATAAAAATAGTTGGTTATTTAATGATATTTATTTTTCAAAAAATTCGGGTAATCCAAATTCATTTGAAACTTATAGCGAGTTATGGGATAAAATAAATCAGTTGACACCATTTGAACAAAGAATAATAAAAATGAAATATACATATGATTTTCAACCACTTTTAACAAATAAAAATGTAGCAGAATTAATGTGTTGTTCAGAGGAGACAATTAGAACAAAGCTGATAAAAATAAGGGAAGATCTCAGAAAGATAATGTGAAGTAGAATGAGAAAAATAAGATTATTTTATATTTTATTTGTTATAATATATAAAATATTAAATGAAAAAGTCAGGAATAAACAAGTGGTTATTAATACTAGCTATTATAATATTGATTGTTTTTATGATATACTTTTTCTCTCGAAGCACAATATTTGAGGGTATGACAAATAACAAAAAAGATGAAATCCCAAAAAAGATCTGGACCTTTTGGGACAGCCCCGAAGTACCTGATATAGTGAATCAATGTATCGATACGTTGCGTGAATTCAATCCAGACTACGATATTGTTATTTTGAACAAAACTAACATTTCTAATTATATTCCAGGAGTCGATTTTTCAAAAATGAAACATATTAACGAGACACCACAGCGATTTTCTGATATGGTTCGATTACATATTTTATCAAAAGAAGGGGGATTTTGGGTAGATGCTACAATTATCTGCCAAAAACCCTTTGAATGGATTCAAGAAATTCAACGCAACACAGGATCCGAATTTGTCGGATATTATATCAATTTATTTACACTACCTCATTTTTTAGATACTTCACCTGTAGTAGAAAATTGGTTTTTCGGTTGTATAAAAGATTCCACCTTTGTAAAGGATTGGTTAAATGAATTTTCCACTATTGTCAACTACAATACAGTAGAAGAGTATGTTGATTTGCAAAAAACCCAGATTGATTTTCAAAATATTGACGGACCTTATTATTTGTCAATGCACGTAGCAGCTCAAAAAATACTGCAAACAAATGTCAATAAGTACAAGTTACATTTGCTCAAAGCCGATGATACTGCATTTAAATACTTGGTGGATAATCACTGGGATGGTTACAAGGCAATTCAACAATTATTACATAAAAAATATATAGACCAACCCATTATTAAATTAAGAGGTGGTGAGAGAAATATAATAAAATCCCTGGACTATCAACCCTATTTTAATGCACTGTTTGAAAAGGCTGAAAACAAATAAGTAATAAATATCTTATTTACAATCATAATCTACCATTTCCTTAACAAGGCTTGTAAAATCATATTTCAATTTCCATCCTAATTCATTTCGTGCTCTTGTACTGTCTCCAAGCAATTCATCTACTTCAGTCGGTCTGAAATACTTTTCAGAAATACATATGAGCTCCCTTCCTGTTTCCTTGTCATAACCTACTTCATCTAGTTTATCGCCTCTCCATAAAATATTGAACCCCTTCATCTTGAATGCAACTTCGATAAATTCGCGAACACTATGATATTCATTAGTAGAAAGAACATAATCATTTGGTTTTTCTTGTTGCAACATTAACCACATACCCTCTACATAATCTTTTGCGTGACCCCAATCTCGCATAGAATCAATATTACCCATAACAAGTTGTTGTTGTTCACCCTTAATAATTTTTCCTAAAGCAATTGTAATTTTTCTAGTTACAAAATTATGACCTCTTCTCGGACTTTCGTGGTTGAATAAAATTCCAGTGCACGCAAATATTCCATATGCTTCTCTATAGTTTTTAGTAATCCAATGAGCATATAATTTAGCTACTCCATAAGGGGATCGAGGATAAAATGGTGTTGACTCATTTTGAGGAATTTCTTGTACCTTTCCATATAATTCAGATGTTGAAGCTTGATAAAAACGTATTTTTTCATTGGGTACATTGCATACACGAATCGCATCTAATAATCGCAATACACCTAAACCATCAACGTTAGATGTATATTCGGGCATATCAAATGATATTTTAACGTGGCTCATAGCTGCTAAATTATAAATTTCAAGACATTCAATATCATTATACGTACAATAAATCTCATTTAATATATTTAATAGATTGCTTGATTCACATAGATCACCGTATCGCAGAACAAGCTCATTAAATATATGTTCAATTCTAAATGTATTGATATTAGATGATCTACGAATTAAACCCCATACTTTATATTTCTTTTCTAAAAGAAACTCGGATAAATACGATCCATCTTGTCCAGTAATGCCAGTTATAAATGCAATTTTAGACATAATATATTATTAATATATTTATATCTAAATATCTAGACTTACGGTATTTTTATCCGACTTTTGACGACGCTTGCTACGTTTTGGCAAGTTGCCTTCTCCTTGTAATTCCTTTAATTCAGAAATACTTATTGTACTGCTATCATTTCCGTTATTCTGCATACCGAAATTGGGGGAAACTTCTTGGATATTAATTGTCTTCGTTTTGAGACCATTTAAAATATCCGAAATATCGCTAGGACCCCTCATCTCTGGACGATTTGACCGTGGAATATCAGATGTACCTCCGAAGTTCTCTCGAATATTTATTCCATCATTTTCATTGTAAAAAGATTTCGCACTTGACATTCGATTGGAATTATTATTACCTGGACGGCTCGTGGGTGCGTCGCGATTTTGCGTAGCTAATGGTGGCGGTGGTGGACCCTGTGATGATTCTTGGCTCATCATATTGTTCATAAAACCAGAGAATCCAGGACTAGTCTGACTCATCGAGTTTACCGCAGCACTTTGAAATTGACGCATTAAATCGGGATTTTGTCTAAGAATATCATCCATACCAGGCATAGCGGATTTGAACATCGTGTTTGTCATATGAACCATCATAGCACTTCCACCGAGCTGAAAAAGAAGTTTTAATTCAGGTGCCATCGAAGCTCTGCTCTTGTATTTTTCATATAATTCGCCAAAAACATCATCATAATCGTTCAGATTCTCATTGAGTTGATCACTCCACCCATCTAGCTTAATATCAAATGGATCAAACCGGTTGTTTAAAAATTCGATACCATTAATGCACGCCATTAGCATATTTCCTTGAAATTTAATAGAATTTGACTTGGATTTTTCGTCCATAATCATTTCATATTCGCCTTGCATTTCTGCAAGAGGTGATTCCATTGTATATTTTTTTGTTAGGCTTACACCCTTTGATTCAAGTGCTTCTAACTTTCTTAAATACTTGAACTTCTCTCGCAAAAGCTCTTCCTTTGACATTTGAGGTTGACTTGGAACTGGTTTATCCGGATTAATTGGAATATTATTGAATTTTGAATAACCATCCCAAGTTTTACTGTCGGTTTCTGTATCAGCTGTCGCCTTACCTATGCTAATATCTGGCTGACTATCAAAATTGAAATCAGACTTGTCTTCAAAATTAACAGAACGGTTAAATAGGTTGGATTTTCCTTCATAGTGATTATTGTCCATATCATCTGCTAAATTGTTCAACTCATCTTCTAAATTGTTTAAATCGTCTAGCTCAATATCGGATTTATTTCCCGAATTTTCCTTTTTTCTGTCATTCATAAGGAGTTCAATACCAGACCCAAAATTCGATCCCGATCCTTTGGACGATGAACTAGGGGCATTCCAATCATCACTCAAATTTTCATTTAAATTGATGGTAGAGATGTCAATTATATCTTCCATTATTATGAATTAAATAGAACATTAAATTTAAGTATTAACGAATAATATATATTATTTATAATATGAATCTTATTTATTATTGATATACCAAATGGCTTGTAGAAAAGAATCTGCTAAATCGTCCTTTTTAGAGTGTTTTTTGAAAAAGTCTTCCCATTCTTGAAATTGATATGTAGTTAAAAAGTGTAAACATTGCTGTATACCCATTTTTTTCCTATCGCTATATTTCGTTTTTGTTTGGTCGGCTACTTGGTCGATTGTTTTTAGTTTGTTTGAGGCGTTTACAAAATCAATTTGTATGTTGTTGTTTTTCATAATAAAATATTGTGCAATCATACCTTGAATCGTTTTCATCCTATTTGCGATTGGACTGATTTGGTTTTCAATAATAACTTTATCAATATTATCTATTTCATCAAACAAAGTATGGTCAAATTTTGTTTGTATGTTTCGTCCAATGGTGACAAGGTCTATTTTTGAGGAGTTTGTGGTTTCAACTGGTTCAAAACACGAATTAAAAATATAATCATTGATTAATGATATTAATTCTGCCTTTTTGCAAGGTTGAGGATATTTAATCTTATAATCATCTGCTATTTGAGATAAAACGGGCATTTTTTGCTTATTGATGAAAGCAGATTTCAATTTTGAAGTTGGAATCTGAAATTGCTGTTTTTTTGAATGTTTTAAACAGTAGCATTTATTATTTTTCATAAATTTTGCTGGTTTGTTACACAGTGTATTTTTTTCAATTTCGCAACATTTACTCTCGTTTTGTTGTGCTAGATTGATAATGTCCCATTTTATAATAGTTAATTTTTCGGGTGTTGTTTCTAAAAGGCAAAATGCTAGATTTTTAATTCCAACATCAATGCTCAATATTTTCATTAATATTTATAATATAAACTGATAATTTTATATTATAATAAAATTACAAGATTTCCAAGATTTTCAAAATTATTTAATCATTTTTGACCCAAAAAAGTGCCAAAGAACAATAGAAAGTATGCTTCCAACAATAAACCCATCTCCGGCGGACTTCAATGTTTTACCAAATGAATAATAGAATACTAGAGGTCCAATAAGATACGAGAGAATAATGTAAAAAAACATTATTGATAGAAAAGTGGTCAACCCGGATGACATTTCTTTAAGTTATATATATGTGCAATATTATTTTTGAGATATAAGATAAATTCCAATAATGGTTAAAATAAAACCCAGTATTTGCTTCCAATGGTATTTTTCTTCGAAAAAGAATATACCGATAAAGATGAGAGATATAGTAGATGCGATTTTAATGAACATCGAGTTGATAAGAGGTGTATTATAATTTTTATCAAATTCAATAATAAAGATAGAAGAAGAAACTGCCAACAATGCCATTAATGCAAGGCACCCGAATTGGGAAAAAGATAAATTTGTATAATTTTCAAATGTTTTTTCAATAAAATTTGTTTTATCAAAAAAGACTTTATAAAGAAAGAAAACAAGTACGAGAAAAAAATAAAAAAAAGTGTTTATAAATAGCAATTCGTGTGAGTTTAATGTTGTTAATAGATGTTTACGAAAATAGGGTGTAAATGATTTGAATATAGATAGGCTAAATAGATAATGATACATTTATATATATATTGTTACTAATATATATAAATTTTATGCACTTTGTTTGTTTGAAGAAACGCGTTGTGTATCTACTTTGAGCTAGGTTTAATATCATTTGTTCCATAATTAATAGACGGTGAGATCATTCTGGCCTGCAATTGTTCTCTAGAAACGTATGGGTTTTTAAGATCGCTTGTTGGATAACCAAAACCGGGTGCTGATGTATCCATCACCGACTTGTACATATAAGGGACATTTGAAGATGGAGTAGTATTCACGTGTGTATGTGGGTTGAGTCCTAGATCATAACACGCTTCTTGGTTATTATATTTCATAATTTTAAGAGCATTGTTTGTTAAAAATTGACGATATCCCCAACTTGTAGTAATATGTTCTTGTTTTTGAATGCGTTCGTTAATAACAGCCTCTGGTTGCCAAGTTGCAAAGTTTCTGCCATCGGCCATAATAGGTGGAAAATTGAAATGAATATTATTTGAACCACTGTAACACGTTGCCCAAGACATTGATATATCATAATAAGAGAAAAATATTGCATCAAGAAAAATGATGAAGTATAATTTATTCCGACACAGATCCTAGAAGTTTCAATAAATCGTTTTTTTTAAGTTTAGATGCATCTGTTACTAACCCTTTTTCGGAAACTATATTCCTTAACTTATTGAGTGACATTTTTTTAAAATCAGGAACGTTGTTATTTTCATCTAAATTAGAAATATCAATAGATTTGATTAATTCGGAATCAGTTAAATTGAATAGTTCCTCTGCTTTATTATCGTCGTTCAGGCTTTCAAGATCGTCGTCGTTTAATTCAGAATTGGTTTCTGTTTCATCACCGTCTTCTAGCTCTGGTTCTGGTTCTTGCGGTAGAGTGTGCTCTTCTAATAACTCAAATGGTTCGCCTAAGCCTATATTGATTGTTTTAATATTTTCAGATAGTTCAACATTTTGAACAGATTCATTATCAACTGACTCGGAATCGGAATCGGAATCGGAATCTGACTCGGAATCTGACTCGGAATCATTATCAGAATCCTCATCTGAAACATCTATAAGAGAATTTGGTGTATTATTAAAAATGGTTGGATTATTATCTTTTCCTACTAGTCCTCCTCCTCCTGTACTGACTCCTTGAACCCGAGAACGAACATAATTCACTTCTTCCGCCATAGTTGACATAATACCTAACATTGTTGCAATTTTATGGTTTTGTTCATTTAATCTTTGCATAAAAAAGACTGATGCAACACCAACAAGGAGCAATGTTATTCCTAAATAAATAAGCGTGGATAATGAAAAAATATCGGATAAACCCATTATTAGAGTTTGAGAATATATTATTCTCTTAAAGGAAACGAATATTTTTATATAGAATTGTTGATAATTTCTTCTGGATAATTCATATCCTTCAACACTTTTATTCCACCGCGAACTGTTGAAACACCCTTTTTCAACAAATACGTATAAACAAAGGTTTTATTATTTTCGGGATCATTCAACGTTTCCATATGATGGTTTTCAAAAGACGCATTTTTCTCTAAATTTTTACAAAGTTCGTAAAAGTGTGTCGTTAATAAACAACTTACACTCTTATATTTTGCTAAATAATTCATAAATGCAGATGCACTGGATATAGCTTCATCCGGATTTGTACCAGAATATAATTCATCAAACACACAAAAATGATTATCACTAGGATATAAATGTATTTGCTCAATTATCTCTTTACATCTTCTCGCCTCGGCTTGAAAGAGACTATCTCTACCCGATGTATCAGGTATATTTAAATA
>Ga0114959_10000225_pt1 | contig 54713 bp, 47 predicted proteins | sample C_130625_EF_Meta_FD_87317 | JGI IMG/M metagenome (GOLD analysis project Ga0114959, IMG submission 87317) | Freshwater microbial communities from Lake Croche, Canada to study carbon cycling - C_130625_EF_MetaG | ecosystem: Environmental > Aquatic > Freshwater > Lake | place: Lake Croche, Canada...
GATGCGGTGATCGTGAACATCGGATTTAAGTCCAACCTGGGGCCGATTAAGGACTGGGGCCTGGAGATTGAGAAGAACCAGGTGAAGGTGGACGAGAAGTACGAGACCAATCTGCCGGGAATTTTTGCGGTTGGCGACGTTTGTGCGTTCCCCGAGAAGCTGAAGCTGATCGCCACGGGCGTCGGCGAGGCGGCAACGGCCGTTTGCTTCGCCAAGACGCGGCTTGATCCGGTGGCGAAGCTGTTCCCGGGTCACTCCAGCGATCGCGATAGCTAACGCGCGCGATGTTTGGCTACGGCGCGCCTAGTTTGAGAAAGGCTGGCAGTTTTTGCCAGCCTTTTACGGCTTGGATGAGTTAATCCGTGGTAGCGGCTGGCTGGCGGCGGACCATTTCGTTGATCCAGATAGGGGCATATGGGGAGACGCAGCCTTTGGAGGTGGGATAGTCACGAAACGCGCCGATTTTTTCGCTGATGGCGAGGGCGCGGGTGCGTAGCTCGGGATTTCGGATGCCGATTTCGGCCAGGCAGTAGTTCATGTTCCACTGAACGTTGACGGGGGCGGCGGGCATTTCGGCTTCGATGCGATCGAGTAGGGCGACCAGATCGAGTCCTGCGGGGTTTTTGATGATTCTTTCCGCGGTGAGGCTCCAGCCGAGGTGGGCGGTGAAATTCGTCGCCGGAGTTCATCCAAGCTTCCCGAAGTTCCTCTTTGCGGGGGTGGAGCTTGATGACGTTGGTGCTCAACCAATCGGCGACGACGGGCAACGGGACCGAAGCGGCGAGTTGGGCAAGATCCTCCAGCGACAGGTCTTTGGGCCGCATGATGAGGGTGGCTAGCATCATGGCTTCGGGATTGCCGCTTTGCCATAGCTCACTCGCCAACGGTGGATTGACTTTGATGGATTTGGCGAGGGCCCGGAGATCGCCCATTTTCACCCGGAATTGACTATAGCCCGCGCCGGAGCGGAGTTTGTTTTCGGGCACTTCGGGGCCGCTGAGTTCGGCCAGTTTTGCCATTACTTCGGAGTAGTTCATGGTTCAGATTTGAGTTGAGATGGTGATTAGTCGTCCAGCGAGGGCTGAAAATCTAGGGTGAGGTGGACGGTTACCGGTTCGCCCACCGAAAGGGATTCCGCAACTTGGACTACCTTCTTGACCGGCACCAGGTAGACGCCATTTTTGGGGAAGAGGGAGGTGGTGAATTCGGAATTGCCAATCCGAACTTTTACAGGGATGACGCCCCAGCCGTAGGTGACGTGGGCCGAGATCGCTTTGATCTCGGCCCACGGGTCGGTGGGGACGGGGACATAGAAGAACGGAGCGGGTCCACGCCACCAGATCGACTCTGCCGTGAAGGTGAGCGTCAAATCGTCACCACTTAGTGACGTCGGGCAGTTTGTCGAGCGTGATGGTTTTGGGGGAAGCCATGGCTCGCTTCATGTCGTCGTTGCTGTTCTTGTTCCAGTCGCGACGGGCCCAGGTGGTCCAGTACGCCCAAGGAAGGTCGGGCAGGATACGGTCGGGGTCCGGGGCGTTCATCGTTTCGGCCAGGGCGACCATCTTCTTGCCGTTAGTGAGCTTGGTGAGATCGTCGAAGTCTTGTTTCTTCTCGCAGTAGTCGCTGACGACGACGTCTACGCAGTGGTCACCGGGATACCAGGCAGCGGGGTCTCCCTTTTGGTTGGATTCGGGATAGGCGGTCCAGACCCAGGCGATGTTGTGCAGCTGGTGCTTTTTGGTCATCCGTTCGAAGATGAGGTGATACAGGGCTTTACAGTTTTCGGCCCCCTTTGCGCCCCACCAGAACCAGGTTCCCTGGGCTTCGTGAAGGGGACGGAAAAGGACGGGGACTCCCGCTGCCTGCATCTTGCCAAGCTCAACGGCGACGTCATCGATATCTTCCAGGAGAGCTTGGTAATCGTGGGAATCAGGGTTTGCGAGGGCAGTGGCGAGGTCGAATTCGGTGCTCTTGGTGTAGAAACCGCTGCCGGGGTCGCTGGCGCCTGAAGGAGAGGACCAGTGCCACTGATAGCTAACGAGGCCACCGCGCTTTCGGAACCATTCGATGGCGGCTTCGGTGTCTTTGGTTTGACCGCCCATTCGCTTGGGGGCGTGCATGAAATCGAGGTTAAGGATAGCGGGGTATTTGCCGGTGTTGGCTTTCACCCATTCGGCATCGGGGAGATCGGTCTGGCCGCTGATGAGTCCCTTGCCGCGCTGGTCGTTCAGGTAGTTGAGGAGGGCGCGGACGGGGCGGGTAGCTTTCGGGTCGGCGGGGGCGTAAGTCTCGTTCATAGTTGAGCGATGGATTGGAGGAGCCGGCGAGTAGCCGGATAGCCCAGCCGCCAGAAGGGCAAGGGCCGCAACGCGGAAAAGATGGCGGAAATTCGAGGAGTTCATCATCGGCGATTCTCGCGGGAATGTCGGGCAACGACCCGTTCGCTATTCACCTTATCCGATTTTGGATCGGCTATGATGGGGCGTGGTTGGTGCCTGGGTTTGCCTGAGTCTCGCGTTGGGGGCGAATGGATTCGCGACGAGGCCAGACATCGTGATTGCGGATTTCGAGGCGGCAACTTACGGCGATTGGGAAACGACCGGCACTGCATTTGGCACCGGTCCGGCGGCCGGGACCTTGCCCAACCAGATGACCGTGTCGGGGTTTACCGGTCAGCGGTTGGTGAATTCTTACTTTGATGGCGACATCTCGACGGGGACTTTGACCTCCCGGCCGTTTCGTTTGGATCGGAGTTCGTTGTCTTTTCTGGTGGGCGGGGGAAAAGATCGTGAGCGGCTTGGGATTTGGTTGTTGGTGGATGGCAAGGTGGTGCGACGGGCGACGGGGAATAATGACCGGCCCGGCGGCTCGGAGCGCCTTATGCCGATGGGTTGGGACGTGCGTCCATGGGTTGGGAAAATGGCCCAGCTGAAAATAGTGGACACGGCAACGGGCGGTTGGGGGCATATTACAGTGGATCACATCGTCGCGACGGATCGGAAACCCCCAATGATGTTGGAACAAGCAACTCGAACTCTCACCCTCGACCACCGGTATATCAACTTCCCCGTTAAAAACGGGGGGCCAAAGCGGCAAGTTTCGGTTCGGTTTTCGGATGGAACGGAGCGGAAGTTTGAGATTGAGCTGGCGGACGGGACTGCGGATTGGTCGGCGTTCTTGGACGCATCCGGGCACAAAGGGCAGCGCGTCACGGTCACCGTGGACGAATTGCCGAGTGACTCGCACGGGCTGAAGGAGATCTCCACCAGCGATGAAATTGTGGGAGAGTCCTACCGGGAAGCGCACCGGCCGCAATTTCACTTCACGTCTCGGCGGGGGTGGCTGAACGATCCTAATGGGTTGGTGTTTTTTGACGGGGAGTATCACCTGTTTTATCAGCACAATCCGTACGGTACGGGGTGGGGAAATATGCACTGGGGGCATGCGGTGAGTACCGACCTGGTGCATTGGAATGAACTCCCGATTGCCTTGTATCCCGATGCCCACGGAACGATGTTTTCGGGATCCGCGGTCGTGGATACTCTCAACTCGGCGGGATTTCAAACGGGGAAAGCGCCAGCTTTAGTGGCGATGTTCACCGCAGCGGGGACGCCGTTTACCCAGGGGTTGGCGTTTAGTAACGACCGTGGCCGGACGTGGACCAAGTACTCCGAGAATCCGGTGTTGCCGCATATCGTAGGCGAGAATCGGGACCCAAAGGTGATTTGGTACGCGCCCGAAGAGAAGTGGGTGATGGCCCTTTATCTGGATGGAGACCGGTTTGGGATTTTTGAGTCCACGGACCTGAAGTCGTGGAAGATGCTCCAGGAAGTTAGGATTGCGGGGGCGAGCGAGTGCCCGGAGTTTTTCCCAATTCGGCTAGACGATTCGGACGATCCCAAGCTGGTGCGATGGGTGCTGTATGCCGCAAACGGTCGTTACCGGGTCGGTACATTCGACGGGAAGCATTTTTCCGCGTCGGACGACGTGCTGGAGCTTAATCACGGAAACTGCTTTTACGCGTCCCAGACGTTCAACAATATTCCGGCGGCTGATGGTCGGCGAATCCTAATTCCGTGGGGACAGATTTCGTTCCCCGGCGAGAGTTTTAACCAGATGATGGGGCTGCCCGTTACGTTGAATCTGCGATCAACGGAAGCGGGTCCGAGGCTGTTCGCGAATCCGGTAAAGGAATTGCACGAACTCCGAACATCTGAGCATAGAATCGATGCGGCCGTGATCCCAGGTGGCAACGTGTTTAGCCATCTGCAAGGGGAATTGTGGGAAATTGACTCTACGGTAACCGTGGGCTCAGCGAAGGAGATTGTTTTTGATCTGCGGGGAGTGCCTCTCCACTACGACGTGACGACCGAGACCCTTTCTTGCTTAGGTAAGTCGGTGAAGCTACGGACCCAACAAGGGGCAATCCACCTCCACATCTTTGTGGATCGAGTATCGATCGACCTGTTCGGCAACCACGGGGAAGCCTATATGCCACTAGGGAGTTTGTTGGATTCAAAGAACAGATCGCTGATCTTGACAACGAGTGGTGGAGAGGGTTCCGTTAAGGCAAGAGTGTTTTCTTTGGGATCTACCTGGCGTTAGCATGTTGTTCAGGAGGACTTGGTCTGTTGCCGCAAATTTCGCAGATTCGTGTTCTCTCGGTCTGGGCCATTCGAAACTTGCCTATAATCTGCGTAATCCCACACCGGGACATCAACGATCGCAGGTTCGCTGATCGCGAGCTAGGTGGCGAGAGGATGGAGAGACATGAGCAAAAAGCGACGGATAGAAGTTAGCCAGGGAATAACAGTTGGCGCAGTTATGGCGGCGATGGTGGCGGCATCTGCCTCTGCGAACGCCCAGACGGCCGACAAGATTTTCTATGGTGGAGACATCCTCACCATGGCGGGCGAAACGCCTCATTACGTTGCGCGATTAGCGATCAAGGATGGCAAGATTCTCTATGCTGGCTCTGCTTCGGGAGCGTTGCGGTTCAAAGGCGCAACGACGCAGGCGGTGAACTTGTATGGTCGAACCCTTTTGCCCGGGTTCATCGATGCGCATGGTCACATCGTTGATCAGACGATGACGATGGACTGTCCGCAACTGGCTCCACCACCGGTGAGCGACGTGAGCAGTTTCGGGGATCTCGTCGCCAAGATGAAGCGGGAGATAGAGAAGAATCCGCCCAAAGACGGGAAAGCCGTACTTGGATTAGGATACGACGATAGTTTGCTTAAGGAGAAACGACACCCCACTCGCGAGATCCTTGATCAGATTTCTACCGAATATCCGGTGGTGCTCAACCACGTATCCGGGCACTTGTACGCCGTTAACTCCAAGGCGCTTGAGATGCTGAAAATTACGCGGACGACTCCAAACCCGCCCGGAGGAATTATCCAGAAGGATAAAAATGGCAATCCCAATGGAATTTTGGAGGAGCAAGCAGGGGCACTCGTGCTCCCACTTCTTTCATTTCCGGACAATACGAAACGTGAAAAAGCTCTCGATGATGTGATGCGAATGTACGCCAGCTTCGGTATTACGACTGCCGAAGATGCGATCTCTAATCCGCTCAATATTCAAATCCTGCTAAATAAGCGGAAGCAAGGGAAGGTCTTGATCGATTTGATCTCTTACCCGCAGTGGACGTATTTTGCGGACTTCTTATCGGGCAAGAAAAAACTCGATGTAGATTTCTATCAGCCCGGGTACATCGAATCGAATGAGGGCCGTCCGAGTGAGTTTTCCGATCACGTTCCGGTTAAGCCCACACTGGACGGAACCCCGAAAGAGAAGGTTGGCGTTTATGTAAACGGGGTCAAATTCGGAGGAATTAAGATCACTGGTGACGGGGCTCCAGTAGGGAAGACCGCTTACCTAACCCAGCCCTATCTTCACCCACCTCATGGTGAGCCAGCCAGCTACCGAGCGTATCCGACTTTGCCTCAATCCGAACTTGATGCCTGGTTTGACGCGGCTTACAAAAACAGTTTTCAGATCGTGATGCATGTCAACGGTGACGCTACGGCAGATATGCTCATTTCGGCGGTGAAGAAGGCGCAGGCCAAATATGGAAAGAAGGATCTGCGACCGGTGAGTATCCATACCCAATGGGTTCGGCACGACCAACTGTTGAAATATAAGGAACTCGGAATCATTCCCAGCTTCTTCACGTCCCACTGCTACTACTGGGGTGATTTCCACGTTAAGGAGACCGTAGGTAAGAAACGAGCTTTTGAGATGAGCAGCATGAACTTTGCTCGCAAAAATGGCATGATTTTTACGAATGCTGCGGATGCTCCGGTAGTACCGCCCGATATCCTTACGAACTTGGTGTGGACTGCCGTTAACCGAGTGAGTCGTAGCGGAGCCGTCATTGGACCCGATGAACGCGTAAGTCCATATTGGGCCCTTAAGGCCGTGACAGACTACGCTGCCTTTCAGCACTTCGAGGAGAAGTCGAAAGGAACCTTAACTGCTGGAAAAATGGCCGATTTGGTTATTCTTGATAAGAATCCGCTCAAGGTTAAGCCGCTAAGCATAAAGGACATTGCGGTGGTTGAGACAATCAAGGAAGGGAAGACCGTATTTGCACGAAAGAAATGAATCCGTGTACAGAACCAGTCGAGATGGCTGGAAACTCGGTTTTTCAGGTCTAGGCGGTTAGTTAGTCAGTCCTCGGTCCGGCTAAGTTACGGACCAGAGGACGGTTTCGTTTTGAGGATGGTTCCAGACCGGGCTGAAACCCCCGGGAGTGTGTTTTCCAGTGAAATGCAATGAGTTTTCTCGCAATATATCGGGCATCAAAGGCCGATTGAGTTCTGAGAAGTAATAGAAGTTGTACGATCTGCGTGCCTTGCAGGACTCGATTGGGTTTGAGATGCCTTAGGGCGAGAGACAGAGAAGTACAAATGAAAGTTCAGGTAGCCACCCTTGTATTGTTAGTTTCGTCCGTAGTGCCCGCCTTGGCAGATGATAACGCCAGCGGGCAACCAAATAACGGGACGGACCCGACGCGACCGCCGAAGATGATTGCGGTGAGCTATGGGTACACCGAACTGCGGAATGGCTTTCGGCAAGACCTCTTAAAAGTTCTCTATCAGCAGCCGATATCGACGGACGGCCGGACGGTGGCGAAGGTGGAATTGCCGATGGTGAGTACGGACGTGCGGGGGCGGAGCGGCTTTGATCTGGGAGATATCACCCTCGGCTTGCAGCGGGTCGCCGTGGTGACTCCGCAGTACGGACTGGTCTATAAAGCGGAGTTGGTACTCAATACGGCGAACCACATTGAGCAGGGAACGGGCAAGAATGTTCTGAAAGCCACGGCGATTTACGCGAAGTTTTTGCCGGGCGGGGCCATCTTTGCTCCGGCGATTGTCCACAACGAAAGCCTTTGGGGCGAAAGTGGTCGTGCGAAGGTGCGTCTCACTACGCTGGACTTCTATTACGTGCCAAAACTCAGCGACCCCAAGACCTTCGTGACCTTCGATCCCAATGTGAACTTTGATTGGGAGGGCGACAAGACCTACTTTGGCTTGGCCGTTACGCTGGGCCGCGCGATTGGACCGGCGTTTGGTGGAAATGGGCAGGTTTACATTAAGCCGTCGATTTTAGCGGGCGACGATCGACCGGGCAACTGGGGTTTCGAAGTGGGCTTCAAAGTTCTCGGCTTCTAGGTTTTCGCATAGGTTTTCTCAAAGCCGCTTTCGGGTAGATTCCGGAAGTGGCGACCTTGGACGATGTGCGGGAGATTGCATCGGCACTGCCCGGTGCCATTGACGGAGACGGGGATCGGTTCGGATTCTCGGTGATGGTCAAAGGGAAGGCGAAGGGATTTCTTTGGACCTGGTTGGAAAGGATTGATCCCAAAAAGCCTAAGTTGATCAATAATGGCGTCATTGCCGTGGTGGTTCCAAATGCATTGGCGAAGGAGATGTTGCTGGAATCGGACCCCGCCATCTTCTTTACCGAGGATCACTACAACGGCTTCTTAGCGGTGTTGGTGAGGCTGGAGGCGATCACGAAGGAAGACTTGGTGCCGTTGATTGAAGAAGCGTGGCGATGCAAGGCGAAACTCGCACGGATTGTGTGATCGGACGCAGAATCGGACGCATCGTTTGGCGTCATGATTAAAGTTTGAAGATAGAACTCTGGCTGCTTTTTGTGGGGCTGGCATTGGCGCTCAGCCTCCTGGCCAACCGAGTGGCAACGAAACTGGGTGTGCCAGTTTTGATTTTGTTCCTGGTGGTCGGGATGCTCATGGGGTCCGACGGACCCGGCGGTATCTGGTTCTCGAATGCGCACTTTACCGAGCACCTGGGAGTGGTTGCGCTTGCCTTTATCCTGTTCTCCGGAGGGATGGACCTGAATTGGCGGGACGCGCGACCACATGCCCCCAAGGCACTTTTATTGGCAACCGTCGGAGTCATCGCGACGGCGCTGGTGGTTGGCTTTGCCGCGGTGAAATGGCTCGGATTTTCTCGGCCGGAGGGTTTTCTGCTTGGCGCAATCATCGCCTCAACCGATGCTTCGGTCGTTTTTACCGCGCTGGGCAAGGGTGGGCATCGCCTGAAGACGGATTTACGCTCGATGCTGGAGATGGAATCCGGTGCTAACGACCCGACCGCGATATTCCTGACGATCGCGTTGGTTTCGCTGCTGTCCGGAGAGTTTCAGGGGTGGGGACCGGCACTGGTTTCGTTTGTTTGGCAGATGACCATGGGGGCATTCGGCGGATGGGTGGGGGGACGCATCGGTGGTTTTGCCATGCGCCGCTTGAAACTGGACTTTGAGGGCATGTACCAATGGGTGAGCATTACGGTTGTTCTGCTGACGTTTGGAATGGTCGAACTATTGGGGGGGAACGGATTCCTGGCGGTTTACGTGGCGGGGGTGGCATTTGGAAACGGCAATTTTCGTCAGCAGAAGGACTTGCAGAGGTTTCACGAAGGGGTTTCGTGGATGATGCAGGTGATCCTGTTCATCGTGCTGGGCTTGTTGGTGTTTCCGAAGCAGTTGCCGCCGGTGATTTGGGCGGGGCTAGTGGTGGCGGGAACGTTGATGTTCATCGCCCGACCGCTAGCGGTTTTTGCCACGCTGACCCCGTTTCGCGTTCCTTTTCGGGAGCAGGTGTTTGTTTCCTGGTGCGGTTTGCGAGGAGCGGTGCCGATTGTATTGGCAACCTATCCGCTGCTGGCAGAGATTCCTCGAGCGCACGAGATTTTCCATTTGGTCTTCTTCGTGGTGTTGATTTCGGCGCTTTGCCAGGGAACGACGATTTTGGCTTTGGCAAAACGGTTTGGGTTAATGGAATCTTCGGTAATCCGTGCCGCCGAGCCGACGCCGGGAGTCGTTGAATAAACTGAACCTATGAGCCTTCCTACTGCCGCCTATGCCGTCCATTCGCCCACGACACCGTTAGAACCGTGGTCGTTCGACCGTCGGGATCCGCTTCCGAACGATGTTCTGATCGAGATCCTGTACTGCGGCGTTTGCCACTCGGATCTTCACCAGGCGCGCGACGAGTGGGGCGGATCGATTTTCCCAATGGTGCCGGGTCACGAGATTGTTGGCACGGTGACTCGAGTTGGAGAGAACGTCACCAAGTGGAAAGTCGGTGATACCGTCGGCGTGGGTGTTTTTGTGGACTCGTGTCGCGAGTGCGAACCCTGCCGGGCAGGGGAAGAGCAGTACTGCGAGAATGGAATGACCGGTACGTATAACTCCATGTCGCGAGACGGGGTTTCCGTGAACTACGGCGGGTACTCCACTCAGATCACGGTGGATCAAGATTACGTGGTTCGGATTCCGGAAGGGATTCCGCTTGAGCGCGCGGCGCCTCTGCTCTGCGCCGGAATTACGACTTACTCTCCCCTGATGCACTTTGGAGTGAAAGCCGGGGATCACGTGGCGGTAGTCGGTCTCGGTGGCCTTGGCCACATGGGCGTGAAGTTTGCGAAAGCTTTGGGAGCGCACGTCACGGTGCTGAGTCACTCGCCGGGCAAGCGCGAGGCTGCGTTGGAACTGGGGGCCGATGACTTTGTCGCCACGGGAGCAGAAGGGGCATTCGAGGCGAATCGGGCGAAGTTCAACTTCATTTTGGACACGGTATCGGCCGATCACGAATACAACGACTACCTGGGGATGCTGAAGCTGAACGGCAACATGGTGCTGGTGGGCTTGCCGAATCCAACCAAGGTGGGAGCGTTTGCATTGGTGGGCAAGCGACGTTCGCTTTCGGGATCGATGATCGGCGGGATTCGGGAAACGCAGGAGATGTTGGATTTCTGCGCCGAGAAAGGCATCGCGAGTGACGTGGAAGTGATCAATGCCGAGTACATCAACGAAGCCTACGAACGGATGCTCAAGAGCGATGTTCGGTACCGCTTTGTGATTGATATCGCGAGCCTAAAGTAAGTTCTCGCCCTGTCCGTTCGAGAGGGTTTATCTATTTCTTAACGGACGGGGCCAAGAAATATGGATGAAGTGGGATCTATCCGGTGGATACTAGGAGTAGAAAGGCGCATGACGCTAGCGGCGCTTTTGGTGGGGTTGATAGGACGGGGACCGGTGCCCCCCAAGGTGGGAGATCGTCCCCTCCCATTTGTGGTGGATTCCGTGAAAGGGCCAAAAATTGACCTTTCGAAATCTATCAAGAAAGGGCCCGTAGTTCTGGTGATGCTCCGTGGTTTTCCGGGTTACCAGTGTCCATTGTGTACCCAGCAGATGGGAGACCTTCTCAAGTCCTCGGCGGAATTGGAAGCCACCAAGGCGGACGTGATTTTGATTTATCCAGGGCCAGCGGCTGACCTGAAGCTACGCGCAAGCGAATTCTTGAAAGACAAGAATCTGCCGAAGAACTTCCGATTGGGAGTGGACCCAGACGTTGCCCTAATTGCTAGATATGGGCTCCGATGGAGCGCGGAGGGGGAAACCTCCTATCCGTCCACGTTTGTGATTGGCAGAAATGGCATCATCAAATTCGCGAAAATTAGCCGCGATCACGGAAATCGGGCCACGGCGAAAGAGATTTTGGATGCGTTGGCCATGCCGGATGTAAAGCCGGGTTATTGATAGGATGCCCGGAACTGCCGCGCCATTTCGGTGTTGATTCGCGACCGGAGGGCCGCAGTCATCATGGTGAAATGGTCGCCCCGCACGATTTCGACGACGGCATCGGAGCCGAATGATTGAAGGTCTTTCTTCAGGAGCTTCGTTGCTCCTTCTAAGTAGAAGGTGTCGGTATCTCCCATGTAGACGTGGATTTTGCCCTTCAACTTCGGTCCGAGGGTTTTCCAGTTATTGCGAAGAGTGAGGCCGATGTCGTACTTTTGCCAGGCATTAGCTACGCTTTGATCGATCGCCCCCGTGTCGCGGTTCCAAAGCGGCCGAGGTAGTCCGTCTTTGCCACGCGGACTGAAGACGGCATCAAAAGAGCCGAGCTGCTCCCCGCGACCGAGGGGACGCTCCATATCGCTAAAGGCTCGGTAGAAAAGCTTTGGCTCGGTGCCAATGCGGGCGAGGGGCCGCGGGGCACCCTTGGCATCCAAGAACATGTTCGACTTCGGATCGTACAAGTTGATTTGCTGGAAATCACGGAAGTCGACCGGGTCCGGGCTGGTACTCCAAACGCCGCCAAAAACGTCGGGATACGTGACCTGAAGCCACAGCGAAGACCAACCGCCGCTGGAGTGACCGGTAACGAATCGCGCCGAGACAGAGTTTAGAGAACGGTATTTTGATTCCAAGGCAGGAATAAACTCGGTCGTGAGGGCTTTGCCCCACGGGCCATTGTTGGCGCTATCGGCAAAGACGCAGTGGCCGGTTGGGCAATCGGGATTGAGGACAACGTAGATGAACGGCTGCCCGCCCCTCTGGGTGGGGCCGGGATTGTTGAAGCCGCTGTATGCGTAGTGACTGCCGCCGAATCCCGGCACTTCGTAGATCACTGGAAATTTCCTACTGGGCTCAGCGTCGTATTGCGGCGGGAGGATGACCGCGGCCCGGATGGCCGTGGTTCGACCGTAAAATTTGGTCAACAGCTTAGATGGCAGAACAAATTCTTTCGTCAAGTTTGTTTCTACAAATTTGGGGTTTGCGACGACTTGCTCGCAACTGAGGTTGATGGTTCCGGAGGGAGTCACCTCTACGGAAGTTGCGGGGGAGAAGAGATTTCCGGGAGAGGCACCGACTTGGCGGCCACCAAGATTGAGATCAAAAACGGCTTGGGCGCGGTATTTGCCATTCGGCAACGCGCTGAGTTTTCCGGGAAAGCCAATGGCAGACTTCGTGTCGATGGTTACGGGTTGACCGGGTTTGACGTTTTTTACCGTGACGGAATAGACCGGTTCGGGATTGAACCAGTCGGGTCCGAGGCGCGGTTCAACCCCGGACTTCTGGGTTAGAAAAACCAGGACTCGGCCGGAAAATGGCTTGTCGTACGTTGAAGCCGGAAACGAGACATTGAACGTGACGGCACTTGCGGCGGCGGTGGCGAGGCACGCAACAGTCGTCGATCCCAACCGCAGGATCCATTTTCGCATCCTCCGATTCTAACCTACCGCAGTCCGCCGGCGGGCTCCGTGACGCTGAAACTGGTCCAGGCAGGGCTTTGAGCAGACATTCGGACGTTTGGGTTGGCAGGTTTCGCAGACGAAGTAGTCGCGGTCGCAGATCACGCATTGATCGGTGATCCCGGCGGTGAGCCCGCAGCCGGGACAAGTGCCGTAGTGGCCCGTGGGCTTTAAGTCGGGGCCAACGGTGACGCGATCATCGAAGACGTAGCATTCTCCTTCGTAGAATCCATCGGGGTATTCGGCCAGGTAACCAAGGATGCCATCTCGGAGTTGGTAGACCTTTTCGAAGCCTTGTTCGTGCATTTCCAAAATGGCCTTTTCGCAACGAATGCCACCGGTGCAGTAGATCATCACCGGAACGTTTTTCGGTAGCGGGGTATCGCGAAGGTAGGTCTGCCAATCCGAAAAGGTTCCGAGGTCAGGGTCGATGGCACCACGGAATTTGCCGACTTGGGTTTCGTAACGGTTACGGGTATCGATTAAAAGTTTGGGCTGATCTGACTCCAGCATCGCGTGCCACTCGGCCGGTGTGAGGTGAGAGTTTTCAGGGGTCTCGGGGACCAGATCGGGGCGTTTCAGCCCGACAATTTCGTCGCGAAGGTCGACGGTGGTGCGTCGGAAAGGCGCTTTTTCACTGATGGAATCTTTGAAATGAACATCGGCGGCGAACTGGGTGCAAATGTACGTCTTGAATTCACTGATGGCATCGGGAGATCCCGCTACCGTGCCATTGATCCCTTCCGGAGCGAGGATGACGAGTCCACGAATGTTCTGAGAATGCATGAAGTCCAGCAACTTGGCCTTTTCTGCGATCAGATTGTCGGCTTCAAGTTGAAGGAATCGATAAAACGCCGTCACGTACCAAATCGATTCTTCGCGCATAGAAAAAATGTACCTGCTGCAGCGGATCTAGCCAAGCGACCAGGGACGGCCGGAGGTTCCAATCGCGGGTTCGAAGGTGATCCACTCGATTTCTGGCATGGACTCGGCGAGGCGGTCGCGAAGCCAAGCTACCCCAGGCTGTTCGGTGGCGTAGTGACCGGCGGCGGCGATGGCGAATCCCGATTCCATCGCTTCCAGACCCACGTGTTGTTTCACCTCGCCCGTAACCAGGATGTCCATACCGGCGGCGTGGGCGGCGCGCCATTCGCCATCCGCCGCTCCCCCGACGACCGCGACACGCTTGATCACTCGGTCGGCGGCGCAAAACATGAGGGGAGCAATTCCCAGCCGCTCCTTAAGAAGGGCGGCAAATTCGACCCCGCTGAAGGCATCGGGAAGGGTGCCAATACGGCCCGCGGCCTGCTGGAGGACGGGACCCGCCGCGGTGGCAACCATGGCTCCCGATCCGAAATCTTCGACCGAGTGAAGACCTAGGAGGTGGGCAAGAGCGTCGTTAATGCCGCCGCGAGCGCTATCCCAATTGGTGTGCGCGGCGATGAAATTTAGGTTCGCCCGGATGAGACGACGCGCGACTCGAGCCTCGTATATGGACTCGGTTACGGTCGCGAGTGGATGGAGAAGCAGCGGGTGGTGCGAAACCAGAAGTTGGGCGCCGATGGTGGATGCGAACTCGATGGCGGCGATAGAGCGGTCGAGGCTGACGACCGCGCTTAAAACAGAAGCGTCGGAATCACCGACTTGCAGGCCGACCCGATCAAAATCGAACGCGAACCGGACGGGAGCGATTAATTCGAGGGCGACCAAAACGTCGCGGACGCGGGGCACACCACATTATATGAGAAAGGGAGCCTTTTCAGACTCCCATCTCCGCAAGCTCACGTCGCTCGTCTGACTGATCCGGATCGAAGCCTCCGGGAACCTCATGATGAATTAAATGATGGCAATTATTTGCACAATATTCAGCCAGTTTTCGCAACGCTTTTTCCGAGGTTGCATCCAATCTCTGCGGACTTGTCATTGCCAACCCCAACAGTGAGAATGCTTCCTCTTCGGTGAGCTTGAGTCCGTCCGTTACCGGGGCGGGTTTCATGGTGCTCCTCCTTGATTAGCGATCACGCGTGCAAACTTAGACGGCTCTGAAAGCAAAAAGTGCGGGGTACGGGCAAATTTTTTCAAAAAACCCAGCAATGTATACTTTTGGGGTGCCAGAAACCCCCGAGAAAGTTAGCGTGGCCGCCAAGAAAGAGTATCTGCAATACGGCGGACAGGCGATTATTGAGGGAGTGATGATGCGCTCGCCCCGATATTTTGCGATTGCGTGCCGGGCACCCAACGGCGACATTGTCCTGACGACCGAAGCCCTGGAGAAGACCTGGATTGGCCGACAAAAGTGGCTGAAGTGGCCGTTTTTCCGCGGTTCGCTGGCGCTGCTCGACACTATGGCGCTGGCGATCAAATCTATGCGGTTCGCCGCTAATGTTCAGACCGACCCCAAGTTTGCGCCGGCGGATGAGGCGGCGGAGGGTAAGCCTGCTGAAGCCGCCCCGAGTAAGCGAGTTCAGGACGCCACGATTGGCGCGACGATGGTGGTTTCGCTTGGGATTGGCTTGTTTCTCTTCAACTATCTGCCCAACCTGATTGCCCAGTCGCTCCAGAAGTTTGGGGCGGGCGGAACGCTGATCAATTTTGCGACCGAAGTGGTCAAGATGATCATCTTTATTGCCTATCTGTGGGCCATCGGAAAGTTGCCCGATGTGACCGAGGTGTTTAAGTATCACGGGGCCGAGCATAAGGCGATCAACGCGATGGAAGCAGATCAGCCGCTGACTCTGGACTCGGTACAGAACCAAACGCGGTTGCATCCTCGCTGTGGCACCAGTTTTGCTATCTGCGTGCTCTTGGTGAGCATGCTGGTTTTCACGTTCGTACCCCGATATCCCTTTGGGGAGCTGGGCTACCTGGCCGATGCAACGGTGCGATTTGGCGTGGAGCTGGTTTTGCTTCCCCTGATTTCTGGCATCGCCTACGAGTTGATTCGAGCGGCGGGTCGGGCGCGTAACTCCACCGTTTTCCAAACGCTCATTTGGCCAGGCTTGATGAGTCAGTACTTGACCACTAGGGAGCCGGAGCAACGGCACGTGGAGGTTTCGATGCTGTCGCTTCAGGCGGTAATTGAGGCGGAGTTGACGGGCAAGTTGGCCCAATCGGTGGAAGAATTGGATACGGACCCGCGGGGACCGCAGACTACTGCCGGAACGCCCGCGCCGCTCTAACCGCTTCATCAAACCGCTGGCGGATGACGGAATTGCCGACCAGGTGGTGATTACTGATGAAGCTGATCACCACTTGCCGTCCGTCGCTTGTCTGAAGATAGCCGGACAGGGCCGCCACCGCATCCAGACTTCCGGTCTTGCCCGCGAAGGCAATTCCATCGAGCCGACCGGCGAGGGTGCCGATGCCGGGTGAGGCCAAGGCATCCCTGAAAACGTTGAAATTGGGCTGTTTGGCTTCCCACGCGAGAAGGCTGCAGAGGGCGTTGACCGTCACCAAGTTGTGCCGACTCATGCCGCTGCCATCCAGGACGCGCACTTCGTCGGCGGGAATCTTCACGGTCTCGGTGAGGAATTTTTGGACGGCAGTTTGGGCGGCGGGGTAATCGGTGGTCTGTCGCAACGACATCAGGAGCAGATGTTCGGCCAACTGATTGTCGCTGGGCTGGAGGCAACGGGCGAGAATTTCCGAGACGGGGCGGCCCTTGATGACGAGTTCGGCGGGACGGGCGGGAGGAAACTCTACGGGGCCGGCATATTGCCCGAAAATGCTGGCGGCGTTTTCGTCGGGCTGGGGCAGAGCGAGCGTATCAACTAGTTTGGTTCCGGTCGGAACCGGTCCGCTGAAAATAAGGGTGCGGCGGAAAGGATCGTATTTCAGCGGGGTGGACCCGGGGATTTGTCGGATTTCCACGCCGTAGCTGCGCGGTCGAAGCGATAGGCGTCCCTCTTGGTCCCAGAGTTCGAATCCACCGCGATCAACCGTGAAGGCGGTCACTTTGGCGGCGTAGCGGTTGGGGAGATCGTCGAGTTCCCAGCCGATGGGGACGCCCGGAGCGTAGGCTTCGCGCAGGCGAACGGCGGTGCCGGGGGCGAGCTTTAGCTGGTTGGCGGCGCTGAGAAGGGAGTTGTAGCTGAGGGAAGGATCGCCGGGGCTATCGATGGTGAGGCCAGTTTCGGTGCGCCAAAACCGGGTTTCGGGCTGATAGGTCGGCGGCAGGTTTTGTAGGCAGAAAGCAGCCGTGATGAGCTTTTGGTTACTGGCGGGGACCACGCGTTGATGGTCGTTGAGGCGATACAGCACCCGGCCATCGAGGGTGGTGACCTGGGCTGCGATGAGGCCGCCTTTGAACTCGGGGCGGGAGAAGATTTCGTTGAGGGTGGCGGTGGGGTCGGCGGCTTGGGTGAGGGCGAGGAGCCCGATGGGCAGCAGGCTCACCGGGATTCGTCCTCGAAGTCGGGCTCGACCACGTGATCGATTTCACCGTCTTCGATGTCCTTAGCTAACGCAACGGCGTATTCGACCAAAAGGGGTTCGGAGTCTTGGTGATTCCGGAGGGCCGTGACGATTTCGTCTTTGCGCTCGGGCACCCATTCCACCACGTGGTAGAGGCCGTGGATGGCGGCGCGGCGACCGATGCGGCTGGGGGCGGTGATGAGGCGAAGAAGGGCGTCCCCACCGTACCGGTAGGGCAAGTGACCACCGAGAACAACGCCCGCTTTATAGATGGTGCGCGCGTAGTCGTCGGGGGCGGTGGCCATGAGGTTTTCGATGGCGGCAACGGCTTGGCGTTCGAGTTCGCTTTCCAAGACGAAGGCGGGGAAGGACTCGAATAGGTCCAGCACGCACCACTGTGCGCTGCGGCGGTGGGGATGGCGCTCGTCGTGGAGGATGCTCAGCAGGGCGGGGACCCAGCGGAAATCGCTCGCGCGCTTCTCTATTTGGACACGGGCGTCGTGGGCGACGTCGCGGTTGGAACAGTACAGCAGCTTGATTTTATCGAGCGCTTCCAGCTCGCCGATGATGCCGGTGAACCGTCCGGGGCGCTCGAGGGTCTCGTTGATGAGGTGCTGACGGGCAAGGAGCGGCTCGGAGGAGGCGCGGAGATTGGCCAGCATTTCCTCCTCGGTGTCGCCGCGATCTTCGTGCCAGAGGTCTTCGCACCGACCGAAGACGCCATGGGGCGTGCGGGCGACCTTGACGGGGAAGGTTTCGTCGTAAGCCTGGAACGAGGTCAGCCCGGTGAAATCGCTGGGGTGGACGTGGAATTCGTAGCTGACCGGATGCGGTGGCCAGTGGAATTTGCGCCGATGGTCGGGCCGGATGGCGGTGGTATCGCCGCCGCGGCGGGCGACCACCCGGTCTACGTAAGCGCGCAATTCGTTGGTCCAGCCCGTCTCTGGCATTCCGTGATATTACTTGGTGGCGACGGCGAACCTTAGGACGTGGTACCGGGTGTGGGCATCCAGAAGGGCAATGAGGTCGGCGGCGGACAGGATGCCGAAGATGGAGTGACGAATGGCGGGGGCGTTAGGACTCGGCAGCGGCTCTAGTATGGCGGCCATCTGCTGACGGACTTCCGCCCACTTCTCGGTGGCTTCCTGCAGGGTGAACTGACCCTCGGGGGTCATGGTGGGGGCGGTGGGCTTGCGCTTGCCTTCGGCGAGTCCTTTGACGGCGAAGCGGAAGATGAAGTTTGGTTTGGCGCGCTTTTGGGAAAGCGATGCGGGCGGAGTTTTCTGCATCATGGCCAAATCGACGCCCTCGGCGAGGGCGAAGTGCATGAGAACCTCGACCGGGCTGAAATCTTTGGGGGTCGGGCGGACAGATTGGAGTTCGGTCGGGAAGGCGGTGACGCGGGCAACGAACGCGGTCCGCTGCGCTTCCAGGGCGTCCCACTGGGTTCGAAGTTCGGGGTGCATTTGGTGATCAGGTTATCTGAGTTGGAATTTGTCAAGCAAGCTTGACCTGCCCCGGTGGGCATTTGTGAGGAAGCACCAGGTGTTGGAATTTGGCTGGGCGCTCGGGGCTGAAGCCGCCGAGGACTCATGCGGCCTAAAGGCCGCGCTCCGGTTCAGAGTTTGTGACTTGCAACGAGTGTCTTGGCCCGGGGCAGCCACAAGATGATGGGTAATGGGAAAGATACTTTGGATCACGTCTGCTCGCTATTTTGGGAAACTAAGTTGTGGGAGCCTCGCCCCAGCGAGGCTTCGACTTTTTCATTAGGCTAAAACAACTGGGTAACAATTCAGAAAGCGATGGATGGGCTGAAATTTGGTGAACAACGGTTGTACCGACGGTATCTGCCTCATCTGGAAAACGGTGGCCGGGCCTATTTTGTGACCGTAAACGCGGTGCGGGAGCTTTCGGGATCGGAGCGGGATGCAATTGTTTCGGTACTACGGTCGGGAGAGGCACGGGGCCATTACTATCTTTATGTTGCGGTGGTGATGCCGGACCATTTTCATGTATCCCTTCGTCCAAGGGCGATGAGCGACGGGAAGGTTCAAGCTTTGGCGACGATTGTCCAGAGCTGGAAAAGCTTGGTGGTCAAGGCTTGTGGAAGCAAGGAATTGTTTCAGGCGGAGTGGTATGACCGGGTGATTCGGGTGGATGAGTGGTCGGATACAACGTCGTATATTCGCTGTAACCCGGTGGTGGCCGGTCTGTGTGAGATTCCGGATGAATATCCCTGCTTGATTCACGGATGCCTTGAGTAAGTTGTGGCTGGTCTGGACGTCAAGCAAGCTTGACCTGCCCCGGTGGGCCGGGGCAGCCACAAGTGTTTGCGGTATGAGTTACACAGCCTCGAAGGTGAGGCTTCCGTTTTGTTGGTGTACGGTTACCGTTTGGCTGTCTTTGATTTCTCCTTTCAACAATGCCGTGGCGAGGGGGTTTAGGACTTCTCTTTGGACGGCTCGCTTCAGCGGCCTCGCGCCGTAGACCGGGTCGAAGCCGGTTAGGGCTAGGTGGTCGAGGGCGGCATCCGTTAGCTTCAGTTCGATTCTGCGTTCGGCGAGGCGGCGGGTGAGGCCGTCTAGCTGGATCTTAACGATGGAGCGGATTTGCGTGCTGCCGAGCTGGTGGAAGACGATGAGGTCGTCGAGGCGATTGATGAACTCGGGGCGCAGGGTTTGGCGGACGTCTTCTAGCACCAGTTTCTTGGTTTCTTCGAAACCGCCGGCGGTGACGGGGTCGCCGTAGTGGTAGCTGCCGATATTTGACGTGAGGATGAGCACGGCATTTTTGAAGTCGACAGTGCGGCCCTGGCCATCGGTGAGGCGGCCATCGTCCAGCACTTGCAGCAGCACGTTGAACACATCTGGGTGGGCCTTTTCTATTTCATCCAGCAGGATGACCGTGTACGGGCGTCGGCGGACGGCTTCGGTGAGCTGACCGCCTTCCTCGTACCCGACGTATCCCGGAGGAGCCCCGATGAGGCGGGACACGGAGTGCTTTTCGCCGTATTCGGACATGTCGATGCGGACCATGGCTTGCTCGTCATCGAACAGGAATTCGGCCAGGGCCTTGGCGGTTTCGGTTTTGCCGACGCCGGTGGGACCGAGGAAGAGGAAGCTGCCGATGGGGCGATTGGGATCGCTGAGTCCAGAGCGGGAGCGGCGGACGGCATCGGCGACGGCCTGGATGGCCTCGTTTTGACCGACCACGCGCTGCTCCATTTTGTCTTCCATGGTGAGGAGCTTTTGCATTTCTCCCTGGACTAGGCGGGCGACGGGGATGCCGGTGGACTTGGCGACGACCTCGGCGATATCTTCCTCATCCACCTCTTCCTTCAGCATGCGGCCCTCGGCGGTGATATCTTCCAGCTCGGCGGTATCGGCCTCTAGCTGCTTTTCGAGCTGGGGGATGCGACCATATTGGAGTTCGGCGGCGCGGGCCCAATCGGCATCTCGCTGGGCCCCTTCAAGCTGAAGCCGCAGGGCTTCAATCTCTTCTTTGACGTGGCTAACCGCCTCGATCTTTTCCTTCTCACGACCCCAGCGAGCGCGGAGTTGGGAGGACTGTTCGCTGAGATCGGCGAGTTTCCGCTCGATGGTGGCCAGGCGTTCGCGGGAGGCGTCGTTGTCTTCTTTGCCCAGGGCCATGCGATCGATTTCGATTTGGTTCATCTGGCGTTCCACTTCGTCGATTTCGGCGGGGACGCTATCGATTTCGATGCGGAGGCGGCTAGCGGCTTCGTCGATGAGGTCGATGGCTTTATCGGGCAGGAATCGGGCGGTGATGTAGCGATTGCTGAGGGTGGCGGCGGCGACGATGGCACTATCGGCGATGCGCACGCGGTGGTGGATTTCGTAGCGCTCTTTGAGTCCGCGGAGGATGCTGATGGTTTCTTCCACGGTGGGTTCATCGACCAGGACCATTTGGAATCGGCGCTCCAGGGCCTTATCCTTCTCTATGTACTGGCGGTACTCGTCGAGGGTGGTGGCGCCGATGCAGCGCAGTTCGCCGCGGGCGAGCATGGGTTTGAGCATGTTGGCGGCGTCCATAGCCCCTTCGGCCTTGCCCGCGCCGACGAGGGTGTGGAGTTCATCGATGAAGAGGATGATTTCGCCCTCGGCCTTTTTGACATCTTCAAGCACGGCCTTGAGTCGCTCTTCGAATTCGCCGCGGAATTTGGCGCCGGCAACGAGGGCGGCGAGGTCGAGCGCGACGACTGACTTGCCCTTAAGGCCTTCGGGAATGTCTCCGCTGACGATGCGCTGGGCGAGGCCCTCGACGACGGCGGTTTTGCCGACACCGGGTTCGCCGATGAGGACGGGGTTATTTTTGGTGCGTCTGCTGAGGACTTGGATGACGCGGCGGATCTCTTCGTCGCGACCAATGACGGGATCCAGCTTGCCGAGGCGGGCTCGGGCCGTGAGGTCATTGCCGTATTTTTCCAGGGCTTGGTAGTTTTGTTCGGCGTTGGGGTCGCTCACTTTTCGGCCGCCGCGGAGTTCGGTGATGGCGGCGAGGACGTCCTTTTCCGTGACGCCATTGGCCTTGAGGAGCGGATTATCTTTGGCAAGGGCGAGGAGATAGTGCTCGCCACTCACATAGTCGTCGCCCATTTTTTCCGCCAGGGAGAAGGCGGCGGTGTTGAGGTTTTGCATGCGACCCGACAGAGTGCTGCCGTAGGTGGATGCGCCGGAGACCTTGGGGCCGTTAATGAAGCTCTCGCGCAGGGAATCGGCGATTTGAGTGGGTTGCGCGCCGATTTTTTGGAGGATGGGGCCGGTGACGCCCTCGGGCTGTTCCAGCAGGGTGAGGAGCATGTGCTCGGGCTCGATGCTGGAGTTTTGGTAGCGTTCGGCCAGGGATTGGGCGTTCTGGAAGGCTTCTTGGGCTTTTAGAGTCAGTTTGTCAAATCGCATTTGTATGTGAGTCTATAACGCTCAAATGAGTTGATTCGTTCAGATTAATGCTTTGGGCCTAGTGATTGTTGGGGACGTCGGCAGGATGCCGACGCTACCGGGGGGATTGTTGGCCAGTCGCATGGAATTTCGTGTGATAATTCATGCGTGATTAGAGCCGATGCGATTCATTCTTTGACGGACTTTCAGCGGAATGCGAAGGCGGTGATTGAGCGGGTTCGGACTCAGCATCAGCCGGTGGTGATTACGGTGAACGGGGAGGCAGCGGTGGTGATTCAGGACGCGGGGGATTACCAGCGGATGGAAGACGAGCGTCAGGCGGTACTGGCGGCGATTGCAGAGGGCGAAGCAGACATCGCGGCGGGACGGTATCGCGAACTGGGAGATTTTTTGGACGAGTTAGAGGCCGAACTTGCTGAGCCACGCCGTGTACGTTAAGCTGACCAAAATCTACCTTTAATCGCTCCGCCATTCGAAAGACTACTTGCCGAGGCAGAAGTCTTGGAAGATTCGGCTTAGGAGGTTGGGTTCGGCGGTTTCGCCGGTGATTCGGCCGAGGTGGACCAAGGTTTCGCGGAGGAAGGTGATGGCGAGATCGGCGGGGATGTCTTGACTCAGCGCCATTTGGGCTTCGGCTAGCGTTTCGGTGGCCCGGCGAATTTCTTCGGCTTGCCGATCGGAGATGAGGGGGAGATCGAGGCCGGTGGGGATGAGGCGTTCGACTTCTTGGTGGAGTTGTTCGAGTCCTTGACCGGTTATGGCGGAGATGGCGAGGCCTCCCGCTGGTACTAGATCCGATTTGTTGGCGATTCTTACGGCGGTCGCCGGGAGTTGCTCGGCGATGGTTTGGTCGGCTTCGGTCCAGCCTTCGGTGGCGTCGTAAAGGTGCCAGATGATGTCGGCCTCGCTCACCGCTTGGTGGCTGCGCTGGACGCCGATGGCTTCAACTTCGTCGGTGGTTTCGCGGAGGCCAGCGGTGTCGGTGAGGATGCAGGGGAGGCCGGCGATTTGGACGGTTTCTTCCAGCGAATCGCGGGTGGTACCGGCGATGGGGGTGACGATAGCGCGGTCGCGCCCGAGCAAGCGGTTGAGGAGGCTGGACTTGCCGACATTGGGGCGACCAACGATGGCGATGCGGATTCCGCGGCGCAAAAGTTGGCCAGCGATGGCGGTTTGGTGGAGGGCTTGTAGCTGGTCGGCGGCGGATTGGAGGCGGCCGACCAGGGCGGATCGGTCCAGCTCACCGAGTTCTTCGCTGAAATCGACGTGGGCCTCGATGGTGGCGATGACGCCGATGATTTGGTCGGTCGGGAGGGATTTGGCGACAGCGCCTTGGCGCTGGCGGATGGCTTCTTTGAGTTGGCGCTCGGTTTGGGAGGCGACGAGGTCGCGGACGGCTTCGGCCTGGGCCAGATCCAAGCGACCATTCAGGAACGCGCGCTCGGTGAACTCACCGGGGCGGGCAAGGACGGCACCGGCTTCGATACAGGCGTCGATGAGTTGGCGGACCGACTCGGGCGAGCCGTGGATGAAGAATTCGGCGGCGGCCTCGCCGGTATAGCCTCGTTGGCTGGCGAAGGGAAGGGCGATGCCGTCGTCGCCGGTGGTGAAGGGTCCGTAGACGGCCTGGAGGTGTACGGGCGTTTCGGGCCAGTGGGGGAAGACTCGGGCGGCGATCTGGTGAGCGGTTTCTCCCGAGACGCGGATGCCGGCCACCGCGCCGCCGACGGCGGTGATGGGGGCAACAATCGGGGGGAAGTTCATTTCAGTCGTGTCCAGCGGCAGGCATGCTAATTATGTGGCTTGATCCCTCCGAGGTGATTGATCGCAGTTTTGCGCCTGGCAGCGGCGAGCCATTCTTGATCTGGAGGACTTGCCGGTGGGAAGGCCGTTTCACGATGTTCAGGTGGTGAATCCGTTTGCGGGGGAATAGGGAATGGGCTATTTAGTCCCCGGAAGTCAGTAAACTTGTGGCGATGAAGCTTTTTGTGGATACCGGGGATATTGAGGAAGTTAAAAAGGCGGCCAGTTGGGGCGTTATCGACGGGGTGACGACCAACCCAACGCTGATTGCTAAATCGGGCAAAGGATTTAAGGAGACCGTTTTGGCGATCTGCGAGGCGGTGCCCGGCGGCGATATTTCGGCTGAGGTGGTGGCGACCGACTACGACACCATGCTGAAGGAAGCGCTGGAAGTGTCGAGCTGGCACGAGCAAGTAGTTGTAAAGGTTCCTCTGATCGAACCCGGAATCTCGCTCGTCAAAACGCTGGCGGATAAGGGAATTCGCACCAATGTCACCCTGGTATTCACGGTGGGTCAGGCGCTTTTGGCGGCTAAGGCGGGCGCAACCTATATTTCTAACTTCGTGGGTCGGGTGGACGACTTGACCCTGGACGGCATGGAAGCGGTTCGCGACACCGTGAACATGGTGGAGACCTACGGCTACAGCTCGGAAGTGCTGGTGGCAAGCGTTCGGCACCCGCTGCACGTGCTGGAGGCGATCAAGGCGGGCGGCCACGTAGCGACGATGCCGTTGAAGGTCATCGAGGCTTTGTTCAAGCACCCGTTGACGGATTCGGGCTTAGAGCGATTCTTGAGCGACTGGAATAAGGCCGGACTCAGCATCGGTTAAGCCTCGGCAAGGATCCATTTGAGAAGGGCCCGAATGAACCGACGCTTGATTCAAGCAGGGGTGACTTCGGGCTTTTTATCGGCCGCCTTGTTTGCGCTGCCGATCTATTTTTCCCTCAACGTTTCGCAGAATTACGGATGGTGGCTCTTGGTGGGAGTGCCATTCGGTTTGGGAATCGTGGTTCCGAACCTTATGGGGGCCGACCGAAAGGTGAGTCACAACGAGGCTTTTGCGGCCGCGATGGTTGCCGTGGGAACCATCTTGTTGATCATCCTGGCGTTTCTTTGGGAGGGCCTCGTTTGCCTCATCATGGCGGGGGCACCAGCGCTGTTGCTGGTACTGCTTGGCGTCGCCATCGGACATCCGATTCAGAATTGGAGGGTTGACCGAAACCGTCGGATGAACGTCACCTGGGCGGCATTGGCCGTTCCGTTTGGGCTTGCCGCACTGTCGGTCGAGCCAACGGGGTGGGATCGGCGAACGGTGGAGACCGAAGTGTGGATGGCCGCGCCGCCGGAGAAGATTTGGCCACTGGTTTTGAATTGTGAGGGCTTCGGGCAGCCTCACTTCTGGTTGTTCAAAGCGGGAGTTGCGCATCCGCTCAGCACGCGAACTGTCGGTAACGATCGAGTTTGTGTCCTGTCCACCGGGGAGATGCCGGAGCGGATCACGCGTCGCACGGAGAACCGTCGTTTGAGTTTTGAGGTGCTTCACACTCCGCCGGCGTTGTGGGAAATGAACCCATTTGGAGCCGTTTTGGCACGCCACGATGAAACGGTGTACCGGAGTTTTACCGGGGACTGGCAATTGATTCCGGAAGGCGGCGGCACCCGGGTGGTAGCGACTTCGGTGTACGGGCATCGGCTGGGAGCGAATGAATACTGGCGGCTGTGGACCGATGAGATCGTTCACCAAGTTCATTGGCACGTGATTGACCACATCAAAGCGGCGGTAGAGAAACGGTAAGCGATTTGGTCGGGAACCGAGACCTGGAGTCTGGTAGCAAATCGGCCCCCTCAGCGTTCCCGCGGCACTTGCATTGGCGTCCTTGGGCCTGACGTTTGTGGGCGGTTTTCCGGGTTTGCCAGTCCAATAAGGGATAGGGGTTTATGAATACAACGAAATTCTCGATGGGATTGCTGGCGGTCGGTTTGGTCTTTCCCATGGTTGGGTGCACGGAAACGGCCAAGGACAAACTGGGATCGGCAGGAAGTGACGTGAAAAATGCGGCTGGAAAGACTGGTGACGCGATGAAGGACGATGCAACGGCGGGCGGCGCGGCCGTTAAGCAGGGGGCATCTAACGTCGGTGCTGCCGTAAGCGAAGTGGGGGACAAGATTGGCGAGCAGACCGACGAGACCCGAACCAGCGTTATGGTGAAGGCAGCTATCGCCAATACCAAGGATCTCAAAATCGATAAGTTCTCGGTGGCAGTGGATAAGAAAGTGGTGACGCTAACGGGATCGGCCGCCCAGGCCGATAAGGACCGAGCAGGCGTTTTGGCGAAGCAATCGCTGGGCGAAGGCTACACCGTAAAGAACGATATCACCGTCAATTGATGAGATGCGTCGGGCACCGGGCCAGTATTTTTAGGGCGGTGTCCGACTACCAACCGAGTGTGGTCGGGTCGGAAAGGGAATTATTCCTCGGTCAGGTCATCGATCAAACCGGCACTTCCGCCACTGGGATCGTCGAGCAAATTTTGGTTGTCTCCAGGCCGATGCCGCCGTCTAGTTGGCATCCGAGCTTAGCAACGGCGTTCAAATGAGCGCAACAGACAGAACGCGTTGCTGGAATCGAATCCGATTCAAATCTGCTTAACTCTACTTTACGCATACGGGTTTATGTGTCACTTTTTAGCGGCACATTGCGAAATGCCAACGATTGACGGAATTCCGACAATTTGGTGTCTCCGGGCGGTTTGAAGACGATCTCGGACCCTCCGGTAACTGGACGTGGCGGCGAGGGTTCCTGTACTCTACGGGTATGAGGATTCAGGAGTATTTGGTGCGGCAAGTTCAGGCGTCGCTGGATGACGTGGTACGAGCGGCGCGGGCGGTGCCGGAGGATAAGTTAGATTGGTCAGCGGGTGGGCTGGCGCGGTCAGTGCTGAGTCAGATGCAGGAGATCGCGGTCTCGGGTGCCTTCTTTTTGCCGGTGATCCGAGATGGATCGATGCCGGAGCTGGACGATCATGGTCGGCGGGAGCTATTACGGCTGCGGCAGTCCTATGACACTTTGGAAAAGTGCATTGATGCCGCCCAGGCGGGGAACGCGGCGCTCTGCCAGGCGGTGATGGATTTGCCGGATTCTCGACTGGACGAGGAAGTTTGGTTGCCGCTGGGGGGCGGGATGAATATGACGGTAGCGGAAGTGATTGGGAAGCACAGTTGGAACCTGATCTATCACCTGGGGCAAATAAATCAGATTCAGCTGATGCTGGGCGATCGGGCGATGCACTAAGATATCGCGATGATGGTATCGCAGTGAGCGGCAAAGCTATAGTTACCTATGCTTCGTAGGGTAGCTCCGATGGTTGCGGCGGTGGTGGCGTATCTGCTGCTCGAGTCGTTTGGCCACGATAAGGCATTGGTGGGAGCGGTTTTTGCTCTTACAGTGGGCCTGTGGATGTCTGAGCTTCTACCCATCGCGGTGACGGCGCTTCTAAGCTCTTCGCTTCTGATCTGCATCAATAAGCAGGCGGAGAAGGAGGTTTTGGCGGCCTATGGCGACCCGATTATTCCTCTGTTTATCGGCAGCTTTGTTTTGGCGAAAGGAATGGAACTGACGGGACTTAGCGATCGCTTTGCCTACACGATATTGCGCAAGAGGTGGGCGAGCGGAAGCCCAATGGCGTTGTTATTTTCGCTCGGCGTGGTGTCCTGTCTCATATCGCTTTTGGTGAGCAATACGGCCACCACGGCGATGATGCTACCGATTGGGTTGGCGATTCTGGGAACGGTCGGCGCGAAAACTGTCGAAAGCAACTACTCAACCGCGATTATGCTGATGCTGACCTGGAGTAGTAGCGTGGCCGTGGGGATACCGGTGGGGACGCCGCCAAACCTCATCGGAATTGGCCTGATTGAAAAAGCGACGGGGACCAAGGTCTCGTTCCTCCAATGGGTGGGTTTCGGCATGCCGATCACTATTGTGGTGATGCTGGCGTGCGGAGCGGTTTTATGGATCATGTACGGCCGCAATGCCCCGAACACGACCGCGGCGCGAACCGAAGCGGAAACGCTGCTGGTGGACTTGGGACCGATGAAGCCTTCGGAACGAGCTGTGCTTTGGGGGTTTGGCGTGGCGCTTCTGCTCTGGATTTTGCCGGATGCCTTGGTGATCGGGTTAGGGAAGGACCACCCGGTGGCGGCCTGGGTTCAGCCCCGATTCCCGGCTTCGGTGGCGGCGCTTTTGGGCATGGTGGTGATGTTTGCCGTTCCGGCCCGCGACCGTCCGGCGGGGCGCGCCATCTCGTGGCGCGAAGCGGTGACCATCGATTGGGGCGTTATCTTGCTATTTGGTTCGGGCATTGCCCTGGGTCAGGCGTTATTTGCGAGTGGGCTGGCCAAAGATTTGGGCGAGGCGGCGGCGCGGGTTTCGGGGGCACACTCGGTGTGGGCGATCACCGGTCTGGCCATTTTTACGTCTATCGTTTTAAGTGAGCTCGCCAGCAATACGGCGGCGGCGACGGTGATGGTGCCGGTGGCGATTGGGCTTTCGCAGGGGGCGGGGGTGAATCCGATCCCGGCGGCGCTCGGGGCGGCTTTGGGGGCCTCGTTTGGGTTTATGCTGCCGGTAAGTACGGCGCCGAACGCGATTGTCTACTCCAGTGGCTTGGTTCCGTCGAAGGAAATGTTGAAGGCGGGGATTTTGCTGGACGTGGTGGGGTTCGTCGTGATCTGGGCGGGGCTCCGGATCGCCTTGCCGATGATGGGCTTGGCTTAGGCGGGCCCTCGATTTGAGGCCAAGGATTTACCAATATCGACCAACTAGCCGAACATTGATAAATTTCGTGAAACCAATCCTTAAGTTGTACGTATTAATTTGATGATAAGTCTTTTTATTGTCCGTTCAGTCTGAAGAAGGTTAATAATGGCGTGTGGAAATGCAACGTATACAACACTGGGCGGAATTTGTGGAACAACCGCCAACCCTCCGGGAACTCCCCAGACGAGCGGACCGATTCTTATCGTCAGCAATTGTCCGGAAACGGTTATTTCGGCCTTGGTTGATGCAAGCTCACCTCCGACTGCCACAAATACACTCTACAGCTGTGCAATAAATCTGTCAACAGGTACGCATCGAATACGAATTTTTATCTGGCATGTCAATCAACAGGGCGGAGCCCGGACCTTCTCAGTGTTTGGCCGCATTAGTGATGGAACGGGCACGTTAACGGACCGACGAGTGGAAGATGGGGTGGCGACAAACTACGCCCCCCTCGGGAGATGTCTAGCGCGGGTCCACCTTTACGGCGAATGGAATCCCGCGCTTGCAAATTTGAGCATTGGGCAGACAGAGATTGCGCTCTGGCAGCGGACAAATGTCAATAATAATAATTTGATTGGTGCGGTCATGGAGTTTAATGTGGTCCTCACAGAAGCGGCAACCATATGTCTTCGCACCACTGTTTCCACGGGCACCGGTGCGCCTGGAGCCTGGAACCAGGCCGTTGCAGCAGATCCCGCCGTTCATGTCCGTGGTTATTGGCCGTTCAGCACTTTGACCATGTCAGGCGGTGGGTTGGATGTCAAGCCCGTCCTTGGAACTCCGGCGGAACGAATCATCCAGGCTGTGGCGAAAGGGGGACCAGAACTCGTAGCATTTGCGAAAACGGCACTTGACGCAAACGGAACAGACAGAGGCAACAAGGGATGCTATGGGGCAAACCTCTACTACGACTTTCTAGTTGAAAATACTGGAAATCAAAGTTACCCTTTGTATGCGTATGGAGTCGCTAGAAACGTCTCTGACACATTTAACCCCCTTGGCTACTTTGGTCCGCTCCGGATACATTCGCCGGGGTCTTATGGTGCCCGAAGCGTGGTTCGCTTCCGATGCGACACTTCCTTTCCAGGAGATGGTGATGTCGTTCGTCTTACGACATCTGATGGGCTCGCAGAGTCCCCGGCGAGTGTCAATCCGGGTAGCGTTACTTATCGGATTGCTGCTGCGGTTGCCGGTTCTGCAAGTGCTCCATTCAACATTGCACTTCGCGGTATAGCATATCAATTGTTGGAGCCACCTCAATGATTTCCTGTATTTTATTTGTTGTAATTATTGCAGTAGACGAACTTCCAAAGGACGTGCTTGAAAGTTTTGGCGGAGCAAGTGCTACCGCAGTCTTGATGACAAAGAACATGGGCCCCACAACGAACAAAGTGGCCCAGCGAATGATCTCCTTTGCAGGTTCTCAATCACCAACCCTCGTCGCCGAGAATGGTTCAGCAGTGGCTGTGTTGAATGGAACGTTTGACCAAATTTCGGTACCGAATGGGGAACTCATTACGGAAAACGATCACTTCACCGCTCTCATTTCAGGCACAGCCGCCTCTCCGATTGTATTCAATCAAAGCCAGGCGAAGTACATCACAATTCCGAAGAACCCTCTTGTCTGCAACCTAATGCCCCGAGCAATACCCAGTGAAGATAGCGTGTTATTGGTCACCGGAGTGCCATCGTTGACGGGGCGTCAGCCACGTAATCTGCTCGTTGTTTCTCGACTCAACTTCAAAAAACGGGGTCCTGATGCCAATGTGTCGAAGCAGATCAAAGTGCCCTTTGATTACTCGAATCCCCAATTCGTTCCGGGGGCCGGGGCAATCTTGAAGATCGAGACAACGGGAAAACAAATCTACTATAGGGTCGACATAAACTCGCTTAAACTAACTCGACTTAAGAATGCGCCCGCCAAAAATCCCCTCGAGTGGGGGCATCTGAGCGGTCCCGGGAAGAAACTGAAGTATCTAAGTCCGCCAGTTTTCTGGGACGGTCGGATTTATGGAAAGGGCTCAACAACGTACGGTGCCAAGAGTCAGGCATATGTCTGGGACGGGAAGACCTTGAACCTAACGGAACCGTGGGCGATTGTCGGGGCCAGCATTAACGGAAAGTTTGCCTGGTTGATGAACCGCGAGACTGGTGCCTCTTGGGTCATCCGGCATTCCTAAGGTGATGATGAGTGTCCGATCACCGGCTAGTATTAGCCGCTGGGCGGATCTCTAGGTGAAATCCCGGGTTACCTGGCGCTGCTGACGACAGCAGGTAAACCACGTTGGAGGCGGGAAAGCGATGGTCCATCCTCGGCTCCGAGCGATGAAAGGAGTTTTTTCGAACAAGACTAAAAAGTCTTCTCAAAATTCCTTTTTCGTCATATAATGCTTTTGAGCCTCGGTAGCGGCGGGTTTGAGCCAGCCAGAGGCGGATGACGTCATATAGATGGTGTTGATCGACAGGATTGATCTTGATCACAAATCTCGCGCGCTTTTGCGTGCGAACAGGAAGGTAGCCACTTTTTGATGGTTGCCTGCCGCCGGACCGCCCCTTGTGAACTTGGGTGGCTTCGTGTGGCAGGTGGATGCGTCCGGCCCGTCCCCTTCAACTCGCCTTTTGTCCCTAGCGGCGCTTTACCAGCGGTTACCGCGAGCTTTAGGGCAATGGAGTGGCAGAAGGGGTGCACTTAGGGATGCAGTAACGACAGAAACCGGTATCTAGGGCCTTCTGGAGCCCGAATCTAGGCTTTTTCGGGGTTTTTATTGAAATCCTCGGAGTTGGCCTTGACATGGGCTTAACGGTCCGGTATTATCTTCACGTTGCTGAGACGAAAGACGAAGCAGCCACGAAGAAGAGAACTTTGAAAGTTGCATAGCGGTTGTGTTAGAAGCGTAAATCGAGCACTCGAGAAAGAGCGAGAATTTTTTTAAGCTAATGAAGGTGTACGACGAATGCCTAGGGACAAGATACCGAAGAAGGACGCGCAAGCGGCGATACGCCACGGTGAGGTGCACAGAACTGTTGACCCGTGGATGTCCGAATGGGGAAACCCGGCAGATTGAAGATCTGTCACTCATGCCTGAATATATAGGGTGTGGAGAGGGAACCAGCTGAACTGAAACATCTAAGTAAGCTGAGGAGAAGAAATCGAAGAGATTCCGTAAGTAGCGGCGAGCGAACGCGGAGGAGCCCAAACCGATTGGCTTGCCAATCGGGGTTGTAGGGCCTCCACCATCATCCCCCTCGAATCGAGATTATCCTCTAGTCGTGAAGACGATTGGAAAGGTAGTTTGGATTCGAGGTTGATGGAAAAAAAATTGTTAGGATTAACGGAACAGAGTTGGAAAGCTCGGCCATAGAGGGTGATAGCCCCGTACTAATAAAATCCAACTCAATTTTAGGGGGTACCTGAGTAGCACGGAGCACGAGGAACCCCGTGTGAACCTGCGCAGACCACTGCGTAAGGCTAAATATGTCTTGTCACCGATAGTGCATCCAGTACCGTGAGGGAAAGGTGAAAAGAACCCCGGTGAGGGGAGTGAAATAGAACCTGAAATCGTACAACCTACAAACAGTCAGAGCACCATTTAAGGTGTGATGGCGTACCTTTTGCAGAATGAGCCTGCGAGTTGTTTCTGTTGGCAAGCTTAAGTGGTTCAGCCACGAAGGCGGAGGGAAACCGAGTCCGAATAGGGCGTCAAGTCAGCAGGAGCAGACCCGAAACTGCGTGATCTAGCCATGGTCAGGGTGAAGTGATGGTAACACATCATGGAGGCCCGAACTCATAGACGTTGAAAAGTCTCGGGATGAACTGTGGTTAGTCCGGTGAAATGCCAATCGAACGCAGAGATAGCTGGTTCTCCCCGAAATGCATTTGGGTGCAGCGTTTTGTATGTTCTATGGGGGTAGAGCACTGAATAGGCTAGGGGGCTTACCCGCTTACCGAACCTAACCAAACTCCGAATACCATAGAATTAAGCAAGGCAGTAAGACAGTGAGTGATAAGATCCATTGTCAAAAGGAAAACAATCCAGATCGACAGCTAAGGGCCCTAAACAATGACTAAGTGTGAAACGATGTGAGATCGCGTAAACAGCCAGGAGGTTGGCTTGGAAGCAGCCATCCTTTAAAAAGTGCGTAATAGCTTACTGGCCGAATGTGATCTTGCGCGGATAATGTAAGGGGGCTAAAGTCATTTCCCGAAGCTTCGGGCTCAGCAATGAGCGGTAGGGGAGCGTCGTGTTCAGCAGTGAAGCTTGAGCGGAAGCACAGGTGGAGCGTTCACGAGTGAGAATGCAGGCATGAGTAGCGATTATACAGGTGAGAATCCTGTACGCCGAAAACCTAAGGTTTCTCCGGCTATGTTCGTCAGACGGAGGTTAGGCGGTCCCTAAGGTGAGGCCAGAAGGCGTAGCCGATGGACATCTAGTAGATATTCTAGACCCGGCATATAGAGCCAGGGGAGGACGTTTCAGAAAGACCCATCCCGCACTGTTGGTAGTTGCGGGCTAGGCCGAAACTCAAGAACTTGTAAGAGTTCTTTTCAAATGAGCGGGGCCGGGGAAGTGGAGCCTTCGGGCGAAGCGAACTGGGTTTGACTGGGGCCGAGAAAAGTCCCGTAGCGTTAATCTATATGCCGACCGTACTGCAAACCGACACAGGTAGGTGAGTCGAGGAGACTAAGGCGTTCGAGAGAACTCTCGTTAAGGAACTAGGCAAACGAGCCCCGTAACTTCGGAATAAGGGGCGCCCCGCAAGGGGCCGCAGCGAAGCATCCCAGGCGACTGTTTACCAAAAACACAGGTCTCTGCTAAGACGAAAGTCGATGTATAGGGGCTGACGCCTGCCCAATGCCAGTAGGTTAACAGGAGATGTTAGCGCAAGCGAAGCATTGAATCGAAGCCCTGGTGAATGGCGGCCGTAACTCTAACGGTCCTAAGGTAGCGAAATTCCTTGTCGGCTAAATGCCGACCCGCATGAAAGGCGTAACGACTTGGGAACTGTCTCAACGAGAAGCTCGGTGAAACTGTAGTATCCGTGAAGATGCGGATTATGCGCAGTAGGACGGAAAGACCCCGTGGAGCTTTACTACACCCTGTCATTGTGAATTGGATGTAGATGTAGAGCGTAGGTGGGAGCTTCGGCGCCAATGGAACACCACCCTTCTGCATCTGGTTCACTAACCCAGTCCCTAATCGGGATAGGAGACAATGACTGGCGGGTAGTTTGACTGGGGCGGTCGCCTCCGAAAAAGTAACGGAGGCGCCTAAAGTTGCACTCAGGCTGGTTGGAAATCAGCCGTTGAGCGTATAGGTATACAGTGCGATTGACTGCGAGACAGACAAGTCGAGCAGGGACGAAAGTCGAGCTAAGTGACCCTCTGATTGTGCGTGGGCACGTCAGGGTTCATCGGATATAAGCTACCCCGGGGATAACAGGCTGATCTTGCCCGAGCGCTCACAGCGACGGCATGGTTTGGCACCTCGATGTCGGCTCGTCGCATCCTGGGGCTGTACACGGTCCCAAGGGTTCCGGAGTTCACGGATTAAAGCGGCACGCGAGCTGGGTTCAGAACGGCGTGAGCCAGTTCGGTCCCTATCCACTGCGCACGAAGGAAATTTGAGAGGAGTCGCTCTTAGTACGAGAGGACCGGAGTGAACCGACCTCTGGTGTACCAGTTGTCCTGCCAAGGGCATACGCTGGGTAGCCACGTCGGGCAGGGATAAGCGCTGAAAGCATCTAAGCGCCAAGCCCACCTCAAGATCAGATTTCCCATCGAAAGAGTAAGACCCCCGGAAGACTACCGGTTTGATAGGTCGCGGCTGTGAGGCCAGTAATGGTCTAAGGTGAGCGATACTAAGTGGTCGAGGGCTTAAATTCAAGCTCTCTCGAGGATTCGATTTACGCAACTAACACAAACATGTGCAACTTTCTAAGTGCTCTCTACGTGCACATTAAGTTTCCGGGTGACCATGGCGAGGAGGTCACACCCGTTCCCATCCCGAACACGGCAGTTAAGCTCCTCAGCGGCGGAAGTAGTTAGACCGCAGGGTCTTGTCAGATAAGCGCGTTGCCCGGTTAGAAATTAGCAGATCAGACTCAGTCGAAAGACTGGGTCTTTTTTGTGCGTGGTTTCGGTGAAAATTGGAGCGTTTTCCTACCTTGCATGCGTACACGAAGATTTCACACGACTTCGCGAGGAGTCCTCACCCGTTCCCATCCTCCTTTTTCGAGCACGGGCGTGCAGTTAAGCTCCTCAGCGGCGGAAGTAGTTAGACCGTAGGGTCTTGTCAGATAAGCGCGTTGCCCGGTTAAAATATTCGAATAGCCTCATTCAGAAATGAATGGGGCTTTTTCGTGCATTCTGCATGGTGTATTGGCTCGGTGGCGACTCTGTCTAGGAGGCCACTCCCGTTCCCATCCCCATGTTCCGATCACGGGCGTGCACTTAAGCTCCTCAGCGGCTGAAGTAGTCAGACCGTAGAGGGTCTTGTGAGATACGCGCGTTGCCCCAGAAAAATGTCCGAGTCGCCACGGCAGGTAACTCATGGGCGGTCGCGAAGCGATTATCTGAGGGTTTGGCCATGAATGTCCCCCTTACAGACTAGATCTAATACATGATCGATGGTGGTGTTGATTTTCGTTTCGAGCTCCAATTTTGACACTCGGTCTCCGCGCTGAATATTGCTTGCATCGGTCGTGTGTCTTGATCAGTCTGTACGTAATGCAGTGGATTTCTGCCAGGCTGGCACTTTTTGCGCCGAAGCCGAAGGCGACGCCGGCTCGAACCACGGATGCCTGGTGGAGCGAGCTTACGCTGGTTTTGGTGGTCAACTATCCGATCATTCTTTTCATCGGTTTTTGGTAGCTGGTGCGCCGGTTTGGAAGTCAAATGCCGGAGGTGTACCGGCGAACGGTGGAGCAGCCGTTTGTGATCCTGTCTTGCTTTGGGTCTTTTCTGCTCTTCTTAGGGGTTACCTATGCGCTCAGTCGGGAACTTGGTCAGGAGTCGCTCTGTCACTGGGCGAATACCAAGCGGCGAGGTTCGTTCATTCGCTTCACGCCGCTATTCTTTACGCTGTTAGTTTGCGCCTTGCAAATTCGCGAGTTGTATGTATCTAAGCTGCCGATGGCCTATGCGACGGTCAACGATCCCCGGTTGAAAGTTAACCAGCTTCTGGAGAACGTCATTTTGGCTACGGTGTTTGTGATGGTGATCGTGGTGGGAATCCAAATCTATCGATTTGTGGTGAAGCCAGTGTCTTCGGTGGTGGCGCTTAATCAGTATCGGTCGCGGACAATTAGCCTGTTAGCGCTTGTCGCATTTGTTCTGCTAGTTGCACTTTGCGCGACGGCTAGGTGGCACATTTACATCGGCCGGGCGCTTGGTTCACTTGCCGTACTTGACATATTGACGGCAATGTGGATGTGCCTCTTGACTTGGTTGGCATTGCCGCAGGTTGGGAATCGGTGGGTCCTAAACGGATTGATTCTACTAACCGGAATATCGTTCATTGATGGACAGAAGAACCGCGAAATTTAGTTGGTGCCGAGGGCAAAGGACTTGGGATATTCGCAAGCGAACACGGAAGGGAAGCTCGGCGACGAAAAGCAGTGAGAGTTTTTATCGAGCGTCGAGCAAAATGCGCTGAAAGAAACGTTCGGAAATTGGCTGCGGAATAGGGGAGTGCAACCGGCTGATAAAACTTCACCCCGGGAGCCGTATCCGGTGTTTCTACTGTGCGCAGATGGCGGGGGAATTTCGGCCGCGGCTGTATCTTCCTTGTTTTTGGCGGTTGCGAATGAAGGCACCAACGGCAATTTTGCTCCGCACGTATTTTGCGCGAGCACGGTTTCGGGCGGGTCAGTTGGGGCTGCGTCATTCTTGTGTCTGGATTCCCAGCGTCGCGTGGGTGACGTCAAGCCGGACCAGATTCGAGGTCAGATTGTGCGCCTAATGGGCGAGGACGATTTGGCCCGCATGATTCTCACAATGCTGACGAGCTAAGTTATTAATGAGATGATTCCTTTGGTAAATGTGCCTCACGGCGACTGATCTCAACTGCTCACCCAATCGTTTGTGAGTTCACTGGAAACGGAGGCTCAGGCTTCGGATCCAGTGCCAGACACGCGCTCGGAGGCTTGGCGAACGGCCGACCGCATGATTTCGGGCCGGGCTCCGCTATCTAGCTTTTCGCCACCAGCGGATAGGCCCCTGGAGTCGTTCGATCCCGACGGGAGGTTTTTCTTTGTGCCGAACGCGACGGTGGCGGATACCGGGAAGCGGTTTGCGATGACCGACTTGCCGATTCCGCTGGCGGTATCGCTGGCCTCGCTGCGAACTTACTTGCCAAATCACGAGCCTTCCCTGATGGATGCGGCTTCGCTCTCGGCGCGATTTCCCGTGGTTCCATCGTCGGGATTCTTGCCGGTAGAAAATGGCGGAGTTAGCCTGGTTGATGGGGGCTTGGCAGAGAATTCGGGAATTTCTACGATGACGGAGATCTTTCGGCAACTGCTCACGGTGCCAGGAGCGGACCAGTGTAAGTTTGTGGTGATCCACATCGGAACGATTCCCGACGACGCGGAGAATGTGGTGCGGGAGAGTCCGGATAACGAGTTTACGACTTACCTGCGCACGTGTTGCTTTCGGGGAATGGTTGAGCCGCCAAGGAGCTAAAGAACGTGTTCCGAGATCAGATATTGGCGGACACGACAAGCATTGAGGCTCGCCGGTCGATTAGCAGCGAATATATTCAGAAATACGTTGATTCTCGCCTGGATACGACGACGGTCTTCATTTCGGGAGAGGAGCGTCAGTTGCCGCTCGGTTGGACATTGTCGAAAGGAGCCGTGCAAGATATCGAGTATCAGCTTGGGGCGGGGTTTCTGCCGGGCAAGTTTTCGGATGACCGGAACCCGGGGCGGCAGGCAGCAAGTATCGCGCCCGTCGGCAGGAGAATCTAAAGACACTTTAGAAAATCCGGGAGGACATTAATCTCAAATAAGTGTGACGAGGATTTCAGGGGCAATAATAGACTGTCTTGTGGATTACAGATTGAAACAATAATCTCTCACTGGGATTGCTGATGCAGTAGGTCTTTAGACCCACTCAACAGATGCAAGAACTTACTTGCCATACAATGCGAAATATGACATTTCTGCCCCCCCCCCACAACTGGGCACAGAAAGCTACCGCAATTTTGAGCGCGGTGTCTCTTGCAGGGTGTCTTACCTCACAATCATCGGAAATTCGAAACTTTCCGTATGTTGACTTAGGGTCATCGCGAGACAGAATTTCCACCTACATTCCTGAACTGGAAAGAGTTTTGGAGAAAAAGCAGACTACTGGTATGGTTCTAGTTTATGTGGAGGGATGTGAAGCTTGCATGGCTACTCGCGTTGAGAACATACCTATTAGGGACAAATTTGGACGGACTGTTGTATTAATGACTTCAGATAATCACACATATCAAAAGTACTTTAAGTTGAGGCAGGTTCTGTACGACCGGAAAAGAATTTATGCCAAAAAGTTGTCGGTACGAGTTGCCCCACGGCAGTATCTCGTAAATCTAGACTGTAAAGTTAAGGTGGCTGAGACCGGAGACAGAGAAATTGATGGAGAAAACGGCTTTGAAAAATTATAGAGGTTTTACGGTCGTTGAGATATGCGTTGTTATTGGCATCGTGGTCGTTATATCGGCAATTTCATTCCCGATTTGGGTGCAAACTAAAAAATCGGGACGCGAGGCTGGTACTAAATCAAATCTACATCAACTTTGGCTGGCAGTTGAGTTATACCAGCAGGATCAAGGAAATTCGTTTCCCACCTCGGGCGAATCTTCCCAAATGGGATTGCCCAACCAAGAGCAGTTCTACACACTTTTGAAAGGTACGAAAATTAAGTGGAACTACGCGTCAGAGAAGATCGGCTATGGTCCAATCTATTATCCAATTGACCGCACAGATGATACTCCACATGACTCGACCGGTTATTTTGATGAGCGGTTACGTTCTTGGCTTAAACATACAGCTAAATATGGTTCAGCTTCCATTGAGCTAGCAGACTTTAATCACACAGAAGGTTGCGGGCGCTTCCCAGAAGTTACCTGTGTCTTCAAAGGCATCGGAGTTTCGCTTGACGGAACACTTAGTGTTCGTTCTGCGAATGGATTCATTCACACCCCAGATTGGTGGGACGGAAAACTATGAAAATCACAACATTACCTCGTCTTAAGAGCCTAAGCGCACTGACTGCGATCGCTCTTCTTACTTCTCAAATTGGAATAGCTGCGACGTGTCCAGCTAGCGATGTCATTGAGTGTTCAGGGGCAGTAGTCGTGGGCCACGGTTGTGCGACAATTTCCCCGTACTGCTGCCAATACTATGACTGGAAATGCCCCGGATCGTCTACCTTGTACCGCGTCTACACGCCGTACTTCGGATGGCAATGTCAAAGGGATATCAACGGACAGTTTTTGTGCCAATAAATGCAACTTCGATCTCTCGCCTTATTGGTAGCCGTTGCGGTAGGTGTCGTCCTAGGCGGATGCAACGGGCCGTCTATAAGCGGATCTTTCGTTTCGTGCATTGAAAAGGGTCAATGTGACGGCGTTGAAGTGCGCGCAGCAGGCAGCAAAGTGCCTGCTGCCGCGTTGAAGGAAGTTCTCGCTTGTCCAACCATTCAAGCAGCTTGGAAACAAGTTGATGTATCGACTGATCTAACAGATCCGGCGGGGAGAAGGCACATGGAATTCACCACAATTGTTGATGGTAAGTCTGAGGTGGTTGAATCTACTCTGCTCACAAATGATTCTAGGGATTCTGTTTCGCTCGGTGTCACGTTAGTGAAGTTGTTTACACTCTCGGCCCGCAAAGAAGATCCCAGCCGGCTGAAACTCGGACAGGTTTTCTCTGTGGTCGCAGACAAGTTTCAAGAAATTGTGCCAGTACTGAAGGCGAATGGGATTGACCGTATTGACGTTTCCTACGTTCGCAGTGTGGATATCGATGATGCAGTATCGACACTGCGCAAACTCGGAGAAGTTAGCGCAGAGTCACCGTACCTCGTCAGGCGACCTGGATAAGTTTTGATCTAGATTCGCTCGATGATGAAGATGAGCGTGGCGTTGGGTGGGATTACGTTGCCGGCTCCGTTGGCGCCGTAGCCGAGGGAGGGAGGAATCGTGATTTCGCGCTTTTCTCCCTTCTTAATTCCGACGAGACCCTGGCTAAAGCCGGGAATTACGCCTTGACCGATGGTGACATCGAACGGAGCCTGGCCGACGTTGCTATCGAACTGTTTGCCCGAGGCCAACTTGCCAGTGTAAAACACGGAGATGGCTTCGCCGAATTTTGCCCCGGGGCCGGTGCCAGCTTTGAGAGTTTTAAAGGTTGCGCTTTCTGCTTTCAAGAGTTCCACATCAAACACGAGGGTGGCGTTGGGCGGAATGTCGGCTCCGGCGCCTTGGGCACCGTAACCAAGCGACGCCGGAATGGTGAGCACTCGCTTACCGCCGGGTTTCATCCCGGCGACACCTTGGTCCCAACCCTTGATCACTTGACCGGCGCCGAGCATGAAAGAGAACGGCTGATTCCGATCGCGAGAACTATCGAACTTCTTTCCGTTGGTCAGCTTGCCAGTGTAGTGAACCGTGACGTAATCTCCCGCTACGGTCGCCTTTCCGGTCCCAATCTTCATTTCTTTTACATTGACCTTATCGGGCGCCAAGATGACGGCAAGAATCGCGGAGGTGAGCATGAAGAAATGTTACCGTGATTCTTGCGAAATTCGAGCGCACGCTTTTGATTTCCTAATCGGCGTCGTATAATTGCCGTATGCCCTTGATTGCCATTGCGGCCGTGACAATGCTGGCTCCGCCCACCCAAGTTTGGTACGGTTACGGCGGAAACGCCCAACACACCGCTCAATCGAACGTAGCCACGCTGCCACTCGATAAGATTGCTTGGCAAACGCCAGTAGACCAGAACCCTGCCTATAGCGGAAACAATTTGCTGGCTCACTATGGCGAACCCGCCATTACGGCGGCTAACACGGTGGTGCTCGGGGTGAAGACGGGGCTGAATGAAGGGTTTGTCGTGGAAGGTCGCCGCGGTACAGATGGTCGGCTGCTTTGGCGTGGAGCTACGAAATATGCCGTGCCGGCCCACGGTTGGTTTCCTAGTTTCGGGCTGACCTTGTTACCAAATGGCGGAGTAGCTTGGCCAGATCGCGGCGGGCGCGTGGTGGTTCGGAGTTCGGCCGACACGGTCACGGCGACAACGGCGACCTATTGCTTCTTTGGAACGGCGAATTACGATCAGTCGAGAACTCCATACAACACTTACGTAAAGATCTGCACGCCGTTAACGACGGGGCCCGATGGTTCGATTTACTTCGGCTACACGGTGGAAGGCGATACCAAACTTCACCTGAAGAGCGGATTTGCCAAGATCAATCCAGATGGCACCGGGATCTATCGCGCCATAACTGAGGTTTCTGGGGATGCGAATATTGGCGAGGTGAAGCAGAACTGCGCACCGGCGGTGAAAGTTGACGGATCGCTAGTTTATGTTTCGGTTTACACGGGGCCGTACGGTCGCGGAAAATTGCTGGCCCTGCGCACGAGCGATCTGAAGCGGAAGTATTCGGTAGATCTGGTGGACCCCAAGTCCGGACAACCGGCGACGATTGATTCTGACGGCACCGCAGCACCGCTTTTGGCACCCGATGGCACCGTTTTCTACGGTGTTCTGGAAAACGCATTCGGATCTAATGGATATCGGGGATGGCTGCTTCACTTCAGCGGAGATCTCACGAAGAGTTACACCCCAGGTGCGTTCGGTTGGGATAACATCCCTTCGATTGTGCCGGCGAAGATTGTTTCGGCGTACAAGGGTACGTCCAAGTTCCTGTTGTTCACCAAGTACAACAATTACGCCAGTGGCGGCGGGGCGGGCCTGAACAAGATTGCTCTTCTGGATCCTTACGATACGCAGACTGAATCTCGATCGGGGATCACGACGATGAAGGAAGTGGCTACGCAATTGGGGCAAACTCCAGATTCTGAGTTCATTTCGTCCTACCCGAATGCCGTGCGAGAGTGGTGCATCAATTCCGGTGCGGTCGACATTCCCGGACGGGCCATTTTGGCTAACTGTGAAGACGGCATTTTGTACAAGTGGGATTTGAAAACGAATACCTTCACCCAGACTCTGCGGTTGACCGCGGGGATTGGCGAGGCCTATACGCCGGTGGCGATTGGTCCTGATGGAAAGGTGTACGCGATCAATAACGCAACGCTGTTTGCGGTCGGCACCGTCAAGCCTTGATCGCGGTCGCCGCAATGTTGGCAATGTCCCGGGGCGTCTACGACTCCTCGGGACTTGATGCGTTTCGCCGGCCCGACGGGAACGGGCAAGCCTGCGCGAACTGCCACTCTCCCGATGGAATTGAGCTGAGGACCTTCTCTGATGCAGCGTTGCGTCGGCGGATCGGAAGGCATTTCACCGTTAGCGGTACCGATGCTACGGCAGTTTTTGAATATTTGCGGCAGCAGCCGCGTCGAGTCGGCTCTGTTCGACCATTTCAGCCGGCTGGATCCCCGATTTGGTACGCAACGGCAACTGCGCGTGACCGTGCGTTTGGGCAATTACTCGCGAAGCGGGCACCGAAGCTTTCGGGAGCGCTGATCGCTTCTACGGCCGATGCCGAAGCGGTGGCCGAGGAAGTGAAACAGATTGATCTGTTTGCGTTGCCGATTGGAATTCCGCTGAATCGGTTGAGCAATGATGTTTTCCACGGGGCGAAGCAGGGAACGGTGGCAGATTGGATTCCCGATACACCGGCGGCTCCGGCTTTTGAGCTTCAGGATGCCTACTTGGCAAACCCAAATCAGGCTCGTTTACTGGCAATGGTTTCGGGCACCCACTTTGGGCTGGGGGCAGCCGAGAAACTGTCCGGTTTGAAGTACCAGGCACTGGCCATTTACCAGCATTGGTTGCGGACGGGGGAAAGGGTTACTCCCATTGGAGACAGTCCGTTCTGGCAGATTGGAGAGTTTGGGCGGCTAGAACGAGGGCATCCGTTAAATGAGCTGGGCTTTCCGCCGCGGGTGCAGGCAGAAAGTAGAGCTACCGACATGGCGGATCTGCGCTTGCCTTGGTACTGGCTGGGTTGGATGTTCGACCCGGGATTGCAACGCTCAGGGGATCTGCCGGAAACCCGACGGGCGGATTACTTTGTGCGGAGCTTGCGCGAAGACGGTCCGTATCCGAACCACACCTTGTTTATGCTGACGCGAAAGTTGGCGGAGCAGGGGACAAATCCAGCGGCATGGAACTCGGACTTCGTGCAAATGTACGAGATCCAATATTCGTTCTGGTTGCTGGACCAGGCGATGCCAAAACTCGATCCGATCGGAAAGCGGATTGAAGCGAATTCGTTTTTGATGTCACTGTATCTGCTGGCTCGAGATATCCGCCGGACCGGCGCGGTGCTGTTGCCGGAATCTCAACGTACGCAGGTGAAACTCATTCAGGCGGAGCTGAGACGAATTGGCCAGCCCAACGACGAGCTTTGCGAGACGACTCTGGCGCTGATAAAATCGGCACGCCCGATCCGCTGATTAAGCCAACGCGAATTTTCGCCGATCAAACACCAGGTCCTCTCCGATTTTCCAGACCTCAGAGCCGACGCGAGATTCGGGCACGAGCTTGCTGTAGTGAACGATGGCGGCGTTGAGTCCCGCCCGGCGGGCTTCCTCGAGAAATACCGAATTGAGGACTTGGCGGGCGGCGGGTTTGAGGCCAAAACTGACATTGGAAAGGCCGAGAATTGCGTTGACGCGAGGGAATTCTTCGCGAATCAGGCGGATGGCTTCGATGGTCTCGATTGCGGAGCCGCGGAACTCCTCGTCACCGGATCCCAGGGTGAAGGTGAGGGCATCGATGAACACGTCGTGATCCGCGATGCCATACTCGCGCGTTAGGGCGATGAGGCGGCGGGCTACCGCCAGCTTGTCGTGGCGGGATTTCGCCATGCCCTGTTCGTTAATCGTGAGAGCCACGATACTTGCCCCGTACTTGCGGCATAGTTCTAGCACACGGCGAGGTCGCGATTCTCCGTCTTCAAAGTTGATGCTATTGATAATGGGACGACCGGCGACGGTGCGAAGGGATGCTTCCATGACGTTCAGCTCGGTGCTGTCGATCATGAGCGGCACGGTGATGTGCTGATTGAACCGGCGGAGAATCTCTTGCATGTCGCGAACTTCATCGCGACCGACGTACGCCGCGCAAACGTCGAGGACATGGGAGCCTTCGGCTTCAAGCTCGCGACCAATTTCCAGGAGGCCTTCCCAATTTTCGGCAGCAAGGTTTTCTCGGAAGGCTTTGCTGCCATTGGCATTCGTTTTCTCGCCGACAATGAGGAAGGCGTTCTCCTGTTCCGTGGGCTGGAAAATATAGAGAGACGAGCTTCCTCGAAGGGCGAAGGCATCCATCTGGGTCTCTGTGGTCACCTTGTAATCAAAGTCGGAGAAACACGGACGTACTGCCTGCCAGTGCGCGACATTCCCGTGGGTTAGGGAAGCAACCCGGGCCGATACGGCATCGATATGGGCCGGAGTGGTTCCGCAGCAGCCTCCCACCAGAGCGACGCCGTATTCGGTGATGAATTTGTGGTGCCAATCGGCAAGTTGATCGGGCGTAAGTTTGTACACCGCTTGGCCACGTTCCATGGCCGGTAGCCCGGCATTGGGCTGAATGCTGATGGGCCGGGTCGAGTGCTCGCTAAGGAAGCGGATGTGGCTCACCATCTCCTGAGGGCCAGTGGCGCAGTTCATGCCGATGGCAGTGACTTCGGGGAAGCCTTCCAGGAAGTGCAGCGCCGCCGCCATTTCGGTGCCCAGAAGCATCGTTCCGGTCTGCTCCATGGTGACCTGGACAATAAGCGGCACCGATCGGCCAGCCAGCTTCATGGCGGCGATAGCGGCGATCACCCCGGCCTTCACCATCAGGAGATCCTGGAGGGTTTCCAGGAGAAGGACATCAACCCCACCTTCAAGGAGTGCGGCAAAGGATTCGGTGTACGTACGCTCTAGCTCGTCGAACGAGACTTGGCCGAGCGTGACCAGCTTGGTGCCCGGGCCCAGCGCACCGGCGACAAACCGTGGCCGGTCGGGAGTGGAAAACTGGTCGGCCGCGCGGCGGGCGGCTTGCGCGGCGGCGAGGGAAACGGTGGCAACCAGATCGGCCCGATCGTACTCGCCGAGCGCGACGCTGGTGGCACCGAACGTGTTGGTCTCGACGATGTTGGAACCGGCCGCAAAGTAGCGACCGTGAATCTCTTCAATAACGTCGGGCCGGGTGAGATTCAGGATCTCGTTACAGCCGTCCAGGTGTACGCCCTCGTAAGTAAAGTCGGCCACGGACAGACCCGCCGCTTGGAGTTGGGTGCCCATGGCTCCGTCCCAAATGACCACATTTTCGTTCAGGACTTCGAGAAACGACTTCGCCACATGAATATTATGTGAGCATTTCCGGCGGTTTCGGTGGCACCAGGTATGTCAGAAGGACTATAATCCGCCATGCGGAGCTTCCGGCGTACGCTGGAATTTTTATCGCCTTACCGATTTCGGGTAGTGGTGGCGGTGGTTTTGACCCTATTGGTCACAGTTCTGCAGATCTTGCCGCCTCGGGTGTATCAGGCCGCGATCGACGGACCGATTAAGACGGGGGTCACTGATCTTCGGCAGATTCGAAATTTGGAACTACAGCTTTCGACGTTACCGCCCGCGGAGCGCACGAAGACGGAGACGAATATTGCCACCATGCGACGGGATGCGGATGCCGCCCCGACCGAGGTGATCTGGCTGGCGGTGGGGCTTATCGCCATCGTCGCCCTGCGGAATGTTTTTAGTTTCCTGCAGAGCTACCTTCTGAACTGGATCGGTCACCGGTTTGTCTTTGACCTAAGGTTTCGGACTTGGCAACACCTTCAGCGCTTGAGCCTTGCCTATCATAACCAGACTCAGACCGGCAAAATCATGGCCCGGGTGACGGCCGATATTGAGCTGATTCAGGGATTGATTCAGGGTCAGCTGGTGACGTTTATTAGCGATATCGTGACGCTAGTTGCGGTAATGGGAATGCTGTTCTTCCTGGAATGGAGATTGGCGCTGGGGATTATCTTACTGGTGCCCTTCTACGTGTTTTCTTACCGCATGTTCTTAAAGCACATCCGGTTGGTTTCTCAAGAGCAACGTCGGCTGTATGACGAGATGTTGGGCAAGCTGGCCGAAAAAATTGCCGGCATCCAGGTTGTGAAAGCCTTCGTCACTGAGGATCGAGAGCGGACGTCGTTTATGCAATCGGTCCGGGAGAAGTTTCTGTCGGATATGCGTCAAGTGCACCTCAATCGCCGATTGGGGCTCGTCAGCGGCGCGATTTCGGCGTTGGGTACCGGCTTGGTTTACGCCTACGGCGGCCAGCTGGTGCAGCAGGGCGAGATGACCACCGGAAAGTTGGTGGCGATGACGTTCTACATCGGGTTTGTGTTTAACCCCGCGGTGCGCGTCGTGGATTTCAACAACGCGTTGCAATGGGCGGTGAGCGCGATGGATCGGGTGTTCCAGACGTTGGATACCCGTCCGGACGTGCTCGATAAGCCGAATGCCATGGCGTTGCCCCCAATATCCGGGCGGGTTGAGTTTCGCAATATGTCGTTCGCGTACCGCGACGGTCGCGAGGCTCTCAAAAACATTAACCTGGTGGTAGAGCCAGGGGAAGTGGTGGCAATTACCGGGCACAGCGGGGCGGGGAAGACCACGCTGATGAACTTGCTGATGCGGTTCTACGATCCCACCGAAGGTTCAGTGATCGTGGAGGGGCATGACTTGCGCGATGTTCGGCTGGAGACCCTTCGCCGACAGGTGAGCATGGTCGCGCAAGAGAACGTTCTGTTTAGCGTAACGATTTTGGAGAACATTCGCTACGGTAAGCGAGAGGCTAGTGAAGAAGAGGCGATTGCCGCATCGAAAGCGGCAGACCTCCACGATTTTGTAATGTCGTTGCCCGATGGGTACGAGACGATGATTGGCGAAGAGGGCGTGAAGCTCTCGGGCGGTCAGAAGCAAAGATTGGCGCTGGCCCGGGCACTAGTAACGGATCCGAAAATCCTGATTTTGGATGACGTTACGAGCGCGCTGGACGGCGAAACGGAAGCAAGGGTTCAGGATGCTCTGCGCGTGGTGATGAAGGGGCGGACGACGTTTATCATTGCCCACCGGTTGTCGAGCGTCGTCGACGCCGATCGTATCTTGGTGATGGAAGAAGGGCGAATTATTGACAGTGGCCGCCACTTTGACCTTATCGACCGCGAAGGACCCTACCAGGACGCCTATCGGGAGCAGTTCCGCAGCGCGCTGGCAATGGTCTAAGGGTTCAGCTCCGGGATTTTTCGGGGATAAATCGGGTCACGAAGGCCAAGCAACTACCATCCGTGTAGCCCAATTTGAACCTAAAATCGGGTTTTGTCTACTGAAGTGGTAGACGTTTGATGCAAGAATTTTTGATCAAATTGGGGTCAAATAGTGCACAAAGCGGGTGGAATAGTGCTTAAATAGATACATGAGAGTTTGGGAGCAAAGGATTGCCACCGAACAACTCGGTTCGCCGAGCCGAGAACGAAATGTCCACGGACTTAGGACGTTTCGTTCTCACTCATTCCTAATTTTTTAACTTCTAATGATAGCCCATGGACGCAAAAAAGAGCAGATACGAATTGCGTTATGGCGAGCCGGATTCATCCACCGTAGACGATAAGAACCGGATTGTTCTGGGTCCGGAAAAGCAAGCCCTGCTGGGTAAAGATTTTGCCTTTTGGATTGGCAAATACGGATTTCTCGAGGCCATCTCGGCGGAAGAACTGGAAGTCGAGATAGAGCGGATGGAATCGGCCGGAATGCGTCACGAAGCGGCTCAGCACGTGGCGATGATGCTGATTGCAAACGTTAAACGGAACAATTCGGTACAGGCTAACAATCGCGTACCCATCCCGTCGGTGCTGGCGAAGCTGTTAGGTTTCGAGAAAGGCGTTGAGGTTGTCGTCGCGTCCTTGGGGAACTCTTGCGTGGTGGCAAGCGCAAAGGATTGGAAGGAATTTCAATCTGATCCTACGCCGTGGTTGAAGCGATTCAAGTTTGTCAACGACGCTCTGAAAGGCGTTGACGAAACCTACCGACCCAACTTTGCGGAGGACGTTCAGTGATGCAGGAACCCTTCCATGATCCCGTCATGGTAGACGCAATTCTACGCCATTTCAATTTGAAGCCGGGCAGTGTCGTCGTGGACGGAACCATTGGTCTAGCGGGACATTCGTTACGCTTTAGCGATTTGATCGCTCCGGGCGGCGTGATCTACGGATTTGATTGGGATCGCGCGATGCTAAAGATTGCGCAGGAACGTCTGGAAACAAAAACTGGCGTCACGGTGAGGTTGCATAACAAGGATTACCGAGAGATCGGAAATGTGCTGGACGAAGATGGCGTGGCAGCGGATGCGACCTTATTGGATATGGGGCTGAATAGTGCCCATCTGGACGATCCTAGTCGCGGGATAAGTTTTAAACACGACGCATTTTGGATATGCGCATGAATACGGACGCTGGCGAGACGGCTGCGGACTATCTGAATTCTCGCTCGGCAGCCGAGATCGAGGATGCGCTATTTAAGTACTCGGACGAGCGTTGGGCGCGGGCAATTGCCAAAAAGATTGTGGAGCGACGCGCGTTGGCACCAATGCGAACGACGACTGACCTGGTGGAAAGCGTGCTTGCCGCCGTTCCCGTGGCCGCCAGAGAGAAGCGCATTCATCCGGCTACTCGCACTTTTCAGGCAATAAGGTTGGCAGTTACTAAAGAACTGGAGAATTTGGAGGACGCAGTAGGAGTTGCCGCCGATCACCTGGCACCCGGTGGGACAATTTGCGTACTTACATACCATTCCGGGGAAGATCGCGCGACGAAGCTGGCATTTCGTGCGCGACATAACAATGGCTTCACTGATGTGACTCGGAAGCCGGAACTGCCCACCGAAGCCGAGATTTCCCGTAACCCCCGCAGTCGCAGTGCCAAGTTGCGAGTGCTTCGCCGAGATTTGCCATATGCCGATGGATTGGCATCTGGAGTTAATGCAATTCAATATCCAAAAATTGGAGTCCAAGGATGAGCACCCCATTAATTGACCGTGAATCGACCAGTCGACCGACCTCGTCGGACGTTCGCCAATCTTCGTCTTTCGATGCTTCTAGGAACGTGCGTTCGATGCCGTCAGCCGCAAAAACCACGCAGCCAAAAGCTTCGGCTGGTCGTTCATCGGCAGCGAATTTCAATTTTGAGATGCCGCAAGCGGTGGATCGAAATGGGCGACCAATTTCAGATGAAGCGGTGGCTAATCGGCGCCGATTCCGTGCCTGGGCAGGAAGTGCAATGATGGCCGCGGTGGTGTTTTCGTCCGTGACTTTCATCACCGCCGGAGCCAGCACGCTGGTGGCCCGAGTGCGTCTGGAGAGTGCCCGCACGGAAGGAATTTCGGCGATTAGTCGAAATCGCGCGGCTCTGGCATCGATCGATCGGCGAAATCGAGTAGGTGGCACGACCAATGGGTACCTGGCCGGGGGAGAGCTAGAGCAGTGGGCGACTACGGTGGGCTTCACGGATGCGCCGCAGGGTTCGGCTACCGCACTAGCGAGTCGGGTCCCGTCGGCAGAAAAACCACGGGCTAAGTCGACGTTGGTCGCTTCTTTGGTCACCTCCGGACCGTATGTAAAAGTGATCCGTGTCGACGCCCGCTAAGTATTCAAACTACCGACTTCTGGCCGGCACCCTCGGACTAGGTTTTGTCGCCTCATTCGCCACCCAAGCGTATCTGCAGACCATCAACTCAGAGCACGTTTTGGCTACGGCGAAGGACGTGAATAAAGGGGCTCGGAAAACGACGCTGTACGGGGTCCGAGGGAGCATTTTTGATCGGAACGGGCAACCGCTATCGGTAAATGGGTCGATGGTGGATATCTCCATCACGCGCGGGAAAGTGCCGGAATCGGATGGATTTTGGTTGGCGGTTTCCAACGTCACCGGCATTCCGTCGGCCGAGCTGGCAGATCGAGTTCTCGCACTGCCGCTGCCCACGCCCGATGGGAAAACGAAAACTGTGAGTTGGTCGAGGACCTTCACTCAATCTCAGTGGGACGACTTCTCGCGCGTTGTCCGCGATTGGCGGGCCGACGGTTTATCGGCGGTGCGCAGTACCCGGCGGGAAAATCCCTTGGGGGCGGCCGCCTCTAATATCGTCGGCATTATTGCGGAGCAGGCATCCGGGCCGGTGAAAACCGAGCTGGAATACGCTCAAGATGCCGTTCTTCGGCCAGAAAACGGCTATATCACCGCGTTTCAAGACCGCAACGGATACATATTGCCGAATCGCGTGATTGATCCCGGAACGCCGGCGGTAAATGGGCAAGACATTCGTTTAACCATTGATTCAGAAGTTCAAAAGACCGCCTACGATGCCTTGAAAACGCTGGTGATGCGCGAACAGGTTGATGGTGCCTCCGCGGTCGTCATGATTCCCAAGACCGGCAAAATCCTCGCTGCCACCAGCTTCCCCAGCATTGACCCCGCCACCGGGGTTTACGACGGATTCACGCCGCAATTCGCCAACAAGCCGCAGACCATTACGGTGGAAGCCGGATCGACGTTCAAGACGATCACGTTGGCGATTGCTCTGCAGGAAAAGAAGACGACGCTACATGACAGCTTCATCGATTGCCCGATGTGGTTTAAAGTCGGTAAAAAGCTCATTCACTGCGACCGTTCCCATAAGATCCACGGCCACATGGACTCGGTTAAGGCAATTGCGGTGAGCTGTAATAAAGCGGCTGCGACCTGGGCGATGGCGGTTGGACCAGAAAAGTTTCAGTCGTATTTTAAGCGGCTTGGATTGCTGGCGAAGCCCGGTATTTTTAGCCCGAATTCGGAGAAGTTCGGTAAGTTTGATGATACGGATTCGGCGAAGATGCTTCAGATTGCCACGGTCGGGTTCGGGCAGAACATTTTGCTGACGCCGATTGGACTCTTGACCGGCTTTGCTACGATTGCCAACGATGGAGTTCGTCCGACCGCCCACCTTATCGAACGGATCGGGGATTCACCCGCCCCGATGCCAACGGTGGTAGATCGCAAAATTGATGTAGCCCAAGGAAATGCGACGGCCGTGGGAGAAAGGATTTTCTCGCCGGAAGTTTGCGCCGAAGTGAAAGAAGCGATGAAGGCGGTGTTCTACTCCGATTCCGGAACCGGAAAGAACCTGAAAATTCCGGGATTCTCACTGGCCGGGAAGACCGGTACAGCCGAAACGGGCAAGAAGCGCGAGGGACGTTCGGCAAATTTCATCGGATTTATTCCGGCCGAAAAGCCAGAAGCCGTCATTTTGGTAATGATTCAGAACCACCGGAGAAAATTCTACGGCGGCGTTTATGCGGGCGAAGTTTTCCAAAAGATCGCCCTCACTTGCATCGACCAATTGCAGATTCCGTGTAGCGATCCCGCCGAGTTTCGAAAGTGGCGCCAAGATCGCATTGAGATGGAAAAGAAAAAGCAGCAGGAGAGCCGGCGCTTGGCCGCAAAGCCTGCGGGTCGGCGGCAAGGCGCGTGACCGATGCCAAAGAGGGTTTGGGGTGGAATCGGTACACGGGGATCCAGATGGATTCTCGAAAAATTGGTAGCGGCAACCTATTCGTTTGCTGGCCGGGGCTGACCCGCGATTCTCACGAATTCTTGGGGGATGCCCGGGCGAACGGGGCTGCCGGAGCCATTGTTTACTCGGCGGATGGAGCGGAGCGGGCGAAGTCGCTGGGAATGAATGCGTACCAGTGGGAAGCAAACGATTATCCGGACCGGGCTTGGCGGATGTGCGATCAGTTTTTCGACCATCCAACTCGCTCAATGAAGGCCGTCGGAATCACCGGCACAAATGGCAAGACAACCACGGCGTGGATAACCCGTGATGCGCTGGCGTCACTGGGGTTCCGGGCTGCCTACTTAGGAACGCTGGGGTTTCAGTATCCGGGGTTTACGCAAGAGCTTCCGAACACGACGCCGTTCGTGATCGACCTCTATAATCTGCTTCACGAGGCGCGGGAGGCGGGAGTGGATGCCCTGGTGATGGAAGTTTCATCGCATGCCTTAGCCCAGAAGCGCGCCGATGGATTGGAATTTGACGTGACCGCGTTTCTCAATTTAACGCAAGACCACTTGGATTTTCACGGCACCATGACGGAATACGCGGCGGCGAAGCACCGGTTGTTTACCGACCTTCGGCTGCAATCCACCAAGGAGATGACGGCAGTTTTTAACCTGGATGACCCCGTGGGGCGGCAGTGGCAGCAGGAGTATTCGGGGGCGACGCACTCGTTTTCCCAGCAAGACCCAGCCGCGAGCTTGATCGGCTCGTCGGAGAAGGTTGGATTGGATTCGATCTCATTGCGGTTACGGGAGTCGGGGAATGACCGCTTGGCTCGGGTTCCGCTGGGGGGAAGTTACAATGTGGAAAACTCGCTGGCGGCAACGGCGATTCTGCGGGCGTTAGGGGTGGATCTGGTCGATGCAGCCCGGGCCATGGAGACGGTCCGACCGGTGCCCGGACGATTTGAGCCGGTGCCTAACGATCGCGGAATCACGGTAATTGTCGATTATGCCCACACGCCGGACGCGGTGACGAAATTGCTATCGGCGATACGGCCACTCACCACGGGCCGGGTGATAACTGTGTTCGGTTGCGGTGGAGATCGGGACCGGGCGAAGCGTCCGCTGATGGCGCAAGCGGCTTCGGCGAAGTCGGATTATGTTTTTGCCACGTCGGATAATCCGCGAACGGAGGATCCGTGGGCGATTTTGGAGGATGTGCGCGTGGGGTTAACGGGAGACTTCGCACTGGTCTTGGATCGGGCCGAGGCGATTCGCGCCGCGATCAGCACGGCGAAGCCCGGTGATACGGTGGTGATTGCGGGCAAAGGCCACGAGAATTACCAAATTTTGGGCCGGACCAAACACCACTTTGATGACCGGGAAGTGGCAAGGGAGGCTTTGAAATGATGACGGCAAGACAGTTAAGTGAGTGGTTGGGCGGAGAGCTTCACGCGCCGGCAGATCTGGCAATCTCGGCATTGGTGACGGATTCCCGGGAAATTGCGCCGGGCCGGGCATTCATTGCCATCAAAGGCGAGCGGGTAGATGGGCACGATTTTGTGGCTGGGGCCGATCTGGCAATCACGGAACGACCGGTAGACGGGCCGCACATCCGGGTGGATAACGTGGTGGAAGCCTTGGCCCGAATGGCACGAGCAATAAGGGAAGGGTTCGCGGGCCCAGTCATTGGGATTACGGGCTCGGTCGGAAAGACGACGACGAAGGAGTTTGTGGCGGCGGCTTTGGCTCCGCTCGGACCGATCCTGAAAACGGAGGGAAACCGCAATACCGAGTTTACGGGGCCCCTGCTTTGGACGGAGTTGCGCCCCGAGACCGCGGCGGTTGTCGCGGAGATGGGGATGCGGGGATTTCGTCAAATTGCCCACTTAGCGGGCTTCCACCGGCCTGACGTCGGGATCATTACCAATATCGGGGTCTCTCACGTCGAACTCGTCGGTTCACGGGAAGGCATTATGCGGGCAAAGGCGGAGTTGTTGGAGGCCTTACCGGAAGGGGCGCCGATGCTGCTTTGGGCGGAGGATGACTTTCTGGCCGATTTGGTGAAACGGGCGCGGGGACCCGTACTGACCTTTGGTACATCGGCGGCGGCGATGGTGCGGGTGAGGAACATGGAAGCCGACGGATGGACGCACACCATCGTTGAGGGGGAATTGGACGGACTTCCTTGGCGAGCTCGGGTGCCGGGGCAGGGGCGTCCGGTTGCCCTTGCGACTGCGGCTGCTCTCGGCACCGCGTACCTGTGCGGAATTAATCCCGGTGATGCGATTACCGAGTTGCAGCGGGTGCAATTGCCGCCTCTGCGAATGGAAGTGCGAGAGGTGGACGGGGTGACGTACTTAGTGGATGCCTACAACGCGAGTCCCCCTAGCACGATGGCGGCTCTAGAATCGCTGTATCGTGGGCCGGGAACCCGAAAATTTGCCGTGCTGGGAGAGATGCGGGAGCTGGGAGATTTGGCGGAGGACGGTCACCGACAGGTGGGAAGAATGTTGCGGCTCACTTCGTTGGATGCCGTGTGCGTGATTGGTCCGTCCATGCCCTGGCTGCAGGAGGAGTATCCGGCGGCACAGATCGTTTCCGATCTGGAAGGGGTGAGAGAGTTTCTGCGGGCCATGGAGCCGGGCGATACGGTTTTGATAAAGGGTTCTCGGGCGTTGGAACTGGAGAAAGCACTGCCATGACAAACTGGGCCGAGATCGGAAAGGCGTTTGGGATCGGGGCCGCAATTGCCGCGGTACTCGCCTACCCAACCTGGCTGCTGATTCATAAAATGCGGGCGCGACAGACGGTGTCGCAATACGTCGCTGAGCATGCCCATAAGCAGGGCACGCCGACCATGGGCGGGCTGATGATCTTGGCCGGCTTCACGGGATACTTGCTGGCGGTCGGTGCTCGGTGGGCACTGATCGCATTTACGGTGGCTTTCGCCTTTATCGGCTTCTTTGATGACTATGTCGTGCCGAGAATGTTTCCGGGCAAGCGCGGCCTGGGCTGGGGGCAGAAGTTGGTGTTGCAGACCGTCGTTGCGGCGGGCAGCATGGCATTGTTCTCAACCAACGCCGTCGTCATCGGGGTGGGGACGTTTTCATTGCTTTACTTCAGCAATGCCTACAATTTTGCCGATGGTTTGGATTGGCTGGCGGGGACGATCCTATTTGGGTACGTGGCAGGACTTTTCTTCCTGGTACCGCCGGGCAGTTGGCAACGAGATTTGGCGGGGTTACTCGGCGCGGCGGTGCCGTTTATGTTTCTGAATCGGCCCAAAGCCAAGATTTTCATGGGCGACGTCGGGTCGATGTTTATCGGCGCTTGGCTGGGACTGGCGAGCCTTACCGTGCTGGGCCCGGCATACCAATTTGGATTGCGGCCGGGCGAAGCGGCGGGAGTGAAGCCCGCCGCGGGA
>Ga0114959_10000226_pt1 | contig 54686 bp, 77 predicted proteins | sample C_130625_EF_Meta_FD_87317 | JGI IMG/M metagenome (GOLD analysis project Ga0114959, IMG submission 87317) | Freshwater microbial communities from Lake Croche, Canada to study carbon cycling - C_130625_EF_MetaG | ecosystem: Environmental > Aquatic > Freshwater > Lake | place: Lake Croche, Canada...
AAGACTTCGATGCAATGTCATTCATGTTAGTTGTACTCATAATTCGTAAAAATCGTTGTTGTGTATTTCTACCTCTTTATCTTGTAAAGCTACAAAGAATTGTCTAGCACGTTCTTCAACAGAACCACTAAGCCTTACAACAGGTATTGCATATGATTTAATAATACAATCAAAAGATTGCACTACACTATCAAAAAAATCTTTATTAACTGTTCGTTGACCATCCTCTATAAGAGGTAATTCCGGTTCAACATAAAAAATAATATCATATCTATCAATCATTACCAAAAATAAATCTCTAATAATATCTAATACTTTAATATCTTTTATTAAAGCCATTGAATAAGCATAACCGTCTAAAGCACAACGATCATAAATCGTATCACCTTTTTCGTTAAGACGTTGAAGATGCTTAGTCATAATTGCAAGTTGAGTTACTTCATCCCCGTCTTCGTTAATATCATACCCCGCTTTCTGCATACCTCTTGTTAAAGAAGTTTTAAACTTAAAATCAGTAAGTACATTTATATCTTGTAAATACTTTACAAGAGTAGTCTTACCTTGACTATGAGCTCCTGAAATAGCTATTTTCATGTATTATATACTAAATGCTTTTTCAAAAAAGTAAACCATAAATCCGTAGCATCTTTATGTAATTTTTCTATAACTTCTGATTCTGTCATATCTTCTATAAGAACAGTACTATACTCTTTAATTTCTCCTCCATCAAGCTCAGCTGTACAACGGTGTATTGTATTACCTGACCACTTTAAACGTTCTGCTGCAGCACGCTTCTGAGGATCTTTTCCTTTAAGGTGAGGGTGAAGAAGTAGGTTAGCAGGATGTAAATTATATATTTCGTACTTTTCACATACTTCTGCTGGTACAATTCTAAGCCACCCGTGAAGAGTTACAAAAGAATTAAACGGTATATTATGCAGATACTCTCCTAGTGTAGTTTGTTTATTTACTTCAAATATTCTTTCTCCAGCAGAACTAAGCAATAGTGGATTTACACCTTCTAACTCTTGTTTGTTCGTAACAATAAAATCAGGATACCTACCTAGTTTTTCAGATATATTATATATCTCTGTTCCTGATTGACTAAAGAAAGCTACCCAGGGTCTCATTGGCAAAATTTCTTAAAGAGAGATGTATTATAAAAAGCTAATTCTAGCTGTTCGTAGTTAAGATTATGATTAATAAATTCAACAAGTTTAACAGACCATTTTTCACTCAATCCATAAACAGGGTTGTATCTTTTACCGAGAATAGCACTTACAATAGGGTTTGACGTATCTATAGTACTAATAGAATTTTTAAATTGAGTATTATTATACAATTTAAATTCCCACGGAGTAGCACAACCTAGTAGATGATGTGGTTTTTTACTCATTAAAACACCATCATTATAAAGACGGGTTAGTAAAGCTACTCTGCCCAGAGTATATCTTACCCAGTTATTAAATCCCATCCAATGTACCCATCTAGGTACAGGTTCAATTTCCTTTTCAAAAGTATCTATAGAATTCCATTCGTTAAGATAAAACGAATAATCAAATGAAATTGCTATTTTATCAACACGAGGAGCAATATAGTTATAACAATCTACTATTTCTTCATACGTCTTGCCCTGTATAACACCTATCTTTTTTCCAGGAAGATTTGTATATTCATTTGTAAATTTTTTAAAGCTCTCAATAGTGCCTTTAGAATCCTCTAAAACATCAGGTATAATATACTCTGTAGGACGTAGATCTTTAATCCAATGAGCGTACTCCTTTGAGTCATAAGCCTCTCCTAACTCAAAAATACTATTATCAAGAAGTACATGTCTGCCCATTTCGACAGACTCTTTATAAAAATTATAATAATCAGTATGAATTGGTAGAAGATGTACTAAGCAATAATCGTAATCGTTATACCCTCTTGATGTAGTAAGAAGGCTAATAGGTGTTTCGTGACTAATAAGCATAAATATTGAATATAATAATGTCAAATATAAGAAATGTCAAGTATATTGTATATAAAAAAAGAATATACGTAGTAAAAGTAGGACCTGTTTATATCTGGAGTACAGCTGCTGCTATAAAAGAAAACTGTGTTCACAAAGCTATTGAACATTTTAAAGTAAAATCTGAAAATTATTTAAAATATAAAGGCGCTGAAATTATAAGCTTATACGTTAAAGAAATAAAAATTCAGGACAATTCAGGAAATACATAGTTGTTTAAAAAATGCTTAGCATTTTCTTCTCCAACATCTACCGCTAAAGCTTTAAACGTTTTGTCGTTTTTCTTCTGACCTATACAATAACTATTCTGTTTTTCTATATTTGTTTTGTATCTTTCTTTAAAAGATTCTGAATATTTTAAAAACTCTTTTGTTATTGCTCTAGAATTACACTGTAAAAAATCTATTTCTTCTTCTTGTGGAGATACACAAATAAAGTTTTCTCCAAAGAAATTTGCCCATTCAGGAAGTTTCCTTTCTGGGGACTTTATAGTATTTTTTAACTGAAGTAAGTTCTTTTGAAGAATCTGATTAGCATTAATAGGTGTAAGATCAAAAAAGAAACCTGTAATTTTATTACCGATTTCAATAAAGTCTAAACCTAATATAGGTATATCAATAGTAGCATTAGGAAAAATATTAGCGTGTACTACCCCTATTCTTTTAGTTTTATAATATTCTAAATGTACATGTCTAAAAATAGGACTTGTATAGATATTATTTTGCCAAATTATATCAGTATTATACTGACCCTCGTAAAGAGTAGGACGATCTGGATATCCAAAAGCGTCTGTAAAATCTTGTGTTAAAAGATCAAAAAATTCTCTTAGCTTGTCCATATCTCTTCAAACAAATCTATATGAAACTGAAAGAAAGCTTTTGTTTCAAAAACAATGTTATCATTTAAAGAATCGGGTGTATCTTTATCAAGAAGATATCTAACAGTAGTAATAACAGCCATAGGGTCCTTAGATTGATAAGTTTCATTATAAGGGGCTTGAGACTTAGCGAGAATTCTACCTCCGTAGAAATCAGCTAACCACCTAAGATAAAAATCCGCCTTAAGAAGCTCTTCACTCTTTGTCCAAGAATTTGCAAGCCAGGCACGAGTTACCGTCTTAATCGTGCTCTTTGTATAGTTAGTATCAGCAATAAGCTTGTCAATATCTTTCTGTATAAAAGTACTTCTCTTTAAATCGTTATTTTCTAAAATTTCTTTTTGAAGAAGTCGTTGTTCAACTACCTGATAGACTGGTAGAAGATTAACAAGCAATTCTAGTAAATGTTCCTTCTTAAAGGAACCATCTACAAAGGATTGCATTAACGGATGTTGCTCAGAAGCTCTATGAAGTTCTGCCGTTTCTTCTTTTAAACGTGTCTGTAAATTACTCATATGTTTTATATTATGGTATCTTCTTTAAAGAAATCAAGAAAATAAATCAAATAAATCAGTTTGTACTTCTTTACCAATGATAGGTAGATGCCAACCGATAGCATCATAAACAGCTTCAATAGGTGGAGCTACAATCTTACCGAACATCTTATCGTAATCAATTTTTATATTACCAAATTCTTTTGGATAATCTCCACTAAAAGCAATAGCATCTAAACTATACGGATTTTTTGATGCGTAAAAGAACTTTACCTTCTGTCCTGATTTGATTGATTCGTATTTCTTTGTAAGATTGAGTTTTTCTAAAAGAAAATTATACGCGAGGGCTGCTTTTACGTGACAGGGTGTTCCTTTATTAAATTTGTTTAAAGACGCACCGGCTGTATACTTGTCAGGTTCCTTAACAGCCTTTCTAAACGAAGCTTCTGATATACTAAGATTCTTAAAAAGATCATATGCTTCTCTAAATACTTCGTTTGTCTTTTTAACGTCTTTAGTGAGGAAGGCAGTCTCAATAGTTTTTTGTATAATTGCTTTTACAGGTTTCGGTGTTGTTGATCTAGCAAGCTCTACCCCGACGTACTTAAACTTCTTCATCGGTACACCTTCTTCATCTAGAATACGAAGAATATAACGCTTTTTCATTAAGAAGGAACCTACATCAGCAATAGCTTCACGCTTAAACACAAATCGAGGGTCAGCAGAGTTTAAGTCTTCTCGAGCCCAATCTAGAATCTTTTCTCCTAAATGTTTATCAATAGCATCTACAATAGTATGAACTTTAGGATTAATAATACAATCTTCAGCAAGTTTAACTCCTAGCTTATCTAAAATAGGCTGTATAGTAATATAAAGGGAATCAGTATCACCGCTTAGAATCAATGACTCATTTACTTTAAACGTATCTTTAGCAAATTGATTAATAATATTACCGCCGGCCTTAGCAACAGCTTGACCTGTTAAGGTAATAGAAGAGGCATTATCGATATCCATAAAGGCAGAATGCTTATTAGCAAACGTACCGTAGATAGAGTTCAAAAGAATCTTCAGCGTATATTGAAGGGTATCAAAGTATTGAATTGAGTCAGTTGTTTCTTTATCTTCTTTCTTAGTCTTTTTAAGCTCGATCATCTTTTTACGCGCATAGACACGCTCATCGTAAATACTATTAATCAAGTTAGGACAAACCCCTTTAAATTTTTGTGAGTATAGTACACCTGCTTTAGATAAAGATACATTTTCGTCTTTAAGAAACTTTTTCAGTTTATCGACGGTAAGTGTAAACGATCCACCATTAACAAGCTTAATACCAATCTCTTTATCAGTTTCAATATCACCTGTTACAATCTTACCTAGCTTTGTTTCCGGTGAAATATTCAGCGTTATAATTGTATTAGGGTATAGAGAGTTAACGTCAAAGCTTACTATAGCTTCTTTGAGTCCACGTTCAGGCTCTCGCACGTAGCCTCCCTCAAGCGCTTCTCTTATTGTTTCGTTTTTAAACGTAGGAATAACAAAGCCTTGTTTACGAGCTTGCAGAGACATTGCACCTGTAACAATAGATACCTTACCTAAAGCTCTTTCAAAATTAGTACATCCTTTATAAGCAAGGAGACGAATAATTTTAAGGTAGTTAAGCTTATCTTCAAGCTTACGAAGCAGATCTACATCCTGAATGTTATAATCAACAAAGTTTTCCCAGTCTGTATCAGCTAGAGTGGAAAGGTTAGTAGCGTTAATAGCAAGTTTACCTTCATTAAGTTCATACTCAGCAATATAGTTAAGGGAAAACGACTCTCTGTCTCCCTTAGAGTATGTTTTATAAATCTCCATGTAGTCCAAGCAACTAATACCTGAGATATACCAACGACCTACGTCTTTACCAAACTTAGAAAAGTTTTCTCGATAGTTAATTTCTCTTACCGGGGAAAGTTGTTTAATAAACTCATCTCCTAATAAATTTTTAGCACGATTAATAATGTAAGGAATATCGAACATCTCTGTATTCCATCCTGTTAAAATATCTGGAGGGTCTTTTTTCCAGAAATTTACAAATTTCTCAAAGAGATCTTCTTCGCAATCACATTTGTAATATGTTACGTTAGGTAGTTTCGGTTTATAATCGTTTTTTAAACCCCAGGTATGAATCTTACCGCTAATAGTATCAAGAATTGTAATAAGAGTTACAGGATCTTTAGCTTTAGCAGGAATAGGAAACTCATTTGGTGAGTAAGTTTCAATATCAATAAAATAAACCTTTAACGGAAACTTACTAAACTCTTCTTTATGCACATCCTCCTTGAATGTTTCGATAAGGAATTGCTGATCGACCGGTAAATTACCAAAAAGACGTGTATTCTTTGTTTCGTTTACGAACTTATTGCGTTCAAAAGAGTTTCTAAAATAATGCTTTTTAAGAGATGTCTTAAAAATTGAAGTTCCATCTCCTGCTTTATCATTTTCTGTATAAAGAAAAGGTGTAAACGGTACTTCAGTATCTATACGGTCTCCGTCTTCTGTCCAAGTACGAAGATATACAATTCCTTCTTTAGGGTTATAGGTAGCGTTTCTATACACTACTATATACTATATGTTCGATTCTTTTTATCAAGATAAAAATTAAGGATTACATTCCTTGAGGTACTTTCTATCTGGAGAACCGAAAGGTGTTGTATATGCTTCAAGATGCTTGTTAAGATTTCTTTCATCTTCAAGCCAGAATCTTTCAGCATACTCTCTAGACCTCTTACAAAGTTTAGTGTACTTATCTTGATCTTTGAGAGCATACTTAATTTGATCAATAAACTCATCACCAGTTTTGTATTTGAGCATAGCATCTTTATATGTAACCATATCAGGACAAATACAAGGTAACCCCATAGCACCAGCTTCAATAAGCTTAATATTACTTTTAGCGCGGTTAAAGTTGTTATCCTGTAAAGCAGCAAAGGTAAGCTGGGAACCAGAGTTTGCCATAACACCAGGAAAATCAGGAAGTTGAGCCCACTCTCTAAAGATAATTTCACCGGAATCAATAAACGGCTTAAGAGGTAGAGGGTAGCAACCGTAGAACTGCCATTTAAACATTTTTCTTGTCTTGATAACAGCGTCAACAACGGCGGAGAAATCATCATTTTGATTTGTTCTATTTGTAACATCAACATGAGTACCAGAAGCAAAAATTGATATAACAGGACGCTTCTTATTCTTATCATATCCCTTAATAAGATTTTGAAGATTATAATGACGGTCAAACCACCACTTAAGAAGATAATTTGGTATAACAGTAGTATTCTTATTACCTGTCTTTTCAATAAAGTAATCTCTCATGAAATCGCATGTAACAGTAACCTCGTCACACATATTCATAATATCTAAAATACTTCCGCGAATTTCATCAGACGTAAATGCGTCTTTATTACGATTAAAATCGGGAATATCTTCTCTAAACACAATATCATCAATTTCGTAAATTAACTTAAAATCAGCCTGCTTAGAAAGCTCTTTAAGGAATTTAACAAACTCTCTTTGTACGGGGGTTGCTTGTCGTTGAATCTTAACAGCCTTTATACCTGCATAAAATCTTGGATCCAATACCATTGTTGTTAGTTCAATAGCTACAGCCTTATTGTACAAATTAAGCATTAGATTAGGAGCCATACAACGATACCAGCTACAACCTCCGTAATCTGCTAAATAGTTTACAACTCTAGGTAGTCCTTGACCAGGAATTTCAGGGGGAGGTAATTCAAAATTTCCTCTTGCAGGTAATACTTGACAGGAATGCGGTATTCCTGGGGGGAGGCCTATCGGGGCACCAACGTTATGTTGTATGCCTGAGTAGTTAGTTATAATAGATGACATAATGTTACAATATATAAGTAAAGTTATTTCTTTTTTCCAGGAAAATTGTATTATCAACCTTAGTTGTTAATGCAGTACCTCGATGAGTTATTATATAACAATTTTCTTGATGCTTTTCTGCTCTCTCTCGAAGCACATCAAGTACAAGTTCAACTCCTTTATCATCTAGAGATGAATCAAGTAATTCGTCATAAAAAATTGTACTAAAATGTACATCTCCTTGCATACGACGAATATCAAGAAAAGCAAATAAGCATGCAAGATCAATACGTTTACGTTCACCTCCGGAAAAATTAAAATACGATTTTACGGTACCTTTTTCATCGGTAATTGTTTCGTCAAAGAACTCATTAAATTGACATAGACAATTAGCTTGTAAAACTTCAAGATAATAAGCAAGTCTAGAATTAAGAACTGTTAATACTTTTTTAACAATATAGGATTTTACCCCTTCTTCTGATACAACAAATTTAACACACTCTAGTACTGATAATTTTTTATCTAAATCGTCGACTTGAGTTTTATTATTATTAAATTCTACTTCAAGCTCATTTACTGTTTGTTCTAGAACAGTATTTGTTTCCTCATTAATAATCTGCTGATCTTTAATAAGTTCGTCGATACTTTCTGTTAAAAAAAGTACCCTCGTTCGTATATTATTGTTATCTGTCTTAATAGTATTAACTTTATTCTTTTTATTATTAATTTCAGTGATTTCATTATCTTTTGTTGTTTCAAGTTTATTAACAATACTAACTGCTTCTACGGCTAATGCTTCTTCTTTTTGTAAATTTTTTAATTCTTTATTAATTTTCTTTTTATTTTCTTCTTTATGCTTTAAATCGTCTTCAGGAAAAGGACGCTTACATGTTGTACATAGAGCACCTACTTCCTCAATATCATTAAGTTGCTTCTTTAGCAAGCGAATACCGGTTTGAACTTCTGTAACTTTTTTAAAAGCTTCCTTACACTTAGCTTGTATATCGGTATATTCTTCTTTAAGAGAAGCTGCTTTTGTTTCTATAAGCTCATCTACATTATCAGGTAACGATACTATTTGTAAATTTAAATTATCAATCTTTACTTTATTATCTTCAATCTTTGTGTTTATTGAATTAATTTTACTCTTTTTTGTTTCTTCAAAATGTTCTAATTGTTGCTTACTTGTTTTATAACTCTTTTCAACAGCTTGATTGCTTGCAAACAGTACTTCGTAATCTCTCTTAACAGTGTTATACTCCTCCCGAGTTAAAGAAAGCATATCAGAGAATGCCTCAAGGTTTAAAACACTTTCAATAAATTTACGTTTATCAATTTTTGACTGCGCCATGAAAGGTACAGTATTGTTAATTGTCATTATAACAGAATTTTGAAAAACTTTACTCGTTGATCGAAGAAGTTTTTGTATAAATTCATTTGTTTTAGCTAGAGTGGAATGTGTTATATCTACTCCATCTTTAGAAAGGTAGCATTTTGTAGGTGTTAAAGTACGTACGATTTGATATATATTCGTATTACCGTTATTATTAATTTGTAATTCTAACTTTACTTCGCATGTCTTCTTAGTAAAAGAGTTTACAATAAGATCTTTGTTAATTTCCCGTATTGTTGCACCAAACAAAGCAAAATAAAGAGCATCAATAATTGTTGATTTACCTACACCGTTTTTAGAGTCTTCTTTATCGTAATTAATACCTGTAATTACATTAATGCCTTCTTGAAAGTTAAGAACAACAGGTGTTTCTCCAACAGACAAAAAATTACGAATTGATAGATTTTTAAAACTTACTAAACGCACGTTATAATTTTATAGTAAAAACTACCAATAGCAACCACCTTCAATATTTTTATATTTTTGTGGTGTTTCCTCAATAGAGGGACTAATCCAATGTTCATTATAAAAATGTTTACCTATATTTCCTTCACTCCATCTTCCTCCTTTAACACCAAATAGAAGTTGTAGAGGTCCTCCAACGTGTATAGCTTTTTTACCGTTTTTTCTAGCATGGGCAACCAACGGTAAGGACGAGGCACCAGAACCAACAAGCATTATATCGTAGTCAATAGTATCCATCAACGATTTATAATGTCTAACCATATCTAACCAACTATTAAATTCGCTAGGTTTATCGATACCTGGAGAATGAGGATGCTTAAGAGTATAGAGATTAAATGTTGGTAAAATTCTAGGATCTTTCCAAATAAGATGTCTTTTATCGTACTGTTTCTTTATTGATTCTGTAAACGGTGAAATAACTAAAACGTTTTTACCTTCAAGATATTCAGACCAAGGGGATCCTGAATAAAAGGGTTCAATACTTTGAAGATCAATTAACTCACAATTTGGTGAATAACTTTTTATATAAGATGCTTCAAAAGACATATTAAACATAGACCACCAAGCAAGAGAGTCTATATGTTTAATACTATCTGTAACTTCCTTAATAAAATCAATACGAGCTTGCTCTGTCTGGGGAAATACACCAGCGTTGTTATATATTTCATCAACAACATTAGGCATCCATTGAACTGATTGATTATTTTGCTTATACATATAGTAATTGTATATACACATTAATTCGCAATTGCCTATTTTACCGCAACCAAAAGGTTCCTCTTTCTTAAATTTATTATAAAGATAAAAAGAACTATCAACAAACTCTTTTTTTAAAAATTGCATTTTATAATTGAGAGAAAAGATTTAAAATATCCGACTTTACTTTTTCGTAACTATAAAAATTATTATATTTCCAATTAGCTTTAGCTACATATTCTTTATAAAGATTTTTATCTGTTTCAAGTTGTTTCATCCTATTAGCGTAATCATTAACATTATTTTCTACAAATCCACATCCTTCAACTTGTTCAACTTGTCCCATATTGCCTGCCTCATGCGTAATAACAGGTAAGTCATTCGATAGTGCTTCAATAATAGCTAACGAACAAATCTCTCCATCACTTCTGGCGTGTGTATAGACATTTAAACTACTTAAAAAGTTATGTATATTTTCAGAGTTTGAATCATGCTCAATAAATTTAATATTTTTTATATTAAGATGTCTTGCGTATTCTCTATGTTTTAAAGACCCTCCAAGCAATAAAAAGTAATTATTTTCGTTTTCAATTTGCTTATACGCCTCAAGCGATAAAGGTGAAAAAATACTTTCACTATTTCTTTGATGAAACCCGTATACAAATGTATCTTCAGATATACCAAGTTTTTTGCGAACTGTAGAAGGTTTTTTAGGTGGTACTTCAACTACTACAGGTATAACAAGAAGTTTACTTGAATCACCTCCATTATTTACCCAAATATTAGCCTGCCAGCGACTTATTAAGGCTTGTTTAAAAAAATTAGGTTGATCGAATGTATAAATACCGTTTTGTATATTAATTACTCTTGTCTTTTTAATAACATTAAACGGGTACTCTTCAACCCCTCTATTACCTATAACAATAGCATCATATTTACTTTCGTCAAATTTATCCCAAAGATCTGTATCTATCCAGGGTTGTTCATCTCTGCCCCCGATACGTCCTCCTACTTTAACTTCAATTGTATTAATACCGGCTTCTTGACAAATTTTAAGCATTAAAGGATCATTTTCGGCATGTCTATGACCGTCTGTAAAAGGGCAGTTGGTTGTGTAGTAATAATCAACATCGTACGAATTATTAACAAGAATTTTAGCTATGGACTGTAAATGTTTTTCAGTACCACCTGCTGCCATACCACAAAATTTAATAAACGCAATTTTTTTCGACATACTATAACGATATTAGCGCAGGTGAATAAAATGTTTTATGCGCAAATATTTGATATCTATTTGGTTCGTGCTCTGTTATTATATTTTTACATTGCTTATAACCGTGATCGTTAAGATAACTAAAGTCGTCTGTTTTAATAAGTGTGCTTTCATCATACGGATGTATTTCAAGTAATATAAGATTGAATTTTGTGTAATTAAAATCAATACCTAATAATACATGATGTTCGTATCCTTCTGTATCAAGTGTCAGGAAATCAACATGTGTTAAATTATGCTTTCTTAAGAGTGTATCTAAAGGACAGCATGGTACCTGATAACTTCTATATTGTCTTAAATGTAGAGCTGTTACGCCTGACTCTAGTCCTGAATTAGCGTGACCAAAATCAATAGTGTTATGCGGATAAGTTTTTTCTACTAAGGCATAATTTTCAAGTATACTCTTAGGTCTAGTTGTTTTATATATTTCGTTATAATCTGTTATAGGTTCAACTAATAGACCTGACCATCCACAGTTTTCTAAAAAAGAAGTATTATTTTGATCATAAGGGTTGCTTGCTCCTGCTTCTACAAAAATTCCATCATTTTTTTGATTAAAAATATTATAAACAATACGATCTATTCCATGCTGTGACATAACGATAATTATACTATGTATATGTAATTGTGCAATAAATTACATTTTAACCATAAGCTTCGCTAAATATTTCAACATTGTTTATAAGTGTATCTAATGTTTCATTGTTTAGCAAATTACATTCTAATGTAACGTATTTATTATAGTTATATTTTTTAATTACAGAAGATATTTCTTTATTTTTTAATATATCTATACTCTTTAAGTACGGTGAACTAATATGTATATGTTCTATTAAACTTGCTCCGTTTTCAAAAATATGTTCCAAGCTCTCACTATTAAATATAGTCGTACTAATATCTAAAACTAATTTTAGATTTTCATGCTTAACATTATTAATAAAATTAATTGCTTCTGTTGTATTGGTAATAAAATTACAACCGTATTCTTTTGCATTAGCTTCTAAACAAACTATACAATCAAATGTTTTAGCCATATCTCCTATTTCTTTAAAAATTTCTATAGCTTTTTCAATTTTAAAATTATTAAAATCTTTAATAAATCTATTTTTTGGTGAACCGAAAACTAAAGGTTTAATTTTTAATTTATTTGCTAATTTAAAAACTTCTTTAAGATGATTTAAGATTATTTGTTTTTCTATTTCTCCATCAAACAAAGAAACAGGCGGGCATGTATATAATAGAGATTGCATACCTACCATTTTTATATCAGCTTTATTATAATCGTTTTCTATCTCGTCGTTTATAAGAGACGGGGAAACATCAACATTAGATATTTGATAACTTTTTAAGATATCGATAGCTTTTTTATTTTCAGATTGATTCCACCCTATATTAGATACGCTTAGATTCATATTCTTTTTTAAAATTTTTTAAATCCTCAATAATTTGTTTTTTATTATAAAAATATTTTTGTTTATTAGGGGCGTACTTAGAATGAAAATCGTTTTTAAAAAACGTATTATTGGGATCTAAATTAATATTAAAAACATCTTTATAAAAATCTCTAATTAGTAACGGTTCAGTAGCTAAGTTAACTAACTTATATTCTTTATCTATAAAGTTTAATAAATCAGCTCCTAAATTTTTTACATTGTAAATTTGTACAATAGCATTTCCATTTACTTTATGTACTTCATTATTATTCAATGCATCGAATATTATATTCTTTTTAAGATCGTGACCGTACATAATAGGTAATCTTACTATTAAACAGGAAGGAAAAATATTTCTTATAGCTTTTTCTAAAAAAAATCTATTTTGACCATAATGATTATTATTAATATCCTCTACAAATGTATCCTCATCTACGTCATACGGTTTTTGATAAACATCAATTGTTGAAAGTAATATAAACTTTTTTGCTTTAATTGTTTTTATATTTTCGATAAAAGATAGTATATTATTAAAATCCTCCTCGGGGTTTTTATTAACTAGCCATCTTGTTGATGAGTTACCCGCTGATACAACTAAATCAAATTCTTTATTTTTTATTTCTAATATATTTTTAGAATTATAAAGAAAATTAAAATTAATCTGTTTTATAAGGTTTTGACCTATAAAACCGGTATAACCTATTAAAGCATTATTACTCATCTTGTATTATTTTAGCAAACTCAGAGGCCATGAGTGGAGCTGATATTAATTTACCTTCTTTTATAGAATAAAAATCTATTTCGTAATCATGTTTTACAATTTTTGTTACTCTAGAATCTCCTTTTGCACTTAGGGGTATTGGTCTATTACCGTATAAAGAATATTTGTATTTTAATTTGCTAAAGAAAGGATAATACTTTAAACCGTGTTTTAATATTTTTTTCCAATTACTTTTTAAAGCTGTACTCTGTCTATATAGTATACCTGTTTTTTTCTTAATAACAGAATTAACAACATCGTAAATAAGATAAAGATTTTTGTATCCGGAGTATGGTAATATACTAATAAACGGTCCATCCATTACTGTTAGTGCAGGTATTTTTGTAGTTGATTCAACAACTGCTATTTCTGTTTCTTCAAAATAATATCTTGTATATCCATCTTTAATACCAAACAGTTTAAGTACATTATTACTATTAGTATATGTACAATTTATTATTAAATCTGTGTTTATTGTTATATCTTTGTCAAATGATTTTAAAATAATATTTTTATTAATTTTCTTAACTTTTTTAATTTTGAAATTTAAAACTATTTTTACTTTTAAATCTTTTAATTCTTTTTTAATTTTTTTTCTAAACTTAGGAACATTAATACAAGCCTCATTAACTTTAAAAGAATCTTCTATATCAATTCTATTTAAAAAGTTTTGATCAGGCCAAGAGGTATTGCAACTAAGACCCTCTTTTAGCATTACTTTTTTAAATAATTTAGAGTCTATTTTAGATTTTTTTTCTATTACATAATAAAAATCAGGAAATATAAGACAATCTTTATATTTTTTTATAAAAAAATCGTAACCGCTTTTACATTCATGAATTGTTTCTACCGATCTAGGGTAATGATAACCTAAATGTATTCTATTATGCGTGCAATTTGAAGTACCTAATAAAATATCTTTGTTTGTATCAACTATTACAACATTATTATTTTTCGCTAATTCTAATGCTAAAGTAACTCCGTGAATTCCTGCTCCAATAATTAAAATATTTTTTCTACTATAATTCATAGTATATTCTTAACCATAAATTCAATTAAGGGAGCTATAGTAGGTTCATTACCTTCAAACAAATAACTGGATGTTATAGATTTATATGCAACATCATCATTATCCAATTCAATTATCCTCTCAACAAACTTGTCTACGCTTTTAAAGTTATAAAGATTTAAAAACGCATTCTTGTTGTAATCCTTTTCGCAATTATTATCAGCCCAGTAGAGAGGTAAACATCCGGCAGCTTTAGCATGAGGCATTCGATCTGTATAATAACCAGGAGCAATAGTGTTTTCAAAGCAAATATTAAATTTGTAATTTGATATTAAGTTTATTTTAACATCTTCACCATAAAACCAATTATTAAATGGCTTACCAAAGCAGTGTACTTGTTTATATTTACCTAATTTTGCAACAATTTCATACCTGTGAGGAGAATCAGTATTAAAAACAATAGCACAAAATTCGTTTTTCGGTTTGTGCATTAAAGGGTTATCTTTTATATCTTGAAAAGGTATAACATATTGCGGATTTCCGTAATTTACCTTATTAAACCAATCTATTTGTAACATCCAAAGAGGTAGGCGAAAATTCTTACCGTTGTAATCTTCAAAATCAAACGTGAGAGAGTAATCACATTCGTTAAAATTTGGTCTATGATTTTCACCTGTATAAAATACTTTTTTTGTTTTAGTGCGATTTGCACGATGATGATCATGACCAAAACATGAATATATTAATAAATCTGTCTCATCGTTAAGAGGTGTTATTTCAACATCAGGTCTAATAGATTTAATTAAATCCCTAAAAAAATTATTTTCGTGTTGAAACCCTCCCCAAAAATCACAAAATGACAGTTTCATAAATTTATTTCTTACAAGCAGCGATATAAGTACCGCACCACCACTCATTCCTATTACCTGCACTTGTTAAATATTCAGAATACTCAATTTTTATTTTCTTATCACTTAAGGCCATTTGTGTAGCACTCTGTATTTTTTTCTCATCGTAATCATCAACAACTAATATAAATTCATCTGCTAGAGATTCATAAAAGTAAATTATAGAATCGTAGTGTTGTTCCCAGAGATGACCTCCGTCATACAAGTATAAATTAATATCAGTGATATTATTAGCTTTTAAATCTATAGTAAAAGAGTCTTGATTAATAAAATTAGGTTCTTCTTTTATAATATTTCTAAAATTATTATAAAATTCAGTTGTACAATTACCATGACAGCTCCAATCGTCTACTGTAACATAAAATTCAGGTTTATTACCGTAAATAGCCGAAATAACCGTTGAACCTTTCCATGTACCTATATCTAAATAACGTGTTTTACTATCTACTAAATTATTTAGTAAATGTCTAAATTTTGTTGATGACATACCTTCAACACTTAGTATTTCCGGAGGTAATTTTGATTTGTGTTGTTTAGCTAAATCAATAGCATTTATTATTTTTGTAATGTTATTCATAATTTTTATCTTATACTTGTTGGAAATTTAAAATAAGGTGTTTCACCGATAGATCCTTGATGCAAACCAGGCTCTAACCAACATGTCTTAAGGTTATGCTCTGTAATAATATCATTAAGTTTGTGATCGTAACCCCTATAAGGTCCTTTATGTAAACTATCTAAAACAATATTAATACTTTTTGCTGTATACATTATAGCGTGTGCACATCGTGTTCTAAACCTTGGTTCATAATAAACGTTTGAACCGTTTAATACGGTAGGTCGTTCGTTAAACGCTGTACCTATCATTAATAAATCTCCATTAAGATTTTTAAATTGTGAAAAAAATGTATTAAAATATTCTTTAAAAGAATTGCAAAGGATTATATCATCTTCAAAAATAATACAATATTCACTATTAGTAGATTGTGCTCTTTTAAGTGCTTGTTCAAATTTTAAGCAAAGAGAGTACTCTCTTACTGTAATTGTATCACTATCAGGTTTTTGAATTTCTTCAGGAGGAAAGTCTTCCACAAATTCATAATATAAATCTTGTTTTTTAAATTGTTCTTCTAAAAAAATCTTACGATCAACATTTGGTTTATGATGAACAATATAAATAGGTATTTTATTTTGTATTAACATAATCCAGCCATTCTTTAAAGCGCCAGCCTGTACCCTTAGAGGTATCTCCTCCTACAAAGTGTCTTGCTATAACTTTATCTTTTGTCGTTCTAATAATATCGTACGTATCGGGTACTCCGTTGTTACCTGTTTCTTCAACAAGATGAGTTACATTCCATTCAACTGGTAATATTTCGGTATTATCCATAATTTCGTCTAACTCAAAGATAGTATTTTCCTTTCTTGTATGGAACCCGTAATTTGGTAAATCAAAATATGGGACCCAGCTATGAGCGGGTAAACCTACACAATGATAATAGGCATCCTGATCGTGATCATAAAGAGGGTGATACCCGTTAAAGTTTTCTTTCCAAACAGGGAAGCTTCTAAGTTTCTCATATCTTTCCTTTGAAAGAATTGCGTTAATTAGCTTCTTTGTATAATCGTTAATCTTTAACGAAAATAAACCTGTATTGTGAGAATTGCCTGAATCAATTGCGTAGGTAAAACTCTTATTTGTAATAAGAGGTTGATCTAGCTTAGCAATAAAAACGTCGCAATCAGTATACGTAACTATATCCCCGTCTTTAAGTTTACCTGCCTTAATACCTTCATTAATAAGCCACCAACGGGAGAACCTCTTATCGTTACTAAGATCGTGCGGTATAACAATAGGTTGAGGAACTGAAGAGGTCTTAGGTGTTACTTCGATAAATTTAAAATCGTGAAGCTTACAATATTCTCGAATTCTGGGTGCATTATATGTTTCATAGAGATACTGTCTGTTATCAGGGTACTCTGCTAGTGTAATAAAATATTTGTTCATAATGTTTGTTTAATAAGATCTCTATAAAAGCCAAATTCTGATTTAGATTTGTTTTTTTGCTGAAGATCACTATATTTACTCAACATATCAATATTATACAAGTCTTCCCATTTATCAATAAACAAAATTGGACAATCTTTAAAAAAAATCATCGGTACACTTTTTAAAACAATAGGTACTGTACCCACGTAAATTGATTCCCATATTCGATGACAATCTATACTATTACCGGGCGGGGAAACAACAAAATTAAATGTTGCTAATGTTTCAAGATAATTTCGATAATTCTTCTTATCTTTTTCAACATAGAGACCTTTAACATCCTTTAAGATATTATTAACACCTTGTCTTTGATTGAGATTTGTTCCTTGATCGAAATTAGAATATATTAGCCCTGTTTTTTTATTTTCATTATTAGCTATATCAAGTACAGCTTGCTTATTACCGTGAGGCCAGCATTCATTAGCAATACCAATTGGTATTGTTTGTAGCTTGTCATGTATAATGTGACAATTCATTCCAAACCAGCGTTTTAGAAAACGATTATTTAATATCGGTGTACATGATTCATTAATAGGTGCATCAGCATCATGTGTTATTAACACAAAATCGTAATTTATATGTGGTAAATAACGGTGTTGAAATTCTTGTATATAATCTGTCTTAACAAAAAATATATTTTTTTCAGGAGTAATTTGAATACCGGAATTACGTCTTTCACTCATACAATTATGAGCTAAGGATATAAATTTGTCTGGAGTAATAATATCGTCAACAATTAACATTATCTAAGAAAGGTATGATAGCTTTTTTGTTATGCATATGCAAATTAAAGATGGGTATTTGAGTGTTAGTTGCATTAACAATAACATACGGTTTTTTATTTACAAGAGTAGGAGTAATTTGTTTATTAATAATTTGCTCTCCTACAAAATGTCTCTGCTCAAAGTAACCTGCAGGATGACCTTGATTGGTACCAAAAAAATACATACCGTAAGGATTAGGATCTATAACTGTCTGTAACTTATCAAAATTTTCTGAATACGTACCACTAGGTACGCACGGTAGCATTTTAAAATTTTTCTTATTACGGTAAATAATATCTAAGAAAGCCATATCTGTTATCCAGTTTGCAAAATGACCTGTATACGAGCGAAGTTCAGCTTCTCCTTTTAAAAAAAGTTTTTTATGTAAATTAAAAAGTGTTAAAGCTGCTTGTTTGTCTTTTATAAACATAAAGCAAGGAGCACAAGCATTTGGAGCTTCATTACTATACCCAAACTCTACATCATTAAATATAGAATCTAATTTTGAGACTGGTTCAAATAAAATATTATCAGCTTCGACATGTAACACATTTTTTAAATCATTTTTAATAACACAAATTAATAATAAAATAACTCTTATTGTTGTATTAAACCAGAACGGGTCGTTCATATAACGGCTCCATTTTTTATTTAAAATATCAATAATTTCTTTATACTCTTCAGTATCTTTAATTGTATCTACATTAATACAGGTATCATCAAAACAGTATTTACTTTGAGTAATAAAAAAAGAATTATCTGTTAATTTTTTATTATGCTTATATGTAGCTACGTAGTAATCCGGTAAATTAGTATACGTATAAGGATTAACAGCTGCTTCCCTATAAAAATTATTATCTAAAAAAACGTATAAAAGATTATTCATATTTACTAACTACAAACTCCTTTAACCCTTTTTTCTTATCAAACTGATGTATTATTACAAACGGGTTGCTTGTGTACGGGTTATATATAATATTATCTTTTACCCATAAAGAGAGATCTTGTATTTCATCTTCCTGAGAAAGATGCACAATAAAATCATTACCGTGTGGTAGTAATTTAAAATCTAATTCTTTTGTAATATAAGTAAAGTGATTTAAGATTACTTGATCATAGGCAAAATAATTCTGACGAGCTAAAACAATTGCTAATTCTTTTGCAACCTTTTTTTGATATTCAATAAGGCTTTCAATAGGGCCAATAGTTACTCCACAATTAAGAATCTTTTTATCCTTTACCTGATTAAAAGTAGAAGCGTAACCCTGATTATACCAAATACTGTTTGTTTGACAATCTCTATAGTAATGTCTTTCTTCTCCTAGAACTAATTCATTCTCTGTATAATTTTTTTTGTATACAATAAAAGGATCGTCTTGAAAAATTACATCAACATCGGTTAATAATGTTTTAGTATATTTTTTATCTTTATTAAGCTCTTTTAAATACAAATAAAAGAGAATAGGTTTAAGATTATAAGGTGTAAGGCTTGCAACATTATACTTTTTTGCTAACTCACTAAAATTAACAATATGTAATTTATTAGAAGTAATAGGTATCTGCTCAGATGTAAGATCTGTTATTAAAAATAAATCTGCATCAACCTTATCTATAAAACTCTTTAAATATGGCTTAAGATAGGTATATGGAAAATTAAGTGATAGGGCAATTGCAGCGTTCATAGTTTAAAATACTGTTTTTCGTACTCATCTTCATTAGGTAAAGGCATGTACCATAATATATTATTATGTGTTGGTCTTTTTAGCAATATATTTTGTACATAAGGAAACCATCTTTGAGGTAAATTATCAGAATCTTCAATAAAATTTTTTTCATTATATGTATTACCAGGCTCTCCTTCCATTGACGTACTTTCATGATCTAAGTGAAAAATAACACCTGGAGGTTTATTAAGGGTTAAACATTTACCATATAAGTGACATTTTGCATAAAAATATGTATCCCAATAAGCTCTACTTAAAAGCATAGGCTTAAATTTATCACTATTAAGTAGCCACCAGTTGTTTTTAATTGCAAAACCATCGAATCCGTGAACACTTAATGACTCAGGCACCGGATTTTTATCGTCAAGGGAATCAAGTTTAGTAAAATGTAATTTACTTGCTACTAAACTATCATATTTGTTGTTACTTAATATTGACTTAATATATCTATCGGATACGATAATATCGTTATTAATAAATAAAAAATAATCTGTTTTTACAACTGCTAAAATATCAAATATTTCATTTACGAACGGTATTTTTTTATCGGTAATATCTTTTGGTATATTTTTAAGACTGTGTAAATTAACAAATTTGTCTAAAGTAGCAAAAGTTTCATCTTCAAACGTTACATTAACAAGAAGTATATTATCAGAATAATGTTTTTTTAGTTTGTGTAGACTTTCAACACACATTTTCTCCCGATTATTAAGATCGGATTCTTTTTTAAAATTGTTAATACCTATCGCAATTTTCACGGCTTTCTTAATTTTAACACTTTAAGTACAGTATCTCTACTAACATCCGGTATTTCATTTACCATTAACCCGTGCTTATTAACAAATAGTTTCCACTGTTCTTGTATTCTCTGCTCTCTGGATCCATCAGGTCTATCGGTCTGTAGGCGACTAACAGCATTAGGATTATTACATATTAACTCGTCGGAATTGGTGATATCAGCAAACCACCAAAAAGGTGCAGCGTAGTTAGAACAAGATTCTCTATACGCTAGATCAATATCAAAAGGATCTCTAAATTGAGTATCGTATAAACCAGTTTGTTTAAAAGCAGTATAATGATGATATGTAAACTCGTTACACATATTTTTATAAAACGACACACTTATATTCTTACTATATTCAACAGTAAGTCGAGGGGTTCTACTACCAGGGGTTCCTGATTCCCAAGAAGTGCTAACATAGGAAAAATATTTTAAACCAGATGCTTTAGATGCTTGTATATATTTGTCAAATATATTTACATCTTTAATAATCATATCATCTTCAATAAGAAAAATATGTTCACACCCTCTATTCATTAAAAAGTTAACAGCATCATTTCTACAAAATGCAGGGTAGTAATTTTTACTGTGTTGAATCCAGTTACACGGTTCGTAGGGATGTTTATATCTATCACCTCCATTTACTACAACAACATCATTAACCTTATCAAAAGGTAGCGACTCATAAAGACTATTAAAATAGTTTTCTGAATTATAGGTAATGATTCCAACTCCGATTTTATTTGTTTCCATACGTTTTTTTAATTTGTTTAATTTTACTAATAGTTTCTTCTCTTGAAGGTATAAGCTGATAGGGGCTAGTAACATCTATTTTAGATTTTTCTGCAAACCTTGCTACTGCTTTTCGAAAATTATCTATCCATTTTTCATCTCGTCTTATCTCACTACCCGAGTGATTTTTATCTAGTTCTTCAATGTACTTGCTACTATCTGCAATATCCGCAAACCATCTAAAAGGTGTTGTCATATCTGCCTGAGCTATAAAGAAAGTATGATCAACGTGTTCCATAGCGTTATAGTACTCTTCATCCATTAACCCTACAGCGTCTAAGCACTTTTTTGTATAAAAACTAAATGCACCGTAAACGTTTGGATAAAAACAAACAGCTATATCTTTACTATATTCTACCCTTAATTTAATAGCAGGAGATCTATCAGGATTGTAATTGTCATTACCGTGAAACGCAAAATTTAAATGCTGAATACCTGATATCTTAGAAGCTTCTATATACTTGTTAAATACATCATTATCTTTAATAATAATATCATCTTCTAGTAAGAAGATATATTCACAATTTTTTTCTAAAAGGTTAATTATTGCTAAATTTTTAGCTCTACCAACACCAATTTTACCACCTGTCTGTCTTATATAATTTACCTTGGGATGAGCAGCAAAAGTAGGCTTATTACCGTCATCTATGATTATTAATTCATCAATATTTGATTCTTTTTTATTAATAGTGTCGAGTAATCGTTTAATATACTCAGGTCTATCACAAGTTATAATCGCTACACCTATTTTACTCATTTGTTGTTAAAGATAGTTTATAAAGATCTAAACATTTATCGAGTATATCTTTTTTGTTTACTTCTGTTTCGAGTAGTTCTACAAATTCGTGTAATGCAGTCTCGACATCAATACTAAAATTTTCTGCATCTGTAGCAGATAGCTGAACATTTTCAAAAATATTAAAATCTGTTCTAATATGTAAAGGTTTATACTGATTAAATTTTGATATCATTAAATCTAACGCCTGTGGTTTAATATTCTTATCAATACATAGGCTAATAAAATTATTTGATATGGTTGAAGATATATCTTCAAGCTTAATATTACCTTCAATAAGATCTGATATCTTAACTTTTTTATGTTTTGGTGTAACAGTATTTTCTATAAGCTCAACTTCAAATGTATCGGTATTTAAAATTGTTACACCTTTTGCATGATCTCTATCTCCAAAATCTAACTCGTAAGGTGAACCTAGATAAAGGATACTACCTCCTTCAGGATATGTTCTGTGCTCTCTATAATGAAAATGACCGGAAATAACAAACTTACTTTTATCTAATAACTGAATTGTTTTAATTCCGTGATCACAAATCTTATGTTGATTCATTCTAAAATGAGTAATTTCAAAATGACCTACAACTATATCACTTTTAGGTATTTTATCTATTGTTACTCCCCATGGACAAAATGTCCAAGTTTTTCCATTAATAATACACGTTCTTAATTCTTGAAAGATAGTTATATTTTTATAACCGTTTAAAATAGATATAGAATTAATATCTGATTTATCCTTATAGTAACAGTCATGATTACCTGTTATAGCTACAATATTATAATTCTTAAGTATATCAAAGAATTTATGTGCAGCATGAATTGTATTAACACCTATTTCGTGTCTATTGTGAAATATATCACCAGCAATAACTATATCTTTAATATTTTTATCCTTTAAGCTACTGTCAAGCCAGTAAGCAAATTTTATAGCAATGTCATGCCAAGTAGCAGAATTTTGATGTACACCTAAATGTATATCACTAATAAAAGCTACTTTATTACTATTAAAATTAAGCATCTTCTGTAGTAGGAGTTACTGCGCTTTCATCATAATACGAACTATTACTATCATCTTCTAGGTGAGAGTTCTTTTGATAAGGTATTTGACCTGATTCTGCCAAAAGCCCGTACACCTCATCTTGATATCTATGAATTGTATCGTGTTCCTTTTTCTCTTTTTTAATTCTATTTTGAAAAGCTCTATAAGCTACTTTTGTAAAGTACGAAAAAGGATTATATCCTCTATCACACTTAAACCTCTTACGCGTTAAAGCAGTAATCATTTTAATAATAGCATCTCCGATCATTTCCTGCTTATAACTATAGTTAATAAAATTCTGTGCGTAACCTAGACGAGTACCTATTTTTTGAATCATGTCAGCAAGTTCATTATTAAGATCCCCTGTTTCGTAGTACTTCTTAATACATACTTCCATATAGATAGGATCAACATAGTTAGGCTTTAATTCTTCTTTTGTACGTCGTACTCTTTTTTTAGATCTTTGCTTCGGTAGAGCTTCATCTAAGACAGCGGATAAATCATCCATGTAAAATTCGTCTTTGTTTGTTTTTTTGGCCATAAAGTAATAGTTATATTAACTCATTTTATAATAAAATCAACCCTCATTAATATTAATGATTTCATGTTCAATACTCTCACTACCATATAGTTCTAAACGCTCTTCTAAGTGGGCACTACCGTAGCGTAGGCAATCCCCTATATCAAAAATAACAGCTTGTTTTTTAGAAGCGTGCAAACGTAAACTTCTACCGATAGATTGAATAATTTTAATCTTAGCTTTACCAATAGCAGCAAAAACTATATAATGTAAGTTTTTAATATTAATACCAGTACTAAATATTTTTGATATTGCCACACAGACTACATTATCTGTTGTTTCCATAAGTTGACGTATTTTTTCTCTTTCCTCAACTTCAACATCTCCGTGCACAAAATATACTTGTTTGTCTGTTTGTTCAGATAGTACACGAAGAAGCTCCTCACCGTGAGCTATTCTATCTACCATAATGAGAATGTTATTACTAACACCTTTTATAAGCTTAGATATAATACTGTTTCTAAATTTATTAGTTTGTAAAAATTGTATTTCCTCTTCGTAACCTGCTGTAGGAGAAGCCATAGATGGTTTAGTAAATTTAGGTAAGTTGTTATACTCTATCTTTAAAACTTTAACTAATACATCTGTAATATATTTTTGCTCTCTAAGGTCAATTGATTTTTTAGCATATATAACTGGTCCTATAAGACCTATTATATTCCAACGATCAATTAAAGTATCAGGTAGGGTACCTGTTAAGCCGTAAGTATAGATTGCAGGTATCTTGCTAATAATTTTATTAATTTTGTTACCTGATTTTAATTTATGTACTTCGTCAACTATAAGAACTTCAATATCATTTAAGATAGAGAGGTCTTGTTTTTTAGATAGTAAAATCTGAGCGTTAGCTACAATAATATTAGCATTTTTATCAGGTTCATATGAACCTGTCCATTTTGTAATTTTACTCGGTTCAATACCGTACTCTAAAAAATCTCCACATGTTTGCTGTACAAGCTGAATATCAGGGACTAATATTAATGTTTTACGAGACTGATTTTGTTCAATAGCTGAATACAAAGAAGCCATAACAAGTGTCTTTCCTGCTGATGTAGGAAGTATAATAATACCACCTTTTTGAGCTTTAGCGTAATTAACAGCTGTTTGCTGATAATCTCTCAAAGCAAATTTAAGATTGTGTTCGTAGGGTACTGTAAAATCAGGTTTTTTATTTGCTGCTTTAAATGCATTAGTAAATTCAAACTCAAGGGAAGGTATACCTTGCTCTTTTAAAAATGTAATAATTTCTGTTAAAAGATTTGGTGCAAACCTACCTTGAGGCGTAATGGCATAAACCCGAGTAGGTGGTCTATAACCTACTGAATAATGTCTTTTAAACACCTGATTTTTATCCTCTACAGAAAAATGTTCTCTTATATTCGGTAAATATTCTGAAACTATAATACCTTTTTTTCTACCTGGGTCATAATCAAATAAAACTTTCATTACGTTGTTTCAAGCTTTACAATTTCTATTAAATTTTTAATATCATAACTTATACTTCTAAAATTTGATTCAATTTTTGAAAGATATTCAACGAGAACTTCATTTTCAGCAATTTGTTCGTCTATTTTTTGTATTACCGGATGATTATCTGCAGCCATCTCTCTTGTTCTTATACTAGCCCCTATCGGTAGTTCAGCTTGAATACGATCGGCAATTTTATCCGTAGCTTGTTTACGAAGTTTTTTAAGTTTTAAGATTTCTTGTTTATGAAACATTAAACGACCTACCCAATAGTGGCGAGTAGAAGGAAGATCCATTTGAATCTGTTTCATATTAAACTCATCTACTGTAACATACTTTTTAATCTCTTCGTTATATTTTTCTAAAAGAGATTGTTGTACTGTTTCTTCAGAGTTAGAGTCCATAAGGTTATTATAACTGATATTTGTTAAAAAACAACATAAATAATCAAAGTGATAACTTTAAAAGAAATAATACTACAAGTTTTGGATGAAGATGCTAACGTTGCAGGTGGTTTAGGTAGTGTTTTGGGTGCAGGTGTTGTTTCAACAGAAAACCCTATGTCGGGGGATAGATATGCTCCTGGAGATGCAAGAGTTGTAAAACCTTTAGGAACAAGAGTTACAAAGCGAAGCCGTATACCCTATTCTATCTTTGCAGGAAAAGTTAAATCAAAACGCAAAAAACATAAAAAACGTAAAAAGAAACGTTAATGGAAACAGGTCATTGGATTTTAAATGAAGGTGTTGAAATAACTGAAGATGTATTTGGTTTTATATATCTTATAACAAATTTAACAAACAATAAAAAGTACATTGGTAAAAAACAATGTATATCTAAGTTTAAACGCAAACCTTTAAAAGGCAAAAAAAATAAAAGAATTGAATATAAGGAATCTGATTGGAAAACCTATACAAGTTCCTCAGTTGATTTAAATGAAGATATAGTTAAAATTGGAAAAAAGAATTTCAGGTTTGAGATTCTAAGAACCTGCGGTTCAAAGTGGGAATTGGCATACGAAGAAGCCAAAGAACAGATAGGTAGAGAAGTTTTGTTGAGATCTGACTATTATAACGGTATTTTAAACCTTCGTATAGGAAGACCACCTAAAAACCTATTAAATAATAAACAAATAATATGTTAAACGAATCTAAAAAAACAGGTGTAAGTAGATGCTTATATTGTCAATCAACAAGTTACGGTAAAGGGTGTAGGTACGGACCTAAGGGAGTTCACTTTCATTCCGATAATCCCTTAAAGTGTGCTTATTGCGGTTCTACAAGTTACGGTCCTGGATGTAAATTTAACCCTATAAGCAAAATACATATTCACGGAATAGATTATAATATTATGTTTAAGGAATCTGCACAAAAAGACTTTTTAATAAACGCCTTATATAAAGAGTTTAAAGATTTTGAATCTTACAAATTAGGTATTATAGATGAAGACGGTAATAAGATTAAGGAACCTATAACTGAAGAGGAAAAGGCTGCGTATTCTCCAGCTGTACGTACAATTTTAAAAGTTAAAAAGTATTTAGGATCAAAAATTGATTTGATGAAACATACTATGGTGCTTGAAAACACTCAAAAGTTAAACTATAATAAGGAAAATCATAAAGAAATACTTTTATACGAAGAAAAAATAAATGATATTTTTAGACAACTTCATGAAGCAACAAATAGTGCTTTAGAAAACGGTCTTACATTAGAACAAATAGAATCAATATTGCAGTAATATGAAATTTAAAGAGTTTAAAGGTAGCAGAGTATGTGCTATTGACTTTGAACCTTTATTGTTTGATGCGATTAAGGAAACTATACAAATTTGTAAAAAGTATAATGTACCTTTAAAGTCAATTGACGTATCGAAGTTTTTTTATCATTTTTGTTTAGAGAAGTTTTGTGCAGCCTACCAGAAGTGTCCTAGTAAATTTCCTAAAGCACTTGTTGTGTACAAAATTTCAAAAAATATTCCGTTTTCAAATAAAAAATTAGAAAAAATCTTAAGAGTTTTACCTATACCTTGGTGTACGTGTAGTTCTTTTGATTCTCCGGATATAGAATTAGCAGTAAATAATGCTATAACAAAAAGTAAATCGACGAGCAACAAATTAAACAATTTTGCTAGTAAGAATCAGTTATATAAGTTCTTAAAGGACTTTAAAAAGATAAAATATTTTTCATCCGGATCAGTTGATTTAAGTCAGTCTACCGAATAAGTGTATTAAAAGCCTTTAAGGCCTTTGCCAAATGTGCCTCAAAAATCTTAGAGTTGAGCTTAAATAATCTATATGTCTAAATTCGAAACTCTTTTAAATTCTCTTTTTGAGGATGTAGCTCCTACAGCTAACGTCTCTACTGCTCCTACTACAGGTAGTACAGTTACTAGTAACCCTAACCCTGGAACTCCTGCTACCAACCAGCCTTCTACTTTCAATCAACAACAGACTCCTAAGCCTGGAACAACTTCTTCACCTATTACTGATCCTAATCACCCTATAGTAAATGCTTTAGCCAGTGCTAAAACCTCTCAGGATGTTTTAAACGCTTTAAAAGCTAATAATATTCAGCTGCTTCCTACTGCTAAGGCCTAATCATGAATAAGCAGGTAGTTAATCTTTTAAAACTACAAAACCAATTAAGAATACTTCATTGGCAAGCTGATGGTTACGGTGAACATAAAGCTCTAGGTAAAGCCTATGAAAATTTAGATGGGTTAATAGATGATGTTGTAGAAGTTTTTCAAGGAAAGTACGGTAAAATTAAATATGAATCTCCTGTTGATTTCGGTTTAGTCAATCGTGAAGAGATTTCTATTATGGATGTACTTCAAGAATTTACTGATTATCTTGTTACACGTTTTCCTGAAGGTTTAGATAGTGTTAAAGATTCTGATCTTCTTAATATTAGAGATGAGATAATGGCGGTAATAAACAGATTAAAATACCTTCTTACACTTAAGTAATAGTGTAATGTTTGAACGTTCCTTTAGTTCTTATTTTAATTCTATTTCTCTTCTTAAGGAAGGAGGTAATGTTTTTGAGGAAACAGCTCCTATAAAGAGAGAACATATAAAGCCTACTCTTCAAGAATTCTTTAAACAATTTGAAGAGGTATTTCCTGCTGCTAAGCTTCATTTTGAGGGTATACGTACCTTAGGTTCAGTAGGTAAAAAAGAAATATCTGGAGATATTGATTTAGCTCTATCAGAAGATTCTTTTAAAAATATTAACGATTGGGGTTTAGATAAAAAAGAAGTTGACTATCTGTTTAATACATTTAAAAAGAAAGCAAGATCTGCCTCTAATGAACAGTTAATGAAAAGAGCAGTTATAGTAGCTATAGCTGAAAAATTACAAGGCTCTAATAAAGATTTTAATGTTGATATTAAAGGATCTTCCGCCGGAGCTCTTTTTTGTAGATTTCCTCAATTTGATGAACAAAAGAAACCGGTAGGTACGTTTGTTCAAGTAGATATTAATGTAGGTAATATTGATTGGCTAACATTTGCCTATCATTCGGCAACTTATAAGGGTAATGTAAAGGGATTACATAGAACTCAATTACTAGTCTCATTATTTTCACAAAAAGGTTATACCTTCTCTCATAACTACGGGGTAAAAAACAAGGAAACTCAAGAAATTGTTGCTTCAACACCTGAGCAGGCTATCAATCTTTTAAATAAACTTTATAATATAAACTTTACAGAAGATACAATAGGAGATTATTTTAAATTAATAGAATCTCTTAAGCAAAATTTAAATAAAGAAGATCTTCACGCTGTATACGACACGTATCTTAAAATACTAGATAGTACAAGAGCAGATATACCTGAAGATTTACAACAATATTGGATAGATAATCAAGAGCGATTAGGTTTAAAGGGTAAATATCTACCAGATAATTCTAATTTAACCAAATATAAGTTATGAGTGGAGTAGCTGGAGGAAATCGCATTAAAAGAGAAGATATTCAAAAAACATTTAACGATTATATTAACCTAGTACTTAAAAAAATTCCTAATTTTATTGAAGCTACTTTATCCGGTAGTATAAAAACAGGAGCGAAGACTGATTTTGGTGATTTGGATATTATTGCATCTTTTAAAGGTGAAAATAAACAAGAAGTAAAACAACAAATTATTAACTCAATAACATCTTTACCCACCAGTCTCATTGTACCTTTCAAGAGCCCAAAATATAAAGGTAGAAGGTACTATAACGCCGGAGAATTAGTATCAGTGCTATTTCCTATAACAGGTCAACCCGGTCAATATATACAGGTTGATAATATTATAGCTCTATCAAAAGAAGAACATAATTTTAAAAATATGTTCTTAGATTTACCTGCTGAAAAACAAGGACTTCTCATAGGTCTTGTAAAAACTGTACTTCTTGAAGAAGATTCAAAAAATGTTTTTCGTAAATTAGGTATTAGAAATTTACCTCCTTTAGAGAAAGGAGAAGAATATGAATTTAACTTAAGTTCAGTTAACCTGTCTTTAAGAAAAGTTAAATTAGAAAATTTTAAAGAACTTTCTAGGGAAATAATCTGGAGTTCTGCTGATTGGAGTCTTGTAGAAAAATTACTTCAGAATTATAACATTAATTCTTCATTTGAAGAATTGTTAAACGATATATCTAGTAAATTAAAAAACCCTAGATCAAAAAAGCGAGTATCGGGTATTTTTAAAGGAATGGTTAGTGTAAAATCTGGAGAAGTTGATACACCTAAAGGAGATAATAAAGAAAGAGCTATAAAACTTGTAACCCAACGTCTATCAGAATCTCGAACTAAGACATTTTTTAACAAAAATAAATCTTTTTCAAAATTCTTTACAGAATCTGAAAACCAGGCATACAATTTAATTGTTATATTTCCTGGACGCTTTCAACCTTTTCATCAAGGACATAAATTGTACTACGATAAGGCGAAAGCAGAGTTTCCTACAGCAAAATTTTATATAGCTACAGCGAGCAATACAAGCGGGGCAGCTTTAAAAGAGCCGTACAAGTACCCTTTTAATTTTGAAGAAAAAAAGCAAATTATGGTAGCTGCAGGAGTACCTGAAAATGAAGTCGTACAAACAGTCAATCCTTATACCCCTATTGAAATACTTCAGCAATATAATCCTGATGTAGATAAAGTAATATTTCTTGTTGGTAAGAAAGATATGACAGAAAATCCTCGTTTTTCATTTAAAGAAACTAAAAAAGGCAATAAGTCGTATTTTCAGCCCTATAAAGATGTAAATCAAATGGATCCCTTTAATACAGAGGGCGGACACGGTTATGTGTACGCTCCAGGTACCTTTACTTTTGATATTGATGGTAGACCCTGTAAAGGGGCTACAGAGCTTAGACAAGAATTTAAAACAGCAGATGAAAAAAAGCGTCAACGTATTGTAATAGACACTATAGGTCATCCGGACCAAAATATATACAATCTCTTTGTTAAAAAATTATAAGTAGTTGAACATTGCTAAATGTCATATACTATATAGTGTATGAGTACAACAGTCATACAGACAAGTAAAACTACAGATACGGTAACTCTAACTTTAGATAGCGAACAAATAAATTATATAGTTGAAGCACTTTTATTTTCTGCCTCTGTTAATATAGGAGCAGTGTGGGAAGAGACGGATTTTAACAAAATGATTGAAATTGCTAAAAATTTAAAGAGTACGTGCAATAATATTAATTTACAAAAAATTTGTTTTTATAAAGAAGATAATTATGAAGATAATTGGTCTAAAGACATTTTTAATATATTTAAAAAAAATCTAAAGGTATTAAACTTAGAGAAAGCTTAATTTTATGAACATTAAACAACCTACCTGGCAGAGTACAAAAATTATAACACTCGGTTCATGTGCATTTCGTCAATGGGGTGCTAATCACTCTCATTGTCAGTACCTTCATGGCTACCAGCTTAAGGCTAAGTTTTGGTTCAGCGGTAAGGAATTGGATAATAAAAACTGGATGGTTGATTTTGGAGGTTTAAAACCTCTTAAGAAGATATTAGAAGATCAATTTGATCATACCCTTTGTATTGCTGCTAACGATCCATGTCTAGAGCAGTTTAAAGAGCTTGAAAAGCTCGGTGCTTGTGTTCTTCGTATTATGCCAGACGGTGTAGGTATAGAAAGAACAGCCGAATGGGTATATAAAACTGCTAATGATTTTATTAATATAGAAACTAACGGTCGTTGCTGGGTAGATAAGGTCGAGGTTTTTGAGCACGAAGATAATTCAGCAATTTATTCAGAATGGAAAACAAACTAGAAGTTATAGATACTAAATTTGAAAAACTAGTATCATCTAATGACGGTAAAATAACTTTTTTTACCTTATTAGCTCTTTTTGGTATATTAATATATGCTTTAATATATAATGTAATTACATTAATTTTTACACCTCAAGGATTAACAACCATTGTAATCGTAGCCCTTTTATATAAACTCATTTATGCCCATTGATATTAATACCGAAACATTATTTCTTTCAGACGATAAAGTATTTTACACTATAGAAGGTGAAGGTGAATACGTAGGTGTACCGTCTGTGTTTATGAGGATGTCAATGTGTAACCTTACGTGTAAAGGATTTGCATCAGAAGATTCTCCTAATGGTTGTGATTCTTTTATTTCTTGGTCAGTAAAGAACAAGATGACATTTGCTGAGATATTTCAGCTTATGGAAGACAACAACTATATTGAACATCTTAGAAATAAAGTTATTTTAAAGCTTACAGGAGGTGAACCTCTTATTCAGGAAAAGCAATTGCTAAAGTTTATTGCAGCGTTTCAAGATCGTTACAATTTTGTACCTCGTATTGATTTTGAAACTAATGCTACTCTTATTCCTAGTGATGAATGGGAAAAGTATTTTGCTACGTTTACAACTTCACCTAAGCTTATTTCTAACGGAGATCCGGAAGAAAAGACATACAAGCCTGATGCTCTTCGCTGGCATGTAGCTGCTGGGTCAGGGTTTAAATTTGTAATCAATCGATCAGAAGATATTGATGAAATTTGGCGTAAGTATGTTAATGACTCTGAAAATATTAATATACCTTTAAGTCGTATTTGGCTTATGCCTTGTTGCGGTTCTAGAGAAGAGCACGTCGCTAATGCCCCTGCTGTAGCAGAATACGCTAAAGCTTTACACGTTAATTTTAGTCCTAGATTACAGTTGTTAATTTGGAATAGAGCTCTTAAAGTATAATATGAAAATTGCTTTTATAGGTACCCAATGTAACGGTAAGACTACTCTTATTGAACAATTTCTAGAAACCTGGCCGATGTATAAGAAGCCAGAAAAAACATACAGAGATTTAATTTCTGAAAAAAAATTAAAGTTAAATCAAAAAGGAGATGAAAAAAATCAGCGTATTATTTTAGATGCTTTAATTGATGAATCTCAGCTTGCTAGCGGTTCTGGTGAAGAAAATTTAATTTTTGATCGCTGTGTATTAGATAATATTGTTTATAGTCTTTGGCTTAATGCTAAAGAAAAGGTAAGTGATAATTTTATTATGGATTGTAAGTTTCTTGTTATGGAGACTTTAAAGAGTTTAGATATTATATTTTATTTACCTTTGAGACGGGAAATACAACTCGAAAAGCGTAAAGGCAGAGATATTGATCCTGTTTATAGAGAAGAAATTGATAATATCTTTAGAGCTATAGCTACTTCATATGAAAAAGGTACATCACCATTCTTTCCAAAAGAGGATTGTCCTGTTTTAATTACTCTTGAAGGACCTCCGGATTTAAGATTAGAACAAATAAAACTTTATATTAAACCATCTGGTAAATGCTTTGATGAATCTGACGGATCTTTAATATCTACATAAAAACTGTATAAATAATATATAGTTATGTTAGATTTTAATAGTATTACTTTAAGCTATCTTACAGAGGCAGGAGTACCAACCAGTTCGTGGTTTTACCCTGTCATTAAGCAACATATTAATTTGTTTAATACTACAGATTTAAACAACGATGTTTTATTAAACAACCTGTTTAGGTTGAGTACAAAAGGGTATATAACCCCGGAAGAGATACAACCGTATGAAAAGTACGTACATGTTATTGATTTTATAGCAAATACAGATTTTTCAAAAGGAAAGCCTAAAACTTTTGAAGAGTTTTTAAAAAATTATGGGGATGCTACAAATGTTAATAGAGCTGATCAGACGTTATCACTTACAAAATATAATTGGTCTGTTACTAACAGATTTGTTTTAGGAGCTTTAACAGGTTATGATAAGAGAGCTGAAATAAATGCTGAACCGTATAAGAATCTACCTCCATTAGCAGCAATTATAAAATTACTTACCGATCAAAAAGGTTACGATGTTAAATTAGCACAACAAATTATTCAATATCCGTTAAGTGTTAACAAGAACTTTACTAAAAATAAATATGCAATGACAAGTATATATAATATTGCTTTAGATTTATTACTTTTCTTCAGAAAAAGTGTAATAGATAATAATGAATATTATTTAAATATGAAGGAATTAGGATTAAAAGATGTTAATGAACTTGAAAAATGTCTTGAACAATTTGCAGGAAATGAAAAAGCAAATACCCCTGCGGGTTTATTTTTTAAGCAATTATATATAAACTTTGTTAACGGAAAATAATATATGAAAAACAATTTTTTAACAATAGTGGAAGATGTACTTAATGAAGCACCTACACCAGCACTCGGGCACGGTGTAAATAGTAGTACTATGAATCCATGGGCTCCTCCAACACCAGCAGCTCCGGCTACCTCTACTACCCCGGCAACGCCAATTACACCTATAAAAACAGTATATGAATTAAGTGCTCCTGATAAAGCTCCACGTATATGGCAAGAGTTTACTGTTTTATGTACAACGGTTAGAGCGAGTGTAGGTGAAATACCCTCTAAATGGGCTACCGTCGGTAAAGGATTACTAAATGTAGGGTCGGGACTATTGAAAGGTCTTGAAGGAGCAAGTGGAGCATTAAGTAAATTTTAATATGTGTACAAAGTTTGATACAATTTTAGAAGGATTTTATCCCGCTACAATGAAGCTCATTACAAGAGTTCGTTACCCTAAGCAAATTAAGTTTAGTGAAGAGTTTCATGAAGCTCTTAATAAAGAGTTTGCACGTCTTCAGACATTAGAAGAAAACGAAACTGAAGCTCCTCAGCCAATTAGAAATTACAAAGAAAAGTTTCTTAAAGCAGTAAATTTTTGCGTTAGTTCGCTTTAAACTTTAATTTAGCTTCAATACCGCTAAATGAATTATCAATAATAAACTTATACGGAAATTCGTTTATATCTAGCTGACAGCATATTTCATTTATATCTTTATATTTACGCAACTCCTTGGGCCATACAAAGAGTTTCTTACCTCTATCTATAAGAGTTCTAATCTTCTTATCCATTTCTTTATTATCTTTATCGTTATCGTAAACGTAAATAATTTCTTGTCCGAAGCATTTATTTAAAAACGTCTCTTGTTTTTCTGTTAGTGTAGAGCCACCAATCGCTACTCCGTTTCTTACAAACATAGCATCAATAGGTCCTTCAAATACAAATATATAAGGTATAGATAAATCTATATTATTTTCTCCGTATAAACATTTATCACCAAACTTTGTAAGATATTTTGGATATGAATCCCCTGTTAAGCTTCTACTTTGATAGGATTCAATTTTATTATCTTGAGAGTAAAAAGGTATAATAAGTCTATTCTTATGTACGTAATCAGAAAATGAAATATATAAAGAAGAAGGTCTATTTACTGCAGTAAACAACTTTCGTTTATTACAATAATCTAAAGCTTGTTGTATAAACTTATATTGACTAGCCCCTTTATAATAATCACACTGATTACTATCAAACAAGTCAACACTATCTTCTGGTATTGAAGGAACCTTAAATTCTTTTTTATCCTCCATACTTGATAGCACAGTTACTAGGTTAACAGCCCCGTCAAATGCTCTAGAGTCTCGTAATACCTCATGATAGGACTTACCAGTTACCTCTTGTAACCAGTTTATTTCATTCCACGATCTACTGCAGTTAAAACAGTAAAAATATCTTTCAGAGGTAAAGTAAAATAATCTTCTCTTACTACCTGCAGAACTACCTTCGTGACATATACAGCATTCAGCATTATAAGAGTTTTGATATTTTTTATATATCGGTCTCTTACAATAACTATATATGTTTTGAATTATATAATCTTGAGGTAGTCCTTCCACCCCTATATTATATACTCTTTATCGCTGATTACCAGAACCACCGGCTGCTATATCTCTTGAACGCTTAGCAGAATTAATAACAAAACCTTTTATAATCTCTGAAAGTTCAGCAACTTGACTTGCTATACGGATAATTTCCGGGCTTGTTTCTCTGGAAATACCTTGAAATAAGCTACCAGGACGATCCATATCATTCACAAGCTTTTGAAGAGACTCGCTGTCAACACCGTTAAGGGCATCAGCAAATTCATCAAGCTTTGATATTTGAGCCTTTAAAGAACTGGCGTCACCGCCAGGGGAACCTACCGGATTAGGTTCTACATCATAATTATCAGGGGTTGGTACACCATCGGTTACATCTGCAGCAGGTTCAACGTTAGTATCGTTGTGTACATTTATATCAGCTGCTTCTCCCTCATTAGGAGGTGTCATATAATCATCAGCTTCGGTTAAAAAAACTTGAGTAAAAAGAGTGTCGAATTTCATACAATATTGTTATAATATATTTATGTGAATATGTTGTATTTCTTTAGTTTATTATGTTTAATTACAAGTATTCTTTTAACATGGTTTAAAACTAATGCTTTTATTGATTATTGTAAGCTTTTTAATGTGTTTACTAGCATTGTCAAAAGCTTTGAATTTACCGATTCTTTAAGCTTCCCACAGTTTTTATTTATAACATATAAGAATAGTGTAAAAAATAGATTAAACGTGTTCTTACTTAAACTAGTAACCTGTCCAATATGTTTATCAGCGTGGCTGTGTATTGTATTAGGTACTTTATTCGGTTATTTTCTTTATATACCGATATTATACATCGGTAGCTTGTTTTTTTACTTCAAGCTTATCAAGTTTATTGACTAAAAAGTCGTTTAAAATTAACTCTACCTCTTCTCTTAGATAGGGTAACTCAATAAGCTGATAGTTATCGTTTTTTTGATTGAACCAGATTATTGTTAATTTACTAATTTCAATTGTAGAGTATTTCTCAATAAAATATTTGTAAATACTCAACTGTAAGGCATATGTATTGTATTCACACTCATGCAAATGCTCCAAAGGAGGAAGCATATATTTTTTAAAGTTATTTGTTTGCTTTATATCCTTATTAGTTTTATAATCGTAAATTTCAAACGTATTATCTTTTGTATTAAACGCAAGCATATCTAGCATTCCACATATCTTAGAACCAGAAATATCTCCAACAGGAAATTCACTCTTTACTGGTAAAATATAAGAATGATCCTTATAAAAATTGTTAAACTGTTTAATGAGAATTAAAATTTCTTCTCTTAATCTTATATGTTCTTCAGGACCTAACTCCTTCTCTACTTGTTCTTTATTATACTGAACTACTTTATTATTATAAAAATTTTCAATATAATTGTGAAGTATTGTACCTCTTGTAGTTGAATAAACATTATTCAATGCCCAAATACTTTGAATAACATCTGGTGTAGTACCTTGTTTTTTAGCAGTAATGGCAGACCATTTTTCTTTATCAAACTTTTCCTTATAAAGACCGAGTAAACCAGTAACAGAAAGAGGGGCACCAGGTTTATTATCAATTAAATATTTGTGCGTTGAACTTAAAAACGTTATGCTGTTAAAAACTGTTAATTCTTTTAGTTTATTAAGCATTACTTTAATCTCCTTATAGGACAGCAACAATGCTTATAGATATTACAACCGTTACAATTTCTACCGTTATCTAGATATATATGAGGCCGGGCACAAGAAAACTCTGTTAGGGACTTTACGTGATCGGGGTTTGTCATATCTAGAAATTTACTCTCCGTCTTTGGCTTAAGCATGTACCTAGCCTTAGGATCAGGGTTATTAATATATTCATTAAGTGCTTTGCGCTTTTCTCTCTTTATGATAGCTGCTCTGTTTTTAATCTTCTTTGCGTAACACTTTAAAATTACAATAGGTAAATCAGTTTTATCTTTGCAGTTATATTTCGCTCTAATTTGAGATTCGGTGTAACCCTCTTTAAGAAGAATTCGTGCTTCCTTACATACATAGTACATTACATACTGTGCTGTAGTAGGTATTTTTAATTTAAAGGCTTCTTTCTCAAGCCTTGCATTACGAATTTTAAAGGTTTGACCGGTTAAGATACAAGTTACTAAAGGTACACGAGGAGGCTTAACCGCTTTTACTTTTTTCGGTTTAACCTTTACAGGTAACTTTTTAACAGCTTTTACTTTTGTTTTGGTAATTTTCTTTTTAACTGCTTTCATTGTTTGTATAGAGTTTATTAATAAATAAATTATATGCCAGCTAAATCAGAAAAACAACGCAAGTTCTTTGGTGCTGTTATGAGCGCTAAGAAGGGTCAAAAGAATGTTACAGGTGCTGCTAAAAAAGCATCTAAAGAAATGTCTAAAGAAACTATTAAAGACTTTCTTAAGAAAGAATCTTTTGATTCTATTGTTGATAACATACTTAACGACTAAAAAAGAAAACGACCGATCTATTAAATCGGCCGTAATCTTTGATACAATTAACGTTTGTTAATTAACGACGAACTCCCTTTACACGGCTAAAACGGCCCATGGTATCACGGACGTTATAGAAACGCTCACGAAGGAGAGCGGTGTTGGAGCGATCAACAAAACCAATGAACTCGTACTTGGTGTTATCGATGTAGTTAGCAACAATAGACTCCTTGAGGTTACGAGGAGCAGTTGCAGGGATGTCGAAATTAGCGATCTCGCTAATTGTGCGTGTTGTGATGTTGGTATTCATATCGCTTTTAATATTACTATAATAGAATATGATTGCAACTAGTTTTTAACGGAAACCCATCCTTTTTTCTTCAACTAGGTCTTTTGAATTTAATATTTCAGTAGAATTTAAGTTATAGATATCGGCTATAGTCATAGGTTCTTCAACCTCGTGTCCAGGTTTAATTTTATCGACAATCTTTTGAGCTGTCTCTACTTTTAGCTTATCAAACCTATATTCTCCCTTGAGTCTACCTCTACGAAGAAGTGCTTTATCAACGGATTGACGAGAGGAGTTGTAGGTAGCGATAACAGCAATGTTAAACACGTTCGCCATAATACCATCAGTAATATTTAAAATGGTAGAAACTACAGAAGAGGAATCACCAGGCTCTCTTGCAAGTAGTGCTTTCTCTGCATCTTCAATAATCAGTATTGATTGTTTTTTATGAAGTAAAGCAGGTAAAAAAGACGGATCGGCAATAAAATCAACAAAACTTGTCGGTACATAGATCATATCTCTCTTCAGTAAAGACGATAGATACTTTATATATGTTGTTTTACCAGTACCGGGATCTCCGTGAAAAAGATATAAACCAGACTCATTCTTATTAAGACTTTCAATTAACTGATTGTGAACTTTTTCAAATTCTGGCTCATAACATTCTTTTATGTCATAATTTTCAGGTATTGATACTTCAAAAGGATCAAAGCGAATACCGCCGTGTTCATCCTTTATAATAGTAAAAATAACATTTTTAACTTCTTCTTTAATAAAGAACTTTTCAAAATCTTCTATATAAGAAGGCTCTCCAGGCTTATAAGATATACAAATACTATAATGACTTTCTTCTTTTTTAACTCTACGAGACGAAACCGTTCTTAAATGAATAATAGTTTCTCTATATGCAAAAACTTTTGTTTCTGTAGTTTCAGACTCATCCCAGTAATTACCTGTATCGTATACGGCACTTGCTGCAGAATTAACCGAAGGCATATGAGTATGTTCAAATATTAACTCTCCGTTTTTAGCAAGAAAAGGAACTATATCTTTTGATACCTCTCTATCTGTATCAAAGGTACAGGGAGCTGTTCCATATTTATTAGTAAAATAAACTCCTACCGGGAAGTGATTTTGACTTTGAGATGCTTCGTAGTACTTAGCCCCTACAGGTAGAACATGAGGCTTATAACTTGTTTTTTTATTTGAGCGTGACATGATTTACATATTTTAAGCTAGAAAGCGTTGTACCGCCAGCATAACTAATGGAGCTTTGCAAAGCTTGTTTAATTTCTTTTAATTTTTCTTCTAATGTCATACTCTGCTCAAGTTCTAAAAGAGTACCTTCTACGTGTTTATTTTCTTTCTTAGCAGCAAAACTAGCTGAACCATAATAAACTTTTCTACCGTTAACCGTAGGAGCTGGAGAATCACTGCAAGAAGCAAATAAAGCACCAGACATTACCATATGAGCTCCAGCTACTAAAGCCTTAGCAATATCCCCGTAATACTTTACTCCTCCATCTGCTATAAGGGGGACCCTAGCAGTTTCCGTACACCATCTTACTGCTGTAAACATAGGAGTATGAAAACCGGTTTGAAGTCTTGTTGTACAAGCTCTTCCAGGACCTATGCCAACTTTTATAGCGTTAGCGCCCCAATTCTGTAAATCCTTTACAGCATCAGGTGTTGTAATGTTTCCAGCGATAATAAAAACTTCTGGTAAAAGCTCTCGAATAAAGGATATCATTTCTTTTATTTTAGAATGATGACCGTGGGCAATATCAATTGTAATGTAATCAACTTTTAAATCTTTTTCTTGTATTTCTTTTAATTCATTATAACTATCTTCGTTAACACCAACAGAGATACTAATTGTATTCCAATTTTCATCATTTGCCCTTTGTACAAAAGGAACTGTTACACTATTAAAACGATGCATAACATAAAAAAAATTGTTTTCTGACATCCATTGAGCCCATTTGCTATCAATAACCGTTTCCATATTTGAAGGCATAATAGGTAGTTTAAAATTGCGGTAACCTAAGGTAACCGTTGTATCTGCCTGAGAACGAGATTCTAATTCAGAATAATTTGGAATTAAATAAACATCGTCGTAATTTAATGCTGGTTTTTCGTACATAATATTTTATTATTACATATGATGTTAAAGTATATTTGTATTATATCAACTTTCTTTATCACCAGTTGTCTTTCTATTCGAGAAAACGAACAACATATAAAATATCTTGGCTATAAAAATTTTGAATTGAAGGGTATTGTCAATACTGATGACCTGAAAACAATACCGCAAAAACCACCCGGTTTAGATAATGCTGCAGTGTTTTGGTTTTAATCTCTTTCTTTTACGTTTGTAAGTAAAAACAAACCATCAACTATATTACCCTGTACCCGTAAAACCCCTCGGTACTTTTTACTATCCCAACTCCAGAGAACCATATCACCATCTTCGTATCCCTGAGTGTTTACAGTACCTGTCTCGTAATTTTCAAAGTCAGCATAAAAAACATCACTATCATCTGACTCTTTATAGATAAAACTTGTTATATCATTCATTTAGTTAACACCCGATAAAATATCATTTAACTCTTTCTTTATTTCTTTTTTTGTCTTTAATCTATACTTTTTACCTTCTTTTAAAACTACACCTTCTTCTATCAAATATTTTAGAGAAAGCTGAATAGCTTCTTTTAATTCTTTTTTAGAAAAAATATTATCGGCTTCATTGTTACTCATCGCTTTTGATAATATATTAACATATATATTTTACAAGTGTTTTTATAAAAAATATTTTAGTTGATATATTATTTATGTTTATCTAAATAATTTACTATGCCAAACACATCTACAACATTAACAGAACTCGTTAACAGCTTTGCCACTGAGGCAGAAAAGTTTTATAACGGCAATAATGCAGCAGGAGCTCGTGCTCGCAAGGCTCTTCAGGAAATTATCAAGTACGGTAGAGAAGAGCGTAAGCGCATTCAGGAAGAAAAGAATTCCCGTAAGACCGCTAAGTAATAGCGTTTTTACTTTATCCTATCTTTGCAGTTCCTTAGTAGAAAGCTACTAGGGTGATGCCTCTTCTTAGGGCAATGGCACTTATTCACATGAACAGGGCAACTAGGTTTTGTATTTACAATTTTATTGTATGCTATAAAGATGGAACGTAAAATGGACATCGAGGTTATAGCAATATGGGTTCGAGTTATATTTATTCTATAACCTAATTTTGCTTTGATATATTGCTAACTTTCTTTACGTTCTTCAGATTTGTAATGCTCGAATCTATTGTGACTAGTAGGAGTAGCTAATAAAATACCGCTTGTTATTTCCTTGCTTATAGTTTTTTGATATATGTAAGACATCCAGGTTTGCTCAAAAGGATGAGCCCAGGTAGTTTCAAGAAACATTTTTCTATTACCAATTTTAGTTACAACTTGCGGCCAGTTGCAATAATAAACTTCTCCTAAAGCGTAAGGAATTCTTTCATAGCTTTTAATCTCTTTAAAAAGAGTCTTCGGTGCATTAGGATCAAGTCCAAGCTCAGGCAATCTCTTATTATTTGGCCATTGAGCCTCTCTAATAACTTGCGGTACGTTATACCAGGCCCATTGAGTACTATTATCCCCGTAAAACTCAGTAAAGTTTAACTTGATAAAATCGAGTTTTTCCTGTTTTACAATTTTTAAAGTATTTGTATATAAATCAGCTATTTTTCTTATAAATCCGTTAGAGCAGGTCTTATCTTGCCCTGTATAAAAAAACATATCATCTTCAAAAAATAACATAAAATCAAGACCTGTTTTATCAAAATGTTCTGCTATAAATTGTCTACCTCCACAAATACCTAAATTATCTTTCTTTATATGTTCAAAATTGTACTGTTTACATAAAGAACTATACTTTTCAAAAGTTGTTTCATCACTTGAATTATCTAATAAAAACTTTTGTGTTTTACTAATATAGTTAGTATCATACGCTAACATTGATTCTATTAATGTTTCAAACTGTTTAGGGCTATTATATGTTATAACATAAAGACCTACCTTATTAATATCAAAACCTTCTATGATTGTGTCTTGTACAAATTCTATTTTTAAATTGTCGTTTTTTAAGTTTTCAAAAAATGTACCTATTAACCCGTTAGATTCGATTTCAAAATAATTAATAATACTAGAAAATTTATAACACATTATACTAAAAAGAGATTCTTCAGTACCCATAAGGGAATTACCTAATGTTGTTGTTAACAGATCGTAATATATAGAATTTATATCTTGTATAGTATTTTTTGGACCTCCAAAAAAGCCTCCTCTAGCCACTCTTTCTATTTTTGTACCCGCTATTTCATTTATTTTTTCGTAATTAAAACCGTGTATCTCGTTGTTTGCTTCGTACGGGAAACAAATAAAAGAAAACTTTTTTATATATTTTTCTATTTTTTCTAAAACATTATCGTGAGTAAAATAGCCAGGATGTACTGTATTCGTTATACCTGCATCTAACCAAAACATATATTCAGAATTAAATGCATCCATTAATCTAGCATCATTTAGAAGAAACATTTTAGACATAACTAGAGGGTTATACATCTCAAGTCTTGCTTGAGTAGAATCAACTAACCACCCTGCCTGCTCTACCCAACTAGAAGTATTTCTTATATCTTGTATTTTTTGATAGTAATCATTATTCTTAAACCACTCTAAATTTCTATTAATAAATTGAGTATTATGAAGTTGTCTTCTTTCAAAAACAAACTTTTCAAGCTCAGCATCACCGAAAATAATTAAATTAACATCTATTTTTAAAAGTTCTTCAAACTTATTTAAATAATGCTGATACGATCTTGACCAACCTTCTTGCAAAGTGTCTCTACCTATATTCCAAAGACCTGTTACAATTGTTATTTTATTACTCATATATACCGTTTAATTCCTCTAATATTTTATAAAAACTTTTATTGTTTTTTGTATGTTCAATAATATCCAAACCAGGCACTCGTTCATCTTCATGCCACCAAGTATCAAAGTGTAATAACTTAAATTTTTCTTCATGGTTTCTAAACATAAGTGTCATTATATCTTCTTCATGATAAATTCTTTTATCAAGGTCGCATACAATATAAACATACTCTTTAAATTTTTCGACAATAAAGGTCCACAAATTTGTTTTACCGCCAAACATACCCCCTATAATATGAATACTACTATCATATTTGTTAAATAATTCCGGATTAACAGTACCTGACCAATAGTTTCTTACATTATCTTTTCCTATTAAAACAAACTTATCTTCAGAAAACGTTATTAAGTTATCTAACATTGTATTATTAAACATCGTGCTGTCATAATATTGACTGTTATGTTTTCCAGTTGTAGCTAAATATTTACTAGGTATTAAACCGCAATGAGATAACCCAGCATCTATCCAATAACAATAGTCATAATTTTGAAGCTCTTGTAAGCACCAAATAAATTTCATATATTGTATTTCTGTACATCTATCAGATAATTTAGACTCTTCATAATTTTTATATGTTTTAAAAACATTAAAAAAATAATGATCTGCTAGATTAAACATCTTTATTGCTAATCTATTTCTATTAATTTCGTACTCTTTATAAAAAAAATTACATAAATCTTCATACTCTTCCTCACTTGTATAACAAACAAAATCCGCATTTGTCATTCTAAGTAAGGATATTAAACTAAATTTATAATGACCTCCACGGCTAGATCTACCACCGAATATCGTTCCGGCTAAATTACTATAAATTGCTGTTACAAATTTTGTTTTCATTTTTCTACAAATCTTTTTGCATAATTTTCGTTTCCCCAATCAGAAAAATGTGGAAGATGAAAAGGTGCAAAATTTCTAACAGGTTTAAAGGTATGTTCTATATTAGAAGCCCAAATTCTACCAAACATATCTCCATCTTCTCCTCCCCAGCCTTCATACTTTTCATCAAATCCTCCTAATTTTAAAAGTAAGTCAGTATCACAAATATATACCCCTCCTAAACCTCCAGAATGATGATGCAAAGGACCATTCTTTTTATCTCCTGCATAAGCATATGACCACTCTATATTGTTTATATCAAAATTATCTTCATCAATAGTTTTACTAATATCACTTTCTAATTTAGCCAAATCAAATGTACAAACATCTCCTTTATTTAAATTTGTAATTAAACTTAAGAGATTATTATAGTCGTTTTTATAAAAAAAAGCATCACAGTCAATCATCATAAAAAAATCATAAACTTTTTGATCTTTTAAAATAATATTTGTTTTTTCCGCTTTTTTATAAACACCTAAAGGGTAAGCTACATGTTTTGAATCAGGTATTATTTTTTTAACAGAAAAATCGTACAAAGTGGTATTAATTTTAACATTTTGATTTGTTAAAAACAAAGATAATTTTTTTAATTCTTTCCACGTAAAATTTACATTCCTAACTCGAGTAGAATCACGCTGCCCATCATCCCAAAATTTCATATTTAGAGATATAGTCGTCATTTATTCAATAAGTTCCTTTATTTTTTCCCAAACATTGTATTTTGCATTTTTAAAAAAATCATTTTTAAGATTTATAATGTTTTTATAATACGTATAATAGTAGTCCTCCCAATTAGAAACAACATCATAAATTTTATCAGTCATTTGTTTCATATCAAGTCCGTATAAATTTATGTAAGAATCCGGGGAAATCAATTTATCAATGTTGGAGCAACCTAGATAAATCGGTATTGTTTCTGTTATTACAGCATCCCAAAATTTTTCACTTATATAATTTTTTTGTATAGTGTTCTCACAGCAAATTGAAAATCTATAATCATCTAAACCTATATGTTTATTCCAAATTTCCCCCTTAATATTTTTATTATTTTTTTCCCAAAAATTACCATATATATCAATTTCAGTATTTTTAGCTAAATCAATACCTAGAAATGTTCTTGTATTATAAATTATTTCTGAAGTTTCTGGATTTGATAAATGACCGTAATGCATATTTGCATCTTTTTTAACAATCATAGATATTAATTTTGTTTTTGTATAAGACTTATCTTTTATTTTTAAAGACCAGTCCCACTCTTCTCTATGATCATTTTCACCTCGACCTGCATAAAACATAGGTATTAACGTTTCAATATATTCATCTCTATCAGGATAATTTCTTTTATCCGATATTAAAATTTTAGAACAGTAATGATGAATATCGTTTCGTGGTTGATTAGGAGACCATAAAGGTTCTTGAGAAATATAAAACGTTTTTTCTTTTACAGTTTCAATTTTTTCCCAATCTGTTTTACCAAAAACTATAGTAAAATCAGGTTTTTCGGTAACAAACTGATATTTTTCTATATCAATATTATTTACAAACTGTCTAATTAGGCGCAAATTAATAAATTCGGTATTACACCACCAACACTCTAATTTTATTTTAATCATAATTATGTAATTTCTAATGACAACGCATTATATGTTACATATTTATCAATAAAGTATTTATAGTTGTACTTACACACTGTTTTTTTCAAATCATCAGCCATACGACCATCAGCACTTCTCGTATTTATATATGTAATTACATTATTTTTTAAAACTTTATATTTTATTAAAAAAGAACCAATATCACAATTTCCATTTGATAATTTATTTTCTGTTCCGTATAAACGTATTATATTTGTTAATCCCTTTTTTTGAGAGAATAAAATAAAATCAGTATCATTTTGTTTTTCTTCATTATAAACTTCTACTAAATCCGGAGTAACGATATTATCATCATCTAAAAAATAGCACCAATCCTCATCATCCGCTTTTATATCTGTTATAAAGTAATTTCTTTGTTCATGTCCCCATGCAAATTGTGTTTCAATTTTATAATATTTTATTCTTTTATCATCAAATAAAAACGATATATTCGTATCCCCTATTTTTTTACTACCTTCAATTAAATGCCATTGAAAATCCTCTAATTGATGCTTTATTGTCGAATAAACAATAGGAATGTTATTATACCTATATAACGGTGTTATAAAATGAATCATAGTAAATGTTTATTTGTATGAAAAAACCTTTCATAAGGGTATAGTTGTATGTCTTCCATAACTTTAATACATTTTATACCTTCTGGAAAGAAGTAAATATCACCATCACATTTATATTTTTGTTTAAACATATAATTTCTATTAAACAAAGAATACTTTCCAATACCCGGTTTAACATACTGATGTCTTATGTCTGAAACTATATTTTCAACACCACTAACATTTAACCGGTAGATATCTTTACCCTTATCGCTCTTTAAACGGTGCATTATATCACCGTCCTCTTCTCCAAAACCGATTAACCTTTCATCAAAATAGCCCAAACTATCTATAAAATTACGATTTGCAATAAAAAATGAAAAAGTATCATTTATTTTTGTTAAACCGAAATATTCTTGCGCTTCAACATGAGCTGATGTTACCTCAAATATATTATTACTAGTAATTGATATATCATCATTCAATATTAACATATCATTTTTAGATGAATGCACCAATAGGGTATTCCACATCTTTGATAAACCTCTTGTTTCGATAAAAAAAATAGGATAAACATTCTTATTATTACTACAAAGATTTAATATTTTTTTTCTATATTCTTCATCAAATAATCCATCCTTTTCTCCGTTAATACATAAAACTATATTATTTTCAATGTTTAAGTTCCGTATTTGTTTTATTAAAGACTCAATAAAATTAAATCTTAACGAAAACGTTGTTATACCTATATCAAAATTATTTTTCATATATCAAAAGTTTTTCATTACAATATAATAAAAACGGTATATTTTTTTCCTTAAACCATTGTTTTGTTTGAAAACAATCAAACGCGTGTAAATCTTCAATAATATAATATCCCCCTTTTTTAAGATACGGACAGAGTGTTACAAAACTGGTTACGTGATGGGAATGTATATGAGCTCCGTCGTCTATAATAACATCATACTCCCCTCCATATTCATTTATACATTCATTTAAACTATCTACATTACTTTGATCTCCAACAAATATTTTTATATTATCTGTTTCTAAAATTTTAGCTTCAGGGTTTATATCTAAACCTATTAAAGTTAAATCATTAAAATATGTAGTCCAAAGTTTTACAGAAGCTCCAGGAAATCTAGGATCATATACCCCGATTTCAAGCATTTTTATTTTTTGTTTTTTATATTTTTCAAAAAAAAACTCGTACACATTTGCATATGAATGTTGTTCAAAATGTTTATCTCCTTTATCTGTTCCTACGTTATTAGCTAGGTCATTAAGATTCATCGATGGTATTTAATACATTTAATGATAGTTGTCTTTTAAAATTAATGTACCAATCAATTACCCTGTTTTGTAACACATTATAATCAAAATCATTAATACTACTATATTTAGAAACTTCATTCCAAGACTCAACAACCGGTAGAGGCGTATCTCCCCAAACTTTCTTTATGTAATCTAGCTGATTATAATTTTTTAAAATAGGTATAGCACCCCACTCTAAACACTCCATTAATCTAAAAGAATCAGGATGACACCACCCCATAGGGCATGGTACAAATTTAGTCTTTCTATATATGTCAATACATTCTTGTTGAGAAAGTGAAGTAGAACAATTCCAGTTAGAAGTTTTATGTATAAAAACATTATTCATCTTTTCAAGTTGTTCTATCAAATCGTTTCTATCAGATTTAGGTTGACCTATAAAAGATGCATTATATGTTTTTGTTTTTGACTCACTATAGTCATTAGCTTTATTAATAAACCCACTCTTAACCCCTAGGGGTACAAATGTTACATTAGTATTAACAATATTAGAGTCATAATAATTTCTAAAAACGTGTTTAGCTTTAGAATAATAATTACAATTATGATTTAAATCTTCGTTAGAAAAATGTAAAAGGTAAAATGTATAGTTGTTTTTAACAAACTTATCTAGATAGCTGTTAAATTCATCAGAAATACCTCCTGAGTTATTAGAGTAAATAATTACCGAATTATCTAATACGGTATTGTAAGTGTTATTATCAAAAATTTTATTTTGTTTAAAATTTTTAAACAAAACTTCTGTAGTATACTCGTATTCAAAATTAGTTTGATCCCCGTCACATGTTTGCCATATAAGATTCAAGTCTGACATGTTAACTAACGTGATTAGGTGTTATCTCACCTGTCAGGCGTTCGCACCAGCCCTTAGATCTTGAATGCGGCCAAACAACCCAGTGATGAGGTATTTCAGCACACTGAAACTCTCTCCACACCTTACAATACCCATCAGGATCTCTAAAGTATTGTTGAATCTCCTCTTCATTAGCGTCTTTTCGATAAAGATCTTTATTATCTTTATCATGAAAGGCAACAACCCAGAAGTCGTAATCTTTTTCTGGTACACTATCATATCCAACATCTATACAATGTTTAAATATACTTAAAAACGATTCCTCGTATGCCTTTTTATTTACATATCTCGGATTAGGAGGAAGTTCATGTGAAAGGGTATATTGTTGTACTGACCTCTTTTTAAAGGATAATCCAGCATACGCTTCATAATCCTCCAAGGTTCTTACTTTACCGAATCCGTACACTCCAAAGCTAGTATCTCTTACTTCACCATCCATTCCAAATAACTTTCTATTTTTTAAATGACAAAAAGCATTTCTTGCACCCCACTCCTTGTCGTCATCCCACTGCTTTGTTCTTCCTTTTCTAGTATACTCATGCCAGGCAATAACCTTATGAGGATGAAATAGGTCGTAACCGTTAGTAAATGCTCGTACAGCTATAGAAATTTCTTCACCATGAAAGTAATAATCAGGATCATGAGGTACTTCCTTACAAAATTGTCCAAGTGTAAAACAAAAATGGGCTGAATAGAATCTTGAAGGAATTGGAGATTTAAGTTCTTTAAAATTGTCTATCGACGCTGGTAAGAAAAAAACAGCACCTTCAGGTATAAACCGATCAAAGGTCATCTTCCAAGGTACATGTATTCTTTCAGCAGGATCGTTTTCAGGGTTATAACTTGGTATATAACCAGTGAGTAAAGGTTTTTTGTGACCCTTCTTCTGTAAATCCTTTATCATCTTAATAAGCTCAGCATCCCAATTTTTTGTAAATCTATGATGACTATCTAACTGTAGAGTATATTTTTCTCCATTATACTTTTGCTGAATTAAACTTCTAGCCCAACAGGCTCCCTTACTATCCTTAAAAGGTACATCAATTATCTTAAATCTTGGATCTTTACGATATTTGTTTAATGCCTTTTTATCATCGTATTGATTACAAATACATATTACTAAATTGTCAGGATACTTAGCGTTTGCTAACATGTCCTTTAACGTTGGAAGTAATTCAGGATCTCTATAAGCTGCTATTTGTACAAAAATTTTGTTCATATTTTTATCTATTTATAATTGTGTTTAAATAGTTGCTACTGTAAAAGTGGAACCGGTGGGACTCGAACCCACAACCAATAGATTAAAAGTCTACTGCTCTACCATTGAGCTACGATTCCTCTTCCGGAGTTGACGGGGCTCGAACCCGCAACCCCCGCCGTGACAGGGCGGTGCTCTGACCAATTGAGCTACAACTCCAAAAATTTGTGGTACACCCGGCAGGGATCGAACCTGCGACCAAGGGTTTAGAAAACCCCTGCTCTATCCACTGAGCTACGAGTGCTTTTTAAAAAGATTTAAAATGCCTTTTTGACGATCAATTTCTTGTATAAAGCCCTCGTCTTCAAGATAGTTACGAAGAACTTCGTATTCTGTTTCTTCTATAATACCTTTACTTTCGATAGATACGTTTGTACCTTCTACACTGCAGACAAATTCGTGACCTTTAAATTTTATATAAAATGCGTAATCAGAATGTTGTTTCATTTGTTTAAATTGGTACCTGTGGTCGGATTCGAACCGACACTGGAAGGATTTTAAGTCCTCTGTCTCTGCCGTTGGACTACACAGGCATATTGTTAGGGAAGCTCTTCTTCAGGAGGATCAATCAGATCTTTAATCTCAGATTGTATTCTTTTAATTTCTTCATTAAAGCTCTTTGCAGATGCTTTTTTACGTGTTTTCATTTCTTCCAAATCAATACAGAGTTGAAATACTTTTGCTTCAGTTGATGTTATTGTTTCTTCCATAATTTTTTTATTAGTGCCCCCGGAGGGATTTGAACCCCCAACCAATCAGTTATGAGCCGACTGCTCTGACCATTGAGCTACAAGGGCGTTATTGTTAAAATATAGTATATAATACTCCTGAAGTAAGCAAGAGAATAAGCAAAATAATTACAAAATAATTTTGAATAAAGATTCTAATGCAGTTTAGTTTAATCATTACAGTATACTCCGGGAACTAAAAGTTGACGCAAGACTTCTGTCCCCGGAGCTGGCGCACTGGTTGAGTGGCTCCCAAAGCTGGATTCGAACCAACAACATGCGCATTAACAGTGCGCTGCTCTACCGTTGAGCTATTTGGGATCATAAATTAGCCTCCTGCTATGGCTGGCACAATGGAAATAATGTCAGTGGCTTGAATGGGAGTTTCTTTATTTTGAAGAAAACGAATGTCTTCATCATTTACAAAAATATTAATAAATCTACGAACATCGCCGTTTTCATCAAAAATTCTTTCCTGAATATCAGGATACGAAAGACAAAGAAGCTGTAAACACTCATCAAGTGTTTTACCAAAAGACTTTATCTCCTCGCTTCCTCCTACAAGTTTACGAAGTGGTACTGGTATTCTTATTGTTGACATATTTTTTAAAATTGGTACTGGGTGTGGGAATCGAACCCACGCTCGTCGCTAATCTGGCGAACACAGTTTATAAGGCTGTCGGTGCTTCCATTTACACTAACCCAGTGTAAAGAAGTCATATTCGTTCAGCTATTATAATACTGTGATTAGTCATCTTAATAATTAAAATATAGCTGATTATCGTCCATATTGCAAGAGCCATTATCGTTCTCCCATGGAAATACTAACCATTCCTCGGTACTATACTCACGGACATACAAGTTTGGAACAAAAGATGTACCTGTCTTGATATAAAGAGTAGCAAACCGTAGATTGACCTTTTTATGAGTAAAATAACGCTTAATAAAATCTAATGTCTTACCCTTATCGGCAAGATCGTCAACAATTAAAATAGTAGCATTACCTGAAAATGTTTTTACAAAATGCTCTTCAGGTACTTGCCACAATTTAAACGCTTCTGGAATATCTCTATCATCGTAAGATTGTAATTGAAAATTATTAATAACCTTAACACCTAGTTTATAGCTAAGAAGGGTAGCAGGAATAAGACCACCTCTGCCTACCCCAATTATAGCATCAACGTTTTTTATATTACTTGCAAGTACATCAATATCTTCGTGTACTTGATTCCAACTAATATAAGTTCGCATTATCAATTACTGCGCTCTCGGTTTGCCCGAGCTTCAGCTTTCATAAATTTCCAAGCTTTAGTAAGCTTCTTAGCCTTACGTTTTTGAACTTGTGCAGCTGTTTCAAAGGATCGCTTCCGGCGAACATCATCGATGATGCCTTCCTTATCAACTTTAGCCTTTAAGCGTTTAAGAGCTCGATCAATAGGCTCTCCTTTACGAACGTGTACGGTAATATTTACAGACATATTATTATATTATATCAGTATTACTTTTTTGCAAATGGATCTGGTGCACGATAGGCAAAATCAGGTCCCTTGAAGAAGATTTCTGAAGCTCCGTGATTGAGCTGTAGACGTGTAATGTCATCAAGTGATGCGTGTGAAGTGCAGTGGGTCAGACGATTAAAGAAGTCGTAAGCATTCACGTTAGAGTTAGCAGAGGCCAACCAACGCTTGTTCTTATAACGAAGCTTTTCCTCACGATATGCTTCCTTAATCTCTCCATCATCAAAATAAGTCTTAGCAAGCTCAGCCGAGCGACCCATAAGGATGTTACGAGCATTATAGAACTCACGAAGTGATGCATTCGTATTCTTAAGACGTCCGCAATTAGCACGAACTGTTCCTGTAAGATCTTCATCAAGAACCTTATTAATAAGCTTAGTAAACGAGTTCTGCTTAAGTTCACGACTCTGGAAATAACGCTGATTAACCATATGGGTTGCTGTCATTCCGTTTGTACAAATCAAACGAAGGAAGTAAGGAAGAATTTGAGTCTTACCTTCCCCGTAATTAAAACCAAATCCAGAATCCCAAAGATCTTGACCGTCTCCAAAAGTATCAATCTTGTTTTCAAGATGACGAATTTGAGTCTCAATTTGAAGAGTCTGAGGATTAAAATAAAGCCCTTGAAGCTTAATGTCGTCACTCTTGTCAGCAAGATATGAATGCATCAACTCAAGACCTTTATTAAGCTCAAGAGGACGCTCCTCTTCAATAGCAGAATCAATAAAGCGTACAATTGTACCACTATTATTTTCTCCACAACGAACAGCTGTAATAGTGGAACGATCTTTCTTAATATTAGCCAAGCAGTGCTGGAGAGGCTCCCACTGATCCTTATCATCCTTAATCTCTTCGACAAGCTTCTCTTTAATTGAGAAAATGTTGAGAAGGTCTTTAAGAGCGGTTTCAGCTACTGGAGTCTGCCCGTAGTAAAAACTCTGACCGGATTTACGTACCTCACCAAGATGTACGGGCGTCTTGCGATACTGATTAATTTGTTGATTTACAATTGTGGTGCTAGACTCGAAGTCTTGAAGTAGTTGTGTATTCATTTCGTTATTGATTATGGCGAGTTAAATTAGGAATGCAAGAAGAATTTAGGAAATCTTTTTAAATTTCTTTTTTGCTTCATCGAGGTTTTGAAATGTCCAGCCTTGAACACCCCAAAGGGAAGTACTTGGATAAGTTTCAGCAGCAGCAATTTTTGAACCATTAAGTTCGTATCCATTGTGACTGCCGATTTTTACAACTTCGTACGAAACGTTAGTCTGACCTGTTTTACTTTGCTTGTATATAGCCTTGTTTTTTTCACGTACAATTTCTGTATACGTAAAACCCTTTTTATTGAATTTTTTATCTAGTTTTTTCATTACTCCTTAATTGTAGAGAGTATTGTAGGAACCGGCAAATACAAAATTAACTATTACAAATACTAGTATCGTTGTTAGTGAAGTTAGGATCTATACTGGCGTTATACAGATAATCCTTTTCTAATAAAAGTTCCTTAGCTTGTTTTAAATTTTCATCTGTTGGATATTTTTCTAAAGACTCTTTCAACAGATTATTAATAACATCGTTAGCAGAAATATCTTCTTCACAAGACATCTTAATAATCATTTCAAGAACTTCTTTAGGCCAATCTGCCATATCTAGTTCAATTCCAACATAAGGACGAAGCTCAATAGAACCGTCATCATGTATCTTAGTTTCAAATTTAGTTCCAGGGCCTGCTCCAATAGAGCTTAGCTCTTCTTTAGTAAACTGAATATAAACATCGTTAGTTAGTTGTAGTACTTTTTTCATGTATCTTATTATAGATTTCTTTTACCGAATAATCAACAGTAGGCTTCATATTAATATTCAATTCTAAACCAAAGCCATTCAATAAACTTTCTCAGCTTATTACATCTTGTATCCATTACATAGTAAGAGTCTAGCTTTAATCTAAAGTCTGATCTATAAAATTTCATATATCAAAATCAACATGATAAGATTCCATTAACTTATGAAGATCTTCTCTTACTCGAGCCATAGTATCAGTAAAAATTGGATCTTCATGATCTGATGGGTATTTGATAAAGTTTCTAAGATACTGATCTAAATCCCAAAGAATAGAATAATACTTTCCAGCATTATTTGCAATATCAAATTCACTTTGCTCCTCAGGGAGATCAAATGTTAGGGTTGCTTTTGGCATACTTTAATTAGTGTAAGCTCTTTTATTTGCTTTTCAAGCTTTACTACTCTTAAAGCTAAATCAGATGCTGCTTCTTCCCAAGAAGTCCCTTTCTTCACTTCCTTACATTTATTACAAGGACACTTCCAAGGCTTTTCTATTGTGTTGCCTTTCCAGTCAACAGGCTCTTCAACCCAAGATGTCTTCTTTCTAACCTTATCTATAGTCTCTTCAATAGTAAGATCCTTTGCTTGTTCATGAATTAATGGATCGAGTCCCATCCAGTGAAGAGGGTACATAGGATGTTTTTGAGCTTTGAGTACAGCATAGTCATTCTTAAGAGTAAAGAGCTGATCTTGTAAATTTCTATTCACATCACTATCAATCTCATTAACTCTATCTATTAACTCAACATTTTCTTTCTTTAGCTTTTCAATCTCATCATCTTTCTCAAGAACATAATCTACAATATCTTTTTTTAGCTTTTCATTCTCTTCTTTCAAAGGTCTTAACTGCAAAACTTCCTTTAAAAGCTCATTCCATTCTGCAGTTATATTAATCTTAGGCTTTGAGCCTTCTACTGTGATCATTATTACCTA
>Ga0114959_10000228_pt1 | contig 53933 bp, 42 predicted proteins | sample C_130625_EF_Meta_FD_87317 | JGI IMG/M metagenome (GOLD analysis project Ga0114959, IMG submission 87317) | Freshwater microbial communities from Lake Croche, Canada to study carbon cycling - C_130625_EF_MetaG | ecosystem: Environmental > Aquatic > Freshwater > Lake | place: Lake Croche, Canada...
TACCTATGTAGATATTGCAGGTTTTAAAGCCGGCCTTGCTGGTTGTGCCCTTAACTTAAGAGCAGAATTTTATGGTGATGGTTCACCTATTATTTCTGAATTAATTTTCTCTGAAATTTCTGTAGAAGGAACCGATGATAAAGCGGGTCCTGCTCAAAATATGGATTTGCAAATTAAACCAGATGCCCAATTAAATAGCCCCGATTTTAATAGAATTGGTTGGTATTGGATACAAGAGTACAAAGGTATTCGTATGGCTAACACCATTATTTCTAGATTACCAACGGCTACTGCAATTTCTGATGCCGATAAAAACATTTTGATGGGTCAAGCCTATTTTTATCGTGCTTTCGACTACTACCGTTTAACCAACCAGTTTGGAGACGTTCCTTGTCCTACGCAAGAAATCACTTCGGCTAAAGTTGATTTTACCACAGTAAAACGTGCTGTAATTTTAACTAGAATGAAGCAAGATTTAGAAACTGCTGTTAAATATGTTCCTTGGGTTACCGATAAAGGTGATGTAAACAGAGGTGCTTGTTACCATTTGTTAACCAAAATTAATTTGGCGCTTGGTTTATTTGACGATGCTATTGCTTCTTCATCTGCTGTAATTAATGCTGGTACATTTAAATTAATGACTGCACGTTTTGGTGTTAATGCATCTGATGCAACTAAAAACATTACTTGGGATTTACACCGCCCTGAAAATAAAGCAGCTGCTGCTAATACAGAAGGTTTGTTTTTAGTTACAGATCGTATAGGAACACCAAGTGCATGGACAGACGGAACACCAGGTATGCGCATTATGCGTCAAACTGCACCAGGGGTTTCGGTTGGTACCACTATTTTTACGCCAATGGGTAAAACAGGTATGGTGGCAACTTCTCAACCTGTTAATGATATGATGAATGTTTATGGTAGAGGTATTGGACGTTGTAGAAATACTTCTTACCACTATTGGGAAATTTGGGATGATCCAAAAGATTTCCGTCACGACTCAACATCTGGTAACTGGATGTATCCTCAAAAAATGGTCTACAATAACCCAGCTTTAAAAGGTGTTGATACTGCATTTGGTATGAGACTTAGATTATACGGACCAACAGGTACACTACTATGCGAAGACACATTGCGTCGTTGGTTTCCTTGGCCGCATTACAAAGTATATGTACCAGATACAGAAAACGTGCCTATGCAAGGTGGTCATTCTGATTGGTATGTATTCCGTTTAGCTGAAACCTATTTATTACGTGCAGAAGCCTATGTTTGGAAAGGCGATCAAGCAAGTGCTATGGCTGATTTAAACTCAGTTAGAACAAGGGCTGGTTGTTCTCCTTACACCAATGCTGGTGCAATTACCATTGGTTCTATCTTAGACGAAAGAGCACGTGAATTGTATTGGGAAGAGCCTCGTAAAACTGAGTTAACTAGAATTGCTTACATCTTTGCTTCTACAGGTAAAGCATACAATGGCAAAACATATACTTTAGCAAATTTCTCTACTTCTAATTTTATGATTGATCGTATTTTAGAGAAGAATATTTTCTACAAAACCAATTTTACAACAGTTCACGGAGACCAATTTAGAATTAGTCAATACCATGTATTATGGCCTATTCCTCAGGATGCTATTTTGGCAAACCCTGATGGTCATATCAACCAAAACCTTGGCTATTCTGGATCGGCAAGTAATGTTCCTGCTTCGGATAAAATTGTTGAATAAACAACTACATTAACTAATAGTTATTTTAAGCGGCTGTATCAAAATTTTGGTACAGCCGCTTTTTTTAGCCGCATTATTATAGAAGATATTAACTAAATTTATCGCTCGAAAAATATAATATGAATAATAGAATCAAACTACCATTGCTTTTAACTGTTTTAATGTTTGCTGTTTTGAGTTATGCGCAACCAAAACCCAAAGCAGACCTTTTAAAAATTGTTGACAATGCATTAATTGGTGCTAGCAACCAATACAAGTTTTTAATGACCCAAGTGCCTGCTGGTGTTTTACCAAAAACATATTTAGCTACTAAAAAATTAGAAACGTCTAACTCTTCTTGGTGGACTAGTGGATTTTATCCTGGCTCCTTATTGTATTTAAATGAAAACGCAAATGATGCGGCTATTTTAAATGAAGCTTTAAGCCGTCAAAGCCTATTAACCAAAGAACAATTCAACAAAGGCACGCACGATTTGGGCTTTATGATGTTTTGTAGTTTTGGTAATTCAAACAGATTGGCCCCTTCAAAAGAATACAATGACATTTTAATGAATAGTGCCAAATCTTTGGCAAGCAGATTCAACCCAATTACAAGTTGTATTAAATCTTGGGATCATGGAAGTTGGAAATTTCCAGTAATTATTGACAATATGATGAACCTTGAATTATTATTTTGGGCTACCAAAAATTCAGGTGATTCTTCTTATTATAAAATTGCCGTAACGCATGCAAATACTACCCTTAAAAACCATTATCGCGAAGACCATAGCTCTTTCCATGTTGTTGATTACGATCCTACAACAGGAAAAGTATTAGGCAAACAAACACACCAAGGATACTCCGATCCTTCTGCTTGGGCACGTGGTCAGGCTTGGGGTTTGTATGGTTATACAGTCATGTATCGCGCTACAAAAGATAAAAAATATTTAAAGCAAGCAACCGATATTGCGCAATTCATGATTAACCATCCTAGTGTTCCTGCCGATAAAATATTTTATTGGGATTTTAATACGCCTGATATTCCTGCAACCTACCGAGATGCTTCTGCAGCAGCTATTACAGCGTCTGCCTTATTAGAATTATGCAAGTATACCGACGCAAAAACTAGTGCTGTTTATTTTGCTTTTTCTGAACAAGTTATTCGTGCACTAGCCTCTAAAACTTATACTGCACCAATTGGCACAAATGGTGGTTTTATTTTAAAACACAGTGTTGGAAATTTACCAAGCAATTCAGAAGTTGACACACCACTCACTTATGCAGACTATTATTATATTGAAGCAATGATGCGCTATAAAGCCATGGCTAAATAAATAATTATCAAACCAACTATTCAAAAAGAAATCTATTACATGAAATATAAAATGGAGCAAACCTGGCGCTGGTTCGGACCAAATGATCCGGTTAGTTTACAAGATGTAAAACAAACTGGCGCTACTGGTATTGTGAGTGCGTTGCACCATGTTCCTCATGGAGATATTTGGATGTTGGATGAAATTATTGAAAGAAAAAAACTGATTGAAAGTAAAGGACTAACATGGAGTGTTGTTGAAAGTATTACGGTTCACGAATCAATCAAAACTAGAACTGGTAATTATAAAGACTACATAGAAAAATATAAAACCTCTATTAGAAATGTAGCTGCAGCAGGCATTCCAATCATTACTTATAATTTCATGCCCGTTAACGACTGGACAAGAACTTCTCTTGACCATGTTATGGAAGACGGTTCACTAGCCCTATATTTTAATTGGATAGACTTAGCCGTTTTTGATATTTATGTTTTGAAAAGGCCTAATGCTGGCGCGTCTTATAGTAATGACATTCAACTAGCTGCTGAACTTCGTTTTAAAAATTATTCTGCTAAGCAATTAGAAGACTTGGCAGGTGTAATTATGTATGGCATTCCTGGAGAAAAGAAAGCCACCACTGCAGATATGTTGGAGAAATTAAACACATACCAAGACATTGATAGGGCTGCGCTGCAAGATAATTTATGCCATTTTTTATCGGAGATAAGCCCGGTTGCAGAGGAGTGTGGTATTAAGCTTGCTATCCATCCAGATGATCCGCCATTTCCTATTTTAGGGCTACCTAGAATTGTAAGTAATATCGATGAGTTTACACATATTTTAACCAAGGTTAACAATCCTGCAAATGGTGTTTGTTTTTGCACAGGATCATTAAGCGCCTCTCCTACCAATGATTTGCCAGCCATGGTAAAAGCCATTGGTAATAGAATTCATTTTATTCATTTACGTAATGTAACCAAAGACAGTGCTGGTAATTTTTATGAGGCCAACCATTTAGAAGGCGATGCAGATATGTACGCTGTTGTGAAAGAATTATTACAAATTCAACAAGACGAAAAAATATCAATTCCATTTAGACCAGACCATGGTCATCAGATGCTTGACGACCTTAAAAAAATAACCAATCCGGGCTATTCTGCTATTGGTCGACTACGCGGCCTTGCAGAATTGCGCGGATTGGAATTGGGTATTTTAAATGCTTCGGAGTACGCCTAATTCAACGCCTCTTATTTCAGCCAACCCTCTTAACCTACCTATGGCAGAATAACCTGGGTTTGTTTTTTTGTGTAAATCATCTAGCATTTGGTGGCCATGATCGGGCCTTACTGCTATTGAAATTTTGCGTACTTGCATAACAGCTACAATTTCCTTTATCACGGCGTACATATCTACGTCTCCTTCTAAATGATTGTCTTCATAAAAATCGCCAAATTCATTCCGCTTGGTGCTTCTTAAATGCAAGAAATTAATGCGCTCTCCAAAACGCTTGACCATTGCAGGCAAATCATTATCGGCACGAACACCAAAAGAACCTGTACAAAAACACAATCCATTATTTAAAGACGGAACAGCTGCAATTAGCGCATCAATATCTGTTGCATTACTTACTACCCGCGGTAGGCCTAAAATAGCATAAGGAGGATCGTCTGGATGAATAACCATATTCACACCAACGGCTTCTGCAACGGGTATTATTTGTTGTAAGAAATAAATTAAATGTGCCCTTAGTGTTGGCGCATCAATATTTTTATAGGTATCTAATGTTGCTTGAAATTGCTCAAGCGTAAAACTTTCTTCGCTACCTGGTAAACCTGCTATAATATTTCTTTGCAATAAATTTTTATCTGCTTCAGTCATTGTAGCAAAGCGTTCTTGGGCACGTTGCACTTCTATGGCTGAATAATCATTTGTAGCTCCTGCTCTTTTTAATATAAATAAATCAAAAGCAATAAAAGCTGCTTTTTCAAAAAGAAGCGCTTTACTACCATCTGCTACAGTATAGGCCAAATCAGTTCTTGTCCAATCTAAAACAGGCATAAAATTATAGGTCACTGTTTTAATACCACAAGCACTTAAATTTTTTATAGAACTTTGGTAATTGCTAATATACTGTTCAAAATTGCTTGATTGTGTTTTAATGGCTTCATGTACTGGAACACTTTCTACCACACTCCAAACCAAGCCTGCTGCTTCAATTTCATTTTTCTTTTTGGTGATTTCTTCTATTGTCCAAACCGATCCATTGGGTATATGGTGTAAGGCTGTGACTATTCCTGTACAACCCGCTTGTTTTATATCCGATAAACTAACTGGATCATTAGGACCATACCATCGCATGGTTTGTTCCATTCTGTAACCTGTATTACGATAAGAAGGAAAGTTATTTTTCATTGTCAAGTACTATTTTATTGTACAAAATAAAGCAAACATTGCTGATTATAGACGTATTAATTACCATCTAGCACAAATTTGAATTTTTTTTTTGCGAAAACGTTTTAATTTTTTTTCGTGAAAAAATAATATTTTAGCAACGAAATTCAATAAAATCAATCCTCAATGGTTAATCTAAAAGACCTCGCAAAAGAATTAAATGTTTCTGTATCTACTGTTTCAAAAGCACTAAAAAGTAGTCACGAAATTGGCGCTGAAACAAAAAAAAGGGTCATAGAACTTGCTCAAAAAATGGGTTATAGCCCCAATCCTTATGCCGGATTTTTAAGGCATCACAAAAGCAAAACCATTGCCCTTATTGCACCTGAGTTAACCAATAATTATTTTATCCAAGCCATTAGCGGCGCAGAATCGGTAGCACAAGAAAAAGACTACCACCTACTAATATATTGTACCAACGACGAATTTGCCAAAGAAGAAAGCATTTTAAAGCATTTACAAAACGGACGGGTTGATGGTGTGATTATGTCTTTGTCTACCGCTACTCAGTCTTACCAACACCTTAACGACTTAATTCAATCGGGTATTCCTATTGTGTTTTTTGACAGAATTTGTCATGAAATTGAAACCGCAAAAATTACTACCGATGATTTTACTAGTGGATTTAATGCAACAGAACACCTGATTCTAAATGGTTGTAAGGATATTGCTTATTTATCTATTTCAGAAAACCTATCCATAGACAATAAACGCAAACAAGGTTATTTAGAAGCACTTAACAAGCACAATATTGAAGCCAACCCTTCTAGAATAATTAAATGTACCGGAGACGATAAGTATAATTATAAAAAGATCAAACAACTATTTCAGTCCGATAAAATTCCTGATGGCATTTTTGCATCTATTGAAAAATTAGCACTATCTACTTATTATGTGTGTAACGAGCTTAATATAAACATACCTAAAGACACTAAGGTAATTTGTTTTTCTAATTTGCGCACTGCTCCATTATTAAATCCTTCACTAACAACTATTACACAACCTGCTTACGAAATGGGCAAACAAGCAGCGGCAATTTTGTTTAAAAATTTAGACAAAAAAAGGTCCTTAATTAGTAATGAAAATATTATTCTAAAATCTGAATTGATTGCTAGGGATTCTACAAAAAAATAATATAATTGTTTGAATAATTATATTATGAAAATCCTATTAAGGTATTTTAAAGAATATACTTATTACATGAAACTATATAAGAATAAATTGGATAATCAGTTTACTCAGTTTTTAAAAAATTGGATTACTTTTTAAATTTAAGTACCCTAATATACTTTCTAATCAATGGTCTTTACAACCCTTGCTAATTTTCCATTTGCATTAACACCTTCTAATACGATTTGTAATTTTTTACTAGTATCGTTATTATAGAATTCAATTTTAATGCGCGGACTTTTTTTGTTGGTTAACAAATAAGGATTCCAATAAAGTGTTGTTCGATTGTCGGCTTCAAAATTGGCTGTTGGCTTTTCGTAATTAGGGCTATAAAATTCTTTAAATACAGAATAGCCTCCAAGAATTGCATTTTCCATTCCTTTATTATTTGCATTCCCGCTTCTTCCTGATTTTCCTTTTTTGGTATAAATAGCAATCGCGCCCCCGCTGCCACCTCCACCAGATCCAAAAAATGGCGGACGAAAAACTTTTACCATAGCTATATCAGAAACTGCAATGGTTTGAATCATATCCACCGTCATTTTCATTTCATTCAAATACACATCGGGAACTGCGCCGCGCCAACTCATGGTGGCTTGTGTGCCCATCCCATTAATGGTTAGGCCGGCTACCCTTCCTTGTAAGTAGGAAAGAATATCTAAAGAGCCTATTGGTGGTTCATTGGTTAAATCGAAAGTATAACCATCTCCCCCAGAAAATAAACCTGTTGCATATTTTTCATCTAATAATTGTGTTGGCGATTTTACCTTAGATTTTACAATTACTTCTTGCAAAGTTGCCGAAGCCATTTGTCTTCTTAATTTTTCTTGTTCAGATAAATAAAAATTTAGTTGCGCCCTTGCCAAACTATCATTCCAAGTTTGCAAAACGCCAGACTTATTAAAATCAATTTTTCTATACTGCTGCATCAACAAGCCATTTTCAATATGCACCTGCAATTGATCGGTTAATTTTGCATTGTTATTAAAGCTATAATACACCCTTACTGTATCAAAAAAGAAAGCACTATTTTCTTGAAACGAACCGTCTTTTTCTACTGGCAAGAAAAGCATTTTAGTACTACTATCTTTTGCAGCAACAATTAAGTTGAGTTGCAAATTAGCCGTTGTTTTCAGCGCCTGATTACCAAAAACCTTTCCGGTTAATTTCATAAATCCAGTTTCTTTTGGATATTGTAAAGCTGGTAATAATCCCGATTTTATTTTATCCCAATCATACCTTCTCCAACCATTGGTTAGCATTACTAAATCTAAATGTGCAGCAACACTATCTGCATCACTCGAAAAATAATATGCAGGATGAAACACCTTGCCTTTAATTTCATTACTCAATAAAAAATCTGAATAAATGGTTTGGTTTTCGGGTGTTACAATTGATGCATCGGTAACTGCAATTGACATATTGGTAGATGCAGTGTCTGATATTAATATTTCAATCACATTCTTGCCTCGCTTGGCCATATTTATAATGGGCACACTCATTTTTGCATTGAATTCGTGCAAGCGATTATTGACAAAAACTATGCGTTCTGCTAATGGAATCCAGTCTTCTGTAAATAAAGAAAACTGTACAATGCCTGTTGCCAACTCATCAATTGGCAAGGCTGCTTTTTGTAATAATTTATCTTCTCCTTTAAATGAAACGGTATAAAGTACTTGTTGATTTTGGTGCACTAGTAAATGCAAATGTTTAAAATTAACCGGCAATTCTTTGCTTCTTTCAACACTTACATAGGCTTTTTCATAATCCATTGTTACCGACAAGCCAACTCCTTTTGGTTTTGTAATAACCAATGGCAGGGTTGATTTTTGTGCATTTTCATCGGTAAAACTTAATTGATAATTTTCTCCTGGATTACTCTTTAATGTAAATATGCCCATTCCATCATGAAGGACTTTTAAGGTATCAATTACTTTATTTTTATCATTCATTACAAAGCCCTTAATCATAACAGGCAAACCCGATTGATTGGTTGCTTTAAATGCCACTCGATTAGTAAGTCCTTGTACTAAAAATCCGCCTTCTGGAAAAACCTCTAGTTTGGTTTTGGCAAATACTTTTTTTGTTTTTGGTTCTACTAGTCCAACATTAATAGGAATATCTTTTTCATATAAATAGGCTGAATCTTCGTTGAGCATCCATCGAGTGAAAGCTTTAACATGAATATAATCGCCTTTATAATTTGCAGGTATTTCAAAAGTACCTTTGGCAGAAGATTGAAATAATGGCGAAGCTGTTTGCTTTAATAAATTTCCACTAGTATCGTACCAAGCCACATACACATTTTTACTTTGCTTTGTTAATTCATTATTGCCAGCAAGTAAATACAATTTATACCAGATGGTTTCATCTTTATTATACAAGGTTCTGTCGAAATGGATATGAATTTTTTCTCTCGGAAATTGTTCTTCATAGATGGCTAAAACAGAATCCATTTGTTGTGCAAAACTGGCTTGTTTTACTAACAAGCAGATGACAACAGTTATTATTATGCGTAATTTTTTTTTCATTCTTTGCTAAATTAAAGATTTCCAAAACACCATTCTGTTAAAGAAATTACTGTATGCTTTTAAAATAATCAAAATCTGTGTAGACTGAATTAAGAAACTATTTTTTTTTGCAAACCATTTCTTGGTTTTGCATAAAAAAACCCCAATGAAGGGGTCTTTATTAAAAGTTAATTAGTTACTGTTCTGCTACAATAGGATTTCTTCTAGAAGGTATCACTGTTTGTTCGTCTTCACTCAAATAAACCCAAAATTCGTATAAAGCAAAAATATCTCCTGGTATTTTTGGCGCATTGGGCTCTCCATTGCGTTCATAAGAACCTAGTAATTCACCGTTATACTTAAGCTGTGAAAGCTTTTCTTCTAATGTTAGTAACTTGAAATTCTCAATAGTCATATCCGAAAATAAATTTTTTAATCGCTTAAACGTCTGCAATCTAACAAGAAAAAAACAAATACGTTTGAAAGCTTAGTAAAAAATTTAAATTAGGGCAAATTACACTAAAATTGGTGCTATACAATGGTCAAAAGCAGTAAGTAAGGCTTCAACCAATGATTCTGTTGCTTCAGACTTATCTGTAAGCGTTGTTCTACTGGTAAAAAGATGGTTAGGGAAACACTCAACAAAAGATTTAGAATAAGACTCAAACTCCCAATATACTAGGGTACCTCTTAGTGTTCCAGTTATCTTCTTTCCCTTACATTCAGTTTGTACGGGTATTGAAAAGAATTCCATATAAATAATTTTAAACAAATTTAATGCAGATGTTCAAATCTATTTTGTAGTAGAACTACCATTTTTTTATCATAGAAACTACTATTTGTTTTTAGAAATTCAGAAAGTAAGTGATTCACCTAACATATAATGTATAAATATTGTCCTTTAAAATCGTTTGCTAGTCTATCATTTGCTAAAATTAATTTATATGAAGTTTTCAACAATTAAAGCAAATTGTATAGTAGTTATACTACAAATACATAGTAATTAAATTAAAAAAGACTACAAACGCCAGTAATGTTTTGCTATTTTTATTGCCTCAGATTTATCATAAAAAGCTTTTGCATCAAATAAATTCAAATCTCCAGACACAGAAATTGCTTTTAAAGTATTTAGAGGTAATAGTTTGAAAGAATCATGCTTGACAGCTAAAATAATAGCATCATACAGCATATTAGGTGCTAGTTGCTGCATTAATCTAGCTGCACAAGGAAGGGTTGTATTAAAAGGAACCATTGTATCTAGAATATCTACTTGAATTAAATAGGAGGCTAGTGTATCAACCATGTCAAATACTTTTGAATTCCTGATATCATTTACATTCTCTTTAAAAGTACAACCCAACACTAGTACCCTCGATTTGGCAATGTTTTTATCTTGTGCTATAAAGGTTTTAACTACCTTCTCAGCAATAAAAGGCCCTATTTGGTTATTCAAATCTCTTCCAGAATGAATGACTTTGGGTGTATATCCTAGTTGCTCTGCTTTAAAGGTTAAATAATACGGATCAACTCCAATACAATGTCCACCAACTAAGCCTGGTTCAAAAGGTAAAAAATTCCATTTACTGGCAGCTGCTTTTAGTACATCACGAGTGTCTAATTGCATCAAATCAAAAATTAGTGCCAACTCATTCATAAATGCAATGTTCAAATCTCGTTGTGCATTCTCTATTACTTTTGCCGCTTCGGCTACACGAATAGAAGGCGCTTGGTAAATTCCTGCAGTAATAACAGAACTATATAGCTCAACCAAATTAGCCAAACTCTCTGCGGTATCAGCTGATACTATTTTTACTATGGAAGCTAATGGCCTATTAGATTCTCCAGGATTGATTCGTTCTGGTGAATAACCTACAAAAAAATCTTTCTTCCAAACAAGTCCACTAAACTTTTCTATGATAGGTATGCAAATTTCTTCTGTTAGTCCTGGGTAAACAGTACTTTCAAAAACCACTGTCATACCTTGCTTTAAAACTTCTCCAATTAATTGTGATGCATTTTGCAAAGGCCTTAAATCAGGTAAATTTTGCGCATCAATATCTGTTGGGATTGTTACGATTAAATGTGTACAAACTTTTAGAGCACTTGAAGTATTTGAAAATTGCAAATTACTCAAAGCCCCAATATCAAAGGATTGCTGATTATTGGTATCAATTCCACTGTTTAGCAAATCAATTTTTGCTGAATCAATATCAAAACCAATTACTGCATATTTTTCTGCAAATAATCGCGCCAAAGGAAGACCAACATAACCCAAACCTATTATACCAATTGTAACATTCATATGCTAGGCTTAATTAATAAAATCTATCTCTAAATAAATAAATCAACTTTATATTGCGAATATATCAATTTGCCTTTAAAATAGGGAGATTGAACTCATTTACGCTTTGCTTTTTCCCATAATACAGATTGACTTGAAAAGAAGTAACGATGAATACCAGCGAGAATGGCATAATTCATCATACAAAAATAGTATGGGATGAAGAATAGTTTTAATTTGATAGATTTAGATTGTAAAATCCATCCTAGTAGTGCCAAAGCGTAAAATAAATTTTGAGCAAGTAGCAACAAAATAAAAATACCTGAGAGGTGCTCATTCAAAATAAAAAGCCAATTTAATACGAATACTAACACCATTAAAACAGGTGCCATTGTCCAACGTAAAATTCTATGACTTAGATACTGAAAGCTTAATACAGGATATTTAAAAGGGTTTAAAAGACTAGTGAGCCTTAAGAAGGATTGTATTCCACCGGCTGCAATGCGAATTTTACGTTTTAATTCCTCTTTGGTATTAGCAGAAGCAGATTCTAATGCAAATGCATCAGGTTCATAAATAATGCGATACCCATTTTTAACAATTAACATAGAAATCATAAAATCATCTAAAATAGTATCTGAAGATACGGGAACATATAAATCGGTTTTAATACTAAATAATTCTCCTGCTGCACCTACAACTGTGTTTAGTTCAGAATCCCAAGCTTTGAGTTTTGATTCGTATTTCCAATAAAAACCTTCTCCTGCAGTAGCATCGCCACTATTGTCAATTTCTACTCTTTTTTCACCAGCAACGGCTCCTACTGTAGGATCTTGATAGTGTTGACAAATTTTTTCTAAAGCAGATTCATTTAATAAGGTGTTAGCATCTGTAAAAACAGTTATTTCAGAACAAACTGTTTGCATGGCTCGATGCACTGCAACAATTTTTCCATTTCTATCTTGTTGGTGTAATAATTGAATGGATGAATATTTTGCAACAATTGCAGGTGTTTCATCGGTAGATCCATCAGTTACAAAAATAATTGTCAATTTATTTTTGGGATATTTTAATGCCATTGTATTTATAATTTTTTCCTCAATACAATATGCCTCATTGTAAGCAGCCACAATTAGCGTAACTGTTGGCCATTCATCTAATAATAATGGATGATTTTTTGAGCGAAATAATCTTACAATTTTAACTAACACAAATAGCAAAATTGCATACCCTAAATATGTGTAAAATATTATAAAAAGACTTACCCAAAATAATGATTGCATATTTTATAATTTGTAACCTAAATTTTGGCTATTTTTTGAATGCGTGATATTCCAAATCAATGCTCGAAATAGAACAAATATAAAGCCGGCATTCCCATTCTTTAAATAAGTAAACATATTTCTAGGCATTACAATAAGAATAAAATAAATATAAAAAAACACTAATTGAAAAAAAGTTGCATTTTGTCTGATAAATAAAATACGGTTTCGATTCATAAAATAGGCTTTCAATGCACTATTCGCACCTACAGAAATAGATTCTTTGTGGTAAATAAGTGCCTGAAAATTAATTCTAATATCAAAGCCTTGTTTTTTCATTCTTGCGGCCCAATCTAATTCTTCGAAATATAAAAAATAGTTTTCACGCATTAACCCAACAGAATCAATAGCCAATTTTGTTACCATCATTGCAGCACCATGACCAAAACCTGTTATTTGTTTAACTGTATCGTATTGACCAAGATCTTTTTCAAATTGACCTATACATTTATTTCTAGCAGTATAAAAATTCATTTCTGAATATCCAGCATATTGTAAAATTGACTTGTCTTGAAAATAACAAATTTTTGGAGACACCATGGCTGTTTTTGGATGCTCAATTAATGTATTGACCAATATTTGTATTAGTTCAGGTGTGAACTCCGTGTCATTATTTACTAAAAAGAAAAAATCTCCTTTTGCTTTGGCGATTCCTAAATTATTACCCGCAGCAAAACCAAGATTTGTTTCAGACCGAATAAATTGAACTGAGGGATACCTTTGTTTCCATTCGGGGATAGGATTAATTAAACTGCCATTATCAACAATGATTATTTCAAATAGAATATAATTGTTCGTACGAAAAAATGCTTCCAGAAATTCTTCTGTAACATGACTATGATTGTAATTGACCGTTATTATTGAAACAAAATTCAAATAAAATATTTTAAAAAATCAAAAATCAGTTGTTAATATAATTAAGAATAGATTGATCAATAGCTTTTATACTATTTTCCCAAGTATGTGTTGCAGCGAAAGATTTTCTAGCTTCTCTTAATATCTGAGTGTCGGTATCAATTGCTTCTTGAATTTTTTCAACATATGATTGTTTGGTTTCTACCAAAAAGCAATATTTACTAAAAATAGTCATTGCATCTGTTTTTGTGGCAACAACTGGCTTACCTACTGCCAAATACTCATCGATTTTTCTTGGATAATTCCCTATAGTCACTTGGTTAACCAATTGCGGATTGATACATACATCAAACGAATGAATGTATGCAGGCAATTCTGCAGGACTTTTAGACCCAATAAAATAAATATTCTTTAATTGATGTAAAGCACTATTGGCAAAAACAGTATCTTCTGGTCCTACAAGCACTATACTCCATTCAGGTTTAGTTGTTGCTATATGCATTAATACTTGTAAATCTAAACGGATACTTTGCAATGCACCCACATAACCTATAATAGGTGAAGGAATGCAGCGCATATCAATTGGCATTTGAAGTTTGTTAGCATTAGAAAAAGATTCCAATTCGCAACCTTGTCCTACATCAAAAGAATTAGGATTGTACTTTTTACAATAAGCTGATAGATAGGTAGAATTTGCTACACAGATATTAGATTTGGCTATTAATTCAGGCTCCATTTTTAAGCCATGTTTTTTCCAATAATCAACTGCCAACATAAAATCACGCGAATAATAAATACTTACTAATGGCTGTAACAACTCTTTTAAATGATAGGAACGAAACATATCATTATCATTAAACAATATGATATTATTAAATCCTAATGTTTCAATTGCCTTTTGAATAGATCTTGCAAATTTTATATTATTCTTTTTATTCAAGTATTCAAATACAAATTGATTTGGAATCCAATTAATAGATTCAATTAATAAATCGGGATAAAAATTCCATAAGTTTTGTTGAATAGTTATAAGACCTTTTTGTTTGCCCTGAATAACTGCAAGCCTGTATTTTATTTTCAAATCGTTTTTAGCCGCATACAATGAAAATCTATCTAAAGCAGAATTAACATATAGTACACGGTTGTATTTACTCCATTCTAAAGCTATATTTTTACAATTACTGCCAATGATTGTATCCCAAGGTTGTTGACCAACTATTACAATATCGCGCCCATATAATCGATCAAAGCTTTGCATCTAACGCTAAATTTTGTTGTTGATCAATTCTATGAATGGCTGGAATTATGGCTATTGCCAAAAAGAATAAGACATTTGAAGGATATTGCACCAATGCTTCTTGTGGGTAGTTGGCAATGTTCCAAGTAAATATAATTAATAACATTGCTAAGATATAGGACTTTAATTCAGGATCACGAACTTTAAAATAAATTTTAATTCCATATTGTAAAATAACAAAAATCATTACACAAAAAACAATCAACCCTACCCATCCTAATTCTACTGTTACACGAACATAACCACTATCTGGAGGAAAATTAGCCAAATAAGAATTTGGAGAAAATTTTTGTCCCCAGGTACCTGTAGCACCTAATCCACCACCAAAAGGGTGTGTATATATATAAGGTTTAATTTTTGCTTGATTTACTAAACGTACTTGATAAGATGGATCATTATTTGGTTGAAATGCAGACTGAAATCTTACAATAGTTCCATTTGTAGTAGGTACAAATATTAAAAAACCAATCAATAGTAATCCAATGCCTACATAAGTAACCACTTGTTTGTTAAACTTTAATATGGTCAATAAAAAAAGAGCAGCAGGTATTAAAGGATAGGCAGATCTTGTTCCTGAAAAAAGCATTACATAAAAAAATAATAAGGCTAAAAATCCAAGTATTATTTTTCTATATGATTTTAAAGGTCCAGTGATTAATGCGAAACACAAAATACTAGCCATTGCCATATTAAATGCAAATGTTACAGGGTCGGGATTGATAGAAAATTTTCGCCAATGTCCTCCTTGGAATAACAGCGCAGCCATTTTTGGATTTAATTCTAAATAATGCTGTTCAAAATAAAAGAAACCAATATACTCTTGTTTAATAGCATAAATCGCATTCAAAACAGAAGCAAATAGCCACCATTTAAAAATAGTTTTTAAAAATTGTTTTGTACGAATATGGTATAAAAAAATAAAATACATTAATGCTATAATAGCTACTGTTCTAACTGTATACAACCAAGCCATTACTGAATCTGCAACAGGATTCAATCCTTCTCCTATATTATATAAAATCCATATTGAAATAACCAAACTAATTGGGTTTTTAAATACCATCCAAGAAGTGTTTGTTTTTTGTTTGATAAAAAATCCAAGTATAAAAAAAACCAACATACCATCCATAATTGTACCTACAGGAAAATCATTGGTAAACCTAGAAAACCACATAATGGTGTAGGCTAAACTGAGATACGTTAAAATTCCAAATTGAGGACTAACAATTAAAAAATAAATAACAGGTAAGGCTATTATAGTTAAAATCATTAATACACCCATTTCCCACCCATATTTAACAATCCCCATGGTGAAGCCAATTCCTAACAGTAAAAAAAATAATGCTAAAAATAGTTGGCCAAATAATTTTTTAGGTGCCCAATTAAAAAAACGGTTGTGAAACAATTTTTTTTTGCCAAAAGGATTTGAAGGTTTTATATGTATTGTATAATCTTCCACTAATTAGATGAGCATTTTTATAAAAAAATAAATTTCAACACTAAGCACTATTAAAATAGCCATTTTTTTTATACTTCTTTGTAGCACAATGCTCGCTTCAGAAGCATGCTTTTGCCGATATTCAATAATTGGATTAATGCGCATGATTATTATTTGTATCTTGAAATGAATGCTTGGTAGCTACAGAAATTTGATTTGCTTTTTTTACTTTTAAAAGTGATAATAATTGATGAAAGATAAAATAAGGAATTCCCCATAAAGAACGATAAATAAGTTGATTGGTTTTTGACAACAATAAAGAGAGTATAAAACCAAGTACAAACAAAACAAAAACAATTATCCAATTTAAAATTTGGGCTGGAAAATAAAATACATCAAACATAAAAAAACAAAAAGACAAACCTAAAAATATAAACAATGGTGGCCTAAGCAAAACAAATCCGAATAAAATTTTATTCCAATTAAATTGAATCAACCCATTAAATACCATTCCAAACCCAAACTTAAAATAGCGGAACCAAGTATTAATCCATCTTGCTCTTTGTTTTATGAGCTGGTCTGAATTTGATGTTTTTTCATCAAGCACTTCGGCTTTAGGTGCATATGCAATTCTATAGCCTCTTTTTACAATTTCATTCTGTAAAACTTTATCAAAACCAGCTCCATTAATTGATAATTGTGCTAAACAAGTGGTATAAAGTTCAGTTGTAAATGCCATTCCAGAACCTGCCAATGTTGCTGAAGATCCTGCTCCAAATAATAAAAGCCCATCATAAAAGTGGTAATAAATATCTCTTGCAGCATCTAAACAAGCAAGTGTACTATTTAGATTTTTTGGATTTCTAACTCCTTGAACTGCAGAAAAGCCAGCATTAAAAAAAACATTTAGTTGGTCTAAATAATCATCTAATACAATGTTGTCACTGTCAATAATAGTTAATCGATTGTGTGGTCTTTTAAAATTTTCAATTGCATAGAAATGCGACCGTGTATTACTAGCTAACACAATTTCTGGCCGCAGCAATACAACGCTTTCATTGTTAAAGTTCAATTGACTAATATCACAATTATCTGCAACAATGTAAACTAGAAATTTTTTGTACTTTAATCGTAAAACTGAATCAACTACGGTTTGCAATGTATGTGTTTGCTCATATGCTGTAATAATAATAGCATAGTCTCCTTGAAACTCATTAACAACAGTTAATTGCTTTTTAAAAATAACATACAGTAACATTAATACTAATGGGAATACTAAATTGTATCCAACTAATAATTGAATAATTATCCATGAATTTTGAAATAGGTTTAAGCCCATTGTAATTCAATATTTGTAGAAAGCTCAGATTTTTTTGCTTGTTTTTTAGGCTTAACTAATTTTTCGTTTTCATCTTTATTTAGAATCCAACCAATAAATTTAGAATCAAGACCTTTTAAATACAATACGTTTTGATTCTTTTTATAAGATATTTTTTTGCCTGACTCAAAAATAGTTACTACTTTCTCTGCATAAGCCATCCATTCTTTTGACTTATTTTTTTGAGATAATCCAGGTGCATCAATAATGATAATGTCAAAATTATTTTTTAATGCATTTATTTTCGACTGAATGTTTTCAGGATTGCTTATTTCAAATAAACTAGTATCTCCACCTTTATTTCCATACACCATTATTTGCGTAATAGGCCTATAACTAGGCAAACTAGTTTCACCACTTAAATAAGACTCTAAATTCAATTCCGTTCCTGTAGATGCTGTAATCGTTGGGTTAGCAAAATTCCCATCAATTAACAATACTCTTTTACGAACCATTAAAAAAGCAAAAGCCAAACTAAGGGTAAAAAATGATTTCCCTTCAGTATTACACAAACTATTTACAAGTAATACTTTTGCACTACCCATTTCAGATTCTATTTCAAATCGGGCGGAACGCAACATTTCTTTATATGTTTGTAACTGCAAGTTTTCATCAAATGGTTTTTCCCACAATTGATTCATCTTTATAACAGCACTAGTTAACAAAGGAATATAACCTAATACTGGCACTTCAGTATGCTCAGACAAGTCTTTGGCTGATACAATTGCGTCATCTATATAATATACAATGAACAAACCAATTAGGCAAATGATAATACTAGCTAAAAAAGATAAAATTACAATCAGTGATTTCTTAGAGGGAATAGCCAAACCTGGTACCCCTTTTTCTATTTGACGCAGCGAAATAGATAAACTAGATTCCATACTCGATCGATTATATCGGCTTTGAGCCTCTAGGTATTCTTTTGTTGCAACATCAATGGCACCTTCGTAGTTTTGAATTACCGCTTCGTGTGGAACCAATAAATCAAATTTATTATTCAGTGTTACTAATTCATCATTCAAGCTAACTATACTATATTTAGCAATATCCCTATTCATTTCTAACTGAATTTTCTGCAACACCAAACTCTCTTTAGCAGTTAAAGGGTTTACTAAATATTTGTCAACAGACTGTTGAATTTGAGTTGCAGCGGCCTTTCTAGCAGAATCTAATTTTATTTTTACTTGATTGCTATAATTACTTTTTATGTATTCGTCTGAGAGTTGCATTATATAATCTTTGGTGGCAGCAATTTGCAAATTGATTGGCACCATTGAATTTTCAATATATTTTTGTTCTGAAGGATTGAATTTATCATTTATACCCTGTATGGCTCCATTTAAAGCGACCACATCTTTTTCGGCCATTTGTTTTTTTGTTTCAAAATCAGCCAATTGATTGTATAAACTTTTTGCTTGTTCTGCTAAATTTAATACGCGATTTTCAATCTTATAACCCTTCAATAAAGATTTCAAACGATTCATTTCGGATTCTTTCTGAATCAAAACAGTATCTAAAAAATTAACTGTTCTAATCTGATTGTTCTTGATAAACTCTGTGTAATATGCTATGAATTCTTGGCTAAGTGTATTTACTACAAAAGCCGATAGATATGCATTGGGAGATTCAAAATTTATATCGATAAAATCACTGTTGTTAGGCCTTACTACTTTTACTTTTTTATCCAAAGAAATTTTATCGTAGCCCATACTAATAATCAAGCGCCTTAAACCCTCTTCATCTAAATTGTATGAGGAAAGAGGTGTTCTATTATTATAATGGCTTTGATAAACTTCAATGGCATGTGCTCTTGCACTTTTATTTAACTCAAGCATTAAACCACTTGGTTTGTCAAAAGGAACAGAATCAATTAAATCATGAAGAATTAATTTATAAGATACCTGATCATACACTTTCTCTAGACGCATCATTTCAATCAAGTTGCTAAATTCACTATTAACCTTCCCTTCTTGAAAACCATCATTTGCTAGTACTTGCTGCGACCTATCAACTAAACCAGTAGACATTCTAACGTGTGCAGGATAAGATTCCGGCAAACTACAAACGAAAACAAGTGTAACCAATAACACAATAAAAGGCACACCAATTAGCAACCATTTATTCTTTTTTAATATGTTGATATATTTTGATACTTCCATTATTGAATCTCCGATAATTTTTTCCCAATGATTGTTTCTAAACTAGTTTTTGCAACTAAAAAATTACTTTCAGCTTCTATTACTGATTTTTTATTATCAGACATAAATACCAATGCTTTTGAATAATTTTCAAAAATTGTTTCGCCTTTTTCGAATTTGTATCTAATATCTTTTAATACTGATTCAGCTTCTATGGCAATTCCAGATTGTATGCGTAATATAGTAGCTGACTGAACATATTTTATATATCGCGTTTTCACATCTGCTGCTAATAACATCGCATATTCTTGTTGCCCCAATTTCAATATTTCAACATCTTCTTTTGCTACTTTAATTAGAAATGGTTTTTGAATTAATAAGGCAATATTTACATTAAACCCAACCTGAAAACCTGTTAGTGTTGGCTGATTAATATTAGATGAATTTGTAGGACTGTAGTATGCTGAAACAGATAAAAAATCATACCATGAAAGGTTGGTTTTTCTCAAATTTATTTCGGCAATATTCATTCGCCGTTGGAGTACTTTAACTTGTGGATAATATTTTGTTGCTGTATCTATTAATTTTGCCAAATAAGTATTTGATATATCCTGCATCATTGATTCTTGTGCTCGTATATTATAGGCAGAAAAAATGAACAAGATTACTAGCATTAGTTTAGAAAGCATGTTCTTACGGAATCGAATAATTGAAGCATTAAAACTTTTATTCAATAACAACATAGTAGGGGCAATTAGGGATTAAGTAATTAAAATTAGCACTTTAACTAATCTTAATTGATAAGCAGGTAAGTGTTTTATTAACATCAAATCCCCCTATATTAAATAATCTTTTGATGTAATCTAAAAATAGTGTAAGTAATTGCTTAAAATAAATGCAATGGATAGAAATACTTGTTTAAACGTCCGCTTTTTGAAAAACTGCAGGAATTGTTCTAATAATTAACATGATATCACTAAAGAAGCTATTCTTTTCAGCATATGAATTATCCAACATTAATCGCTCTTTTTCAGACATTTTGCTTTTACCTCTCTTTTCAACCTGCCATAATCCTGTAATTCCAGCAGGTGCAATAAATCGAAGCGCATATTTATCGGTTGTTAATTTTTCGGCTTCATATAATGGTAATGGTCGATTTCCTACAATACTCATATCTCCCATTAATACATTCCATAATTGTGGCAATTCATCAATACTTGTTTTGCGAATAAATTTGCCCACTTTAGTCATTCTTGGATCATTGTGAATTTTTATAAAAGTAGCCTCCCCTTCTAGTTTACTCAGGCTTAAATATTCTTTTTCACAAATATGTAAAGTATCTGAATAAATAGGGAACTGACAAGCAATTCCGACTGTTCTACATTCCTGACAAAGTTCATCTGCAGACCATTTTTTTTGGTTTGATGAATTGATAGTGGATTTTGAGTATTGGTTCAAATGCATGAATTCCCCTAATCGCTTATCTGAATTGGAAAACATTGAACGGAACTTATAAAATTTAAATATATGATACCCCCTTCCAACACGAAATGCATAATAAAAAACAGGGCCTTTTTGCTCTAATTGTATACAAATTGTTACTAAAATAAAAACAGGGGCTAATAATACAAGTGCAATACCAGAAAATACAATATCAAATAGTCTTTTACCTAGTGCAGTTTTATAAGGAGGCATGTCAATTCTAGTTTCTACAGACTTATTCCTAAGCAACTCAAAATGATCAATAATGAAATTAATTCTAGTTTCTAATTTTGTTATATTAATTGGCATTTGAAATACCTCAGAAACACCTGCTTGCAAAGCAATTTGAACAATTTTTTCATTTAGCTTATGACAAATAATAAAGAATGGAATTTGGATATTTTTTTTCTTTACTAAAGCTTCTAAAATAGAAACCCCATTAGGTGCTATTACTTCTGTGTAACTAATGATTGCTACTATATTTAGGGATTGGGTCTCCCAAGATTCTAATAGATCAAGGGCATTATTAAATTGCATTAAATGCCTATTTCCAAATATGCCCTTGTTTAATGCGCCAACAATAGTGTCATTGCAATTTATCAATGCAATAATAGGGTTATTTATAGGGGCTGTTTCTACGAAATGGGTCATAATAATATTCTCACAAAAAATTTCCAGTTCTTCTTAAAACTACTTTTATTCTCGCTTCTAATTCTTTGGGATTAAATGGTTTTACTACAAAATCATCTGCCCCTGCATCTAAACAAGTCACTATCATTTCAGAACTTTCTTCGCCAGAAAGAACTACTATAGGAATAGAACTAAAAAAATCACTTGCCTTGACCTGTTTAATTAAAGCCAATCCACCCAAATTAGGCGTATTCAAATCTGTAACAATTAAATCAGGGAAATTGCCTTCTTGTAAATAGGAAAGCACGTGGAAACCATCAGAAAACACTTCAACTGAAAAAGAATTAGCAAAATACTTCTGTAAGATTGACTGCATGAATTTATCATCTTCTACAATTACTATTTTAATTGATCTGTGTTCAGCAGTGGGCATATTAGGGGTTTATTTTCTTTGCAATGTTTTAGTCAACAACTATTTTTTTTTAAAATATTTGTATCAACTCAAACATATACGAAAATAACAAAAATCTTCATAGAAATTGAAACAAATTAAAATAATACCTAATTAGTAATAATTAATTCATTTCATACGATATAACTGCTTTAATTTTAATACGTCAAACTAATTCGCCAAAGATTTATGCGCCCAATCAGTATTCCAAAATATATTAAAGCACACTATCTATTAAATGAACCAATTGAAAAAACCTGTTGGGATATTCATAATTCATACAAATTTTTACAAAAAAAATCGCCCGAAGTAAGTATTGTTATCCCTGCATACAACGAAGAAGCCAATATATTACAAACCTTAAGTTCTTTAAGTAAAAATTTAACGGATTGGAGCGTTGAAATAATAGTAGTAAACAATAATTCAAAAGACAATACTGCTAATTTAGCCAACGCGTCAGGGGTTAGATGTATACTAGAAAAAACACAAGGAATAACAGCTGCAAGAAATGCAGGTCTAATAGCAGCAAAAGGCACTTATGTATTAAATGCAGATGCAGATACAATTTATCCCGTCAACTGGATTGAGTCAATGATAAAACCCCTTCATAACAATAAAAATATTGCTGTTGTTTATGGAAATTTTGCCTTTATCCCAACTCAAAACACACCTAGATTTGTCTATTTCGTTTATGAATACTTAGCAGATATAATGCGCTGGTTCAACGCAAATTTTAAAGAAGAAGCCATGAATGTTTATGGATTTAACTCTGGATTCAGAAAACAACAAGGAGATGCTGTAAATGGTTTTGAACACCCCGATGGCACAAATGAAGATGGATGGTTGGCAGTAAAATTACGCGAGAAGGGATTTGGAAAACTTTATTGCATAAAAGATAAGCAAGCTATAGTATGGACAACCGATAGACGGATTCAACAAGATGGAGGTCTTTTAAAAGGTATTTTAAAACGCTTTTATCGATTAATCGGTATAAAAACCGAACACAGAACTGACCTTTAAAACATGTTAAATTAAAAGCCTAGAAAAGCCTGCATTTGTTATTGAAATTAATATTTTAAAATTTAAATGTAATTTAGAATTACTTAAACAAAATTTATGGCACGTTATACTAGTATGGAATTTCTTAAATATTTACTTTTTGAAGTACATCCTATAGAAAGCCTTTTTAATTATGACCGCTATGCGCATCTAAACAATGAACAAGCTTGGATGATCGTTGAATCAGCAAAACTTTTAGCCGACCAAGAAATGTTTCCTTATTTTAAAGAAATGGACCAAACACCAGCAACCTACGATGGAAAAGGCGGTGTAAAAACACATCCACAAATAAAAAGAATCATTCAATTAGCTGCTGAACAAAATTGGATAGGTGGTGCCGCTAAATTCGAACACGGTGGCATGCAGTTACCTGAAATGATTTTTAATACCGCACATCATATTTTTCAAGCAGCCAATAATAGCACGCAAGGATACTTAGGTTTATCTACTGGTTCTGCAGACTTAATTACAAGTTTTGGAAATGCCGAACAAATAGACACTTATGTTCCTCCTATTTACGAAGGACGTTGGCAAGGAACTATGGCGTTAACTGAGCCACAAGCTGGAAGTTCATTATCTGATATAGTCACTTCTGCTTCAGAAACGAGTGAAGGCTTCTACAAAATAAAAGGACAAAAAATATTTATCTCTGGTGGACAACACGATGGCGTTGATAATTTTGTTCACTTAACACTTGCAAGAATAGAAGGCGCACCTGCTGGCGTTAAAGGAATTTCACTTTTTATCATTCCAAAATACACGCCAGAACACAACGGAAGTATGCGTTACAACGATGTGTATTGTGCTGGAGATTTTCAAAAAATGGGGCAAAGAGTTTATGCTACAACCCATTTGTCATTTGGAGACAATGATGACTGTAGAGGATTTTTAGTTGGAGAGCCCAATAAAGGGCTTACCTATATGTTTCAAATGATGAATGGCGCTAGAATAAGCGTGGGGCAATGTGCGGCATCGGTTGCAATGGCTGCTTATCAAGCATCATTACAATATTGCATGGAAAGACCACAAGGCAGAACACCAGGAGAGAAAGATCCTAGCAAACCGCCAACTTTAATTATTAATCATGCCGATGTGCAACGCATGTTACAAACACAAAAAGCCATTGCAGAAGGATCATTATCATTGGCAATGGAGTGTAATAAATTATACGACCTTGTACATGCATCTATAGGAGAAGAAAAAGAAACCCATTTATTATTATTAGAGATTCTAACACCTATTGTAAAAACTTATCCATCCGAACAAGGATCAAGGGCTGCAAGTTTAGCCATTCAAACACTTGGCGGATATGGGTTTACAACAGATTTTCCGGTACAGCAGCTATACAGAGATTTAAAAATCATGTCTTTATATGAAGGAACTACGGGCATTCAATCTTTAGATTTATTAGGAAGAAAAGTAACCATCAATAATGGTAAAGCATTACAATTATTATTAGCTGCAATTAATGAAACTATCGATAAAGCAACATTAAATGCCGCATTAAAAGCAAGTGCAGATCTACTTTCTAAAGAATTAAATGACATGAAAAAAGTGTTATTACACTTAAACCAATATGCTATAAAAGGAGAAATTGAAAGGTATTTATCTGATGCCACAGTTTTTATGGAAATGGCTAGTTATATAGTTATTGCTTGGCAATGGTTGAAGATGGCCCATATTGCGAAAGAAAAAATTGAAGCGGAAGATTTTAAAATTAATTCAAAATTATTCTATGAAGGAAAAATACATACCATGCAATTTTTCTTTAAATATGAATTACCTCATGCTGATGCTTGCGCCGAAACTTTATTAAATACAAACACACTAACAAATATTCAAAACTTAGAAATGTTTTTTTAAGTGATAAGACTTTGGTTACTAATTATAGGTAGGAATTTCAGAAAAAGCATTACGTAATTGCGCAAATACTTTTTCCAAAACAATAGTAACCTCCAAAACCAAGCTAATTATATTCGACTCAACTATTGATTCAATATGTTTAGCGTCATTTTCTAATGACTTTATTGTTTCTCTTAAAGAAAAAATTCCCATCCCTTCTATAGATGGCTTCATTCTGTGTGCTAATCTAGATATAGTAAGCCAATCTTTTTCAACTGTTGCCTTATTGATATTAATTAGATCTTCCGACATTTGTTCTAAAAACAAGAATACCATTTTTGGTAAAAAACTAGGATTACCTTTGCCAATTTCTTCTACCATAGAAAGATCATATAATAACACTTCATCTAAAGAATTGGTAAATGTCATTATTTCTATACTGTTATCAAATATAATGTCGGGCATTTTTTGAAATATCGGCTTGTTTGTTGGCTGTAAAAATTTGCTAATAACCGTATATAATTTTTCTTCTGTAAATGGTTTTGTAATATAATCGTTCATGCCTACTTCAAAGAATCGGTGATTGTCTCCTTTTAATGCATTTGCTGTGAGTGCTATAATAGGAATTTTATCAAACTTTTCTCCTTCAAGGTTTCTAATTTTTTGTGTAGCTTCAATGCCATCCATTTCTGGCATATGAATATCCATAAGCACTAAATCAAAATAACTATTCTTAACCATTTCAACTGCCTCTACACCATTAATTGCAATAGCAACCTCCATCCCCCAAGACTCTAATATTTGTGATGCAATAAAATAATTCAATTCTACGTCTTCTACTATTAAAATCTTCTTATTTCCAAGTTGTCTATAATCTTCTGGAAGTTTTTCTTCTAATTCCACCATATCAATACTGCCTAATTTATAGGGTATTTGAAAATGGAATTTAGTGCCTTGATTTAAAACACTTTCAACCGAAATACTGCCCCCTTGCATTTCTACTAAATTTTTACAAATAGATAATCCTAATCCAGTTCCGCCAAACTTACGCGTAGTATCTGAAGAAGCTTGAACAAAGGGAACAAAAACTGTTTCTAGTTTATTTGCTTCAATTCCAATTCCAGTATCTTCTACTGTAAACCCTATCAATTGAATATCAGCATTAGAAGCCATTTGATAGACATGTAACACTACCCTTCCTTTTGAAGTGAACTTAAGCGCATTATTCAACAAATTATTTAAAATCTGATGAAGTCTATAAGAATCTCCAATTAAAACTAACTGTTTATTTAAACGAGAATCAAGATTTAGTTGCAAGCCTTTTTCTTCTGCCTTGTATTGAAAAGCATGTAAAGCTTTTTGTAATTTATCAGATAATAAAAATGCGGTTTGTTCAAACTCAATTTTTCCAGATCCAATTTTTTCAATATCTAAAACATCATTTACAATTAGTAATAGATTATTAGCAGATTCTTTGATTAATTTCAAATAACTATTCTGCTGGCTATTCATTATAGTCTTTGATAATAAATTAGCTACCCCTAAAATACCATTCATAGGAGTTCTAATTTCATGACTCATATTAGCCAAGAAAATCTCTTTGGCTCTTGATACTTCTTCGGTTTTCAACTTTGCAATTTGCAATTCTTTCTCAGCATAAATTCTATCTGTAATATCTTGTGCAAAACCAATCACATAAGGCTCTGCGCCAGTTTCTTCTACTAAATAGTTTTGAAATAATAAAAATATTTTTTTGCCATTTTTATGAATTGCAGGTATCACACCACTTCTTTTGCCTTCAGCCCAAAGTAAATCATAATAGTCTGTTTGTTGATACTCCTCAAATTTGATTGGAACAAATTGTAATAAAGAATTCCCAACCATTTCGTCTCTACTATAACCTAATGCCTCACATATAGATGGATTAACCGAAAGAATGATGCCATTTTTATCATGGGTACAAATCAATGCTTGACTATAATTAAATAGATCTCGATAACGCTTTTCATTAATACGAATCTTTTCTTCGATTTTTTTACGCTCACTAATATTCACACCATATCCAATAATCATTTCTACCTCTCCATTACTATCTAATACAGGAAACATATTCCGTAAATGATATTCGGTTTCGTCTTCGGAATTCTGCAAGGTTTCTTCCCAAGCGTATAATTTTTTTGAAGCAAGCACTTTATTAAAAATGCCTCTACGTCCTTCTACAATATGAATGGGCTTGTTTCTAAAAGTACAATAATCTTCGTCTTTTTTACCAATCATCCATTTCCTTAATTCAGGATCCTTAATGGCAATTGGATTTATAAATAAATACCTATGATCTTTATCAAAAACTACAATATCTGATGGAATTTGATTCAATACTTGTTCATAAAAATGGCGTTGGTTTTCTAATTTATTTTCCGATAATTTTTTTTCAGTGATATCGGTATGCGTACCAATTATTCTCAATGACCTTCCATCATCTGTTTTACTAATTAACATCCCTCTATCTAAAACCCAAATATAGGTACCATCTTTACGTTTGATTCTGTATTCTTTTTTATGACTAGTGCGAATACCTTGTTCATATTCTAAATCGTATTCTTTAAAATATTTAAAATCATCGGGATGTATAATAGCTGGCCAAATGGTTGAATTATTTTCTAATTCATCCTTTGTATAACCTAACATTTTTTCATACTGAACAGAAAAAAACAAGGCTTCTGTTTGAAAGTTATACTCCCAAATGCCTGCTCCAGAACCCTCTAGTGCAAATTTCCACCTTTCTTCTGACTGTCTAATTTTTTCGGAAATACTTTCTGCTTGCGAAATTTTAGTAGGTAACAATTCACTAACTAATTGCTGATTTTCAAAAACTGTTGTTTGATTTTTTGATACTTCATCAGTAGCATCTTGCAGAGGAGCGCCTAGAAAAATTATTTGATTGGTATCTTTTAAAAATTCAAATTGACCTCTTAGTATAACAATACCCTCTTTATTTCCTATTTTTAAAATAAATATTTCTTGATTTAGAGATTGTATACTATTGAAATTTATTATTTCAATTAAGGGTAGATTAATTTCAAAAAAATTGCTAAACTTATTGTTTAAACTTTTAGGAATTAGCTTATTTAGCGCATCGCCTACTGCCACTATCTCCAGATCTTTATTTAGGATAAAGAAAAACGGAAATAATCGATTCCACTGGGCAATATCAAAACTAATTTTCTGCAAGTATTTATTTTTGTTTTAATTCTCCATTTTGAATTAGTCTATAAATTGTTGACTTCCCGATTGCTAATTTTTTTGCAACCGTTAATATATCCTCATTATATTTTTCCATATAATGCTTAATTATTTTTAATTCATATTCGCGTAAAGTAGACTCTATTTGAAAAAAGGAACTGGAATGACTAGTTATCATTTCAATATTGATGTCCTTATCTTCTATAATAGTTGCATCAGACATAACTACAGCTAGTTCAACCATTGATTTCAATTCTCTGACATTTCCAGGATAACTATAGTTTTGTAATTTTTTAAAAGCAGCTTGCGAAAATGATTTTGTTGGAATTTTATTTTCTGTGCAAAAAATATCAGAAAAATATTTTGCTAAAATTAATATATCATTCCCTCTACTTTGCAAAGGTGGAAGTTCTATTGTTAAACCAAGAATTCTGTAATATAGATCTTCTCTAAAATGCTTGGTATTTACTTTTTCTAATAAATTAAATTGTGTTGAAACAATTATACGAACATCAATGGGAATTATTTTTGTGCTACCCAAACGAACTATTTCCCTTTCTTGAAGCACCCGTAGTAGTTTTGCTTGTAGGGAAAGGTCTAGTTCGGCAATTTCTTCTATAAATAATGTTCCTTTATTTGCTTGTTCAAATTTTCCTATTCGTTTTTCAGTAGCACCTGGAAATGCATTCTTTTCATATCCAAATAACTCCGCTTCTAATACATCTCCAGGAAATGAGGCAACATTAAATATAATAAATGGATGTTGGTGTCTTTTAGAATGATAGTGTATTGATTTTGCAACCATTTCTTTTCCAGTACCAGATTGACCGTTTACACTTACCGTAATATTTGTTTTAGATGCTTTTTCAATTAAAGAATGTACTTTAAAAATAGTATCACTTTGGCCAATAATTGAATTTGCATAATTGAATTTATCTTTTAATGCTATTTTAAGATAATCAACTTCTTTTTGCAAGTATTTAATTTCTTGAAGATGTAGCATCACATTTAATAATCGCTCAATGGTATCATCATCTTTCACAATATAATCGAATGACCCTGCTTTTAATAATTTTACTGCTGTAGCAACATCGCGTTGACCAGATATAATAATTACCTCTGTAGTAGGACTAATTTCTTTGATTCTCTGAAGTACTTGACCACCATCCATTTCTTTTAATGAATAGTCTAATGTTACAACATCGGGTACCTCATACATAGCGTTAAAGAAATCACGCTCTGATTCAAACTTTAAAACTTGGTAATTGGGATTATTTGATAAATGGTGTTCTATAATAGCACCATACCAACGATCATCTTCTAAAATATAGATTTTCAGTTGGTTATTCTGCTGCATGTAGGGGTTTATTGTAGTATCAGAAATCATTACCTATTTATTATCAATAAATAGGTTTTAAATATCTGATAGTGCAATTTATAGAATTATTCCAATTTTAAGAAATTAAATCTAAAATTTAGATTTAATTTTTCATTAATATGTATTTATATATTGTTTATCAATTATTTTTATATTAACTATTATATGAATACAATAGTTAATATAGTCTTATTATTGTTAAATGTAAACTTTCCACATGTTCACAACAGTTCTATTTTGGCTTGATTGAATAACTACCTTTATCATTCGAAAATAAAATGCTATGCTAAGAGTTGGGGTATTTGGAGTGGGTCATTTAGGAAAATTTCACCTAAACAATTGGAAGGAAATTAATGGCGTTAAAATTGTAGGTTTTTTTGACCCAAATAACGACAATGCCAATCAAGTAATTGAGCAGTATGGGCTAAAACGCTATATGGATGAAGAAAAATTGATGGATGCTTGTGATATAATTGATGTCATAACGCCAACTGACCATCATTTCAGCATTTGTATGCAAGCCATCAGAAAAGGCAAGCATGTATTTGTTGAAAAACCATTAGCACATACTATCAAAGAAGGCAGAGACCTTGTAAGCATGGTTAAAGAGGCAAATATTAAAATGCAAGTAGGCCATGTAGAACGATTTAATCCAGCATTTTTGGCCATTAAAGACCTTAATGTAAACCCAATGTTTATTGAAGTACATCGTTTAGCACAATTCAATCCTAGAGGAACTGAAGTAAGTGTAATTCTAGACTTAATGATACACGATATAGATATCATTTTGAGTTTGGTAAAGAGTGATGTTAAAAATATATCGGCAAATGGAGTAGCAGTTATGACAAATACACCAGATATAGCTAATGTTAGAATTGAGTTTAATAATGGATGCGTAGCCAACTTAACTAGTAGCCGTATTAGTATGAAAAAAATGCGCAAAATGCGTTTATTTCAACCGAACTCTTATATTGGAATTGACTTTCTAGAGAAGAAAACAGAGGTAATCAAATTAAAACAGCCGAACGACACCAATGTTTTTTCGTTTGATATAGAAACACAAACAGGTAAAAAAACTATTGCAATTGCCAATCCAGTAATTCAATCTGAGAATGCCATAAAATTAGAATTAGAATCTTTTGTATCGTCTATACTTAATAACACCCAAACTGTAGTAAGTGAGATTGACGGTTTTTTAGCAATGGAAGTTGCACACCAAATTTTAGAAAAAATTAGCAATACAAGCATTCTTGTTTAATGCAATTAAATATTAAGAATAGCAAATATTACGCAGTAAGTGATTGTATTTTTTCAATCATAGCTTGCTGGATTTATTTACTCTATGCAATTAACTTTAAACAAAACACATTAGGCACTAAATATTTTTTTATACCCAATTTTTCATTGCTTATTATTTCTTTAATTATAGCATCTGGATGGGTTTTATGGCATTTATTGTTAGGAGCCTACCAACAATCCATTTATCAGAAATCGAGGTTAAATGAATTAACTGATTCTGCTATCAACTCAATACTAGGTGTACTTGTATTAATTAGTATTAATTATTTTTCACCTTATGAAATAGAATGGATCACCTACTTAATAGTACAATTCATTTTATTGTTTTTTGGACGACTAATATTATTAGAAAATGCCAAAAGAAATATTATTCTAGGAAAAGTATTTTTCAACACCCTAATAGTTGGTAATAATATTATTGCTCAAGGCATTTACAAAGAGTTAATTAAAAATTTCAAATATTTAGGACTCAAACCAATAGGATTTATTGCTACCGATGATGAGGCTAAAAATGGCTTATCAAAAAAAATAAAATATTTAGGTAGCATTAATCATATTATTCAAATAATTAATAATAATAAAATTGACCAAGTTATTATTGCCTTAGATAAAAGCCATAACATTCAAGCAGAACAATTAATTAATTTATTAATAGAGCATGATGTATCCATAAAAATTGCTCCTAATATGATTGATATTCTAGCAGGGTCTGTTAGAACAAATAATGTTTTTGGAGCAACACTTATTAGTTTACAAAAAGACCTACTACCCTTTTGGCAACAAAATATTAAACGATTATTTGATATTGTTTTTTCGGTAACTAATTTAATTGTGTTGAGTCCTGTAATGTTACTAATAGCTATACGTATTAAACTAGATTCCTCAGGTAGCATCATATACACTCAAGAGAGAATTGGCCTAAAGGGTAAATCTTTTACCATCTATAAATTCAGAAGTATGATTGCAGATGCAGAGCCCAACGGACCTGCACTTTCAGTTGACAATGATGTTCGAATAACCAAATGGGGTAAATTCATTCGTAAGTGGCGCTTAGATGAACTACCACAACTTTGGAATATATTGATTGGCAATATGAGTTTTATAGGGCCAAGACCTGAAAGAAGAGCTTATATAGATCAAATAATCATCACAGCCCCATATTATCGTTATTTGCTAAGGGTTAAACCAGGATTAACTTCTTGGGGCATGGTTCAATTTGGCTATGCTTCTACAGTAGCCGAAATGATAGAAAGAATGAAATACGACTTAATGTATGTAGAAAACATTTCACTACTATTAGATTTCAAAATTATGATTCACAGTTTGCGAATTATATTATCTGGAAAAGGAAAATAACATAATTAAGTGTCATGAAAATTCCTATTAACATAATTCCTTCCCAAAAAATTGATGCTGTTAAGTGGGATTCCTGTGTAGCAGTAAATGATGCGGGTTTAATTTATTCGCAATACAACTATTTAAATACTATTTGTAAAAATTGGTCGGCATTAGTTATAGGTGATTATCAAGCAATCATGCCATTACCTTGGCGAAAGAAATTTGGAATAACCTATTTCTATTCCCCTGCTTTTATTCAACAATTAGGTTTAATTGGAAACATTGATGGAGTTCCATTAATAGAGATATTCAAATCAATTAGTTCAATTGCAAACTTTGGAGACTTGCTTTTTAATTATAAAAATGAATGGATAATAAGTAACCATATCTATCATCTAAAAAATAATTATACCATTCAATTATTACAAGGTTACCAATCAATTGCTTCTAAATATTCTAAAGACCTTGTGCAAAATTTACAAAAAGCCGAAAAAATTAATTATACCTATTTACATGAAACAAATTGTAGTAATGCGATTGAATTATTTCAATTGCATTATGGAAATCGATTTAAGCATATTAAGGCTTCAGACTTTAAGAATATCGAAATACTTTGTTTAAAATACCAAGAACAGCAACAATGTATTGTTAGATCTATAAAAAACAATATAACAGGAAATATACTTGCAACAGCATTGCTTCTAAAAGACAATAGAAGGCTGTATTTGTTGATGAACACAACCACTAATGATGGCAGAAAAGTATCTGCTAACCATTTATTAATAAACAAGATTTTACAGGAGTTTAGTGGGCAAAATTTAATTTTTGATTTTGAAGGATCAAACCTAGATGGAGTAAAAACGTTTTACGAAAGTTTCCATCCAGAAAATCAGCCTTATTTTCATTTACAAGTAGGAGTTCTAACTAAATTGAAAGGGCTAATCAATTAACCTGAATCAAATTTCTAGGAAAAGGTTTTGAATTCCAATATGGGTGTATGGCCAATGCTGCACCAATTGCGGATGCTTGGGGAACAGATGCTGCAGACACTTTATTATTTGGAAAAGCAGCTGCTAGTAAATTCATATAAACAGGATTGCTACTAAATCCACCATCCACAAAAATATTTTCTACCATTGAGCCACTTAATACCAAATTAGTGCTCTTAGTTTGTTGATCAATGATATCTGCAATTAATCGGTGGTAAGCCGCTTCGTAATTTGCAAAATCCGAAAGTGCTCTTGCTACAAATGCAGATTGTTGCAACATTATTTCTCGAGTGAGTTTTTTTGTTGTCTTCGCTATTTTTTTAGGTGGCGTTAATAACGCCGAATCGTATGCCACTGTTTTATAATAATCAATAGGTTGATTGAAATGTGCCGCAAGTTTTTTCACTTGTTGTTCGTGTTCATATCCAGCAAATAATCTAGACGCTTTAACGGGTAATCCTTTATAAGACAAATAACACAAACAATCTTGGTGTAATTCGTAGTCCGATAATATGGTATGATTAAACGGATGCAATGTAATACACCAAGTTCCCGTACTTAATAAAACAAATGGCTCAGTAAATGAAACCAAATAGGGAATCAATGCCGCAGAACTATCATGCAACCCTACTCCTACTTGAATTCCATCGTTAATTGTTCCTGCTATTGAATCACTATTTTTTATTGGCGCCAATTTACTATCAATGCCTTCCTTGTTCACCCAATGATGATAACAACTGTTTTGAAAATCCCAAAGATGTGTATGGCAACCAATGCTAGTTAAATCAGTATAAAAGGTTTTGGTTAAAATAAAACTTAAGTATTGCGGCAAATGCAATGCGTATTTTATTTGTTTGTATATAGCTGGCTTTTCGTATTTAATTCGATACAATTGCAAACCTGAATTTAAACTACCTAACACAGGTGATGCGGTTTGTTTAGCCAACATACTTTCTCCACCATAAGCATTGTAAAACTGTTTACTAAGCGCAGGTGGATAAGGCTTTAAATAATTATATAATGGCAATAATGGCTTCCCTGCTTCGTCGAGATAAACAAAACTTGCACCATAGCCCGAAAAATTTACTGCTTTAATTTCGTAAGCAACATTGGTTAATAATCCTTGAAACTCCGTTATTACCCAATTGGTTAAATTATTGAGGTCTTCACAAACAAAACCATCTTCGTCTGTTATTTCGTTAAATTGGGTAGCTACTTCGTGTACTAATTGATAGTCTTCATCTAACAATAAAAGTTTCTTATTGGTTTTGCCAATATCAAAAATTAGTATCACGGGAGTCGCCTGCATTATAAACCTGTTGCTACTGATTTACTACCACGATCCTTGGTTAATTGCGCTCTTACTTTTTCTGATCTAAAGAATTGAATTGGATTCAGTGCACCACCAGTTCTTAGTCTTGCTTCTGCAACAATTGAACGTACATCTGTTCTAAAAGTATCTTGTAATATTTCTTGCGCAGTAGCTACATCATTATTGTCTTGTGCTAACACCAATGCTTTACGATCTACCAAAAGCGCTTGTGCATAAGCTATTTGAATGGCTTCTACAGACTGTAAAAGGTCTTCTAAAGGATCTTTCACGTTATGACTTGCGTCAATCATCCAACCAAGGTCTTTGGCGTGATTCATGCCTCTTGCATCCATTCCTTCTACTAGTTCATTGAAAATTAAAAATAACTGATAGGGCTTCATGCTACCTACTGTTAAATCATCATCTCCGTATTTACTATCATTAAAATGAAATCCACCTAATTTACCTTCCATTAGTAATAAAGCAACAATTTGTTCAATATTGGCATTCGGCAAATGATGGCCTAAGTCTACTAATGTGGCTGCTTTATCTCCTAATTTATTAGCATATAATAAAGATTGTCCCCAATCACCAACTGTCATTGAATAAAAGTTTGGTTCGCAACATTTGTATTCAACAAACATTTTCCAATCATTTGGTAGCGCACCATAAATTTCTTCTAAACTTTCAAGTGTATTTTGAAATGCTTTTCTAAAATTTAATTGACCAGGAAAAGTACTGCCATCACTCAACCAAACAGTCAATGCTTTTGAACCTAATTCAACACCGTGTTTGATTACTTCAATATTGTGGTCGATGGCTTGTTTGCGTACTGATTTATTTACGTGTTGTAATGAACCAAATTTATAACTCAACACTTGATTAGACTGGTCTTGAAATGTATTTGAATTAACTGCATCAAATTGCAATCCATAATCGCTTGCTAGTTTTTTTATAGCTGTATAGTTTTCAGGTATATCCCAAGGAATATGCAATGATATGGCTCCACTAGATTGATTCAATGCATGTAGTAATCCAACGTCTTCCATTTTTTCTTCTAAAGACCTTGGCTCACCAGTACCAGAGAATCGGCCAAAACGTGTGCCACCAGTACCTAGCGCCCAACTTGGAATGGCAATATTAAAATCGATTATTTTTTGTAAAATAGCATCAATATTCGGAATTTCTGAAGCAGAAAAATCGAATTTTCTTTTGTGTGCAGACAGCAATGAATCATTGTGCGATGCAATCTTATTTTTTTCAACTAGCATATGCAATAGTTTTTAACGAACAAACGAATTGGCAATACCGCCATCAACATTTAAAACATTTCCAGTAGATTTTTTTAGCAAGCCACCAACAAATGCAAAGCAAGCATTGGCAATATCTTCCGGTAAAATGATTTCATTTAGCAAGGTACGACCTGCATAATATTTTGGCAATTCTTCAATTGTAATACCATATGCTTTAGCCCTACCTTCTGCCCAACCACCACTCCAAATATTACTACCTGAAATTACAGCATCGGGGTTTACAACATTCACACGAATTTTATCTTTTCCTAATTCGGCCGCATTCAATCTACTTAAATGCAATTGGGCCGCTTTAGCCGATCCGTAACCAGCATTATTAGGTCCGCTTACTAGCGCGTTCTTACTAACAATATTAATGACATCTCCCCCAAAATTTTGTTTGCGCATAATGGCAATTCCTTTTTGGGTAACTAAAAACTGACCTTTTACCAAAACATCATATAAAATATCCCAGTCTTTTTCGGTATGCTCTTCAATTGTTTTTGAAATAGAAAGTCCTGCATTATTTACTACAATATCAATACCACCAAAAGCCAATACAGCAGTTTGTATGGTATTGTCAATCGTACTAGCACCTGTTACATCCAAAATATCTGCAGCTACAACATCCTTACCAAATAAAGCAACGAATTCACTTTTTGCTTCGGCCAGGCGCTCTGCATTATTATCATTTAATATAACACAAGCACCTTCTTCTGCAAATCTTTTTGCAATTGCTTTACCAATTCCGCCACCGCTGCCTGTAATTAATGCCACCCTTCCACTTAAAGATTTAGGGCGAGGCATTCTTTGTAATTTGGCTTCTTCTAACAACCAGTATTCTATATTAAATGCTTCTTGACGAGGCAATGAAGTGTATTCAGAAATGGCTTCTGCACCTTTCATTACATTGATCGCGTTAATGTAAAATTCTGCTGCAACCCTTGCAGTTTGTTTGTCTTTTGCAAAAGTAAACATCCCAACTCCTGGATATAATATTACCACAGGATTTGCATCACGTATAGCAGGGCTATTTGGGTGTTTGCAATTGTTATAATATTCTGCATACATTTCTCGGTATGCATCAAATAATGGGCTGATTTTTGCTTTTAGTTTTTCTATATCCAACAAGTCTTCGTCAGTAGCCAAATTCAATACTAATGGAGAAATCTTTGTTCTTAAAAAATGGTCCGGACAACTAGTGCCCATTGCTGCCAATCTTACTAAGTCATTAGAATTTACAAATTCCAATACCCTTGCATCATTTGTAAAATGACCAATCATTTTTGTTTGAGAAGAACAAAACCCACGCAATATTGGTGCTATTGCTGCTGCAACATTCAAACTACTTAATGCATCTAAAGACTGCAGCTTTTGACCACCAAATATTGCGGTTTGTTTACTAATTTTTTCTTCTAAATAATTGGCACAAATTTCTATTACTTCTAAAGTATTAATATAACTCTCGTATGCTGTATCGCCCCAAGTAAATAAACCATGAGAACCCAACATAATACCACGAATACCTGGATTTTCATCTAGGCATTGTTTTAATTGAAGACCTAAATCAAAACCTGGTTTTTGCCATTTAACCCAACCAATTTTACCGCCAAATAATTCTTTGGTAATTTTTTCTCCATCCTTTGCAGCTGCTATTGCAATCGCTGCGTCTGGATGTAAATGGTCGATATGTTTAAATGGAAGAAATCCATGTAAAGGCGTATCAATAGAAGGTGCTTTTGAATCAAGATCATAAATACAATGGTTAAACAAAGCCACCATTTCATCTTCATGATCAAGTCCACGATACACATTTTTTAAACTGCGAAACCTGTCTACATATAATGCAGCCAAGCCATTGCGCTTCATCGTACCAAGGTCTCCTCCACTTCCTTTCACCCACATCACTTCAGACTCTTTTCCTGAAACAGGATCAATGGCATTTGCTTTACAGGATGTATTACCTCCGCCATAATTGGTTAATCGTAGGTCTGCACCTAATAAATTAGAACGATACACTAATAATGCTACTTCATCGCCAGCCATTGATGCAGCTACTGCATCATCCCATAAATAACTTACTTGTTTAAAATCTTTTCTTACGTTGCTCATAACTCATTTACATTTTATAAAATATCTTCTGATAACCAAATTATAATTTGATTGGTTTAATTGCATTGCCATATCCTACAAGTAAAACAGATAAAATAATAATTACAATACCTGCTATAATTGTTCCAATTGTTTTTTTGCTAACTCCTTTCCATTCTTTTAAAATCAATCCCCACATATTGGCAACTAAAATAATAAAGGCCATGTGCAAAATCCAAGAACTTGCACCATTGCCTAATTTACTTTCTCCCATACCATAAAAAAAGAATTGTAAAAACCATGTAGTACCAGCTAATGCAGCAAAAACATAATTACTTAATAAAGGTGTTTTTTTATTGGTATAATCAGCAAAAGTTTTGTTTCGCGCATTTAATATCATACACCAAATAAAATTGGTTGTTAAACCACCCCAAAGTATTACTACATAAGTAACATTGTTTTGGTACAAGAAATTACCTTCTCCCACATGAGCTAATTCCCATATTTCATTAGCAGTGTCTGCCATTGGTTTACCTGCTTCTAATCCAAAATTAAAACAGGCACTTAATACGCCAGATACAATGGCCACAAACATGCCCAATCCAAATTTGTATTCAGATTTTATTTCCATGCCATGTGGGTCTGTAGCTATTGATTGAGAAAGTTGTTTTTCTTTCATCATACCTGCTTTTCCAGCAACAATAATTCCTATCACACATAATGCCAATCCAGACAAAACAGTAATACCCCATTGATGACTAATCAACATAGAGAAAGTGTCTTTGTCTACTTTAGGAAAAATATCATAATAAATAGAAGGAATTATAGCACCAAATACCATACACAAACCCAGTATAATGCTACTGCCTAATGAAACACCCAAGTAGCGAACACCTAATCCATAAGTTAATCCGCCAATACCCCAAAGCACCCCAAAAAAGTAGGTAATGCCTAAAGTTGAAACACTAGTTTGTTTAATAATTTCCGCAAAACCTGGAATGGTTAAATACGCAGCCAATGGTGGAACAATTAACCAAGAGAAAATACCACCTACAATCCAATAGCTTTCCCAAGCCCAACCTTTTACCTTTTTATAAGGCATATAAAAACTACCAGAGGCAAAGCCTCCAATAAAATGAAAGAAAATTCCAAGAATAGCTTGCATTAGTTATTTTTTTTGATGGCAAATAATCGAATTTAAAAGTAGTTAAATTATTGCCCTTATGCGTCATGCACTGTCATGTTTGCATAAAATGCCACTAAGTAGGGGCATTTTAGTATAGAGTTAGTCTATTTGTGTTGGCTAAACAACCATTCAATCATAACAGGATCTGCATAAGTTCCTAACCATGAAAGATGCCCCACTCCTGGGTAAAAAGTCATACCAGGGTGCGCACCAGCTTTAGTTAATGCATTCAACATGTCAACAGAATAAGTAGGACTAACAGTAGGATCATTAGCACCATGAAAAATCCATATAGGTAGGTGTACAATAGTTGGCGCAAGGCTAATATCTCCTCCACCGCATACAGGAACAGCCGCTGCAAATAAATGTGGGTTACGCATGATGGCATCATACACCCCAAATCCACCCATAGACAAACCTGTTATGTAAATTCGATTGGTATCAATTTGTTGTTTTTTTATCAACTCTTGAATAAGTTCTAAAACCATGGCCATCGGCTTTAAAGGCGTGGCGTTCATACGCATATCAGCAGTATTTTTTGGTCGGGTAACATTAGACCATCCACTACTATTAGGACACTGTGGTGCTATAATAAATGCAGGATGATTGAGCATCATTTGATCCGTTACAAAATTCATTACCCCCCATTTCAACTGGGCTTCGTTGTCATTGCCACGCTCACCAGAACCATGTAAGAAAATAATTAATGGATATTTTTTACCGCTAGCATTATCGGGGTTGGCCTGTCTATAGCGCAAAGTATCGCCAGTGCTATTAGTGTAAATTCTTGTACTAAAACGAGAGGGTTGCGCAATACCTGCAATAGAAAAGATTATAAACAAAAAGACGAAAAAATGTTTCATTAAAGTTGCCATTTTATAAATGTTTGTACTAAGATATCTAGTTTCAAACAAAAAAATGGAAATTAAATCTTCATTCGTTCCACAACTTCTATACCTGTAGTTGGGTCGACTCCTTTAAATTCAACGTACTCAATATTAGGTGTCCAAAATGCACCACCATTCACTTTTACATAAATTTGGTGTAGCACCATTTCCTTTGAATTTATGCCAGTATAAATATGAAACTTATTGTCTAAAGATTTTTTAAGGTAAAGTAATTTTTTCTTGTACGATACAAAATGCAACTCATAGCTGTCTTTTGAAATAGCTTTCGACTTAATTCCATAAGCAAAATTTCTTTGGATATAATTAAGTTCTTCGTGGATACCACCATCTGTGTATCGAATCCAATATACATGAACAGGTTCTTCAACCACCAATTCTCCATTTTTTATATTCAGCTCATATACCAGTGTGTTAATATTAGCCGTTCGTTGTAAAAAAAATAATTGGTTAGGATTGCCTGTAGGAATTGGAAAATTTTTTGGCGCTTGTGCCAACAATAGCAACCCCATAAATAATGACCATACAAAAAGGACCAATTTGGGCTGACTCATGCAACGAATATAATTTTATTAGTGGCAAAACTACAAATTATGTAGCTAAAACAAATGACTGTATAAAAGTCGTTATCAATCGTCTAAAACACATTACAAATGTTGCTACTATTTAACTTGAAAGTCTGTTCCATTCATTCTATTAAAAGCAGCTAGTAATTCAACAGGACCAGCTTTTGTCATTGCCTCGCTAAAACCATAAGTTAATTCAGATTTACCTGCTTTAAGCTGCGCAAAAATTGCTGGAATGAATTCAGATACAGAAGGAGCCGCATCGTGTATTCCTTTGCCACCTAAATCTGTATTGATTGCAGGCGGAATCAATTCTATCACTTCAATATTTCTAGGCGCCAATAAAGCACGTAATGAAAGCGTAAATGAATGGAAATAAGCTTTTGATGCAGAATAAGTTGACACTTTTGCAAGCGGCGTAAAACTCAATCCTGAAGTAGTATTAATTACCGTTGTTAAATTAGACAATTTAATGAATAGTGAGGTTAAATGTAAGGGCGCTTCAATATTAATTGCCAATTCTTCTTTAGCACGTAAATAAAAATCAGGATCCGCAATATCCATCCACTGTTGAATGCCTGCATTGTTTACCAATACATTTAAATCACTATGTTCTGCCAAAATCCACGCATACAGTGCTTCTCTTTCAGACGCAATAGATAAATCGCAAACTCTTGTAATAATCGCAGGAAATTGTTCAGTTAATTCTGCTAAAACAGAAGCCCTTCTACCACAAACAATAACCGTATTATTTTCTGCAAGAAATTGTTTTGCCAAACCTAATCCAATGCCTGATCCACCACCAGTAATTAATATTTTATTATTTGAAAGATTCATATTTGAATTTTATAATTATTAAAATGATATAGTAAGTATGATAAAATAACAACTTATTATTTTAAAAGTTCAAAATCTTTGTTTTAAATCTTTCGAACTAAAAAGTATTAGATAAACCAAATTCGATTCCTTAAATTTAATTACCGAAAAAAACAATATGAGCCTATCTAATAACTACGATTACGATTACACCATTATCGGCAGTGGATTTGGCGGATCTGTATCGGCGCTCCGACTAGCCGAAAAAGGTTACAAAGTTTTGGTGATAGAAAAAGGCAAATGGTTTAACGAACCAAATGATTTTCCAAAAACAAACTGGAACTTACGCAAATGGCTTTGGCTACCAAGTTTTGGATTACAAGGTTTGTTCAAATTAACTTTTTATAGACATGTGGCCATTTTAAGTGGCGTTGCAGTTGGTGGCGGATCTGTTGTTTACGCAAATACATTACCTGTTCCTAAATCGGAATTTTACAACACTGGTCATTGGAAAGGATTAGAAGACTGGGAAAATACTTTGCAACCATTTTATCAAACTGCAGAAAAAATGTTGGGTGCTTCCATTCATCCTTATTTGAGCAGAAGTGATAAAGTCATGCAAACACTCGCAAAAGAAATTGGCAAAGAAGATGCCTTCGAAAAAACAAATGTAGCCGTGTATTTTGGCCAACCAAATGTAACAGTACCTGATCCGTATTTCAATGGAAAAGGGCCAGACAGAACGGGTTGTATTTTGTGTGGTGGCTGTATGATTGGATGCAGGTACAATGCAAAAAATACACTCGATAAAAATTACTTGTATTTAGCGCAACAATTAGGAACTGAAATTATTGCAGAAAAAGAAGTTGTAAATGTATTGCCCATTAACCATGATGGCAGCGAAGGATACGAAATCACTTACCAAGATTCTTTAAAATTATTCAAGAAAAAAACTACCATAAAATCAAAAGCAGTTATTTTTTCTGGCGGTGTTTTAGGAACTATGAACTTATTACTCAAATTAAAAGAAAGTTCCTTACCCAATTTATCGAATACTTTGGGTTCTGGCATTCGCACCAATTCAGAAAGTTTAATTGCTGTTACCACACAAGATGATGTTTCTTTTTCAGAAGGAATAGCCATTGGCTCTATTATTAAAATTGATGAAAGCCGTCACATTGAACCAGTTAAATATTCTGAAGGATCTGGTTTTTGGAGACTCTTCATGGCGCCCATGGTTCAAGGACCCAATATGTTAAATCGATTGTATAAAATGTGTAAAGAGTTTGTACTGCACCCAATCGATTATTTAAAAACTTATTTTATTGATGACTGGAGTAAGCGCTCTCATATATTGCTATACATGGAAAGTAAAGATTCTAGTTTGTGTTTTAAAAGAACTGGTTTTGGGCGATTAAAAACAAAACTTGAAAGTGGAAACGCACCTACTGCCTTCAATCCTATTGCACAAGAATTAGCGCATAAGGTTGAAAAAATTATTAATGGAAAAGCAATGGTTACACATACCGAAACTTTATTAGGCATTCCAACCACCGCACATATTTTGGGAGGTGCTTGTATGGGAAAAGATGCATCGGAAGGTGTGATTGATAAAAACAACCATGTATTCAATTATACCAATATGCTTATTTGTGATGGCAGCATGGTATCGGCCAATCCTGGCGTTAATCCTAGCTTGAGCATCACTGCCATTGCAGAAAGAGCCATGAGTAAAATACCTAATAAAAATGAGCTTTAAGATTCAGCAGTAGCTGCTTTCCAAGAAACATATCCGCCCGATAAATTATACATATTTTCAAACCCATATTGGCGTAATATTCTATGCGCCAAATATCCCCTTAAGCCTGCTTCGCAATAAATATATATGGTTGTATCTTTTGGCAATTCATGCATGCGTGCACGAATTTCATCTACTGGAATATTAATTGCACCTGCAATTTTACCCGCTTCATATTCTGCAACAGTCCTTACATCTAACAAGAAACTATCAACCGGCAAGTTGGCCACATCATTCCAATAAAAAACTTTTAATCGATTTAATAAAATATTCTCAGCAACATATCCAGCCATATTTACAGGATCTTTTGCACTTGAATATGGCGGAGCATATGCATGTTCAAATTCTGCTAATTCATAAATCGTACTTGCACGTTTTATAACAGAAGCCATAATATCAATGCGTTTATCTACGCCGTCATATCCGGCAATCTGTGCGCTATATAAACGCCCATCTTCGGGAGAAAATGCAATTTGAATGGCCATTTGTTTTGAACCAGGATAATACCCTGCATGAGACCCACTATGATTGGTAGAAACAATATGATTTATATTGGCCATTTTTAAATACTTCGATGCAGTGCCTGCGGTGGCCACTGTCATATCAAACACTTTAACTATTGCGGTGTTAATGGCGCCATTGTATTTTTGTTGATTACCAAACACTATATTATTCGCACAAATTCTACCTTGTTTATTGGCAGGACCTGCTAAATAAGTACTCATAGATTGCCCTGTAATTGGATTGACAAATTCTATAGCATCTCCTACCGCATATATTGAAGGATTTGAAGTTTGTAAATACTCATTTACAAAAATTCCTTTGGCAGGACCTAGTTCCAAACCTGCAGCTAATGCAAGCTTAGTGTCTGGCTTAACACCTATTGATAATATTACCACATCGGCATAAATTGCCTCCCCTTCTTTAAATAAAACTTTAATACCATTATTAGATTGTTCAAAACCAGCTACAGTAGTTTTTAAACGCAAATCAACACCTTTCAATCTTATATGCTGTTGAACAATGGCTGCAATAGGAAAATCAAGGGGTGCTAATATTTGATTTCCCATTTCAATAATGCTTACTTGCATGCCTAATTGATGTAAATTTTCGGCCATTTCTAATCCAATAAATCCACCACCAATTACTACCGCTTTCCCTAAATGACGGGCATTTACAAAATTTTTAATTTGGTCGGTATCTGTCACATTTCGTAAAGTAAAAATACCCGGAAGGTTAATGCCAGGCAATGGTGGCTTAATTGGCTCTGCACCAGGAGAAAGTACTAATTTATCGTAAGTCTCTTTGTAAGTTTCTCCAGTGACTAAATTTTTTGCACTGATAGTTTTAGCAATTACATCTATTGCAAGCACTTCTGTTGAAACGCGTACATCAATATTAAAACGCCTATTAAAAGATGCAGCAGTTTGAACAAATAATTTATTTCTATCTTTTATTACATCACCAATATAATAAGGCAGTCCACAGTTTGCGTAAGATATATAAGCACCTTTTTCGAAAATTAGAATTTCTGCTAATTCATCCATTCTTCTAAGTCTTGCAGCGGTACTAGCACCACCTGCAACTGCACCAATTATAATGTATTTCATAGTTAAAGTAGATTGATAATTAAAGAGCACAAAGAAAATCTTCTTTGTGCTCTTTATCTGTAACAATTGTTACTGAACTTATAAAACGAATTTTAACTTGTAGCAATCTTTTGATGATACGTAAAATACGAGCCCGCTAAAACAGCTAAGGCAATAATTGGAAAGAAGGTAGCACCTCCAAAACCTTCCACCACTGTATTTGATACAGCAGCCGCAATTAAACTAAAAGTAAATCCAGCATAAGCCCATTCTTTTAATCGTCCTTTAACAACAGGAAGTATTAAAGCAAGTGCTCCCAAAACTTTAAACACGGTAAGCATCGTTCTAAAATGGTCTGGATATCCTAAATGCTTTATAGCATCAATAGCCATTTGTGTATTAGAAGTTAAAGCAGGAATCAATCCATCAAATACAGTAAAAAGTATAGTGGTTGACCAATAGATTATGTTTGTTTTTTTCATTTTTTTTGGTTTAAGATTTAAAATAAAGATAGTTCTAAGTTTTATTAATACTTAGCATTTTAATCGGTTTTTTATCTGCAATTTGACTAGTGTATTTTTAAAACCCAACCATTTAAATAATCGACTTTATAAATTTTGGTACTTTTCTGTTTTTTGAAACTTGCTCATAAGCATACGCCATTCCTATTAGCGTGGGTTCTGTGTATGCTTTTCCAAAAAATGAAATACCAATTGGCAATGCTTGTACAAAACCCATTGGCACTGTAATATGCGGAAATCCAGTAATAGCAGCAGGTGTAGAAATCGAGAACCCTGTATCATAATCTCCATTAGCTAAATCAATACAACAAGCCAAGCCATTCGTTACACCACATAAAGCATCTAATTTATTTGTTTCCATCATATCTGTTAGAACTTTTCTAACTGCAAGTGTTTTAGCCAAAGCATCTACATAATTTTTGCTGCTCAAATCTCCTTTTGCATCACTTCTAATTAAGGTTTCTTGTTTAAAATAAGGCATTGCAGTTGCCTCATTTTTTTTATTAAAAACAACCACCTCTTGTAATGATTTGATAGTTGCATTACTAGTACTTAAATATTTATTAAGTCCATCTTTAAATTCATACAAAAGGACTTCAAACTCTGCGTTTCCTAATTTAGACAATGGTTTTAAAATTTCCACTTCAACAATAGTAGCACCCAATTCTTTCATTTGTTCAATAGCTCGATTATACAAACCAACAATTCCTTCGTGCCCGTCTAAATGCGATTTTTCAATACCAATTCTTTTGCCTTTCAATGCATTCTTATCAAGGAATTTTGTATAGTCTGTAAAACTTTTGCCTTGGCTTTCTTTTGTAATAATATCTGCAGCATCAATACCAGTGAGTGCTCCCAACAAAATTGCCGCATCCCTAACTGTTCTTGCCATTGGGCCCGCAGTATCTTGCGTAGCAGAAATAGGAATAATTCCAGAACGACTCCACAAGCCAACGGTTGGCTTTATCCCTACAATTCCATTTACAGATGAAGGCGATACAATTGACCCGTCTGTTTCTGTACCAATTGAAATAGCACAAAGATTTGCTGCAGTTGCTGCACCAGAACCGGCACTAGATCCAGAAGGATTTCTATCTAATACATATGGACATTTGGTTTGCTTACCCCTACTACTCCATCCACTGGTAGACCTAGACGATCTAAAATTTGCCCATTCGCTTAAATTCGTTTTACCCAATAATACAGCACCGGCTTCTCTGAGTTGTTTAATGATAAATGCATCCTTACTTGCCTTATTTCCAACCAATGCAAGCGAACCCGCAGTGGTCATCATTTTATCGCCAGTATCAATATTGTCTTTTATTAAAACAGGTATACCATGAAGTGGACCTCTGATTTTTCCTGCAAGTCTTTCTTGGTCTAGTGTTGCTGCAATTGATAATGCATCCGGATTTAATTCAATCACAGCATTAATTGCAGGACCAGATTTGTCTATTTCTTGAATCCGTTTTAAATAAATATCCGTTAATGAAACAGCCGTAAGTGAACCTAATCGCATTTTTTCTTGCAATGCATCTATGGTTATTTCATCTAAAACAAAATCAGCAGATAATAATTCATTTGCAGCTATTGCTTTATTGCTTGATCCAATACCAAAACTTGTAAGTGCTAAACTAGCAATGGAACTATTTTTTATAAAATTTCTTCTTTGCATTGTATTATTTTTTTAATGATTTTAATTCGTTTTCTTTTATTCTAAATGCTACAATTCTGGCTACCAAGTCTGCAGGTATTGGTTCATTAATAGGAAACTGCACTGCGCCTTTTGAATGTTTATAAGCAACAATGTCTAATTGAAATTGTTTAATACCTGAAGCGGTTGGATAAAACCCAATATGATTTTTATACCCGGCAAAGTATACCAACATACCCTGAAGTTTATAAGCAGGCATTTGATAAGAAATAATTTCTTCAGCAGCAGGTGCTGCTTGCTTAATCAATAACCGAATTTCAGATAAACGCTTTTGTGTTACTAATGGAAAACTTGAAATATAAGTATCAATTTCATTCAACGTTTTTTTATGAGTTTTCATTTGCTTTTATTATTAGAAATGACACCAAAATATTGTTGTGAAAATACTTTTAAATCTTTTTGTCTTGCAAAATTTGTTCTGCTATAAATAAATCAATCGGTCGAGTAATTTTTATATTCTGATAATCGCCATCAATTAAAAAAACTTGTTGCCCTGAAGCTTCTACCACCGTTGCTTCGTCGGTAAATTCTGGTTGAAATTCTTTGTCAAATGCAGGCAATAAAATTTCTGTTTGAAATGTTTGGGGTGTTTGTATGATTTTAACTTGCGCACGATTTACCACGTATTGTTGCTGTAGTTCCGTTTCAATACGAATACTATCGGTAGCAGCAATTGCAGGAATCGCGCTCCCTTTTTCAATAGCTTGTGCATAGCATCGCTGAATAAGATCTTTTGAAACCAAACATCGCACACCATCGTGAACAAAAACAATACCAGGTGCGTCAATGGTTTTTAATCCGTTTTTCACAGAATCAAAACGTGTTGGTCCACCTGTAATTAATTCTATACGATCAGGTTCATTGAATGATAGCTTCAATTGTTTTCCCTCCTCTATAAAATTTAATGGCAATACAAGCTTGATGGATATATCTGAAAAAGCCGCTAAAAAAGTATTTAGCGTATGCCATAAAATTGGCTTTCCTTGTAGTAATAAAAATTGTTTGGGTTTATCTGCACCCATTCTTAATCCTGATCCACCAGCTACAATTACCGCATATTTTCGCATAGCATTCATTCAGTTCTGAGATTCCATTTATTGCAATAGTGAATTACATTCTTTTAAAAACAATGCCTTGATGATAGCCGCTGTTCCTACTTCTTCACAAACCAAACCACCTGCAATATTGGCCATTTCAGCCGCTAAGTGCATGTTTTTTGTTGCTGTATAAACTAATGAAGCAACTGCAATAACGGTATCTCCAGCACCACTTACATCAGCAATACTTCGTACGTGGGTTGGAATGATTTTAGCTTCATTTTGCATTTGATAAAAAACACCTTTTTCAGACAAAGTAATTAGTGATATTTGGTGTTCCAATTTCTCATGCAAAGCCGTATGAATTTTATCTAGCGTATTTAAGTCGACTTTATCAACCATTACATTTAAACCTTCTTTTACTTCTTTTAAATTAGGCTTAAAAATATCCACTCCTTTAAACGCTAAAAAATTATTTCGTTTTGGATCTACAGTAGTAACCACTCCAAACTCTTTACACAATGCAATCAGTTGTTCAATTAAATGCTTCGTTAAAACGCCTTTATTATAGTCTTCAAATATTAAAACATCCGGACAATTTGTTTCAAATAAAGTACGAACAGATTTTATCATTTCTAATTCCAATGCTGCACTTATATCAGTAGTAATTTCAGCATCTAATCGCATCATTTGTTGATTACGACTCATCACCCGCATTTTATTAGTCGTGATCCGCTCCTTACTTGACAATAGCATTGTTGTATTTATGCCATGCCCATTCAATAGTTCAGTTAATGCAATTCCCTCTGCATCTTCTCCAATAATTGAAATGATGGTAGTATTTGCACCAAGCGATGCAGTATTTAAGGCAACATTAGCAGCCCCTCCTACCCGCATTTCCTTTTTCTTCAAACTTACTACAGGAACAGGCGCTTCGGGCGAAATACGGTCTGTATTGCCCCACCAATAAGTATCGAGCATTACATCACCTACGATAGCTACTTTCAATTGTGTGAACTGTTCAAATAATGCTTTAAAATCTACTGTTGACATATTTTTACTCCGTTCTTTTTTGATTATTTACGGCTATGTAATATAATGGAACACCTATTAAGGTAATTCCCAATCCCCAAAGTGAGTATGTTGGAGAAGCCCAAACAAGCCCAACACAAAATACCATTGCTAGTAAGATGTAAATTAAAGGTAGCACAGGATAACCAAATGCGCGATAAGGACGTTCTGCATTGGGTAGCTTTTTGCGTAAAATAAATACGCCTGTAATTGTTAATACATAAAAAATTATTCCAACAAAGGAAACCATGGTTAACAAATCGCCGTACTTACCACTCAAACACAACAAGCTAGCCATTGCACACTGAATCCATAAAGCATATTCTGGAACGGCGTTTTTATTTAACTCTCCAGTTTTCTTAAAAAACAATCCATCTTTTGCCATGGTATAAAAAACCCTAGCACCAGATAATATCAATCCACTATTACATCCAAAAGTTGAAATCATAATCATCACGGCTATCACAATAGTTCCTATATTTCCAAAAACGGCGTTTGCTGCTGCTACTGCTACACGATCATTTTCTGCATACGCAATTTGTTGCAAGGGCAATACATTCAAATACATCAAATTAGCCGATACATAAATGAGTGTTACAATCAGTGTTCCAAGAAATAAACTCAATCCAATATTACGTTTTGGATTTTTAATTTCTCCTGCAATAAAGGTTACGGTGTTCCAAGAATCACTACTAAAAATAGAACCCACCATAGCAGCAGAAATGGCACCAATCAATACCGCTCCTGAAATAGGATGCCAACCACTAGGCTCTAATATTCCAACTGCATTTTTAACACCCAAGTCTTGCACAGAAGTAAATGCATGCTGCCAGTTCTGTGCCCAAAAACTTTGTTTAGATAATAAGAATCCAAATATGATTAAACCAAACAACGATAAAAGTTTGGTTACCGTAAAACTCGACTGAATAATTTTACCACCTTTTACACCACGTGTATTGGTGTAGGTTAATAATACAATCATGGAAATTGCCAACACTTGTGCTGCTGATATTTTTAAGAACCCTAAATCAAGTAAAATATTCCCTTCACCTACTGCGGGAATTAAATAAGCAGTGAACCTACTAAAAGCAACTCCCACAGCTGCAATTGTTGCCGTTTGTATCACAGAGAAAAAACTCCAACCATATAAAAATCCAACCAAGGGATTATAAGCTTCTCTTAAATAAACATACTGGCCACCTGCTTTAGGATACATGCCACTTAATTCACCATAAGTTACTGCCGCAGTAATGGTCATAAATCCCGTAATCAACCAAACGGCAATTAACCAGCCAGCACTACCCACGTTTCGAGTAATATCGGCACTTACTATAAAAATACCTGAACCAATCATTCCGCCAGCTACAATCATAGTGGCGTCAAAAAGTCCTAAACTTGGTTTGAATTGGGGATTTGTACTCATAAAAAAATCCCGTTCTTTTGTAACGGGATTTGAAGATAATAAATATGATTGAAGATTCTATTTCTTCTTGTACTGATTGTTGAGACCTTTAATTAGGTCTGGCGTAATGTTGTAAACAGAATCTTTTAAGTAAATCAAGTCTGGAGAACTTGTAAACACATAAGAATAACCTTTGTCTTTATTATACTCTTTCAAATAATCTTCAACTTTCTTCTTAACATCTTGCAAGCGTTTAAAACTTTCATTTTGCAAATCTTGGTTTAACATTTGCTCTTTGTTTTGAAATGTTTTTTCCATTTGCATTAACTCTTGTTGTTTGCCATTTACTTCTGCTTGCGTCATACCTTGAGCAGCTTTTTGCAACTCTTGGTATTTTGCTGCAAAAGTATTTTTCATTTCAGATAATTGTTTGCCATTTTCTTGGTCTTTACTACGCAACACATTCCGAACCTCAATAAAATATTCATAATGGTTTTCTAATGAATCCATTTCAAAATAAGCAATCTTAAATTTGCCATCAGCCGCTGCAGTATTAATGTTGGCAACTGCAGTTGGTGTTTTTTTAGATGAGAACTGTAAATAAAATAAAACAGCCACAGCAAGCGCCAAAACGATATTAAAACCTAGGGTAGCATTTTTCATATTGCTTTATTAAAAATATTATTTGATAAGATTAGAATTCTAAAATAAACTAAAAAACCTTAGCCCGTAAAAATAAAAGTAGGAAGTTTTATGCTTCCTACTTTTAATATGGTATCATTTAACAACGTATTGTTTATTCTTCCTCGTCGAAACTCATTGCTTCGCGCGTAGTAGCCAATACTTCGTATTCTTCTTTACTTCCAACAATCATATTATCAAAATCTTTTTGACCTGAACCAGCAGGAATCAAATGACCTGTAATAACATTCTCTTTTAATCCTAACATCATATCAGTCTTGCCTTGAATAGCCGCTTGACTCAATACTTTGGTCGTTTCTTGGAATGATGCAGCAGAGATCCAACTTTGAACACCTAATGAAGCTTTGGTGATTCCCAAAAGAACCGGTGTTGCAGTGGCAGGTTTTGCATCACGAACTTCTACTAGTTTACGATCGCTTCTGCGTAGGATAGAGTTTTCTTCTCTAAACTCACGAACAGTAACAATTTGACCAGCTTTGAACTTGGTGCTTTCGCCTGATTCAGTTACTACTTTTTTATCATAGATACGGTCGTTCTCCTCAATAAAATCAAAGCGATCTTCCAAATCTTCTTCTAAGAATTTAGTATCTCCAGCGTCAACAATTTCTACTTTTTTCATCATCTGACGAACGATCACTTCTACGTGTTTGTCATTGATTTTTACACCTTGTAAACGGTATACCTCTTGAATCTCATTAACCACATACTCTTGAACAGCAAATGGTCCTTTGATTGCTAAGATATCTGCAGGTGCAATTTGTCCATCAGACATTGGTGTACCAGCTTTTACAAAGTCACCATCTTGCACCAAAATTTGGCGGGTTAATGGAACCAAGTATTTCTTCACCATACCATCTCTTGACTCAACAATAATTTCACGATTACCACGCTTCACATTACCAAAAGCAACCACACCATCAATCTCACAAACAATTGCAGGATTACCAGGGTTACGAGCTTCAAATAATTCAGTTACACGCGGAAGACCTCCAGTGATATCTCTTAATTTACCCAACACACGTGGTATTTTTACCAACACCTGTCCGGCTTTAACTTCATCACCTTCTTCAATTCCAATATGCGATCCAACAGGTAAGTTATAATGCTTACTGTCTTTCGCACCTTCCACACTAATGGTAGGAATTTTAGTTTTATCTTTTGTTTCAATAACTACTTTCTCTCTGTGACCAGTTTGCTCATCTGCTTCGTCGCGGTAAGTCACCCCGTCTAACACATCAACAAATTTGATTTTACCATTCAATTCAGCAACAATTACGTTGTTGAACGGATCCCATGTACAAATGGTTTCGCCTTTCTTCACTTGCTGACCATCTTTTACATTCAAGGTAGCACCGTAAGGAACGTTATTGGTAATCATCAAACGATCATTCTTCACATCCATGATACGCACTTCACCGGTCCGACCGATTACAATACGTACTTTATTTCCTTCATTGTTTACTGCGTCAACCGTTCTTAAACCATCAAACTGAATAGTACCATCAAACTTAGCGTTCAAGGTAGATTCAATAGAAGAAGAACCCGCAACCCCACCCACGTGGAAAGTACGCAAGGTTAACTGTGTACCTGGTTCACCAATTGATTGTGCTGCAATGATACCCACAGCGTCTCCGCGTTGAGCTATATAACCTGTTGCCAAGTTTTTACCATAACATTTTACGCAAACACCACGCTTAGCTTCGCAAGTTAATACAGAACGAATTTCTACAGTTTCAATTCCAGAATCTTCAATTTGCATAGCCACATCATGAGAAATTTCTTCACCCGCAAGGATGATTAAATCTTCCGTTACTGGATGGTATACATTATGTAATGAAGTACGACCTTCAATTCTATCTGATAATGGTTCAATTACGTCTTCGTTGTCTTTTAATGCGCTAGTTGCATTACCTCTTAAGGTTCCGCAATCATCGTCTGCAATAACAACGTCTTGAGATACATCCACCAAACGACGAGTTAGGTAACCCGCATCGGCAGTTTTTAATGCGGTATCGGCCAAACCTTTACGCGCACCGTGAGTAGAAATAAAGTAATCCAATACGTTTAGTCCACCTTTAAAGTTAGACAAAATTGGATTTTCAATTACCTCGCTACCAGTGCTTCCGCTCTTACGAGGTTTTGCCATCAATCCACGAATACCTACCAACTGTTTAACCTGTGTTTTACTACCACGGGCTCCAGAATCTAGCATCATATAAACAGAGTTAAACCCTTGTTTATCGGTAGCCATTTCTTTAATTAAAGTTTCAGTGATACGTGTATCGACCCTACTCCAAATATCAATTACTGCATTATAACGTTCGTTATTAGTAATCAATCCCATGTTGTAGTTTTCCCA